>WNGC01000556.1_pt1 | contig 21805 bp, 16 predicted proteins | sample 5400051 | NCBI WGS metagenome assembly WNGC01 (sample SAMN13153368, study PRJNA577476) | soil metagenome | isolation source: 20 cm soil or saprolite under grassland replicate 2 | place: USA:California | collected 2016-06-15
CGGCTAGAGTGCTCGTCATCGGTGCCGGTGTCGCCGGCTTGCAGGCGATTGCGACGGCTCGGCGCATCGGTGCAGTAGTCGAAGCGTTCGACACCCGACCGGTCGTCAAAGAACAGGTTCAAAGCCTTGGGGCGACATTCGTCGAGATCGACGTACACCTCGAGGACGCGCAGGACTCGGGCGGTTACGCCAAAGAGCTCAGTGAGCGACACATCCGCCGCGAGAAAGAGTTGATTCACAGTCGCGCGGTCCAGTCGGACGTGATCATCACTACCGCGCTTGTGCCTGGGAAGGCCGCGCCGCGGCTGATCGACGCCGAGACCGTGAGAGCAATGCGGCCGGGGTCCGTCATAGTCGATCTCGCCGGCGAGCAAGGCGGCAACTGCGAGCTGAGCGTGCCGGGGGAAACCGTGGTGCGACACGATGTCACGATCATCGCGCCGCTCCACATTTCGAGCGAGCTCGCGTATCACGCCAGCCAGATGTACGCGAAAAACGTTGCCGCCCTGGTGACGCTGCTCGCGCCGAAGGGAGAGCTCAATCTCAATTTTGGCGACGACATCATCGACGCGGTCTGCATCGTTGCGAACGGGGAAGTTCGGCACGACCCGACGCGCCTTCGTCTTGGCATGTCGCCGCTCAAACCAACCACCGTGGGGGCAGGAAGGTGAGCCAGGAGCTCGTACTCGGGATTTATGTATTCGTGATGGCGATCTTCGTCGGGTTCGAGGTGATCAGCCGAGTTCCCTCGGTGCTGCATACGCCGCTCATGTCCGGCACCAATGCCATTCACGGGATCGTAGTGCTCGGCGCTTTTCTGGTTGCGGGCTCGGCCGACACGCCGCTGCTTCACGCTCTCGGATTCATAGCGGTCGTGTTCGGCGCGGCGAACACTTTTGGCGGCTTCGTCGTGACCGACCGAATGCTGGAGATGTTCAAGAAACGGGAGACGGTGCAGGGAGAAAAGAAGGATGCTTGATGTCCGCGCATCGGTGATCGCGGTCAGCTACATCGTTGCGGCGGTTCTCTTCATCTTCGGGCTCAAAGAATTGAGCTCGCCTTCGACTGCCCGCGCCGGAAATCGCCTCGCCGCGATCGGAATGACGATCGCGCTCGTCGCCACCCTGCTCGACAGACAGATCGTCTCGTTCTGGACGATCGCGATCGGAACTTTGATTGGCGGCGCGATGGGCATCTACTTCGGCAGAACGGTTCAGATGACCGCGATGCCGCAGATGGTGGCGCTCTTCAACGGAATGGGGGGAGCCACGGCGGCGCTCGTGTCGGTCGCTGAGTTTCTTCGCCTTTCGCGCGTGGGAGAGGCGATTGGTGTCGGCGAAGCCACATCGATCGTTCTGGGCACCGCGATCGGAGCGATCTCCTTTACGGGCAGCATTATCGCGTTTGGAAAGCTGCAGGAGATTCTGCCGGGAAGGCCGCTCCAGTTTCCCATGCAGCGGCTGATCAACGCGCTCATCCTGCTCGCCGTGCTGACGCTGGGCGCGATGGTAGTCGTCAGGGGAGGATCACCGACTCTATGGACCTTGTTCGCGGTCGCGCTGCTGCTGGGAGCGATGTTCGTGCTTCCTATCGGCGGCGGGGACATGCCCGTCGTCATTTCGATTCTCAACTCTCTTACCGGACTCGCGGCGGCGCTCACCGGCTTCGTGCTGCACAATCAGATGCTCGTTGTAGCTGGCGTTCTGGTTGGAGCTTCCGGGACATTGTTGACGCTGCTCATGAGCACGGCAATGAACCGCTCAATTGCAAACGTGCTGTTCGGCGCATTCGGCGCGGCGAGCAGCGATGCCGCGTCGACAACGTCCGCGGTGGGACACACGGTTCGCCAGACGACACCCGAAGACACTGCGATCGCTCTCGCCTACGCCCGTAGCGTGGTTATCGTTCCCGGCTACGGTCTCGCCGTGGCCGAGGCGCAACATACGGTTCGCGAGCTGGCGACCGACCTGGAGAACCGGGGCGTCAACGTGAAGTACGCGATCCACCCCGTCGCCGGACGAATGCCGGGCCACATGAACGTGCTGCTTGCCGAGGCAAACGTCCCGTACGACCAGCTCCTCGAGATGGATCAGGTGAACGGACAGTTCCCGCAGACCGACGTGGTACTGGTGGTGGGTGCGAACGACGTTGTGAACCCAGCCGCGCGCGACGATCCGTCGAGTCCGATCTACGGAATGCCGATTCTCGATGTCGATCGTGCGCGCAACATCATCGTGCTGAAGCGCAGCATGGGCCACGGCTTCGCGGGAATCGACAACGCGCTTTTCTATCACGAGAAGACCCGCATGCTCTTCGGCGATGCGCGGCAGTCACTTACGCAAGTAGGCCAAGCGCTGAAGACCGCCTGAAGCTCGCGCGTTGCGTTGGCATCACGGTTTGGGTCGAGGCGCGGGTATCCTCTACGGCGGCTAACTCGCTTACACGCATCGAGCCTCGCTAGGTCGCTGCGGTTTGAAATGTCGTAGCGCCATTCTCGCGAGTCTCTTGCTACGCGAGACGCCGCCTACGAGGACACCGCGCCTCTCCTCCATAGATCTACAACTGCACGCGCTGCATAGAGTGCGCGCTCGCTGCCTTCAGTCCCGGTGCGTGAACACTCGCGCGCCCGCCGCTTCGCGACGCTCGGCAGGGAAGGAGGGAAGGTGTCCTCGTAGGCGCTTTGCAAAGCGAGCGCGAGGAGGAGACCCGCGACCGAGCGGAGCGAGGGAGCGTAGTTAGGGGCTCCGACCAAGCGAGCGTAGCGCCGAAGAGGATACCTTCCCGACTGACCGGCGCAGCGATCCCGAATTCACAACCGGCGGGAGAGGGGAATGCGCGCGGCGGGACTCGAACCCACGACCTTCGGCTCCGGAGGCCGACGCTCTATCCAACTGAGCTACGCGCGCGAAAACATGCAACTTCAGAGGGATTAACTTCCTCTGATGACACCAGCGAAACGAAAGATAACCGTTCTTCCTGGCGATGGCATTGGCCCGGAAGTCGTGGACGCTGCACTCGCAATAGTAAACGCTACGGGCGCCGCGCTCGAATTCGAGAAGTGCGAGGCCGGCGCGCGCGCATTCCAAAAAGGCATCGTCACCGGAATTCCGAAAGAGACAATCGAGTCGATCGAGCGCACGCGCGTCGTGCTCAAGGGTCCACTTGAAACGCCGATCGGGCATGGCAACAGAAGCGCGAACGTCACTCTGCGCACCCTCTTCGAGACCTATGGCAACATTCGACCGGTGCGCGAGCTCCCCGGCGTTCAGACCGCGTTCACCGGGCGCCAGCTCGACATCGTAATCGTCCGCGAAAATATCGAGGACCTCTACGCCGGCATCGAGTACATGCAGACGCCCGGCGTTGCCGAGGGGCTGAAGCTGATCTCGCGCGAGGGCTGCGAGAAGATCGTAAAGCTGGCATTTGCGTTTGCCATTGCCGAGGGCCGTAAAAGCGTTCATTGCGCGACTAAGTCGAACATCATGAAGCTCACCGAGGGTCTGCTCCAGCATACCTTCGAGGAGTTTGCGCCACAGTATCCTTCCATTGCATCGAAGCACATACTGATCGACAACTGCGCTCACCAGCTGGCGATGCGCCCCGAGCAGTTCGATGTCATCGTCACCACCAACATGAACGGCGACATCCTCAGCGACCTCACGTCGGGTCTCACCGGCGGGCTGGGGTTTGCTCCATCCGCCAACATCGGCAACGACGTCTCCATTTTCGAGGCCGTTCACGGGTCGGCGCCCGACATTGCGGGCAAGAACAAAGCGAATCCCACCGCGCTTGTTCTCAGCGCGGCAATGATGCTGCGCCATGTTGGCGACGGGAAAGCGGCAAACGATGTCGAGCAGGCGGTGCTCGTCACTCTCGAGAGTGGAATCCGCACGAGCGACATGCTGGGCGTCGATAAACCCGCCTCGACAACCGAATACACCGAGGCGGTGATCTCGAACCTCGGGAAGAGATCGAAGGTAAGCCCTCCAAAAAACTACAAGAAGGTCGATCTTCCTCCCTCGCAGCCGGGAGTCAGCGTCGTGCACGCGAAGAGTCGACGACTCGCGGGCGTCGACGTGTACATCGAAACCGATCTCGATCCAAATGAGCTGGCGTCCGATCTCGAGATCCTTGGCAAATCGTCACCGCTGACGCTGCAGATGATCACGAATCGTGGGGCGATGGTTTTTCCATCCAACAATCGTAGCGTATCGCTCGTCGACCACTACCGCTGCCGGTTCGTGCTCCGCGAGACCGCAACGAAGCTCGGAGACGCCGAGATTCTCTCGTTGCTCGCGACCCTCGGAGCGAAGCACCGATGGATGCATATCGAGAAGCTCCAGGAGTTCGACGGGGAAAGCGCGTTCTCGAAGTCGCAGCTCTAGATTTTCGCGTGCCCTGGGTTAGATACGAGTTCCAGTTGCAGTCATCCGTTCTCAGCCAGTTGCAGCTACCAGTTCACGAGGTGCGCCGATGCCGCCGACTCTGGACCGTCGATCCTTCATGGGTTACTTCGCGGGTGTCGGACTCACCTCGACGCTCTTCCCCGGCGTCCTCTGGGCGAAGCTGGCGGCTGGAGCCGAGATCACCGTAGAGACGATCGCGAGCGCCGAAGAAGTCGCCGGATTGCATTTCGATCCCGCCGAGCGCGAGCTCATGCTCGACGGGCTCAAGCAACAGGAGCAGCGAATAGAGGCGCTTCACAAAATCTCGTTGGCGAACTCGGTCAGTCCAGCCATCCTCTTCAACCCGCTACCGCCCGGAAAGAAGATTTCTACCGGGCCGCGCCGCGCAATGGTCCGCAGCAGCTCACCTCCTCGCGCCGTCCCTGCGGATCTTGACCAGCTCGCGTTCTTGCCGGTGACCGAGTTGTCGGAGCTGGTACGCCGAAGGCGCGTCACGTCGGTGCAGTTGACGCAGATGTACGTTGCCCGTCTCAAGAAGTACGATCCCGTTCTTCGCTGTGTGATCTCTCTCACGGAGGATCGCGCCTTCAGGCAAGCCCACGCCGCGGACGAGGAAATCAGGCGCGGTCATTATCGCGGACCGCTGCACGGAATTCCGTGGGGGGCTAAGGATCTTCTCGCCGTACGAGGCTACAAGACAACCTGGGGCGCGGGACCGTTCAGAGATCAGGTGATCGATGCGGACGCGACCGTCGTCCAAAGACTCGACGCGGCCGGTGCCGTCCTCGTCGCTAAGCTCTCGCTGGGAGAGCTGGCACAGGGCGACATCTGGTTTGGGGCGATGACCAGGAATCCGTGGAAAGTAGATCAGGGCTCGAGCGGATCCTCCGCCGGTCCGGCGTCGGCAACCGCCGCCGGACTCGTTGGATTCTCCGTCGGAAGCGAGACGCTCGGCTCGATTTCTTCGCCATCGACTCGATGTGGAACGACGGGTCTGCGCCCGACGTTCGGACGCGTGCCGCGCACGGGCGCCATGGCGCTGTCGTGGTCGATGGACAAGCTCGGGCCAATCTGCCGGAGCGTGGAAGACTGCGCGATGGTGCTCGATGCCATCTACGGGCCGGACGGGCAGGACAACACCGTCATCCCCGCCTCCTATCATTGGGATGCGAGGCTTTCGCTGCGGAAACTGAGAATCGGTTACGTGAAATCCGCGTTTGATACTCCGCAGATCGATCCAACTGATCCCAAGCGAACGCTGCATGCGACCAAGAAATTCGACGATGCAGCCCTCGACGTTTTGAGGCGCCTCGCCTTGAACCTGATTCCGGTCGAGCTGCCCGATGTCCCTTACGATGCCATGCGCATAGTACTGAGCGCCGAGGCGGCTGCCTCATTCGACGAGCTGACGAGGTCAGACCGGGACAAAGAACTGGTCCAGCAGGGCAAGTTTGACTGGCCGAACTCGTTCCGGACGTCGCGCTTCATTCCCGCCGTCGATTACGTGAACGCAAATCGACTGCGTTCGATCGCCATCCAGAAATGGGACGATCTCATGCGCAGCGTCGATGTCATTGTAACCCCGACTGGTGCGGCGAATCTGTCGCAGCTCGTTGCGACCAATCTCACCGGACACCCGGCTGTCATTCTGCCGAACGGATTTCGCGACGATGGAACTCCGGTCTCGCTCACGTTTCTCGGAGGACTCTTCGAGGAAGCCAAACTGCTCGCGGTCGCGCGCGCATACCAGGACGCGACTGACTTCCACCTGAAGCATCCCGTGGTTCCGCTCACTCCACCAGCGCCCATCACGCCGTCCTCAGGGCACTGAGTGACGCGTACCGCTGTCGCACTGGAGCCCGTAGTTCTCGAGGGCAAGTTCGTCCGGCTCGAGCCAATGAAGCTCGAGCACCACTCGGAGCTCACGGAGATCGGCCTCGATCCGGAGATTTGGCGACTTACGGTCGTAATGATCCGAACGCCGGAGGAGATGCGCCAATACATCGAGTCGGCGCTCAAGCTGCGGAGTAACCAGACGGGCCTGCCATTCGTTACCATCGAGCGATCGTCGGGACGCGTCGTCGGAAGCACCCGCTTCGGCAACTATGACGCGGAAAATCGCCGCATCGAAATCGGGTGGACATGGCTCGCGCGACCATGGCAGCGGACGGCGATCAACACCGAGGCAAAGTACCTGATGCTCGAACACGCGTTCGAAAAACTTCGGTGCGTTCGCGTCGAGCTAAAAACCGATGTCTTGAACGCACCCTCGCGTAAAGCGATGCTCCGGATCGGAGCCAGAGAGGAGGGCGTGCTGCGCAAGCACACCCTCATGTGGACCGGCCGCTACCGCGACAGCATCTACTACAGCATCCTCGACGAGGAGTGGCCCGAGGTTAAGGAGCAGCTCGAACGAATGCTCGAGCGGTAGCCTCTCTCAGTCACGGCGTAAGCGAGAACTCGAGCTTGAAGTAAGCCGCCGATTGCCTGTTGCCGAGCGTCGAGCCGCCGGAATTCTTGTAACCGATGACTCCCGTCGTCTGGAAGTTCGGGCTCCACGCGTATTCGAGCGTTGGTCCGATGTCGAATTCGTTGTAGGTGATTCCGTTCTTTCCTCCACCCTGTCCAACGACCTCCAGGCCCAACCGCGTCGGATGCCGTAAGGAATATCCGAACGGACGCGACGCCCGTCCCCGCGCCCACGCGTAATGGCTGCCGAAATTGTAGTCGGCGAGAAGCTGCGTATGCAGCGGACGGCGACCGGCTGCGTCGTGGTAGGCGCCAAAACTGACCGTCGCTCCGTTGAGTCCTCCGCCCTCGGCGCCCGGGGCGCCAACGTTCGGATTATGAACCCACGCGTAGCCAGCCCCAAACGAAATGCCTCCCGTACGTCCGGCGTACGCGAGCCCGACGCTCGGATTGACCGCGGTCAACGTTTGCCTGGTGCCGAGCACCGGATAGTCGAGAAGGTAGCCGTCGACGTTGAAGTAGGGCGTCCAACCCAGTCCCCCCATGCCCACGTACATGCCGAGGAGATAGAACTGGACGTTTCGCGTGTCGGCTTCCGCGGAGCCGTAGAATGATGGATGGAGCGCGGTCAGCTGCGCCTCAGTCGGACGCGATAATACCGGGAGACCAGCAACAACCGCCAGCGCGAGAGCCACGTTCCGATGTCTGTTGAGTCTCATTTTTTTCTCACAGTTTGTGGGTCTTTTCGGCTCACGACCCGGGACACTTTCGAGAAACTCTTCTCGCTGTTCAGAGCGGACGTACGCTGCCCATGAGCCTCGGTCTCGGTATGCCAGATTCGTACCTTCGGAGCCGTAAATTGCAGCGTATCGCCGGGCTTGGTTTCGCGGGCGCAAAGTCGGAAACTCATGGCGCGCAATGACCTAGACAAACGGCAGAGTTCCTGCACTAATCCGCGTTCTACTAACGGATGCGAGCTGCTCGCTCGCTCACGATCATCGCAATGCGATTCGAAACGCTTATCTCCTCGATAACCCTCGCCGCCATCGTAGCGGGCGCCACCCCTTTGGACGCCCAGAGTCGCACGAGGAAATCGACATCACGCCCGACCAGAAACGCGCCTGCAAAAAAGCCGGCTCCTCCCACTCCAACTTCGGCTGCGCCCACCGCCTCCGAGAACATGCTGGGGTCGTCCGCCAATGTCGTCGACGAGCGGCAGTTGTACCTCAACGCGGCCCGGATCGCCTGGACGTTCGTCGACCGGAACTATCAGTCGTCGACAGGCCTCGCGCGCGCCCACGACACATACCAGTACGTGACTATCTGGGACGTCGCGAGCGCCTTCGCTGCGACATATTCCGCGCACGAGCTCGGTCTCATCACCGATGACGTGTACACGCAACGCATCCAGCGCGGCCTCGCGACTTTGTCGACGATGGATCTGTTCGACGGCGCCGCATTCAACAAGTCATACGACTCGAAAACCGGCAGGATGATCGACCGGAGAGAGCGGATCTCGTCAAAAGGCTACGGGTGGTCGACGACGGACATCGGCCGCCTGCTGATCTGGCTTCGCATCCTCGCCGTGAATCAGCCACAATTTGCCCCGCAGGCCGCGGCGATCGCCAAACGTCTCAACATCTCGCGCTTGATCGCGGGCGGTTACTTGCAAGGCACCGACGTCGATCCGAGAACGAACGGCCTGCGCGTCTATCCAGAAGGACGAATGGGTTACGAGCAGTATGCCGCGGCCGGCTTTGCTCTATGGGGATTTCGGGCTGACAAGGCGCTCGATGCGCGAGTGAATGCTCTCCCGGTGACTGTTCTCGGAGTATCGATCGTCGCCGACCGGAGGGGCGACGAGAGAATCACGAGTGAGCCATACATCATGATGGGCATGGAGACGGGCTGGTACTCGCCGGAGCTGCGTGAACAGGCCTGGCGAATTCTCGCCGCGCAGGAGGCTCGTTATAAATCCACGGGAGTCATGACGATGGTGAGCGAGGACGCCCTACCGGACCCGCCCTACTACTTCTATTACTACAACATCTACCGACAGGGTCATACTTTCGCAGTGGACGCGCCGGCCGGACGCAATTTCGTGGACAACCCACGGTGGCTGAGCTCGAAGGCAGCGTTTGCGTGGCACGCGCTCATTCCGACGCCTTACACCCTCGCGGCCGTGCAGTCGGTACAGGCTGCTGGAATTTCCGGTCGCGGCTGGGGCGCGGGAGTGTACGAGGGCACGCATCGGCCAACCGGTGACGCGAGTCTCAATACCGCCGCGTTGATTCTCGAAGCCGCCGCTTATAATCTGCGCGGACACCCCTTTCTCGCCGTTCGCCTCGACTGACGAAAACCCGCCTTAGATCGCTTTTCTGACCAGGCGGTTAGATCGCGCTCCGCTGCGCGAGTCCGAGCGCATAGTCCGCCCACCAAACTCCCGCGGCCGGGGCGCCGTTGCATGCGCCGTCCGATTCTCCGGGCGACTTGATCCATAGATACGCGTCGACCAGCGGATCTCCGGTGGCCGTAGTCGGGCGCGCGCCGAGTGCGCGGCCAGCGGGATTGCACCACTGATTGTCCGCGGTTGGGCCGAGGCCGTTGCGGCTCGTGTCGATCACAAAATGTTTGCCGCCGATGAGAGCAGACACCGACTTTCCATACGCAACGAGATTCGGCGTGTACTGGAAATTGGAGACGTTGAGAGCGAAGCCATCAGCCGCGGCAACATTGGCCCGAGTCAGTCTTGCCGCCTGGTCGGACGCCGAGAGCCACGCCGAGTGTCCGCCATCCAGATAAACCACGACCTTGCTGCTCGCGGCCTTGAGTACGCTGATGGCGTATTGAATCAGACCCATGCGCGTCGCCTGATCCGCCGTCGAGAGACAATCCATCTGCGTGAGCGCGTCGGGTTCGAGAACCACGACCGCCTTTCGGCCGGTGAGCGCGTTGGCGAACGCCGCGATCCAGCTCTTGTAGGCATCGCTCGAGCCGACGCCGCCGGCCGACAATCCACCGCAGTCACGCTGCGGAATGTTGTAGGCGACGAACACCGGTACAGAACCGGACGACGCAACAGTGTTGGCGGCGCTCGTCACGGCGCTGAAGATGTCGCCGCTCCATTCACCGAACCACTGTGACTGCGCGCCGGCTGCGACTTTGTCCATTTGAGCGGCATCCGTCGGGCGACTGGCGCGCCACGCATTCGCGGTCGCCTTTGCGTCGGAATTGGGATTGACCCAGAGCGTCGCACCGGCGATGGGGTTTCCATTCACTGGCAAAGCGGGACCTGGGTCTGGAGTTTGAACAGGGTTGCTGGCACCGTTCTTATTGCTTCCATCGGGCGAAGTCGCATCGCCCGCGCACGCGGCGAGCGTTATGACCGCGGCAGCGAATAACGCGTAGCGAGAGATGTTATCGAATGACCGACGTCCAGTGGGGATGCGGATGTCGGAACGGAAGCCAAATTGGATTGAAGCCATGAATACTCTCTTTGGAAGCGCGTCCAGCCTGGCTCAGTCGGGGCGACCGAGCGTTAGCTACGGAGCTTTGCGTCTCCACCTTTCGGTGGATTTGCCCTTAAACGGAGATCGGCCGGAAGCACTAGTAAGGTGCCGCCGGCTCTTATAGATACCCACGCTATAATCAATTGTTCATGCTGTCAACGAACATTTCAGACCGCTCATAAGTGGCGCGCTGCGTAGGACTTAGACGACTGATCAATCGGCACGGACACCTCAGCTGCAAGGCTCTTTTTTCTACCGCTGACCTTCGCTCGGTAACGCTCGCTGTCGCGTTACTGGGAGCGGTTGCTCCGAGCTCGGCAGTGGCGCAGGTCGCCGCGAACGACAAACCCAAAATGCCCCCGGCTCGCCGCACTCTCGACCTCGCTGGGGACTGGCGATTCCTTCCAAACAATGGCGAGTCGTCCTTCGCCGACTCGACGGTCGACGATTCCCGATGGCCGGTGATGCGGCTTCCGTCGAACTGGTTTCTGCAGGGCTCCCATTCGTATCCCGCCAACGCCGACAAAGGACAGCGCAACCCTGGCGACTCCGGCGACCTGTGGCCGGTTGATCCGGAAGCCGGACTCGATTGGCAGGGAGCCGTCTGGTTCCGTCGGACTTTCGATTGGCAGCCGGCGACCGGCAGCAGATCGATTCTCGACTTCGACATGGTCGATTACATCGCCGATGTCTTCGTCAACGGCGCGCGTGCTGGCGGACACGAAGGCTACTTCCAGCGATGGTCCATCGATGCGACATCCTTCGTTCGCCCTGGAAAAAATCTCATCGCCGTCCGCGTCTCGGCGCCGCAGCTGCCATTCGACATGTCAGCGCGCTACCCGATCTCGTGGCCCAAACAGCAGAACCAGATCAAGGGAGTCTTCCTTTACCACGACACTCGACCTGGCGCGACGACTGCGCGCGGTCAGGAGCGATCGACGGGTGGAATTCTCCGCGGCATAGCGCTGCGCGAGACCGCCGGCATCGACTTGGTTCGTGTGAACGTCACCCCGCTCGACGTGAGCGACGCGTCAGCGCGACTCGTGATCGAGGCGACAGTGCGCAACTGGACGTCAGACACCGCGCACGCTGTTCTCTCCGGAGCGATTGTGGCCGCGAATTTCGAGAGCTCCGATCGCACAGCAGTGACCGCGCCCATCCTCGCCGTTCCGGGTGAGTCGCGAGTGAAGACCGAGGTTCGGCTCGAGAAGCCGATGTTGTGGTGGTCGTGGGATTTCGGTCGGCCAAATCTGTACAAGCTGGAATCGAGGCTCGCGTCGGCGACGGACACAACCAAACTCCTCGACGGTTCAACTACTGTGTTTGGCGTTCGTTCGATCAGTCGCGATAGCGCGTGGGTCTGGCGTCTCAACGGAAAACGAATCTATCCGCGCGGAACCAACTACATCAGCACCCAATGGCTGTCGCAAGCCGACCACCAGTGGTATGCCCGCGACGTCGAGATGATGGTCGCGGCGAATCTCAATAGCGTTCGCGTGCACGCCCACATCGAACGGCCAGAATTCTACGACGTCGCCGATTCTCTCGGGATCATGGTGTGGCAGGATTTTCCGCTCCAGTGGGGCTATACCGACGAGCCCGGCTTTCGTGACGAGGCCATGCGTCAGGTGCGTGACATGATCGATCGCTTTGCGAATCATCCGTCGATCATCGTGTGGTCGATGCACAACGAATCGCCGCACGCAATGAGCTGGATGCAAAAGAAGGATCCGCAACAAAACCTCGGCCTCGACAACGCCCTCGTCGCGCTTGTACGTCGCCTCGACTCCTCCCGCGTCGGCCATCGCGACGCGGGCACTGGTGATGGCCATCCCTACCCCGGCTGGTATGGCGGGAAGGTCGGTGATTTCTCGAAGCTCCCGGCCGAGGCGTTCATCACGGAATACGGCGCACAAGCGCTGCCGGGAATGGAAACGCTCCGCGCGATGCTGCCCCCGAGCGCCCTGAGTCCGCTGAGTTCGAAAAATGCGAGTCGCTGGGAGCCCTGGATCTTTCACGACTTTCAGCCGGAGATGACCTTCGACATCGCCAAGATCGAGACTGGCATCAGCCTCGATGATTTCATCGCGAACTCGCAGCTCTATCAGTCGCAGCTGACTCGGTTCGCGACGGAGACATTCCGTCGCGCGAAGTGGAAGGGAAATACCGGTATCTACCAGTTCATGTTCGTCGACGACTGGCCTTCGATCACCTGGTCGGTCGTCGACTACTTCAGAAGACCAAAACCCGGCTATCGCGCGCTCGCCAGCGCAATGCAGCCGATTATGCCGATCATCGGGTACCAGATCGATGACCGCAACAGGCCGCTGGCGCTGCACGTGGTGAACGATCTTCTCACCGCATTTCCCCGCGCGACGCTCAAGTGGCGCATCGTGGGCCTCGACGGAAAAACGGGCGCGACGTCAGCGCGCGCACTCGACATCCCCGCGGACACTGCCATGAAAGTTCTGGATCTCGGCGCGCACCCCGAAGTCACGCGCGGAACTTCGCGTCTCGACGCCTGGATCGAAGACCGCAACGGCAAGGTCCTCGGCAAAAGCTCGCTCGCGCAGGAAGATTTTCGCTAACTTTTGGCTGTGCGTCTCCGCCTGCCTTACACTTTCTCTATCGGTGCCCTCTTCCTCGCGGCCGCGACATCGATGAGCACCAGTCGACAACCCCCTGCCATTACGATCGCCATTGTAAACGGCGCCGTCTGGACCGGCGAGCCGAACAGGCCATGGGCTGAGGCCGTAGCTCTCAGCGGCGAACGCATTGCCGTTGTTGGATCGACGTCCGAGATCCGCAGCCGCATCTCGCCGGAAACGCGATTGATCGATGCGCGCGGCGGGATGGTCGTTCCCGGATTCGTCGATTCGCACGTTCATTTCCTGTCGGGTGGGATGAATCTGGCTTCCGTACAGCTCCGCGACGCACGGACGCCGGCGGACTTCATCGCGCGCATCAAGACTTTTGCGGCGAGCGTCCAGCCGGGGACGTGGATCACGGGCGGCGATTGGGATCACCAGAATTGGGGCGGCGAGCTTCCACAACGGTCGTGGATCGATTCGATCACTCCGAACAACCCGGTCTGGATCAATCGCCTCGACGGACACATGGCGCTCGCCAACACCGCGGCGATGCGAGCGGCGAAGGTGCCGCCGTCGGGCGGTGACGTTGCCGGCGGAACAATCGTGCGCGACGGGTCCGGGGCCCCTACCGGAATTTTCAAGGACAACGCGCAGGACCTGATAGATCCGGCGGTTCCCGATCCAACGGCCGCGATGCTCGACCGCGCGCTCGATGCCGCGATGACTTACGTCGCGGAGCGTGGAGTCACCTCGGTAGATCACATGGGTACGTGGGCGGACCTGGCGGTTTTCGAGCGCGCCAACAAAGCCCGGAAGCTGCGCACGCGCATCTATGCCGCAGTGCCGCTCTCGACGTGGGGTCGCCTTCGCGACACTGTCCGCGCGCGTGGACAGGGAGACTCCTGGCTCCGCATCGGTGGACTCAAAGGCTTCGTCGACGGATCGCTGGGCTCCCACACCGCGGCGATGATGAAGCCGTTCACCGATGCGCCGTCTGATAGCGGGCTGCTCGTGAATACGCCCGAGGATCTTTACTCGTGGACATCCAGTGCCGACAAGTCGCATCTGCACGTGATTGTCCACGCGATTGGAGATCGAGCGATAAATCTCCAGCTCAATATCTTCGAGCGCGTGGAGCGCGAGAACGGCCCTCGCGATCGGCGCTTCAGGATCGAGCACGCCCAGCACATCGCCGCCGCTGACATCCCGCGCTTCGCGGAACTTGGCGTAATCCCCAGCATGCAGCCGTATCATGCCATCGACGATGGCCGATGGGCTGAAAAAGTAATTGGTCCCGAACGCGCAAGGACGACGTACGCGTTCCGGTCGCTCCGTGATACTGGCGCGCGACTCGCGTTCGGAAGCGACTGGTTCGTCGCACCACCGACCCCACTCGAAGGCATTTACGCCGCGGTGACGCGACGCACGCTGGACGACAAGCATCCCGGAGGCTGGATCCCTGAGCAGAAGATCACTGTCGAAGATGCGCTTCGCGCCTATACGACGGGAGGCGCGTACGCCTCGTTCCAGGAAACAGAGAAGGGATCGCTGACGCCGGGGAAGCTCGCTGACGTCGTCATCATCGACCGTGACCTGACAAAGATCGCGCCGGAGACGATTCGCGATGCAAAGATCGAGTACACGATCGTTGGCGGGCGCGTAGTGTTCGAGCGCGTCAACGCTGCGCACTGAACTGAGCTGACACCAGGGAGTTTCGATGGCGGGCAAGAAGAAATGCACGTTCTACCGCTGGGACTCGATGAAGAAGGAGCGCGTCTCCGACATGCTCGAGCGCCGGCTAGTCACCGGCGAGCGGATGATGCTCGCGCAGGTGTATCTGAAAAAGGGCTGCATAGTGCCGAAGCACTCGCACGAGAATGAGCAGTTGACGTACATCCTCGAGGGCGCGCTCAAATTCTGGATTGGCGAAGACGGAGCCGAGGAGATCACCGTCCAGGCTGGAGAAGTACTGCACATCCCCTCGAACGTTCCGCACAAGGCCGAAGCGCTCGAAGAGACTCTCGATGTCGATGTCTTCAGTCCACCGCGGCAGGATTGGCTGGACAAGAAAGATGATTACCTGAGGCGCTGACTTGGATCTCGGTCTTCGCGGCAAGGTCGCGCTCGTATCGGCAAGCAGTAAGGGACTTGGCCGCGCCATTGCCGAGGAGCTCGCCGCGGAAGGTGCGAACCTGGTCGTTTGCGCGCGTGGCGAAGAATCACTCCGTAACACGGCCGAGTCGATCCGCAAAACTTCGGGGGTCACGGTGGTAGACGTGGTGGCCGACGTCTCCGAGCAGTCCGGCATTGACCGCGTCGTGAAAACGGCCCTCGACAAATTTGACAAGGTCGACATTCTCGTGACGAACTCCGGAGGGCCGCCTAGCGGTCCGTTCGAGAGTTTCACCCCCGAGATGTGGGATTCAGCAACTCGGCTTTTGCTCACGAGCGCCGTTGGGCTCGCCCGCGCTCTTCTGCCCGGAATGAAAGTGCGGCGCTGGGGAAGGATTCTGAACGTGACATCGATCGCTGTGAAGCAGCCGATCGATGGCCTGGTTCTGTCGAACAGCCTGCGCGCGGCGGTAACCGGGTTCGCCCGTACGCTCGCAAATGAGGTCGCGCGATTCAACGTGACCGTGAACAACATCATGCCGGGTTACACCCGCACCGATCGCGTCGAACATCTTGCGCGCGCGGCCGGCGAGAAATCGGGAGCCTCGACCGAGGAGACCTTCGCGAAATGGGAACGCGAGATCCCCATGGGAAGGCTCGGCGAGCCACGCGAATTTGCCGCGCTCGCCGCGTTCCTAGCCTCGGAGCGCGCCAGCTACATCACCGGCACCTCAATCGCAGTCGATGGAGGCTGGATCCGCTCGATCCTCTGATCGCCAGTTGAGCGGCGTGGGTGGGTAAACGCGTCGCACAGTGGTGACATCGTTCACTGAGACGACACAGTGGAGCGATCGCGTGCCCGCGTATTTAGGTGCGATGCCAGTGCAACCATATATTAGCCTCCCAATGAGCATCAACCGATTTGGCCGAGGGCGCGGAGGGCGCGACAAGAGTCCGCAAGCAAGTCTGTCCTACGGCGATCGGGCGGCTTACGCCCTCGACGCGCAGCTGGCATCACTCGCTTCGGCGGGTGACGATTCCGCGTTCACGACGCTCGTGACCCGTTTTCAGCCAGCCGTTTTCCGGTGGGCGCTCATGTTCGCCGCCGATCCCGACGAAGCGGAGGACATTACTCAGGAGGTGTTCGTTCGGACGCATCAGCAACTTGGCCAATACAGGTCGGATGGTCCGCTCGAGGCGTGGCTGTACCGAATCACGAGACGAGCAGCCACTCAGCTACGTCGCACCAGAAAGCGCCGCGGTCGACTGGCGCTCTCGCCTGGGGCGCAGCCGTTGCGCGATGTCTACACGACCGATCCTGGCGGCCGAGTCGACCGCGAGCGTGCCACGAGCATCATTCGCGAGCTCTTTTCCGAGCTGCCCGCTCGACAACGGGAGATTTTCGACCTCGTCGACTTGCAGGGCCTCTCTCCGGCGGAGGTCGCCGCACGCACCGGAATAAAGCCCGTCTCCGTGCGCGCGAATCTGTTCAAGGCCCGGAGGGCGATTCGCGAAAGTTTACTTGCGACTCATCCCGCCTACATGGAGCTGGCTCGATGAACTGCCAACAGTGTCTGGCCGAGCTCGCAACGGGGTCGCTGCGCGATCTGACCGCGGAGTCCGAAGTGATGAAGCATTGCGCGACGTGTCCGAGCTGCGCGCCGCTCACGACCTTGCTGCGCGAGCGAGAATACGACGCCGCAAATGTGCTCAACAGCCTTCCGCCAATGAGCAGTCCGATCACGGTTGCGCAGGCGGCAGTTCGTGCGGGACATCGACGACGCGTCGGCCGAGTAGTGGTCATGCTCACTGGCGCCGCGCTGGTTGCCACGATATGGATCGCTGCCGCGACCACGTTCATTCCGATGATGAACCGCGCCGATCTCGGTAGGATGACAGCGTTGCGAACCGAGACGATTACTTTGAGATGCCTTTCGCCACAGCAGGCTGCCGACATTATAAATCCGTACGTTCGCTCGCACGGCAGCACTTACTATCTGCCGACTTCCGGAATCTCAGCGATCACGGTGCGCGGCACTTCGGCGGAGCTGGCAAAATCGTGGAGACTCATACGGGAATTCGAAAGCGATCCGGGAGCGTCGTGTCGGACTCCGTCGGCGACTAAACCAATCCGCCCGTAGCGCTGTCTAAGAAAGGCGTGGCGACGAGTCGCCCCACCCAAACCCGTTCCCAGATTTATGAATCTTCGCCGTTTATGGTCGTACCTGGCCACGCTTGCCGTCCTTTCTGGGTCCAGGTCAGTAGCTCAGACCACACCGACTAACTCTCAAACGGCTCCCGCACCAGCCTCTGGTACTACCCTTCGTGTGATGCGAGCCGCCCGCGCCTCAGGGGAGATCAACATCGACGGCAAATTGAACGAGCCCGCGTGGGCGAGTGCGGTTCCGTCAGGCGAATTCACCCAGAGCTACCCCAAAATCGGGGCGCCTCCGACCGACCCCACCGAGGTTCGTGTTCTGTACGACGATCAGGCGCTGTACGTCGGCGTCAAGATGTTCGACTCACATCCCGACTCGATTGCCGCGCAGCTCGCGCGGCGCGACATCACCGGGATCTACTCGGACTGGTTGCACGTGATGGTCGACTCGTACCACGATCGGCGCACGTCATTCCGATTCTCTGTGAACCCGCGCGGCGTCCAGAAAGACGTTCTCGAGTTTGACGATAACCGCGGCGAAGACCTCAACTGGGATGCGGTTTGGCAGGTTGGTACCAGCGTCGACTCCACCGGCTGGACCGCTGAGTACCGCATTCCTTTTTCGCAGCTACGCTTCGGACCCGCGCCGTCAGGCGTCGAGAGAGTCTGGGGCATTCAGATCATGCGCGACGTCGCGCGCCGTAACGAGCGCGATAGCTGGTCGCCGTGGAAGCAGACAGATCCGGGCTTCGTTTCCTTCGAAGGAGACCTCCGCGGAATTCTCGACATTCCGACGCCTCGGCGCCTCGAGCTGATGCCGTACGCGAGCACGAAGCTCACGCGCGCGCCCGGAGATCCGGCCAATCCGTTTTATCGCGCCAACGACGCAAAGCCTTCAGCTGGGGCTGACCTCAAGTACGGACTTCCCAGCGGCCTGACGCTCACTGCAACGGTAAACCCGGATTTCGGTCAGGTCGAAGTCGATCCGGCGGTCGTGAATCTTTCCGCATATGAGACTTTCTTTCCCGAGAAGCGCCCGTTCTTCGTCGAGGGCGCCAACATCTTCAATATCGGCTCGATCAATGGCGGGCCGTCGTACGGGAATCAGCAGATCTTCTACTCGCGGCGCATTGGGCGCCCGCCGCAGCGTTTCGTAAGTGGACAGTTCGTCGATGCGCCCGATGCCACGACGATCATCGGCGCCGGAAAAGTCACCGGAAAAGTGGGCGCCTGGACGGTCGGGCTCCTCAACGCGCTGACAGCGGAAGAGACCGCTCGTGTCGTCGACGCATCCAATCTGGAAACGACCACGCCGGTCGAGCCGCTCACCAATTATTTCGTGGGACGCGTTCGTCGCGAGTTTCGTGATGGAAACACCATTCTGAATCTCGGCGGCACCGCCGTCAATCGCGATCTCAGCGATGCTGCATTCAAGAATCTGCTGCGCTCGAGCGCGAACGTTGGAAGTCTCGATTTCGAGCACCGGTGGGCCAACAAGACGTGGACATTGACGGGCGCGTTATCAAAGTCGCTCATTCAAGGATCCACGACGGTAATGCGGAACGCGCAGCAATCGAGCGCCCGGTACTACCAGCGGCCCGACGCCGATTATCTGAGCGTGGATACCACGGCCAACTCACTCGACGGGTACTCGGTCAAGCTCGGACTGAATAAACCAGGCACCTGGTCCACGTCCGCCACGGCAAAAGCGATCAGCCCCGGCTTCGAGGTCAACGACCTGGGCTTTATGGGACGCGTCGACTATCGCAATCTCGGATGGGGCGGCTCTTACAACAATCTCGAGCCAGGTAAGCTGTTGAGGAGCTACACTCTCTTCGCCGGCACCAACCACGCGTGGAACTATGGTGGCGACAAAATCTGGACGAGCTTGTTCAATCAGGTCTCACTGAACTTCACCAACCTGTGGTCGGTTTATGCCGGTACCGAATACGATCCGAGTGCAATTGACGACCGGCTGACTCGTGGCGGCCCGCGGGGCCGCCAGCCCACACAATGGGGCGGCTGGACGGAAATCGACGGCGACCAGAGAAAGTCTGTCTCTTACAGCTTGTCAACGTTTTACTACGCCGACGAAAAACACGGTTACTCAAACGACGTGAACGTCGGGTTCACGATCAGGCCCAGCTCCTCCGTGCGCGTGACTTTTTCGCCCGACCTCTACCACCTGCACAACACGATTCAGTTCGTGCGCGCCTCGACCGACCCTCTCGCAACGGCCACGTACGGGCGCCGCTACGTCTTCGGTGATTTATTCCAGACCACGCTTTCGGCGACGACTCGCGTCGAATGGACGCTGACGCCGCTTCTCTCATTCCAGCTCTACGCGCAGCCGTTCGCGTCCGCGGGGCGCTTCCAGAGATTCAAGCAGCTAACTACTCCCGGCACTCAGGAGTACCTCGTGTTCGGGCAGGGCAACGGTAGCACAATTACTCCAGTGCCCGACCCTGCGAGCGGTAAAATCCAATCCTATACCGTCGATCCCGACGGAGCTGGCCCCGCGCCGTCGTTCTCGATCAATAATCCGGATTTCCGCACCCACTCGTTGCGCGGCAACGCGGTAGTGCGCTGGGAATATCGGCCCGGTTCAGCCCTTTTCTTCGTTTGGCAGCAGCAGCGGCAAAATTTCCTGCCTTTCGAAGGAGATTTCCGCACCGGCCGCGAGACGCGAGAGATTTTCGGACGGCCAAGCAACGTCTTCCTTGTGAAGGCCACCTACTGGTTCGCTCGTTGAGAGCGTGCGGCGGGTGACTGTCCGAAATCGAACCGAAGCTCGTTAGCCGAGCTCGCATTGCGAAACTCGTAACCGGGTGAGTTATTTGTTCACCCGGTTTTTTTTACACCTCATACCAGTTACTCTGATGCGTCTTCATCCGTTCTGCTCGGCAATCCTCTGCGGCGCGGCCCTCGCTGCGTGCGCTGACTCGACAACGCCTTCCGACGCGCTCAACGCGCCTCCGAGTCTGAGCGTTGGCCAAACAGCGTCGTCCGGTCCGACGGTCACGACGGTGGTCAACGTGACTAACGACACGACTGCGCAAAACGAGACGCCCCTCGCGGTGAATCCTCTCAACTCGCAGAACCTCATCACAGGAAATAACGATTGGAACTACAATGATGGCTGCGGCGTGAACGCGTCGTTCGACGGCGGGAAGAAGTGGACGAAGACGCTACCCAACGGGTTTATTCCGGGGGTTACTCGCTTCACCAATGATCCCGCTGTACCCGGGACCGGCGACGGAGATTTTGGTGGCGATCCGGCAGTGGCTTTCTCTAGCGACGGCAAACTGGCCTACTTCGCCTGCTTTAGCTACAACGGTTTTAGTACCCAACTCCTTCTGAGTCGCTCGAGTGATGGCGGCAAGACCTGGCTGGCCGGCGCTCACACGCCCCCAGGTGTGACTAGTGAGCCGCTGACGCTAGTCAGCGCGTTCGCGGGGAACGGCATTTCGAAAGGATCGAACGGTCAGTTTCCGGATCACGATGCAATGTGGGTCGGCCCCGACGGAACGATTTACGTCACCTGGGCTCAGTTCCACGGGTACGGCTCGAATTCGCCAGTGTGGATCTCGACGTCGACGGACAACGGTGTTTCGTTCTCGCGACCCGTAAAGGTTTCGAGCGGTAGTATCCGCAGTGACCAGGATCAGCGCATCGTGACCAATGCTGACGGCAGCGTCGCATATGTCACTTTCGACAACGCCGTTCAAGGTGGAAAGGGCACGGCGATGTTCGTCAGCAAGTCGACCGACCACGGCCGGACCTGGAGCACGCCGTTTAAGTTCGCCGTTTTCTCAAACCCGGTTTGTCTCTTTCCACCTTATTGCTTCACGATCAGCGGAGGCGCGTTCCGCGGTCCTGGATCGTATCCGGCGCCGGCGTATAATCCAGTGAATAACCGTCTCTATGTGGCGTACGCCGATAAGGGACCCAATGATGCGGTAGCGAAGATCTACATCACGTCTGCTTCAGCGGACACGCTCGACAAGTGGACCGCGCCGACGGCCGTCATTTCCGCACCCGCAGGCGATCAATTTGCGGCGGAGCTTGGAATCGCGAAGACCGGCCGGATCGACGTGGCTTTCTACGATCGCAGTTACAGCGGCAATACCCTGGTCGATCTGACTTTTGCAACGTCGAGCGGTTTCGGTGCGACGGGGACGTGGAGCACGGCTCGCGTCACGAAGTCGGGCTTCGATCCATCGGCGTATGGGGTGCCGTCGGGGTCAGGTATCCGTCCGTTCATCGGCGATTACAATGGAATCGTCTCGCTTCCCGCCAGCGCGGGCATGACCTGGACCGGACCCGGGAAGACCTACGGCTCCCTTCCAACCAACCTCGAGATCTATTTCGCGAGCGTAACGCCGTAGAGCTCCCACCTCGAGGCGGCGGAAGGCGAGAAAACCCGGGGCGACGACGCCCCGGGTTTTTTTCTTGCTGACTACCGTTAAGCTCGCGCGCCATTGCGACGCCAGCCGATGTAATTTTCCGTAACGGACGCCAGCCCACGATGCCGACCGACGAAAAGCCCAGCAAGAACGA
>WNGC01001931.1_pt1 | contig 21735 bp, 18 predicted proteins | sample 5400051 | NCBI WGS metagenome assembly WNGC01 (sample SAMN13153368, study PRJNA577476) | soil metagenome | isolation source: 20 cm soil or saprolite under grassland replicate 2 | place: USA:California | collected 2016-06-15
CTTATCACGACGGATGATCCTGATGACACGAAGTGGTATGACATTCTCGATACGAACCTGAACGGCATGTATTTGATCACCAAGGAAGTGCTTCAGCACATGCCGGAGCACCAAGGCGGCCGCGTCATTAACGTTTCGTCGGTTCTAGGGAAATTTGGCGTCCCCGGCTACGCCGCCTACTGCACGACGAAGCACGGTATGATCGGGTTCACGCGCGCTTTAGCCTTGGAAGTCGTCAACCGCGGCATTACCGTGAATGCGATTTGCCCCGGTTGGGTAGATACCGAGATGGCGACGCAAGGAATTAAGCAGACCGCGGCCCTTCAGGGAATCACGCCGGAGGAATTCAAAGCACAGGCAGTCGCCGCCGTGCCGATCAAGAGGTTCTTAGAAGCCGATGAGGTCGCCGGGCTTGTCTGCTATATCGCTTCTGATCTCGCCAGAGGCATCACGGGTCAGGCCATCAATATATGTGGCGGCCAGACGATGATATAGCATCTTGCAGTCTCGCTTCACTGAGCTTCCATAGAGTTTCATAGCCATTAGTGACATCATAACCAACGAGCGGTTCCCGATTACTCAAATTGTCGCACATGAAAGACAACGCTGTGATTGCTCAAACTATCAAAGTTCGCAACCCGGCGACCTTGGAGCAGATCGCTGAATTGACTGTCGCGTCCCCTGCCGACGTCGCTCATGCCGTCGCCCAAGCCCGTAAAGCGCAAGCGGTTTGGCAAAGCACGAGCTTCGCCGAACGAGCGAAGCTACTGTACGGGTTACGCGACCTCTTGCTGGACGAACGAGACCAGCTCGCCGATGTTTTGACGGCGGAAACCGGGCGACCGAGGGCCGAGGCTTACGGCGTTGAACTCTTTTACCTCTGCGACGCCATCGGCGTCTGGGCGAAACGAAGCGCCGGATATCTTCGTCCCGAAAAAATCCAGCCTCATTTTCCTCTGATGTGGCCAAAAAAAGTCCTCACAACCTATTCGCCGCGGGGAGTGATCGGTATCATCAGCCCGTGGAATTTTCCACTCACCTTGACCTTAGGCGAGGCGGTCCCCGCGCTAATGGCCGGGAATGCCGTTGTGATCAAACCGTCCGAGCTAACTCCTCTCTCGGCCCTCTTCGGTGCCGAAATGGCTGGCAAGGCCGGCTTCCCAAACCATCTGTTGCAGGTGGTCGTCGGCTTCGGGGAAACCGCCGAAGCCTTGATCGATCACGTAGACATGATCGCCTTCACGGGAAGCGTCGCTACCGGTAAGCGAGTTATGCAGCGGGCCGCGGAACGATTGATTCCGGTCTCTTTGGAGCTTGGCGGAAAAGATCCAATGATCGTTCTCAAAGATGCCGATCTGGAGCGAGCTGTTGGCGCCTGTGTTTGGGGTGCATTGATGAACTGCGGCCAGTGCTGCACATCCATTGAGCGTGTCTACGTCGAAGCGCCGGTCTATCAGCAGTTCGTGGATAAAACCGTGGCTAAGATGCGCGCGATCCGCCAGGGCCGAAGCGAAAGTGAAGTCGATGTAGGTAGCATGACGTCAGAGGCGCAGCTCGAAAAAATCGAAGCCCAAATCGCCGAAGCGGTTGCAAAGGGAGCAAGGGTATTGACGGGCGGCCGGCGGAATCCCGAGTTCGAGGGCCTCTATTATGAGCCAACGGTCTTGGTCGATGTCAATCCAAGCATGAGTGTCATGAGGGAAGAAACGTTCGGACCGGTCATTCCGATTATGAAAACCGAAAGCGCCGAAGAGGCTCTGAAACTGGCCAATGATTCGCGCTACGGTCTCAGTGGCAGTGTCTTTTCAGGAAGCAAGAGCACCAGTTTGAAAATCGCCGAAGGCATGCAATGCGGATCGGTCTGTATCAACGACAGTTTAGTCAACTATATTATTCCAGACGCGCCGATGGGCGGTCTAAAAGATAGCGGTTTTGGTTACCGGCACGGCGCCGAAGGTATCCGTAAATACTGCAACCACAAAACCATCGTCATCGACCGGTTTGGACTAAAAGAAGAGTTCCCATGGTATCCCGCCAGCGAAAAGAAATCCCGGCAAATTCGTCATCTACTTCGTCTGCTTTGTCGCTCGGGTTGGAAAAATAAAATCCGCGCCATCAGCGGACTCGCCAGGAGCTAAACTTCTTGCACTCCGAAAGGGATTCATCTAAGTAGGATGATGTTGATCAGCGCAGTTTAAAGAGGAGATTCCGTATGGCCAAAGATCTGCCAAGCTTCATCGCCCAGGAGGGCGCAAAGAGAGAAGGATCGATCATTCGCGAGAAAAACTTCATCGATGCGAATAATTATGAGACCGTCGCCTATCTCAAACATCTCGACATCCGCAACGAACCCAAGATGGTCTTGTTCGAAAACGTTCCAGCGTTGAACAAGCAGAAGTCCGATTTCCCGCTTTTTTACAATCCATGGGTGGCGCGGCAGTACGTCGCCGATTCCCTCGGCATGGGAGACATCAAATCGCCGATGGAGGTCAGCCTGGAGGTTGCGCGGCGTGAACTCAAGCACGGAAAGGTCGAAGTCATTCCGCCGGAAAGAGCCCCGGTCAAAGAGGTTGTCCTCACGGGAGACAAAGCGGATTTGAGAATGCTTCCGATTCCCATGCACCAAAAGGATGATGCCGGCCCCTATTTGACCATGACATGCGCGATGAAAGGGCTGCACGCCGATTTCTACGATATCACTTTCACCAAGAATAAATATTACGAGCCGCGTCGGATGAGCTTCTCCGCTCACAAGCATCACCATCTCGAGGCTATGACCTGCGAATACGAAGCCGAAAACAAACGAGCTCCGGTGATCGTCATCCTGGGCCACCACCCGGCGTTTTATCTTTCTACTTGTTGCATGACTCCGTTCGGCAACAACGATTACTTGACCGCTTCGTCATTTTTAGATGAGCCTTTACGGGTGACACCATCCACGACCTGGGGAGATAAATTCCTCGTCCCTGCCGACGCCGAAGTCATCATCGAAGGCGAGATTCCGCCTCATGTTCGAGACAAGCAAAACCCCTTCGGTGAAATCCTTGGCTACTATCAAGTGGAAATGGAAGTGCCGGTCATCGAAGTTACGGCTATCACCTTTCGACGCGGCGGTATCGTCGAAGATTTTTGGCCGGGTCACATGGACCATTGGAACCTGGGAAGTATTCCCAAGGAAGGAAGCGTCTACAACGTCATCAAGAAAAATGTTCCCGGCATCAGGGCCATCCACCTTCCGCCTTCAGGATGCGGCCGTTGCATCTGTTACATCTCGATCAAAAAAGAATTTGAAAACGAGCCGAACAAGGCCGGCATGCAGGCGTTCGTAGAGATGCCTAATCTAAAACTTGCAGTGATCGTGGACGAAGACGTCGACGTCTTCAACGAGCGCGAAGTCATGTGGGCGGTAGCCACGAGAGTGCACTGGGACAAAGATATCGAGGTTATCCGCGAAGTGCAGAGCTTCCGCGGCTGGCTCGGCGATTCGGTGGCCATCATCGACGCGACGATTCCGTTGCAAGGTGGCTGGCCCAAGCGCAACGAGATCCAGCCGGAGGCCTTCGAACGAGTGGCAAAATTTTTCAAGTAATTCAAGGACAGCACCGTGGCCGACAAGATCAAATTCTTTTACAAAGCGACGTGAACGACGTGCCACAAAGCAAGAAGTTTCTTGCAAGCAAAGAAAGCTGATTTCGAAGAGAGAGAATACGGGAAAAACCCGCTGACGGAAACAGAGCTAAAGGACATCATAGGAGATGAACCGATTCAAAACTTCCTGAATACCCGCACGCCGCTCTATCGAGAAAAGAACATGAAACAGAAGCCGCCTTCGAAGGATAAGGCGATCAAAATGATGCTCAAGGATCAGAATCTTTTGAAGCGGCCAGTGTTCATTAAAGGCAAAAAAAAGATCACCGGTTTCAACCAAGCGGAAGTGAAAGAGCTGCTTTGAAAAAATGTCTACCAGCCGCGATTGCAGGTAGGTTCACACCTACCTGCGGCAAATAAAATCAAAAGGTTAGAACATGACTGAGGAATCGCTTTCTGGACTGACTCTGTTCAACAGAGGCAAGGTGCGCGACATATACGATTTGGGCGACCAGCTGTTGCTGGTTGCCAGCGATCGGATCTCAGCCTTCGACGTCATCCTCCCGACCTTGATACCTGAAAAAGGCAAGATCCTTACCGCTCTTTCAGTCTACTGGTTTGACGTGATGAAGGACATTGTTCCGCATCACCTGATCACGACAAATGTCGATGAATTTCCTGCCGCTTGCCAACCTCACAGAGCCAAGCTGGAAGGCCGTACCATGCTGGTTAAGAAAAGTACACCGGCTCCGGTGGAGTGCATCGTGCGCGGCTTTATCAGCGGATCCGGATGGAAGGAATATCAGCAAACCGGAGCGGTCTGCGGCATTCCACTGCCGCGGGGTTTGATGGAAGCATCGAGGTTGGACCAACCGATCTTCACGCCGTCAACCAAGGCGCCCGTGGGCCAGCACGACATCAACATCACTTTTGATCAAATGGTCAAAAAGATTGGCAAGAAAAAGGCTGAAAAGATACGTGACGCGACTGTTGCGATCTATAGCCGCGCCCGTGAAATGGCCGAGAAGAAGGGAATTATCATCGCCGACACCAAGCTCGAATTCGGCGTTGAAGGCGACGACATCATTTTGATCGATGAGCTCCTTACACCGGATTCGTCCCGCTTTTGGCCCGTGGACGGCTACAGGCCCGGCAAAACACCGGATAGCTACGATAAGCAGTACGTGCGGGATTACCTCTTGAACCTTCCGTGGGACATGAAAACACCGCCACCCGTGCTTCCGCCTGAAGTGGTAAAAAAGACTCAGGAGAAATATACAGAGGCGCTGAAAAGGCTGACTTCCAGTTAGCCCCTATTATTCCTTGCCGGGCATGTTCCCCTTCACCAAACATTCATCCAGTGACGTGATGCTCATGCGTAGCAAAGCCGCGAGCGACTCTAGCTATGGGTGCCAACGGGCTAGGTAAATGGTGGCTGCGGGAGTCCAGGCTCCGGCATACACGAGCGTCAAAATTATCTGTAGACCCGAGGTGGTGTCGCCGGTCTTGTCATTCGACGCTCGTTGTTGAAGCAGTCGCAGTCCGCGAGCTGAGCTGGCTTTAGGACCGAGTTCCTATGAAAACGGTGTCCTTCGCGGCATTGGTAGTGGAGCCATCTAGAACCGTCCGGCTTAGTAATAATCATATCTTTCGGACTTGCTACCTTGCCGCATTTTTCACAGCTCATCAGTTCATGCATGGTTAACTCCTTCTAGTCCGTTTGCACGGTGGTTGGAGTAGAACGGGAACCGCCTACTTAGACTCTAATGAAATGGGATGTCGGACGAATGGTGGGGCAAACTTCTAAACCTAACTTTGACGCTTACCGTTAGTGATTGCTGTCTAATATTGGACAACTTTCAAAAAATAAACGTAGTCAAAAACCCCTTTCATTAACCGGTTTGCCCCTCCGAATCGCCGAACTGTGACCGTCACGGCGATCGTTCAAATCGCCATTTTGTGGTAGGTGTCAAGCTCATTGTTCGGAGCATAATGGCTCTCTTTCTGAACCAAGATCGCCTTAAACCATCCCTGAAATTGATGCCCCATGGTGGCGTCGGTTAAACGTTTGAGTATACACGCCAAAACTCTAAAGGTCAGCAACAGTCAGGCAAGGGATATGTAAACAATCTCTGCCAGACGTTCTAGCTTCTCGCGGAAATTGGAATTATCTCGCATCTTCTCCCCACCAGGGCCTACAAGCGAACTGATCGTCGCTACAGGGCATCCTTTAGGAAAAGAAAAACGGCCCTGGCTCGGTCATACGAGCGAGGGCCGTTCAAACAAAGATACGCTCGACTTATTCTTTGGGCGCAGCCCTAAAGGCCGGCCAATCAGACGCTTCACTATCGGAAGGCGCAACCTCGTGGTAAATCTTTGATCCCCTCTTCTTAAATTCCTCTGCCTTTTCCTCCATGCCGGCGACCAGCGCATCCTGCTCAGCGATACCCTTTTGCGCGGCGTAGTCGCGAACATCTTGAGTAATCTTCATCGAGCAGAAATGCGGACCGCACATAGAGCAAAAGTGGGCGAGCTTCGCGCCCTCCGCCGGTAACGTTTCGTCGTGAAATTCACGAGCGGTGTCGGGATCCAGGCTGAGATTGAACTGATCTTCCCAACGGAACTCGAACCGCGCCTGGCTTAACGCATCATCGCGCAGCTGGGCTCCCGGATGGCCCTTGGCCAAATCAGCAGCATGGGCGGCGATCTTGTATGCGATCACGCCGTCCTTCACATCCTTTTTATCCGGCAAGCCAAGGTGTTCTTTGGGCGTTACGTAGCAAAGCATGGCGGTGCCATACCAGCCGATCATGGCGGCGCCGATGGCGCTGGTGATGTGATCGTAGCCCGGTGCGATATCGGTCGTCAGCGGGCCGAGAGTATAAAACGGCGCTTCGTGGCAGAGCTCCAGCTGCTTGGTCATGTTTTCATGGATCAGGTGCATCGGCACGTGACCCGGTCCCTCGATCATGACCTGCACGTCATGTTTCCACGCGATCTTGGTAAGCTCGCCCAGGGCCTCCAGCTCACCGAACTGCGCCTCGTCATTGGCGTCGGCAATGCTTCCCGGCCGCAGCCCGTCACCCAGGGAGAAAGAAACGTCATACGCTTTCATGATTTCACAGATCTCTTCGAAATGGGTATAGAGAAAGTTCTCCTTATGATGGGCGAGACACCACTTCGCCAGGATCGAACCACCGCGTGAAACGATGCCGGTGACTCGATTTGCCGTCAGAGGAACGTAACGCAGCAGAACCCCGGCGTGAATCGTGAAGTAGTCTACCCCCTGCTCTGCCTGCTCGATCAGCGTATCCCGATAGATCTCCCACGTGAGCTCTTCGGCCTTGCCGCCGACCTTTTCAAGCGCCTGATAAATCGGCACGGTGCCAATCGGCACCGGAGAGTTGCGCAAGATCCATTCTCGGGTCTCATGGATGTCATCGCCGGTGGAAAGGTCCATGACGGTATCCGCGCCCCAGCGCGTCGCCCAGATCATTTTTTCTACTTCTTCTTCGACCGACGAGGCAACAGCGGAATTGCCAATGTTGGCATTGATTTTCACCAGGAAGTTTCGGCCGATGATCATCGGCTCGCTCTCCGGATGGTTCGCACGAACTCGGGAGTTACGAATTTGGGAATCGCCGCGCCGAAGCTGCTTCCCGTGGTGGTTCGCGGGTTGCCGTTCGCGCCGTTTTCAAGCGCCTTTTGCCGGCCGAGATTTTCTCGAATCGCAATATATTCCATCTCCGGGGTAACGATGCCTTTCTTGGCATAGTACATCTGGGTCACGTTCCGACCGGGCCGCGCCCGCAGAATCGGCCGTCGGGAAGCTTCAGGAAAGCGCTCCGTTTGAGAGCCATCCTTTGACCCGTTTTTCCCGTTAGCATTCGAATGGCCGCCACCTGCGATCTCTTCCACATCGCTGCGCGCCTCGATCCAATTCAGACGCAGCGGCCTCAAGCCTTTACGAATATCAGTCTCCACATTTGGATCGGTGTACGGTCCCGACGTATCGTAGACCACAACGGGAGGATTCGCGTGGCCGTTGCCCGGGTGGCCTGCTCGGGTGGCGGACACGACGATCGCTCTCATCGGGACGCTGACATCCGGCCGTTGATGACTATGAACGTACATTTTATGCGAAGCTGGCAGGGGCTGAGTCGTGATTCCGTTTTTCCCTGAGCTATTTTGGTTTTGGGAATTTGCCATGGTAATCCCTCCTTGGGATCCGGGTTATCGCTGGCTTGCAGACCCTCAGACGTGCCGGTACGGTTTTACGTATTCTTCGTAGAGCCCTTCTTTTCCCTTTTCTGCCAATTCCTTTGAGCGCTGCATCAATACTTCTTTGGTTTCGACAAAATCTTTGCGACTAAAGCCTAAATTGCCTGGGTGGGTTCCTGAGTCCATGCGAATCGCATCACAAGGACAGGCTTCGACGCAGAAGCCGCAATAGATACAGCGAAGCGTGTCGATCTCGTAACGAATCGGGAATTTTTCGACCGGATTATCGGGATACTCGCCGGCTTCGATATAAATACATTCCGCCGGGCAGGCTGTAGCGCAAAGAAAACATGCCGTGCATTGAACCGCGCCGTCCTCTTTTAAGGTCAAGCGATGTCGCCCGCGGAAAGTATCCGGATAGGGCGCTCTTTCGTCGGGGTACTGGACCGTAACCGCCGCTTGAAGCCGCTTTGCCAGGCCAACCTTATGGAGCGTGTGAACGAACAGATTTCTCCAGAAGCGGTAGCCGGTGACCATCAGCCCGAGAATAATCTCGGGAAAGTAGAGTCGCTGCCAAAAACTCATCTTTTCGATTCGTTTCATCCGGTCATTCCTAGGTTGGGGACGCGGGCCGTCGCGTGACAGTACGGCAATTTAGCCTTTCGGCTCTACTGCCTCAAGCTAGATCAAAGTTAACTTATAGATTATTGCCGGGTGATGTCAAGGAATCATGCCAAGCGGCAAGCGGTCAGTGTGCCGGCTATTCGGAGTCATACTGGAGAAGCGAGAATACCCCATGAGGCTTGAGTTTTTCCCTCCCCTTTAGAAACGAAAGCTCGATCACAAAGGCGCACTCCACAACGGTGCCGCCGAGCTTGGAAACCAATTTGGCCGTCGCTGCCGCCGTCCCGCCAGTGGCGATCAGATCATCCGCGATAATGACCCGCGCATTTGCCGGCATCGCGTCCACATGAATCTCAAGGGCATCGGTTCCGTACTCCAATTCATAGCTGGCCTTATGGGTTTCGTAGGGCAGTTTACCCGGCTTGCGAACGATGCAAAATCCGGCGCCGAGTTTGTAGGCCAACGCCGAGCCAATAATGAAACCGCGGGATTCGATACCCAAGACCGCATCGATCTTTTGGGAGCGATAACGATCGGCCAGCATGTCAATCGTTCGGCCGAACAAGTGCCCATCGCTCAGAAGAGGAGTAATATCTTTGAAAACTATGCCGGGCTTGGGGAAATTGGGAATGTCTCGAATGGCACGCCGGATAAGTGCAATGTCGTTGTTCATGAACGTGAGCTAACATAAGTAAATACAACCGGCAAGCATGAAGCGCGCTATGAGCATCGCCGCTTCCGTATCATGATGAACCTGCCCTTTTCCATCGAATGCGGGTGTCAAATTAGACAATCCGAAATTTGAAATCTGACATTTCTCGCCGCCGCGAGCACTAACCCCAGACCTGACGGCTGGTTTCGACCACGACGTCGAGTTTTCGCCTCTGATCGTCTTCGCCGATGAGATTGCCAACAACGTCCGATGAAAAACCAATTGCCGCGACAGAGATGAATCCCGAAGGTAACGTCGTCAAAGCCATCCAAAACTTGGTTATCGGCTCTTAATGAGCGGTGAAAATTCTCCTGGGGGTCTTCTCCCCGGTCGCGCATAGCTTGCAGCGACGGTGGATCGACGTAAGCGGTATACCCCGGCGCGTCGATTTGAACGTAGCGGCAACCGGCTTCCGACAGCCCGCGAATGATCTCGCGTTGAATTGCGACGACATCCGCCATGAAGGCATCCATTGTCGGATAAACGTTTTTGGAATTCTGCGAGTCGAATCTCTGAGAGATTCGGTCCGGCCCGATCAGGGTCACCTTGGCCGGCTTCCGCGCCATCTGACTGACAAAACGATATTCTTCGAGCGGCACATTCCGCTTCAACCGCAATTTTTCCACCACCGGGCGACGCTGCGACACTGCAGTTCCCTTACTTTCCCCGTGGTCGGGAATTTCCCAACGCTGCAACGGGTTGCTTCCTTCCACCCGTTGCTCATAGAACTTTAGAGTCGCTTTGGCTGCGTCATAACCAGAGACCGACTCGCCAAAGCTATCCTGAAAGTTCAGCCGGCGATATTCGCCATCGGTAAGCACCGCCAGGCCGATTTCTTCCTGCATTCGAATCGCCTGAACGATTGCCTGGTCTTCGACCTGTCGAAACTGCGCAAGGGTCATCTTTCCCTCGTCATAGCGCATCCGCGCTTCTTTCAATGAAATCGGGCGCAATAAACTACCGACGACATCGTTTCTTATTTCGGCAAGATGTTTCATACGCGAACTTCTAGCCTTTCGGCGTCACCTTATCGGATGCCGGCATGCAGCACAACGGCGGCAAATAACGGAGCGGGTCCTGAGCTGCATTATTCTTCCGAATTTCAAAGTGGAGGTGAGGTCCGGTTACTCTTCCAGTGTTCCCCACCCTGGCGATGACTTCGCCTCGGGAAACCGCCTGCCCCTCGCGCACTAAGTTGGCTTCATTATGCGCATAAACCGAAATAAAGCCTCCGGTGTGGCGAACGATGATGATATTTCCATATCCCCGCAACTGATCGCTATAAATGACCTCTCCTTTTTCAATAGCCCGAATCGGAGTTCCTTCCGGCGCGCCAATGTCAATTCCATCATGCGAGCTGATACCGCGCGGTCCGAAACCCGAGTTGATCGTTCCCTTCACGGGCCAGATGAATCCATCGACCGATGAATCCGGCACTTCAGGCATGCTGGGAGTAGCAGGAGAAGGTTCTGCCGGCGTGATGGTCTCAACCGGAAGCTGTCGCGTCGCACCGGGAATGAAAATCCTTTGGCCAACGTGGATCTGACTGACATCTTTGATGCGGTTGACGCGAGCCAACTCTTCATAGGCGACATCGTAAGCTTTGCCGATGCGAAATAGATTGTCGCCGGGTCTAACCACGTGATAGATCCCTTGCGGTCGCTGTGGCGTGGGAGGAGCTAAGATCCGTGAAGCGCAGGCAGTCAAAACACAAAGGCATAGAAGAGCGGAATGAAGAATAAACGGGTTTCTAAATTCTAGTTTCTGGTTTCTGGCTAACTTAGAAACTCGAAACTCGAAACTGTTTTTAATCGCGCCAACCGTACTTCCCCCAGAGCTTTACAAAACGACACTCCCCGAGTTGCTCCTCTTCGAGCCCCGACTCGGTGCGCCTAACGCGAACCAATACCTGTGACTTTTCATCCCCAACCGGAATAACCAGCCGCCCACCAAGCGAGAGTTGATCAAGCAGAGGCTTCGGCAATTCCGGCGCTCCCGCCGTGACAATGATGGCGTCATAGGGCGCGTGCTCCGACCAACCCACGGTTCCGTCGCCGACGTGAAGCGCGATGTTGTGATATTGAAGCTGATCCAAGAGCGTTCTTGCCTTTCGGGACAAGGCACGAATTTTTTCGACGGAAAAAACATTGAAGCAAAGTTCCGCGAGCAAAGCCGTCTGGTACCCCGACCCGGTGCCGATCTCGAGTACTTTCTCTTCCCCTTTGAGCTCGAGCGCTTCCGTCATACGCGCGACTATAAACGGCTGGGAGAGAGTCTGCTTCTCGCCGATGGGGAGAGCGCTATCATCGTAGGCACGATTGACCAAGCCGGCATCTATGAACAGATGCCTGGGAATCTTGCGCAGGGCTTGGATAACTCGCGAATTGTTGACGCCGCGCGCAATGATTTGCTCCTGAACCATTCTCTCTCGGGTCCAGGTAAAGTCTGGTGGAATCGGATCGGGGAGTTTCACTTCGACAGAGGAAAGGATGGTCGGGGCAATCGGGTTTGACCCGGTGACCACACGCACCCCAGGAATTTCAAGGTATTTTTAATCTTCTTGAAAAACGGCAAGTGTCCAATTCTCCAAGATTCTGTTGCCGTGATGTCGGACGGTTTGACGTACCATTTCCGAAAAAAATAGGGAAAAGCCCTCAGTACTCTTCACCAGATTAGGCTCTTTTATTCTTACAGGAGGATCAAATTTAACGAAATTTATCATAGGCTGGATCAGTTTTCTATAAACATTACCCCGCTCACGATGGGACAAAGCCGGTTATCGGAATTCCGCGCGCCCGTGGACAAAAATTGACGTGTGCTATTGTCGCGTATAAGTATCTCCCGTAATTAGACGCGCCGCGCGATTGCGCCGGAAATAGTACCAAGCCCATTGGACCAAGACTAAGATCTTATTTTCAAATTCGATCAAGTTAACAATGTGAACAAAGAGCCACGCTAACCACGCGCCAAACCCGGCGAGTTGAACTCTTCCTATGTAAGCGACGGCCGATCCGCGGCCGACTATCGCCATATTGCCACGGTCTTTGTAACGGAAAGGCGCGGTCGTCTTTCCCTCCAATCTATTGCGCAACAGTCTTGCTACGTACTCACCTTCCTGCATGGCTACAGGCGCTAATCCCGGGAGGGGTTGTCCTGTCGGTTGCCGATAATTAGCCAAATCACCGATCACAAAAATCTCGGGATGGTTTAGGAGACTCAAATCCGGCTCTACCAGGACTCTACCGCTACGGTCCAGTTTGGCACCGGTCTTCTCGGACAATATTTCCCCTAAAAATGAGGCTCGGACGCCGGCAGCCCATAAAACAGTATGGCATGGGATGCGTTCGACGCTCTTGCCGCGTTTTGTGATCACGGCGTCATGTTCTATGGCCGTCACAATCGTGTTAGCTCGAACTGAAACGCCGACTCGACTCAAAAACTTTTCCGCTTTTTTTGAAAGCTCGGCCGGATAGGTCGTCAGCGTCCGATCCGCGGCTTCGATCAGTAAGATTCGTGCATCGGCGGGATCGATGCTCCGAAAATCATTAATCAGAGTGTCCCTTGCGATCTCTCCCAGGGCTCCCGCCAATTCGACTCCCGTAGGTCCCCCACCAACAATTATAAAGGTCAAAAGTGCGCACACTCGCATCGGATCCGCTTCACGTTCCGCTGCCTCGAAGGCTAAGAAGATACGCCGTCGCATCTCCGTAGCGTCTTCAATGGTTTTAAGTCCCGGCGCCAAGGCTTCCCAATGGTCGTTACCAAAATAATGATGCCGGGAGCCGGTGGCGACAATCAGAGTATCGTAATCAACTCTGCCGTTAGCGAGCATGACCTGCCGTTTGTTGACATCGATATCTATCGCCTCGCCTAAGAGGACGCGCGCATTTTTCTGCCGTTTTAATACAGCCCTCAGTGTTGAAGCGATGTTCGCGGGCGAGAGCCAGCCGGTTGCAACCTGGTAGAGAAGGGGTTGGAAAAGATGAAAATTGCGGCGATCGATCAACGTCACTTCAAGTGCGGCGTTTTTTAGCGATTGAGCTGCATACAGGCCCCCGAACCCCCCGCCAATGATGACCAGGCGATGTTCCATGGAAACGTTTTATTATATCTATGCGCTTCAATCGATCTTGACTTATGGGACGGCGTGGCGATGTGATTTTCTCCAACCCTAACCTGACCTTTTACCCCTTGGATAAAAAACCTGCGGTACGTCTTTGGCAGCTGTATTGATTAAGTCTTCTATGATCTGGGACTCGGCGGGTTTTCTTCCCCGCTTATCCAAGGACTTTAGCCGGAGCTTCTCCAGATTCTCCTTTGCTGTCAGACTCAGATATAAGCTCGTCTTAATTCGTCTTCGACCGCGTCCGGCAACCTTGCGCTTTAGTGAAGAAGCCGGAATGCCAGGCTGCTTGTCCTTGAAATCAGAACTCATGTATCGCACTGTGTCTTCTTTTTCGTACAACATTACCTTTCCGAATTCATCCCACTGCCGATCACTAGTCGTTGCGTGCCATTCACCGGGCATCGTGCAAAAGCCACACCAAAGACGCGGGAAGACCATTGAGTGCGAACGAAGCTTTGCTAGAATTTAAACGTGACTGCAAAAGATATTCTGCAGCAAGGCCGAAACTGCTGGAAAAAGGTCCGGTCAGGGCGTGTCAAGTTTCTGATCGATGGCGCAGCTTATTTTTCCGCGCTTGCCGAAGCTCTCGAGCATGCTCGTGAGTCCATACTTATTCTGGGGTGGGACTTTGACAGCCGTATTTGTCTGCGACCAGAAGCGAACGGTTCAGCGCCGGCTTCCAAGGACCTGGGGACGCTCCTGAACACGCTCGTAGCGAGGCGGCGAAAGCTGCACGCTCATATTCTGATCTGGGACTATTCCATGATTTTCGCGCTAGAACGTGAGCCCACACCTTTTTTTGACCGCGCCTGGCGCAAAAGTTCACGCATCCATTTCCAACTGGACGGAAATCATCCCATCGGAGCCTCTCACCACGCAAAGATCGTAGTGATTGATGATGCCGTCGCATTCGTCGGCGGCCTCGATCTGGCAAAAGGGCGATGGGACACCCCGGAACATCGGCCGGAAGACCCGAGACGCGTAGATTTCAATAGAGCCTACCTGCCACCGCATCACGACGTCCAGGTCGCAGTCGATGGCGAAACCGCCGCGGCTCTGGGAGAGCTAGTGAGACATCGATGGTGGCGTGCTACCGGCGAACGGCTAAGCGCTTTTAAAACTTCCGAAGATCCTTGGCCGTCTAACTTGATCCCGGACCTCACACAAATAGATGTGGGGATTGCGCGCACCGTGCCGGCTTATATGGATACCCGGGAGATCCGGGAGGTAGAAACGCTCATTAGAGAAGCCATCTCGGCGGCGCAACGTTTAATCTACATCGAAAATCAATACCTCAGTTCCGCTGCTGTGGTCGAGGCCCTCGTCAATCGCTTGCGCGAAGCGGACGGCCCCGAAATCGTTCTCGTCATATCGCGAGAGGGCGACGGTTGGCTGGAAAGCGCCACCATGGATGTCCTCCGCGCGCGTCTGTTGAAACGCTTGCGCGACGCGGACGAGTACCATCGGCTGCGCGTCTATTGTCCAGTCATCGATGGTTTGGCTCAGGGCTGCATCTCAGTCCATTCGAAGCTTCTGATTGTGGATGACCGGCTGGTGCGCATCGGCTCTGCCAATCTCTGCAACCGCTCCATGGGACTCGATACCGAATGCGATTTGGCTTTCGACACGGATGGCCGCAAGGAAATCGAACAAAGGATTGCGCTGTTTCGAAATGCCCTGATCGCCGAGCATCTCGGCGTACAGCCGGAGCAGGTAAGCCGAACGTTGTCAGGCACGAATTCGTTGATCAAGACCATTGATGCTTTGCGGGGGAACAGCGCGCGCACTCTGGAACTTCTCGACGGATCCGTTTCGGAATGGTTGGATCAGATGATTCCCGAATCCGCCATCGTGGATCCGGAATCCCCCATCGCCGCGGAGAAACTCGTCGATGAACTGGTTGCTCCCGAGGAACGTGGTTCGACCAGCGGAGCGTTGTTTCGGGGGGTCATGATCTTGGTTCTTTTATTTGGTCTTGCCGCGGCCTGGCGCTGGACCAGCCTGGGGCACTGGGTGAACGTCCAAACTATCGCAAGTTGGGAGACTTCCCTCCAACAGAGCGCCGCGGCGCCTCTATTCGTTATCGGCGCTTATCTGCTCGGCGGTTTGGTCGTGTTTCCCGTCACGCTCTTGATAGTCGCTACGGCATTTGCTTTCGGGCCGTGGACGGCAGTTATCTATTCGTTGCTCGGCTGTGTGACCAGCGCAATGTTGGCGTATGCAATTGGCTATCTACTCGGGCGTGACACGGTCGCGCGCTTGACCGGACCGAGATTGCGTCGCCTCAATCGCCTGATCGGGCGACACGGTATCCTCGCGATCGTGGTGATTCGCATGCTTCCTGTCGCGCCTTATTCCGTGGTGAATTTGGCCGCCGGAGCGGCGCGTGTTCCTTTTCGTGATTTCGTCTTGGGATCCGTGATTGGCATAAGCCCCGGAGTGATCGGCATCACCTTATTCGAAGACCAGCTTGAGCAAATGATTCGCTCCCCAAGTCTCCTGACGCTCGTGACATTGGCGGTTATCTTGTCACTCATGTTGCTGGGAGTGACGTGGTTTCGCCGCTGGTCGGCGCCGGCCATACTCCGAGACGAACGGAAAATTAACGACGCAAAACGGCCGGCGGATCTCGATGATTCCGCTGGTTGACGATAGAGCCATTCTCTGTCTCTACCCCTTGGAAACCGGCCGATTTGGCAAGACAGCCTTACGCCCGATATAGCGTCGCGGTGACGGAACCTCTTCATTTGGGCTTTTTTTTGGCTATAGTGAATGAGTAAGTCAGTTAAAGTGAAACATCCAAATCAAGATGAACCCGGGAATGGGTCTGAGGTTGCGGACGGGACCGATGAGCGTCGGCCCAACATTATCGAGACCGCCAACTTCCTGGAGCCTGTACACGTTCGGTCATTCACGCTGACGGGTATTTTTCTCCTTTTAGCGTTATACGCGCTAAAGATTGGCAGCGATTTCTTCGTGCCCGTCATACTGGCTTTTCTGTTGAGTTTTCTGTTCGCGCCTGTCGTGCGAATTTTGCACCGTTTGTACATCCCTTTGTCTCTCGGAGCCGCTCTGGTTTTGTTCGGGCTTATTGGCGTCCTGACATTTGGTATCTATCAACTCGCGGCGCCCGCCAGCGGTTGGATGGCGAAACTGCCGAAAGCCGCGGCGCAATTGGAATATCGACTCAGCAATTTGAAGCAGACATTCAGGGAATTCAGCAAAGCGAGTCGGGAAGTCGAGCGGATTACTAAATTTGATACCGCCGGGACGGCTCAACAGGTGGAGGTGAAGAAGTCCAGCGTCGGGGAGATCCTGTTAGGTCAGACTCAAGGATTTCTTGTGAGTGGCGGCGTCATGTTCGTTCTTTTGTTTTTTCTCCTGGCTTCCGGAGACATGTTTTTGCGCAAACTGGTCACAGTGTTACCGCGTTTTGAGAACAAAAAGCTCGCCGTGGAAATCTCTCGTCAGATCGAACGTGACATTTCAAGATACCTGTTGACCGTGACTCTGATTAATGCCGCGTTTGGATCCGCCGTCGGGCTAAGCATGTATTTTATCGGTCTGCCCAACGCGCTTTTGTGGGGCGTAATGGCTGGTTTATTGCACTTCATCCCGTTCTTGGGAGCTATTGTAGGGATCAGCGTCGTAACTTTAGTGGCCCTCGTCACCATGGATCAATTCACCTCGATTTTGCTCGTACCGTCAGCGTATTTGGGGTTGAACCTGCTTGAAGAGTATTTATTTTTCCCCTTCCTCATCGGCCGCCGCCTTCTGCTTAATCCGGTCGTCATTTTCATATGGCTGATTTTCTGGGGATGGCTTTGGGGTATTCCGGGAGCGTTAATGGCAGTACCCCTGCTTGCCATTTTCAAGATCGTTTGTGATCACATAGAGCCACTCGCCGCCGTGGCCGAATTTCTCGGCCGCTAATGTCAGCCGCACGGCAACCAATCGGTCCTATGTCTCAGTTCGTCCCAAATCTGCACCACTGCATATGGTTTTGTTTCACTTTTGAGATCGACGCGAATTCATACCGGAATGCCAGTGTAAAACGGTTGGTATGTTCCTTGCGTTTAAAGAATTTAAAGACAGAACGAAGGAAAAATCCATACATAGAATATAATGCGATGAGAGAAATTGAATGACCCGCCGACGCCGAAATAAAAGAAAGGGACGCGCAAACTCCACGACGGATCCAGAGATCCGTGGCCGGACGACTAAGGTAAGGCACCGAACAAACGAAGCATGCACGACGAGAAACAAAAGACCGGTGTCGCAATTTCACTCTGCTGAGTGAGAATTCCAATGGCAGCTCGAAAGTCCAAAACAGGAAAAAAAAAGCAGCCACGCAAGACCAACTCGCTTTCAAGGCCGATTTGGAAGGGTAGCATCGATTTTGGTCTGGTCAACATACCGGTCTCCCTCTACTCGGCGGAAACGCCGAGTAGGTTGGATTTCGATATGCTCGACAAGCGAGATTTTTCCCGCGTTCGTTATCACCGAGTCAATGAAAGGACCGGTAAAGAAGTTCCTTGGGATCAAGTTATCAAGGGTTATGAGTACGAAAAGGGGGAATACGTCGCCCTCACTGACGAAGATTTCCGCCGAGCGAATGTCGAGTCAACCCAATCGATCACCATCACCGACTTTGTTGATCTCTCTGAAATCAGCCCGATTTACTATGACAAGCCGTATTATCTAGAGCCCGTGAAAAATGGTCGACGCGCTTATGCATTGTTGCGCGAGGTCATGAAAAAGACCGGTAAAGCCGGCATCGCCCGGGTCGTCATTCGCACGCGCCAGCACTTGGCGGTGCTACTCGTCCAGGGATCGCTGCTGATTTTGAATCTGTTGCGCTTTGCGCATGAGCTGCGCGACGCCTCCGCCCTCGATGTGCCCGAAACCGGCTCCAAACGCGCCGGGGTCTCGGATCGCGAGATCAAGATGGCCGAACAACTGCTCGAAAACATGATCGGCGAGTGGAATCCACAAAAGTATCGCGACGATTACTATGATGATCTAAAGAATCTAATCGATAAGAAGATTCGCTCCGGCCAGACCAAAGCGGTGGAAGCCGCCGAAACGCCGCCACGGCCCAAGCGGGAGGGCAAAGTTATTGACATCATGCACCTGTTGCAACAGAGCGTGAAACAGGCCCGGAGAAAAGAGGAGCCAGCACGGCGGCGCAAAGCCAGCTAAGCTTCGGCTGAATTCACGCTTAGATCAGCCTGCGCTATGGGACTGGAAACTTATCGCCGCAAACGCAACCTTGGCAAAGCACCGAAGTCTGCCGAATCGAAGGCAAAGCCCAGGCGCAAACCGACCGCGCCTCAAAGAACGCTTGGCGACATCTCGGGAGCAAAAAAGTCGGAGCTGCCGAAGTTTATTCAACCGCAGCTGGCGACCCTGGTGGATTCGGTTCCCAGAGGCGATGAATGGCTCCATGAAGTCAAATTCGACGGCTATCGGATTTTGTGCCGCATCGATGCTGGACGCATCTCTCTACTCACCCGCGAAGCGCAGGATTGGACCTCGCGCTTCCCGTCTATAGCAGACGCCGCCAAAGAGCTGCCGGTTCGGCAAGCGCTTTTGGATGGTGAAGTGGTTGCTCTCGAAGAGGACGGGACGAGCAATTTCCAGTTGTTACAGAACTCACTCAAGCAAAAGACCGGCACAAATCTCGTCTACTTCGTTTTTGACCTGCTTTATCTCGATGGTCAGGAGTTAATTGCTTCTCCCCTTCTCGCCCGTAAAGAGCTCCTTAAAAAGATTCTCCAGGGCAAGACGCGAAATACAGCCTTCGCTCCCGCCGTTCGCTACAGCGAACACTGGATCGGCCAAGGCGAAGCTCTTTTCAAAAAGGCATGTGAAATGGGAATTGAAGGCATCATTGCCAAAAAAGCGAACCAACGATATCGCCCAGGCCGAAGCCGCGACTGGCTAAAAATAAAATGTCTGAAAGGCCAAGAATTTGTGATCGGTGGTTTTAGCGATCCGGCCGGGTCGCGAGCAGGGCTCGGCGCATTGCTTCTTGGCGTCTACGACGACAAGGAACAATTGCATTATGCCGGCCGCGTCGGTACGGGTTTTAACGCGACCACGTTGAGAGATCTCCGCGGACGGCTCGATAAGCTCGGGCAAAACTCGCCGCCATTCGCCAAACCTCCCGTCGGAAGAGAGGCAAAAGGGGTGCACTGGGTCAAGCCGGAGCTGGTCGGCGAAGTCGTCTTCACCGGCTGGACGCGCGATGGCGTTCTCCGCCACCCTTCTTTCAAAGGTTTGCGTGAAGACAAACCGCCTCATCAAATTCGCCGGGAGGAGGCTGCGGCGACTGCAAAAGTCGCGTCTTCCGGCTCCGACGGCAATTCCGCTATTAATAATGGCAACGCCGATAGAGATAACGATGATGAAATTGCCGGCATAAAGCTCACTCATCCCGACCGTATCCTGTATCCCGATCAGGGAATTACCAAACGCGACCTGGCCCATTATTACGAGCAGATCGCCGACTGGATCATGCCGCACATCGAAGGACGGCCTCTCACACTGGTGCGTTGTCCTGAAGGGTATAAGAAGCAATGCTTTTATCAGCGGCACACTCGCGAGTCTCTCGATCCGGCGATTCGCCCTATTCAAATAAAGGAGCGTGGATCGGTCGTCTCTTACGTTTCAGTCGAATCTCTCTCTGGACTCATCGCGCTGGTACAGATGGGAGTGTTGGAGCTTCACGCCTGGGGCTCGCGTAAGGGTCGAATCGAGCAACCGGACCGCTTGGTGTTTGACCTTGACCCCGACCCATCAGTGTCATGGGAAAAGCTGAAGGAGGCCGCCGAGACGTTGCGATCACGACTGTCCGACCTGAATTTGGGCGCGTTTGTCAAGACCACCGGCGGCAAAGGACTTCACGTCGTCGTCCCCGTTACGCCTAAACGAGATTGGAATTTTGTCAAAGATTTTTGCAAGGCGTTTGCGGAAGGTGTGGTTCGGTCGGCGCCCGATCAATACATCGCCACTATGTCTAAATCGAAGCGAAAGGGAAAAATTTTCATCGACTATCTGCGCAACGCCAGAACGGCGTCCGCGGTTTGCGCTTATTCTACGCGAGCGCGCTCAGGCGCGCCCGTCTCACTGCCGGTGCGCTGGGAGGAACTGACAAATGATATTCGATCGAATTTCAATATAAAGAACGTCCCTCAGCGCCTGGCACGGCTGCGGGGAGATCCCTGGGCGGATTATGAAACGGCGCGCGCCCCGATTGCTCGAGACATGATGAAAAGAATTTAGCTTTGAAAGCTCATCAACCATTCCTTGGCTGCAATTTATCCAGGAGGTATTCATGAAGACATTGCTCGCAATCATTGGCACCACAGGTCTGGGCGTTCTAACGATGTACATCCTCGACCCCGTCACCGGACGGATGCGAAGAGCCAAAGCACGCGATCAGCTGACACGATTTCAAAGGAAAGCGAAGGATGCGGCTTCCGTTACGGCGCGCGATCTAAGGAATCGAGCCGTAGGAACTTTCGCTGAAGGACGGGCAAAGATTTTTGGCGAAACCGTTGACGATACGGTGCTTGTGGAACGCGTCCGTTCAAAACTCGGTTTTATGGTCCGCCATCCTTCTTTCATTGACGTCCGCGTAAGCGATGGCCGCGTGACTTTGAGCGGTCCTATACTCTCCGATGAAGTCCAACAACTCGTGCGCGGCGTTGCCGCAGTACGCGGCGTCTGCGATGTCGAAAATATCTTGGAAGTGCACGAGAGAGCCGAAGAGGTTCCCGGGTTTGAGGCCGATATTCCAAAACCCAGCGGAGAGACAATTGATCTCCTACAGCGGCACTGGGCGCCTTCGACGCGCTTTTTAGTCGGAACTGCGGGTGCCGCATTGGCTCTGCTTGCCAATCGCCGTACCCGGAATCTCGCGCCGCTTTCTGCCCTCGTTCTCGGCTGTTTGTTTTACGGCGTTTCGGCAGACGGGACAAAGAAAAACCGTAAAGTAGAGGAAGGAATCGAATCTCCATCGACCGGCGGCTGGACGGCGTGATGCAAGGTCTGACAGTTGAGAAAATATTCCCACTGAAGCGACACCTTACTTACGATGTTCTTGTGTCTAACACAGCCTCTTTGACGATCGTTGCTTAAGTTATCGGTAACGTTGAACAGAAAGGAACGGCGTCATGGTTCAAACTGCAGCAGACGTTTTGGTTGAAACCCTGATCGATTGGGAAGTCGAGGTCGTCTTCGGATTGCCAGGAGATGGCATCAACGGGATCATGGAGGCCCTAAGAAAGCGCCAGAACGATATTCGTTTCATTCAGGTTCGACATGAAGAAGCCGCCGCATTCATGGCCTGTGGTTACGCCAAGTATACGGGCAGACTTGGCGTATGTTTGGCCACCTCCGGGCCCGGCGGCATTCATCTGCTCAACGGACTCGACGATGCAAAAATGGATGGCCAACC
>WNGC01000559.1_pt1 | contig 21729 bp, 13 predicted proteins | sample 5400051 | NCBI WGS metagenome assembly WNGC01 (sample SAMN13153368, study PRJNA577476) | soil metagenome | isolation source: 20 cm soil or saprolite under grassland replicate 2 | place: USA:California | collected 2016-06-15
CAACTGCCAGCTACACAATCGGTGTGCAGATTCCAACCATCGCCACCTCGAGCAAGGCCTCTGCTTCCGTGCGCTTCCCCGGACTGTTTTCGCTGAACGACCAGAGGGTGCCGAAATCTTCGGATGATAGGGAGATGCCCCTGTTCGTGTGGCCGCGCCGTAAAGGCACGCGCGAATGGGTGCAGTACGATTTTCGGGAGCCCAAGAGGGTTTGGTCCACCGAGGTTTATTGGGCGCAGTACGAGAATCTTGAGAACGCCTGCAAACTGCCAAAGAACTGGCGCGTTCTTTATCGCGACGGGGAGAACTGGAAGGAGGTAAGCGCCAAAGGAATCTATCCCATCCTCACGGATCAGTACAGCAACGTGGACTTTGAGCCGGTCAGTGCTTCGGCCCTGCGCATCGAAGCGCAATTGGACGATAGCGCCACCGCTGGAATTTTCGAGTGGCGCTTGAACAACGAGGGCAAGAAGGTCGATGCCATAACGGATATGATGGCCAGCGAAAAGTTTCAACTCCAAAACAACGCTCTGGTTTGGACCATCTCGCTGAGCAACAACATGGATCGCGGGCTGGAGGTCGGGGATCTGGCTCTGCCGCTGCCGTTCAACACCCAATACGCTTGGGACAAAACGGAAACTTACACAAAGAGGCTCATCGCACACCGGCTTATCGCCGGCAACGGCTCGTTCATTTTTTGGATGCGCACCAACACTGAAGGTCCGTACCTCGTGATGACGCCGCTCCCAGACACCGCTCTCGAATATTTCGATGCTTCGCGGTTTCCGCGCAGCTACGCCGCCTATATCCACTCCGCGGCAAGCGGGGAAGAACTTCGCGCCAAGGGCGGAACGTGGCGTTTGCCAAACACGCGCCTCCTTCTTGCGCCCAAGGGACATTCCGGCGACTCCAAGACTTATGGCTTCCGGTTCCGCTGGGCGCAGGACTACGCCGGCGTGCGCGACGTGCTATACGATGAGAATCTCTTCGACGTCAACGTCGTTCCCGGCATGACCGTTCCGTCTGACCTGGGAGCTATGTTTTCGCTGCGCACGCACAATGCAATCCGCGCGATTGTGCCGGAGCATCCCGACAAGACGAAAGTTGAATATGTCGGGGAGCGAGGCAAGGACGTGCAACTATACAAGGTCCGGTTTTCTCGCCTCGGCGAAAACCTTCTGAAAGTGGACTACGGTAACGGCCGCTACCTCTCGCTCGAATTCTTTGTCACCGAGCCTCTGGAAACCTTGTACAAGAAACGGGCCGCGTTCCTCGTCTCGCACGAGCAGCACAAGGATCCCGCCAAGTGGTACAAAACTCTTTTTTCTCAGTGGGACATGAAGCACCAGATCCTTCGCAGTCCAGACGATCTGGACGGGCTCCAGTCTTACGCCGTGGCTTCCGACGACCCGGCTCTGGGCAAAGCGCCCTACATCGCGGGGAAAAACATCTTCTTTCCCGTACAAACGGAAATTGATGCGGTTGAAAATTACATCAAGCATTTCGTTTGGGGCGGCTTGCAACAGACGGACAAGGAACCTTATCCATACTCGATTTACGGCATCCCCAACTGGAAGGTCAATCGCGACAGCTCCAAGGATGACCAGACCGGAAAAAAGCACCTCTGGAGAATCTATGACTACCCCCATGTGATTCTTCTCTACTTCAACATGTATGAGCTCGCCAAGCTCTATCCGAAAATGACTACCTATCTCGACAAGGACGGCTATCTCGAGCGCGCCTTTGGCACGGCCAAAGCGTTCTTCACAGTGCCCTTGGAGATCCTGAAGTGGTCCGCCTATGAGACAGGTACGTACAACGAGCTTGTCATACCGGACCTGATTCAGGCGTTAGCGGAAACCGGCCACAAGGACCAAGCCGATTGGCTGAGGGCGGCCTGGGAGAAAAAGGTCAAATACTTCGTAAACGACCACCCTTATCTTTTCGGTTCGGAGTATCCGTTTGATTCGACGGGATTCGAGTCCACCCAAGCATTTGCGAAATACGCGATGAGCCACGTTTTGAAGCCCGGTGAAGCTGCGCCTCCCGATCTTCCCACGGACGACTTCCGCCGGGCGGTGAAATACGACGACGCGGCGGCTCTTTTGGATCAGCAAATCAAGCTGAACTTGGCTTGTCGCGGCTGGCTCGAAACTTCCTACTACTATCTCGGGAGCGATTTTCGCGCGTCCGGCAGCGCCAGCTACACGCTGAGCTACATGGCCCAAATGGGCGGCTGGGCAATCTCCGATTATGCGCTCTATTTCGCGCAGGATCCCGCCACCTACATGCGCCTGGGCTACGCGTCGTATTTGAGCTCCTGGGCGCTGCTGAACTCGGGAACGCCGGAGTCCAACTTCGGCTACTGGTATCCCGGCAAAGAGAACGACGGCGGCGCAAGCGGTGGATTCGAACCGCGGCCTTGGGGACGAGCTTGGCTTGGCGACAAAGAAATGGGTCGCGGGCCTTGGTGGTATTCTGGAGAAATCGATCTCGGCTTCGATGGCGCGCTGCGGTCGGCGGCGACGGTGGTCGTCGACGATCCGATTTTTGGACTCTTTGCCTATGGCGGCGAACTCTATCAGAAAACCACGTTGGCCTATGTCATTCCCAAGGACGGACTGCGCGCCCGGTTTCATATTGTGCGCGGTTCCCAACGTTTGCATCTGCTGCTGGAACGCGACGGCTTCGCTGCGGGACAACCAATCACCTTCGATGACGCACTAAATCGCATCACCTTCAGCCTGGAAAACCGGGACGGCCGCCCGCATGAGGCAACTTTCCGGATCGCTGGCTTTCCGTCAGGGACGTATCAGGTCGCAGTCCAAGACCGGCCGCTCCAGACCCTGGTGAGTCTCGACGGCGGAGACCAACAAGTGCGCGTCGAGGTGGATTCGAACGGCGCGTCAATAACAATCACCCGAGAAAAATCATCCGCCACGCTGTTGCGCGCGTTGCCGGGTCAGGTGCTCTCCGAAGGTTCCACTTCCAAACTCGGCTTGCAACAACAATGATCGGAATTGCCAGGAAATAGAACTCGCGACGGAGACGCCATGAATAAACAACCTGACCGCCGGCAAGTCTTGAAAGGTGTGGCCGTTGCCTGTGCAGCGCTGCTCTTGCCCGTAAAAGAAGAAGCTGCGGAGCCAAGTCTTCGAGTCGCCGGTCAAGATGTCGAGATCCAGGTAGCTCCAGTCAGCGAGCATACCGCGCGGCTCACGATTTTTCCGGTCAAGCACGCGCTGGATAATCGCCAAGTGATGGCCGTCACGGGAGATGGATCGCTTGTGCAGGACGCTTGGGGTGCGCCCATCCTGAAACTGCGCAGCCTAGGACGCGCGCGAACCGTCAAGACAGGCAGCCTGAGAGTGAAGATTTTTTCCAATCCTCTAGCCTTTGCCTTCGAATCGGTGAAAGGCGCGGTGCTTCAGAATCTGAAGGTGGACAAGGACACAGGCGTCGTCTCTTTCGCGACAGGCAACTCGCCATTGCTTGGGCTCGGAGAGGGCGGTTCGCAATTCGACCGACGCGGGTCCACCGACCGCATGCACAGCGGCCAGGGGGGCTATCAGCTGCGAACGCATGGCGGGCGCGTTCCCATCCCCTGGCTTATCGGCACGGCTGGATGGGCGATGTTCATCCACCAGCCCTTTGGCACATTTGACTTTACCGGGGCAGAAAGCAAATTCCAGCCGCCAAGCCCGGATGCCGCGCTTCCTCTCGACATCTTTTTCATCGCTTCGAGTGAGCCCGCGACGATCATGGCCGAATACGCGCGTCTAACCGGCTATGCCGAGATGCCCCCGCTCTGGAGCTTCGGTTATCAGCAGTCTCACCGCACGCTTGCTAGCCGCGAGGAAATCATCGCCGAGGCGAAGACATTTCGGGAAAAGAAATTGCCCTGCGACACGCTGATCTACCTGGGAACCGGATTTTGTCCCTCCGGATGGAATGTCGAAAACGGCTCATTCCAATGGAACTCTAAAGTGTTTCCTGATCCCAAGGAAATTCTGGATGAGCTTCACAAAGAGAATTTCCGCGCTGCGCTCCACGTGGTAATCAAGACAAACAAACTCAGTGGGACCGTACACGACCCCTGCGAGCCGGGTTGTGTCGACCAGCAAAAAGCATGCTGCCACTGGGATGCGCACCGCAAAGACTTTGCCATGGGCGTTGATGGCTGGTGGCCGGATGAAGGCGATCCGCTCGACATCGCCTCGCGGCTCGTCCGCAATCGAATGTATTGGGAAGGGCCGCAGCTCGAAAGGCCGAACGAACGGCCATTCGCGCTGCATCGCAACGGTTACGCCGGCATGCAGCGCTACGGGTCATTCCTGTGGTCTGGAGACGTCTATTCCACTTGGGAAACGTTGAAGGTTCACATTCCCATCGCCATCAATTCTGCGCTCACGGGCATTCCATACTGGGGGACGGACATCGGCGGATTTGTGCCCACGAAAGAATTCACCGCGGAGTTGTATCTGCGCTGGTTCCAGTTCGGTGCATTCTGCCCGCTCTTCCGTTCCCATGGCCGGAACTGGAAATTGCGCCTTCCATGGGGTTGGAATACGGGCGATTCCGGACCGCTCGAGATCAACAATTACAACGGTGCCGCCATTCCTGATTCGAGCCAACTCCACAATCCGCAAGTCGAGCCGATCTGCCGCAAATACCTGGAACTGCGTTACCGACTGCTGCCCTATCTTTACAGCGCCGTACGGGAATGTGCCGCCACAGGCATGCCCATCCTGCGTGCGTTGTGGCTTCATTATCCCGAGGATCCCAAGGCGGTCGCGTGCGGGGACCAATACCTGTGGGGCCGCGACCTGCTGGTTGCGCCTGTCGTCGAGGAGGGTGCTACCTCGCGCAGAGTCTATCTTCCGCGTGGAGCTTGGTACGATTTTTGGAGCGGCGAACGCGTAGAGGGTGGAGCGGAAATCAGCCGGAAGGTCGACCTTGAGACCATGCCGCTCTTTGTGCGCGCCGGGACGATTCTGCCTCTCGGTCCTGTCAAACAGTGCGTGGAGGAGAGAGTGGATCAGCCGCTTTCTGTTTCGATTTATCCCGGCGCTGATGCTTCGTTCTTGCTGTACGAAGACGACGGCAGTTCCTTCGACTACCGCCAAGGCAAGTGGATGGGCATGCAGATGGTGTGGCACGATGCACGGCGCGTGCTGAAGCTTTCTTTGGCCAACGGCTCGCGCATTCTGCCGCCGCTGCGGCGGAGCATCGAAGTTAAGCTCGGCCACAGCACCGGCACCGTCGTTTTCGACGGACATCCTGTCGAGGTGTCCCTCTAGACGAGAGCCGACCTCTGCGGCCTAAAGGATTGAAAGGGAGAACAAACGTGAAATTGAAAGTATCCGGATATCTATTTGTGGCTGGATGTTGTTTGACGCTGGCACTGCCTTTTGCGGCCCAGGACAAGAATCTAGCACTGACGCCGCCCATGGGCTGGAACAGTTGGAATCATTTTGCCGCGAGGGTTGACGACAAGGCAGTGCGCATGGCGGCTGACGCCACGGTCGCCAGCGGGATGAAGGACGCCGGATATGTCTACATCAATATTGACGACACATGGGAAGCGAAGCGCGATACGCAGGGATTGATCCAGCCGAATGAGAAATTCCCAGACATGAAATCTCTTGCGGACTATGTCCACGGCAAAGGATTGAAGCTGGGCATCTACTCGTCTCCTGCGGCGAAGACCTGCGCCGGCTTTGAAGGCAGTTTGGGCCATGAGGAACAGGACGCCCAGACTTATGCGAAATGGGGGATCGATTATCTGAAGTAGGACTGGCGCAAGTCGGGCGGCAGCCTTGATCAAATGAAAATTAATTACACCAAAATGCGCGATGCCCTCAACAAGACAGGACGCCCCATCGTTCTGAGCCTCTGCCAGTATGGCTGGAACAAGGTTTGGGTCTGGGGTGAATCCGTCGGCGGCAATCTGTGCCGCACCACTGGCGACATCACCGACGATTACCGGGTGATGGCGGAAATTGGATTCAATCAGAACGGCCTCGAGAAATATGCCGGCCCGGGCCACTGGAATGATCCCGACATGCTCGAGGTTGGCAACGGAGGCATGAATGACGACGAGTACCGCACGCACATGAGCCTTTGGGCCATCCTCGCCGCTCCGTTGATTGCCGGAAACGATCTCTCCAAGATGACCCCATATACCGTCGAACTGCTGACGAATCGAGAAGTCCTCGCCGTTGACCAGGATCCGTTGGGCAGGCAGGGTTACCGGATCGCTCAGGAAGGTCCATTTGAAGTCTGGATGAAGCCAATGGGTGATGGCAGCAAAGTCGTCGGCTTGTTTAACCGGCTGCGGTTTGCCGTAGAGATGGCCGTCGATTTTTCGCAGATCGGTATCACTTCCGAAGCGATCGTCCATGATCTTTGGCTAAAGAAGGATGTCGGGACCTTCAAGGATAAATTCAGCGCCTTTGTGCCAAGGCATGGCGTCGTGCTCGTTCGGATCAAAGCAAAGTGATTGAAACGCTCTATGCGGAAAGAGCGCAAAAGAGTGAGCCGAGAGCGCGGCCGGAAACGCGAAACGGGCGTCCCGTTTCGAGGTGGCTCTGAACAAGCTCAACAGCGAGGCTGAAGTCCTGAATTGGAGGGTTGCCGGTTTTCGAGAGCCTGCGTCTGGCGGGCAACGCCCGTGGATTCACGGACAACGAGCTCGGGATCAATCAGGATTTCTTGCCCGCTCAATCGGTCAGAGGCCTGATCAGGAACGAGATTGCCAAAAATGGTTTGACCGATTCGTTCACGAGGAATATGAACCGTAGTGAGCGCCGGCGAGCAAAACTCTGCCAGCTTGATGTTGTCGAACCCGGTCACGGACACATCCTCCGGCACACGGATTCCTTGGTCGCGCAGATGGCGAAGAACCCCTACTGCCATAAAGTCGTTGACGCAAAGGATGGCTGTCGGTTGAAAGCCAGACGAAAGTAATTCTCGCGCTGCTTGGCGTCCGCCCTCCAATCCGTCAGCCGCCGCGACAATTTGCCCTTCAGTGTTTGGAGAAAAGCGAGCGACAGTTTCCAGGAAAGTCTTCCTGCGCTCGCTGATGGGGCCCAAAGTCGAATGATGGCCCAAGAAAGCCATCCGTGTATGGCCGAGCGAGTGCAAATACTCCACGATCTTCTTCATGCCTTTTCGATAGTCGACGCGCACGTTTGTGATGTTTTTTTGTGGCGTTCCGACATCGTAAAAGACCATGGGAATCTTGCTGTCGGTGAGCATCTGCATGAGGTGCGAATCCATCTCGGAGACGATGGCCGCGAGGCCCGCTACACGCCAGCCAATCATCAACCGCACGCTGGAAACGAGCTGCTCGGAGCTATAATCGGTGTTGGCGACAACTACTTCGTAGCCTCGCGCGTGAGCTGCAGACTCAAGGGCGCGGTAGATATCGAAGAAAAAGGGATTCTCCATGTTGGACACGAGAATTCCCAGGGTGCGGCTCTTGCCCCTGGCCAAAGATCGCGCATGGAGATTGGGATGATATTTCAATTCCTCCGCGGCTCTGAGGACACGTGCCCGAGTCGAGTTCTTAACCATGTTTAGGTTATTAAGCACGCGGGAAACCGTGGCCGTTGAAACGCCCGCCCTCATTGCAACTGCATCCAGGTTTCGTAGATCGGCATTCTTGGCTTGCAACATGATCTCCTGAGAGGTTTCGGCAGGCTCGATTCTAGCGGGATGCGCACGCTTACTCAAGCGGAGTGCCGGCAAACCACGATCGTGCCCCTAAGGATGCCATCCGGGGCAGTCATTCGCAAGCGCTTGCAATAGATGGCTTGGGCGCTCTGTTGATACCCCGCTTTTTCTTGACACCCAAGGAGGCATGGGGATAGTGTGCGCATGTAAGCGTTTACATTTGACTAGCTCGACGTTATAGTTCGTCAGCAAGCAGCCGTCCATCGAGACTGAAATGACATTTCCCTTTTTTCTCTTTCGGCTGTATTCAGCAACACCGCTGCTCGCTGTCGGATTCATAAATGCCCTCATCCTCCTCCTCTATTTCCTAGTCTTCTTGTCGATCGGCTTTTATCCGAAGAGCTACACGAAGAGCGGGAAGGGGTTGTTTTTCCTCGCGTGTCCAAACATGTTGATCCTCGGCGGCGTTTATACCCACCAGAGTCTGAGCGCAGGAGCAACTGCGAAGTGGATATCGCCGGTGTTGTCGGAATGCACGCGCTGCAGCTGGCTTCCGAGACTTCCAGTGCGCTGCTCGATTGGAACAACAACTACGCCGATGACCCCGACAAAGCGGTTTGCTTTCACTGCAGCAATCTTCCGAAGCATTTCTTCAAAGATTTTCAGGAAATCATCGCGGGCACGGTCGGTGAATGGGAAGAAGCAGGAAGTTTCCGCCACTCCCTGCACATACGTCATGCTAGACCGTCAATGGAAAGATGGGGACAAAATAGAAGTCAGCCTGCCGATGAAATTGCACGTCGCTCCGATTCCGGACGACGCTAGTCTTCAGGCGATGATGTACGGTCCCCTGGTCCTTGCCGGACGTTTGGGAACAGCTGATCTTTCAAAGGATCTGATCTACGGCCCGTCGGCTCCCGACAAGAAGAAAACAATTCCCGTACCGGAGATCACGGCGTCTGGAAAAGATCCCACAGGCTGGGTCGAACCTGCAAAGGACGAGCGTCTCGCTTTCCGCACGGTGGGTCAGTCTGAAAACTTCGCTACGATCCCTTTGTATAAACTCTTCAATGAACGATACACCGTCTACTGGAAGGTGCACGGCAAGACGGCGTAGCTGCTAAGCATCCCAACTTCACGGACAACTCGTGCGTCCTGCGCACAGAAGGGACACTATGGGTTTAAAGTTATCGCGTCGGCAGTTTGTCGGGGGCACTACGGCACTCTCGCTCATGGCAATCATTCCCAGGGGCTTGCTCGCGGCTTCGTCGTCAGCGCAGAAGATGGTCGTGCGATCAGACACGGAGATTGGGGCCGTCCGGCCAGAATTTCACGGACACTTCGCAGAGCATCTGGGGGCTTGCGTGTATGGCGGTTTGTGGGTCGGGAAGAAATCGCCCATTCCCAATATCGACGGATACAGAAAGCAGTCTGTCGAGTACCTCAAAGAACTCGGTGTGCCGGTGTTGCGCTGGCCAGGAGGATGTTATGCCGACGATTACCACTGGCGTGACGGCGTCGGGCCAGTGGAGCAGCGCCCCAAGCGAGTGAACATTCATTGGGGAGGTTATGTTGAGGATGGGAGTTTCGGCACACATGAATTCATCGGGTTGTGCCGCTTGCTGGGTGCCGAGCCGTATCTGGCCGGCAACGTCGGCAGCGGTTCTCCGCGCGAGTTGCGCGATTGGATCGAGTACTGCAATATGCCGTCGGGAAGTACCCTTGCGGAAGAGCGCATAAAGAACGGTGCTGCCGAACCTTTCCGCGTGCGCTACTGGGGCGTCGGCAATGAAAACTGGGGATGCGGCGGATGGATGCGTCCCGAAGGCTACGCCAATCTGTACCGCCAATTCTCCGTGTACATTCGCGAATACGGCGGCACCGAGCCGTTTCTCGTAGCCAGCGGTCCCAACGGAAACAATCGGCGTTGGACCAGCGGTTTCATGGACACGCTCGACGGCGGCGTTCCGGGCGGTCTTTCCATGCATTATTACGAAGGCGGCCCAGACCGTTCCACGGAATTCAGCGCCGACCACATGAGTCAGCAACTGTCGATATTTAAAAGAGTGGAAGATGCCGTTGTGGAACAACGAGCAGTCCTTGACGGTTACCGCGACGGACGCAAAGTGGGTTTAATCCTGGACGAATGGGGCGTGTGGGACAAAATCCCAGAAGCAGATGAGAAGCGCTACGGAAAACTCTGGATGCAGAGCACCATGCGCAGCGCCGTGGCAGCCGGTCTGGGCCTGAATATTTTCAACCGCCTGGCGGACAAGCTCTTCATGTGCAACATCGCCCAGATCGTAAACGTGCTGCAATCCCTCCTGCTCACTGACGGCCCCGAGGGCAAGTCCTGCATTCGAACCACGACCTATCACGCCTTTGCTCTTTTCAAGCCACACCGTTCCAAAACGGCTGTGCGTGTGGAGACGCAAGATGTGTCTCCGCTGGGCGTTTCCGTTTCTGCGTCCAAAGGAGAGAAGGAACTGGTGATCACTTTTGTGAATCCGCGTCACGATGCCGATGTCGAGATCGACTGCGCGATTCAAGGAAGTAGCGCCAGGGAAGGGAAGGCCCAGATTCTTCACGATTCGGATTGGAACGCCTGCAACACCTTCGAGAATCCCAACCGCGTGGTTCTCCAGCCGCACCCGGTAACAGTAGAAGCGGTCAGGCTGCGGATGGGACTCCCGCGCTTATCGGTAGCGACCGTCACTCTTAGAACAGAATAGAACGTAGGTCATAAATGTATGAAGGTGTTTGAAACCCCTGAAAGGATCTCCGCCCAGGGAACTCCAAACCACTTACGAGATGACTTGTGGTTGGTCGCGATGCGAGAGTACTGCATTACGGTCAAAAGACCAGAGGCCGTCCCCCTGTTAGAGGTGATTCTCGTGGTGGATATACTAGATGCTGCAAGCCGTGCACCTTACCACCCAGGAAGTTTCCAGTGATCTCCAGACGACGATTCTTGAAGACTGCAGGCATGGCTCTTGTGGGCCCCGGCGCAAGTTTCCGAGGCGGGGCTGCAGTCAACCCGGTGAGATATGTCGACGTTGCGAGTTCCGCGGGCATTTCCTTCCAACACGACAACGCAGCATCTCCCGAAAAATACCTGATTGAAACGATGGGTTCGGGCTGCGGATGGATCGATTACGATCAGAATGGTTTGCTCGACCTTTATCTTGTCAATGGAGCATCCACGCGGCTTTACACGCCCAAACACGCTCTGCGGAGCGCCCTTTATCGCAACAACGGGGATGGAACGTTCACAGATGTAACGATAAAGGCTGGTGTGGCCGCGGAAGGTCTGTTTGGAATGGGAGTTGCCGTGGGCGACTACGACAACGATGGGTTCCCTGATCTACTCGTTCTCGGCTACGAACGGAGCATCCTCTACCATAACAATGGAGACGGCACGTTCACGGATGTGACTGACCGCGCTGGGGTTGGGAATATCGGGAAATGGGGTTCGAGTGCAGCATGGTTTGATTACGACAACGACGGCCTGCTGGACCTGGTGATAGCTAACTACGTGGATTGGTCGCCGGAGCGGAATTTCTGGTGCGGCGACAAAGAACCTGGATTGAGAAGTTATTGCCAACCGGACGTGTATCACGGCGAGCCGCCAACGCTATATCACAATAACGGCGACGGCACGTTTACCGACGTGAGCAAGCGCTCCGGGGTGGGAAGCAAGGCGGGGAACGGGTTGGGTGTGGTCACCTTTGACTATGACAACGATGGGTGGCAGGACATTTTTATCGCCAACGATCACATGCCGAATTTTTTGTTCCACAACAATCGCAACGGCTCATTTCAAGAGATAGGGTACTCGGCGGGCGTGGCGGTCGGCATCGATGGGCAGTTCGAAGCGGGTATGGGAACGGACGCCGCCGACACAACCGGGAGCGGCCGGCTAGATCTAATAGTCACGCACCTGGATCAACAACTGGCGCGCCTCTACCAAAACGTCGGCGAAGGATATTTTGAGGATGCAACGTTTAGATCGAGGATTTCTTACGCCACGTTTCATCTGAGCGGGTTCGGCACGCGCTTTATGGATTATGACAACGATGGCGCGCGCGATCTGTTCATGGTCAATGGACACGTTTTGGACAACATTCAGCGCTACCACGCAGATGCAACCTACGCGGAACCGAAGCTCATGTTCCGGAACACCGGGCATGGGATATTCCAGAACGTGAGCGAGCAGCTGGGATCGGATTTTCAGCTCCCCCGCGTGAGCCGGGGCGCTGCCATCGCCGATTTTGACAACGATGGAGACCTCGACATCCTCGTGAGCAACAATGGGCAAGCTCCGCAATTGCTGCGCAACGACGGAGGCAACGCCAATCATTGGCTCCAGATTTTTCTTATTGGCACACGTTCCAATCGCGATGCCGTGGGGGCGCGAGTGAAAGTTGCTGCCGGGGACCTTCTCCTTTTCGATCAGCGGAAAGGGGGAATGAGTTATCAGTCGGCACAGGACCCGCGTTTACATTTCGGCCTGGGAGAGCATGAAAAGATAGAAGCGATCGAGATCATCTGGCCAAGCGGGGTGGTGACGAAGCTCGCGAACGTAAGAGGCGACCAGATCATTTCCGTGAAGGAAGGCGATGGCATAGTTGAGCGGCCATTCCCCCGCGTTAGGTGGAAATGAATCGGCCCCTCGGAGGCAGGCAGTTATTCGCGATATTCAAGGCCGGATTCGCTCGACGCCTGCCGCTCTGCCCGGAATGGCTTTGCGCTCCCCAGGCGCTGAATTGATTCTTGCGGCCTGTTCAGCGTTCAGTTGAGCGAGCGCGGCGAGCATAGCGTCAGACTGTTGTTGTTTGCCAAGCTTTCGATAAGCGACCGCGAGCTGCGAGTATACGGACGGATTGCGGGGATCAAGCTGTCTACCTTTTTCGAGGTGTTCAACAGCCGAGTCGACGCGATTGTCTAACAGGAGAAGATAACCGATCGCGACCTGCGAGCTGGCATACGCCGGGCGTTGCGCGATGGCTTTCGAGAGCGCACTTTCCGCTTCCTTGAAGTCCGGCTGGCCAGGTCTGGCCCCCGAGCGGATCAACGCTTCGCCGAGAATCGTAAGTGACACGTAGTTGTCATGACCTTCGAGAGCCGCGGCACGTCCAATTCGAATGGCTTCGGCCAAGTTCCCGGCAAGAAGACTTTTCTGGGCCGCGGCGAGGAACGCAATATCCGTATGTGGTGCAATAGTCGCCGCGAGATCGAATTCGGGTTTAGCGTCGTCGAATTCGTCGAGCATCGACAGAAAATAACCGCGGTGATAATGCAATCGCGCCGAATCCGGCAGCTGCCGCAGCGCCAGATCAACCGCGCGCAAGCCGAGGGCATAATCCTGGCGCTCTGCGCAAGCATCTGCCGTAAGCAGATAAAGTTTCTCGTTTTTGGGCGCCAACGCAACTGCTCGCTGTAACGCCTCGAAAGCCGCCTCGGGTTGATCGCCACCCATGTAGGCCTGGGCCAGAAGATTCTCTACGCTGGCGTCACTGTGGCCGCTGCTCCGTAGCATGATGAGGATTCGAATTGCTTGAGCGAACTGCGCCGTGCCGACGTAGCAAAGGGCGAGGTTGAACTTGGCGGCGTATTCGTCGGAAACATGACCTTCGGCCGCAAGAAAGTGCGGTATCGCCTCCGAAAAGAGCCCCCGGCGTGTCAGTTCGATTCCGGTACGAAGTTCCGCTTCTGAAGAAAGAGGTTCCAAAGGCTGCTGGAGTTGCACCGATTGGCCGGTTTGCTCAGGAATAGAGTTTGAACTGGCTTGTGCTCTGAGGGGCGGGCAGCAGGCGAGTGCGACGCTAATCAAAATCGTCGATCGATAATAACTTGACGGAGAAACCCGCTTCTGCATAACGTGACCCCTACTCCCACTTGCCCTGACCTTCCACGATTGTAATGTAACGATCGATGGGAAGGTCCGTGAACCGCTCCGTTCGGCCGCTCGGATTGGGCCATTTTATTTCGAGCCAATCCATCTTCGCGTGCTGCCCAAGCCCGAGAACCACGCGTGGATCGTGCGAAGAAAGATAGCTGCCGCCGCCCACTTTGAAAACATGGCGGCGCAGGTCGCCGGCCTGATAAGTGAGTTTCGCGCCGATCGCATCCACATTTGCCGTTCGCCCGACGAGACGCACGCCGAGCCAATGGTTTTTCCGGCCTGTGAGATTGTGCAGGAGCAGCGGTGCACCGTCATTGACGGTGACCAGGACATCGACGGAACCATCGTTGTCAAAGTCACCTAGGGCCAGGCCACGTCCGGCTATGTTCCGGGAAAAAATCGGTCCGCTCTCCGCACTGGCATTCTTGAAATGGGTTCCGTCGCTCCGAAACAGAAGCATGGGTTCCCGGTAGGTTACATCTTGCAGCCGTTGCTCCACCACTGTATCAGGGTGGCCGTTGGCGAGGATAAGATCAAGATTGCCGTCGTTATCGTAGTCTAAGAACTTCAGTCCCCAGCCACTGAAAAGGCTCGTTGTCGAGGCGATACCCGTTGCTGGCGCCGCGTCGGTGAAAGATTCGTCCTTGCGGTTGTGATAGAGCGAGAACGATTCGTGGTCGACGTTGGTGACGAATAAGTCCACCCAGCCATCTTGATCGTAATCAGCGGCGTCCACGCCCATTCCCGAGCGCGCCAGCCCGAAAGAGCCATACCCGATGCCGGCGAGGCCTCCGATTTCTTCGAAGTGGCCCTTGCCGCGATTGGCTAACAGAAAATTTGGAACAGTATCGTTCCCGACAAACAAATCCATCCACCCATCGTTGTTGATGTCCGCCGCTACGACTCCCCACGCCTTGGCGAGCGATTTGGCAATTCCGGATTCCTTGCTCACATCCGCAAACGTGCCATCGCCATTGTTGTGATAGAGCTGGCAGGGCGCAGGTGTGTACACGTTTGGTTTGCAGTACCAGCGGCGGTTCGAAGAACCATAGCCACAAAAAATGTTCTTGGACTTGGCGAAGTCCACGAAGCGGCAAACGAAGAGGTCCAAGCGGCCGTCGTTGTCATAGTCGAACCACACGGCGCTGGTGCTCCAGCCGGGTGCGGCGACGCCCGCCTTGGCCGTCACGTCGGTAAATGTGCCATCGCCATTGTTATGGTAGAGGATGCTATTTGGATACTGCGTTACATAAAGGTCCGGCAGACCATCGCGGTCATAGTCACCGACCGCCACGCCCATGCCGTAGGCGTTTCCCGGCACACCTGCTTTCGGGGTAACGTCGGTGAACGTGCCATCACGATTGTTGCGATAGAGGGCGTTGCGGAGCGGCGTTGGCGGCTGGTAGAAGTCGCACGCGCCGCTGTTCACCACGTAAATGTCCATCCATCCGTCGTTGTCGTAGTCCAGGAACGCGCATCCGGGACCAACCGTTTCCGGCATATACATTTCTGGGGACTGACCGCTGACATGAACCCAGGATATGCCGCTAGCGGCCGGTAAAATCTCTTCGAACGCGGGCAGCGAACTCACTGTAGTTGGCGCGCTTGTCGCCGGGTTCGTTCGCCTAAGTGCGGCGGCCAATCCAGACCAGCCCAGAAGTTGCAGGATGTGCCGCCGGGAAACCATTTGGCTCAATCGCGTTGGCCCTCCAAATCAGTTTCTCACTGTGGCAAAGCACCGTCCGGTGATGGCCGGGCGCTCTTTTCGGAAATTTCACGCTGAATGGCCATTTCGCGGGCGGCGTCCTGTTTTCGGTCGGTGCGAGCATACGCGATGGAAAGCTGGTAATGGCCCGCGGGGTCCAAAGGCAGCATCTTAACGTAGCGTTCGAGAGCGCCCACGGCCTCCGAAAAGCGTTGCGCCGAATTGAGTGTCATGCCCAGGGCAAGAAACGCTTCGGCGAAACCTGGATCGATCTTCGAAGCTTGCGTGAAGTGCGGAATGGCTTCGTCCCAACTCCCAGCGCGGCGCGCGATTTCACCCAGCGAAAACTCTGCTGCTGCATTGTTCGGGTCAATCTTGAGTTCCTGCTCAAATTCTTTCTTGGCCCCGTCGATCGCCGTCGGTGTCCCGGACCTGGACATAGCAATGCGGCCCAGCCGGAAATGAATGCCCGGCACGTTGGGGTTCTGCGCCAGAATCCCGTTGTATTCCGCGGCGGCTTCGTCCCATTTCTCCTGCGACTCAAGGGCCTCCGCCTCCAGTTCGTGGGACTGGTAAGAACCGGGCGCGACAGCGGCAAGTTCCTGGGAGGCCCGGCTAGCCAGCTCCGAAAGATAATGTGTGGTGATGTAGAGGACTTCTGGATCGTTCGGGAAATCCCGTTTCAGTACGAAAAGAGCATTGACAGCGGTCTGCGCCTGATTGAGGCTCATCGCGCACCGCGCCGTAGCCATCACCGCCCTGTATTCCAATTGTTTGTCCGATGTTTGCGTCATCGATTTTTTCAGCGCTGGGAGAGCTTCCTGGCAGTGTCCTTTGGCAGCTAGATCAATGGCGTGCTCAACAGCGGTAGAAGACGCCGCAGGCGGTGATGATTTCCCGGGAACCTGGCCGAAGAGCGGGGCCGCCGCGAGAATTGCCCCCAACGGACCCGCAAAGCCAAGATAAAGTCTCTTAGACATGAAGACGCTTCACCATAAATCTGCGAGAGAAATGAAGTATAGCGCGATCCGAAGTCAGAGAATTGGATTTCGCCAAAAAGTCGCCCGAATTAACCCCATCCCTTTCCATTAGGATGAACGCCCCTCCGATAATCAGTGTCAAAAGCGTCCAATTCTCACGGGCGCCCGCCACGGGCGAATCAATGAACGAAAAAGACAAAGGAGGCATTCACTCGCATCCCCGGGGTGTGGGGGATAAACTCGCCAAGTGAATGCCTCCGCGGGACGGCCGAGGGCCGCCCCACCTGGGGTTAAAACGATATGTTCGCGCGCAACTCGATTACCCGCGCACTATTATTGTTATTCGTGGAGAGGTTTGTGAAATTCAGCAGTCCCGCCTGTCCGAAGCCCGCCAAAGTTACGTTCGTGGTACCAGAATAAAACGGCTGTTGGCCGGGAGTCGTGAAGTTGGGATGGTTAAAAAGATTCAAGAACTCAGCTTGGAGCGTGAAATGCACCTTTTCACGAATAGCGACATTTTTGCTGACTGACATGTCGTCGTTCCATATGTGCGCGCCATAGAGCCACGGATTAATGCCAAACGCTCCCGGAGTCGTGTTTTGACACACTCCGGTAAGGACGCTGTTGCAAATCGACGAGGAATTGCCTTGCAACAGCTTCGGATTGATGAGATCCACATACGGACCAGACGTGTGGTAGATGCCGACCGCACCCTGCAGTTGTGCTTTGCTGATACCGTTCAGCACGAATCCCCCATCGCCATAATCATTAAATGTGCCGTACCCTCCCAAAATTTGGAAGGGCAGTCCAGTTTGGAAGGTGACGATCGTTCCCAGACTCCATCCGCCCACGACCCTGTCGAGAGCTCCCTCGTGGTTGAGAAGGGCCTTGCCGTGTCCAAATGGAAGTTCAAAAGTACCGCTGGCATGGACGACGTGACGCAAATCAAACGCCGTGGGGCCATAGCTCTGTCGCAAATTGCGGAGGCTAAACTCGTTTACTGTGCCGAGCCACTGTGCCGCTGTAGGAGTGTTGCTCTCCGGCTGCAGCCCGAGTGTGTGGCTCCAGGTATAGTTGACATCGAACTGCATGCCATGCCACTGCTTCTGGCGGAAATCGAGCTGCAGCGCATGATAGTTGCCGTACCCGGCCGCTGATGTATAACTCTGTGTCACGCCTGGGTACGAAGCGCCCAGGGGGTTGACTTGGAAGAAATTCAATGGGTACGGTCCAGGCGCAGTGGCTCCATACCCTGTGCACGGACTAAGTGAGGTCCCAACCAGATTGCAAATGTACGGCACGGTTCCGGATGGATAAGCCAGTTGTGAGGCCAACCCTCCAGCAGCTCCCTGGCTGAGCAAGGTTGTGAAATTCGCATTGCTGTAGTCGGCCAGCGCGCCATAGGCGGCAGACTCTCCAGTGAACGCCGTATCGAACAGTGGAATTGCGGCCTGTCCTGCATAACCAAAGTTTGCAAATGATAGTGGAAAATGACCGGGCAGCAGATTCCCGCTGCTATCGCGCGCATTATCGTACCCATGGGCCATATTCGCCACCATGTTTGCCTGGGCCTGCTTGAACTTCTGCAGGAAGCCATTCTCGAAGATATTGACCTCATTCGGGTCGGTCTGGATCCATTGGTGCACGCTTCTATGCCCTAGATACCGCACTTCCAGGACATTGTTTGCGCCCAGTTGCCGTTGGATGCCGAGGTTCCACTCTTGGACATACGGTTGGTGAATGTGGGGGTCGAACCCCGAGGCTCCCCAATAGTAACTCCAGGTATAGTCGGTCTGCGGAATACTGGCCGCGTAGGCCCCCGGCGCGTAATTGAATTTGGTTGGATCGATAGTATCGCCGATCGTTAGGCTCCCCGGAGTGAAAGTTCCAGGTGCCCCGCCATTGACCGCGTTATAGGAAAAGTTCTGGAAGAACGCCAAGCCGTGATTCGAGGCGTTATTCCAGAAATACTGATACGGCTCGGTGAAACGCTTGATGTCAAATCCGGCGCGAATGACCGTATTGCTTCCGCCAAGCAATTTCCCTGGAATTCCTTCTGAACGGCTCGGGTTCCAGGCCACTCCAATCGTTGGTTGCGGGCTCACATTCCATGGGGCGTACTGGTGGCTGCTCGCCACATAGGCGGGATTCAGGTCTCCGGTCAAGGTTCCAGGCTTGAACAGATTGCCAACTCCTGAGGGTCCGTACATCCCGGCCAGAGTTGCGCCATGGTATGCGCTGGTCAGGTCGTGGTCATCTCCAGTGAAATCCCAGCGCAGCCCGTAATTGAATGTCAGATGTGGAGTGAAACGGAAGGAATCCTGCGCGTAAAGCCCCCACATTTTTTGCAGTTCATCGAGGTTGTACGAAGACCCGGGTGTAGTTGCGTATTTGCCGGTCTTTGGATTGTAAGGGAAACCGCTGCCGGTCGGGCCAATTCCGGAAATCCTGCCGACGAGAAGCGAATAAATATTCTCGGCTTCGCCCCGGTCCGCTACGGAAGCACTGGCGAAATAGCTATCGAAGTCTGTTCGAGCTGGGTCCCCAGTCGCCAGGCCCAGGGTGATGCTTTGCATTCCATCCGGTGCGTTCCAATAGTGGTCCTGCTCCCTGTGGAAGTCAAAGCCAACCGTGATTGTGTGACGTCCGTGTATCCAAGCAGCGTTATCGATGGCATCGATGATCGGGTAAAACGTCGATACTGGTAAGTTGAAAGCGTTCCCAGAACAATTCCCGTAATGGGGATTCCCCGTGCATATAGGCCAGTTGATGGCTGGCTGCGTAAGCCACGTAGGTTTCGCTCCGCTACCGTAGATATACCAATTGTAGTAATAACCGCCCCGAAATTGGTTAATCAAGTTGGGAGTCACCGTCCAGTTCAACCCCACGGACGTGATGTAATTGTTCGACTTATTCGATGACACTTGATTCGCGAAGTCGGAGCCCGGAAAGATCGGAGGCGTCACATTCGGCTGGTTAATTTTGGTTTCCTGAAGCGAGAAGTCCAGGCGGAGCTTTTGCGTGATGTCGTAGTCCACCCGCATCGCGGGGTAATAACGTGTTGTCGGAGATGGATTCAGCCAGTTGATTGTCAGGATGTTGCTATCTGCCGTTCCATTCGGGCCTGCCGACACGGTCGCACCCGTAACGGCCTTATTAATGAGGGCCTGCTCGGCTGCGATTTGCGCGTTCACTGTCGCTGGCCGGCCGTTTGGCTGGGCCACTTGCGTAAATAGATTAACGGTCTGCCCTGCCTGGGGTCCGCCCGTTACGCTTTGATAGTAGGTATAAACACCCTGCTGCGCCGCGGGTGAAAGAACTACGTTGCTAGCGGGGAACCCACCCGGTTGCTTCGCCATTGAGAAGGAGCCAAAGAAGAACAACTTGTCCTTTATGATGCGTCCACCGGCGCTGCCCCCAAAGTCATTCAAGATGAGGGGGTTCCTTGGCTGACTAGTGGCGTTGTTGAACCAACTGTTGGCGTTCAGGGCAGTATTTCGAAAATCATCAAACACGCGCCCATGATACTCGTTGCTTCCCCGGCGAGTCACGAAGTTCACTTGCATCGAAGCTTGTCCCAAACCTTGGCCCAAGTCTGTTTGACCTGTTTGCACGGTCATTTCTTGGAGATCTTCCAGGCGCGCTTCCAGCCCAGGCTGCGTGTTTCCTGCAAATTTCATGCGGCTGGTCGAAGCCGAGACGCCATCAATGTTATTTCCCTGCGCAATCAAGGGAAGACCATTCCACGTACCGTTTCCGGGAGTACCTGTGAATCCTGGAGTGAGGAAAGCCAACGAACTGATATCGCGGCCCTGCAAGGGCAGGTCCTCAATTTGTTTCATGTCCAGCGTCGAAGCAATGGCATTTGAGGTCGTTTCGACAAGCGTCGTGGAGCTTTCGTAGACCACCACCTTCTCCTGCGTCGCCCCCACTTTCAGCGCGACTTTCACATCCGTCACGCGGCTTCCTTGAACCAAGACCGAATCGATCACCTCACTTTGAAAACCGGTCTTGGAGACCGTCAATGTGTACCTCCCAATGGGAAGGGCGACAAAGTTATAGCTTCCCACTTGCTGAGTCTCTCCGTTTCGAGCCTCGTTGGTGGCCGCGTCTAGAAGTACCAGCTTCGCTCCTTGGACGGCGCCTCCCCCCTGATCTAAAACCGTGACCGTTACGCTCCCTTGCGAACTCATCTGGGCCCAAGATGTGGAAGCGCCAAAGCTCAGTACTAATGCAAACACCCCAAACGCACACCAGTACTGCTTCGAGGTATACGAACTCTTCGCCATTGTGTATCTCCCCCCTCACTTCTAGGACCGAAAGATCCGAAGACAAGAGATCTTCGGATACAATATGCAATGTACGGCCTTATAGCTCACGCTATTTCGGTTGTCAAGAACTTTATGTAAACGCATACATGTTCCCCAATTCACGGGGAAATGGACGTATTGCGCATCAGGCAAATGGCAGTCTCCGGCGAGTGGAGTTCGTGGCCGGCAGGGTCACGCCAAGTGCCGTTAGGATTTTTGCCGGGTTCGCATTCGGCAGCGGTAGTTTCGTCACGGTCGTTTTTCCATCGATCGTGTACTGCAACAGACACAAACTGCCTAGCGAGGTCATCGCATCGCGCAGCGTGGTGGCGTGGCGGGTCGCTATCTGTTGTTCCGAAATGCTTGTGCAGCCGCTGTTCCATTGCACGGCTCAGTTTTAATGCCAGCATGCAGCAGACACGTGGCCTCGTGTGCGACTCTCCTTGCGCGCGAACAACGGCCGCACTTCCAATAGACCGGTCTTCATGGCCGTGCTAAGAAGATGACTGTGGTCCTGTGAGTTGCTCCAGACATCCCCCGTGCGAGTTCAGTAAAAAAAGTATGGGCGAGATCCGAGATGACGAGGCCCATCATGCTGGTGCGACCGGTAACCAGAGACCTCGCGGCAAGGTTCGGACGATATGAAGCTCTTGGCAGAGCCGCAAACACGCGCTCCATAAAAGACCGTCTGAGCAAACAGCAAAAATAGATCATCACCCGAGGTCAGGTGGGAAATCCGCGAAATGGCTGATAAACAAAAACACCTTGACACTAGATTACATATTGTATACAGAATACGCCAACACCTGATCCCTGGGTTGTCGGGGAAAGAAGGATTTCCGGACTATCTCGCTAGTCCTCCATCGAATCACAGGGAGCGGGTGCTTTGATTTTCTCGTTCTGGACAGGAGGAGTAAATATGTCGCGTTCCTTCATCCGTGGATTTCTCGGGAGTATCTTGGTGTGTTCCTGGGTTTTCTCGGAAGGAATGGTGGGCCCCGCCTGGGGCCAAAGCGGTTCACAAGGAACGGTGACGGTGACCGTTGTAGATACGGGAGGTGGTGCGGTTTCCCATGCTCAATTAGAGCTTCAGGATCTTGCGACAAACGACGTACGCAGAGCTGCGACGCAAGACAAGGGTGCATACAGCTT
>WNGC01004799.1_pt1 | contig 21686 bp, 21 predicted proteins | sample 5400051 | NCBI WGS metagenome assembly WNGC01 (sample SAMN13153368, study PRJNA577476) | soil metagenome | isolation source: 20 cm soil or saprolite under grassland replicate 2 | place: USA:California | collected 2016-06-15
AGGAAAATTTTTAATAATTTATCTACAAAAATAAAAAATGTATCAAAGGAAGCGAAAAAATGATTTCTACAAAAAAGTTGAACAAATGATAGCAGGCTGAAAGAAACGTCCGTATATTGACATCACTAACATCCAGTGATGGTGTGGGACAATGTCCCAGCAAAATGGCTCGGACTTGGACGTCCAAGGACATTGTCCCAATGTCCAAGGACAATTGTCCCAACTAATTTACTAATATAAAATAACGTCCAATCAAATTTACTAAAGCAGTTATTTGCGATTATTTCGCTATCTATTGATCCAATTTGAGTAATCTTTTTTTTATTTTATAGAGTATATTATGGGCTACAAAATAAAAAAAAGATTATCAAAAATGGATCACTAAATAATAAGATATTCACATTTCTAATTTTTGTTAATTTTTAATTTTTAAATTAAGTTTGCTATATATATAAATATTATATATATGTCCCAGATGTCCAAGGACATTACACCTTCTTGTCCAAGGTCTGGGACTGTCCCAGACTGTCCCGTCCAAGGATATGTTCTGTCCAAATACCAATACTGATTATATGTACTGAAGAATATACCAGCAAGACATGTGGGTGCTGTGGCCATGTCCATCGAAAATTGAGTGGATCCAAAGTATTCCGTTGTCCTAGTTGTACAGCTGAGCTTAATCGGGATATCAACAGTGCTCGCAATATACTACTTCGCTATCTTACCATTACAAATAAAGAGCCAGTTTATGCTGGCGCTGGGACTTACCCCCTAGGATCTTCATGATCCTTGCAGAACATGTATTTTCCTTATTAGGCATGATCAGTAATGTGAGGTTTGATGAGGAATAAATAGGTTTAATTGTAGGCGTACGACAGATAACGACATACTTTCTTATATGTAAACAAATATATGCATGAAATTAGGAGGGGATCTTATTGGTAGTACAACATAATAAACAAAGACATTTGTCAAACTCAATGATATTTATGGCAATTCAAATTTGCAAAAATGTAGCTAAAATAAATTTTTTACTTACACCATAAACATCTATATTCACTTGGAAATTTTTATTATGTATAATTTCGCATATGTTAGTCAGCTGACTAAGTTTATAATGTAACAGCACCTGTGTGCAAAAATTGTACTTGAACTTTGGCTTTATGAAAAGTTAAAATGATCGTTATATTCGCTGAGATCAGGATTCCAAACCTTACGTGATAACGGGATCTGGATTCTGACCAAATAGTTTGAATTTACCCGTTCAATTCACTTCAATGGGAAATAGTGAGTCGATATACAATGCTTTTGTGCCAAAAAGGTGAGTGAAAAGTCAAAATAAATGTTACTTTCATCAGGATCAGGATTCTGATCTTGCGTGATGAAGGAATTCGGAATTAACAATTATTTTAGAATTATTATTTAATAAACAGAAATTTTTAAACTAACAATTCAATTAGTAACGATTTTAAGAAAAATTCCTTTGGAATTTTTCTTATTTTTAAGCTCAAAGACCTATTCCTTATTGGGGTGTCAACAATTAGTCTAATCACAAATATACTACAAGCTCTAGTAAAATTAATTAGTACAGATTTTTTTGATAAAATTTCTAATTTTCAATTTATTAGTAAATTACTAATTAAAATTGCCATCACAAAAAATGCTTCCCTTCACGAAATATCAAACCTTTTTCACTTTTAACAATTGGAAATGATTATTTGGACTATTCTTTATCGAATTACAAGTTACAACCGCAAATTTGATTTATTTTAATTTTCTGACTTAATTTATTGTTGTACTTTCTTGTCATTTTTAATTAGAGTTGGGTGCTGAAACTAATTTAGTTCAAGCCGAAAGGTTTCAGCTTTCGTCATATAGCCGATGCTGAAATCCCGATGCCGAAACCTGATGCCGAAAGCCGAAATTGATGCCGAAAGTCGAAACCTGATGCCGAAAGTCGAAACTCAATGCTGAAAGCCGAAACTGATGCTGAAAGCCGAAACTGATGCTGAAAGCTGAAACGCGGTGCTGAAAGCTGAAACATGAGAAACTGATGCCAAATTTTAAATTAGTTTAGTTAGTTTAGTATAAGATATTAAACAAAAATAAAAAATATAATATAATAGCATTTTATCATAATTCATCATTGATTTCACTTTCGGCATTAGTTTTGACTTTCGGCATTGAGTTTTGGCTTTCGGCATCAGTTTCGGCTTTCAACATCAGTTTCGGGTTTGGGATTTTGGCAAATTAAAGATAATTCCAAAACTAGGTTTTGACATTGCTGAATCCGAAATATATTTTGGCATGTATAGGTTTCAGCACCCAACTCTATTTTTAATAGATATATGCTATACCAAAATATAAATAAAATAAGCTTTTTTAAGCTTTTTGAAAACTCATATATATATAAAATGGCATAGATTAAAGATCGTCTTATATTTCTTCCTAAAAATGACTTACATTAGTAAATGAAATAAACAATTAAAAGATGCGCACAAGCAATCTTAAATACTTTTCTGACTATACGTCAAAATAGTAAATACTAATAATTTCTTTAAAATAGATTATATATTTTTTCATTAAATTGTAAAATAAATCAAATTTGCGGTTGTAATTCAATAAAGAATAGTCCAAATAATCATTTCCAATTGTTAAAAGTGAAAAAGGTTTGATATTTTGTGAAGGGAAGCATTTTTCGTGATGGCAATTTTAATTAGTAATTTACTAATAAATCGAAAATTGGAAATTTTATCAAAAAAATCTGTACTAATTAATTTTACTATAGAGCTTGTAGTATATTTGTGATTAGACTAATTGTTGACATCCCAACTAATGATGCCATTCTAATAAAAATAAATTTTTTGTAAAATTTTGGTAAATTATATCTGCATAAGTCTTTAATATTACCTTTTTTAGAAAATCACGTGGACTAACGTATAAAATTTGTTGTTTGTTTACGCTGAACGAAAACTTCTTTCTTTTACGACATGGAACTATGGAAGATAAAAAAATATTATTTTCTGAATATTTTAAAGCAAAACCTATTTCTGAGATTTTTTTTGTTGATTTTTTATATTTCTGTAGAGATAAAAATAAAATCTTTATTATTGATGAAAAGCGACATTATGTACAAGCATACAAAGAGGGTTTAGCCAAAGCGAAAAAGAAAAAGAACGAAAAGGAAATAGAAATAATACTGGAGAAATTTAAAGTAAGCGTATTGTATTATGTTTCAAATGATGGATTTCATTGTTTGATGATATATATGTGTTGTACAAAGCATTTTATAGAATTGAATGGTTCGTTTTATTACGCAATTGGAATGGTTCCTGTTGTGTTGCTTGATGTACTGAGAAATATTTTATGAAAATATAATGAATATAACAAACGGACTATTATTTCTGATGAAACTTAATTAACGCTTACAATTTTTTTAGATCGAAATTAATTGCTATAAATACTACAAATTTTTAACAGAGATTGCATACATTAACGAGGGTATCTTAAGTCCAATCACAGGTATTTTATTAAATTGTTTTTAATACAAACGTTCTATAAGACTATAACGATAACTAATGAAAATATAATAGATTCTGATCCTATTACGATTATTAGTAAATTGTTACATTCAATGACTTCTATTCTTGAATTGAATAAAATTCTCAATTATGTCAATTCGATTACAGAAGTTCAAAAGCAGGAGATAATAAATAAATCGATTAATAATTTTAAACTGAAATCAATTACAAAGCTAACTGAATCTTTCATAAGTAATTTTATTATTTTTTATTTGTCTTTTATTGTTAAAATTATTTATTGCTTTATTTATTTAGGATAGAAGTGGTGTATTTGGATTAAATTTATACAAAAATAATTTATCAAGTATGTGGTCTGAGCTTCTTGACCTTCAAATATCTAATAGTATATTTTGTTCGGTAATTGATACATTCAAAAATAAAATGATTTGGAAGAAAGTTTTTGGAAATGGGACTTTAAACAAATTGTCAAAGATAGGGGAATCGGACATTTCTTATATATCAGATCAGAAATTTTTTAATTCGGTTCAAAGAATTGTTAATAAATTTTCTGATACTATTGAAGATAAAGGCGCTGTGAATTTTCATAGTATTGAAAATTCTATTCTTACTTTAACTAATGAAGTCGAATGTAAGGATTTTAGTGAATATGAATTATTACAGACAAGAAACATTCTAATAAATTGGTTGGTATAGATTATTTTTTCATTTAGAAAATTTAATTTTATACTTACTGCTATAATATTTTATAGGATGATTGATTGGGCAAATAAATCAAGATCTTATGACGAATCAAATTTTTTATTTATATATTTTTTATCGCCTCTTGATTTATTTCTTGGAAGCTTAAAATTTTCATTCATTTTTGAAAAGTATATTTTCATTATTTCTTATTATATTAATTAATAATAACGATAATCATATTTTCTTAACTATTACTTTTGTACAGGCCAGAACATCCAACTTATTGCAGTATAGAACGAAAAAATGGTATTCATAATAATTGCGTTGTTAATAATGAGGATGTTGGTTTTTCTGTAACTTTAAATAAGAAGTTGGCGAAAAAGGTTGATGGGGCAATTTCTTATTCGCCAAATTGTGATGGGAATTTGTTACTTTATTTACTTACCTGTGAAGGAAAAAAATCTGACTACTTTGGAAATGATGGTTACGATAAATTAATCAGATGTATGAACGATTGCTGCAATAGCTGGATTATTTATTATTGCAAAAAGGCAGAACAGTTATCAAAGAAATTAATCGAGCAATTAAAAAAAATTAAAATTTTTGGCTTGCATATTTATGGTAAGTTTGTAATATTTTGCATTATCATCTATATTATTATTCTACTTCATTTACTTCATTGTTTATTTTATAAAGGAGGAAATTGTAAATTGCTAATTTACGATCAACTTTGTGAAGGTGTAGGAAGGATTAGGCTGGCTAATGAAGTCCAAATTCCACTTAAATCAGAAAAAAACGAAGCTCCTTATTGTATTGAGGTTTTTTGGCAAATCAAGGTAATAAAAGCTATTATTTTAATGAGACGAATTAATTAATATTTATAATCAATACTTAGGAATTATTGATTGAGAGTTACTCATTAATTGATGAAATTGAAGTTGAATTAAAGAACATAAACAAAAATGAGAATAATAACAATAATGAATTAATTGAAGTTGATGATTTCTTGAAGAGAATAATTATTGAAACTCCTAATACACCAAAGCAAAATAGCCTAAAATTATAGATTTTATATGAACCAAGCATTTGTAATCAAGTATTCAAAAAAACTAACGATAGCATAATTTTCTATTACCTTTTCTGGTTTAAACACTAAAAGGGAAATCTAGTTATGATAATAAAATTCTTCGATTTTCATAATGAATTTGACCCATTTTTATTTCATGACGTTTGTGACATATGTCTTCACAAATCTGGGTTGTTGTAGTTGCGATTCCAAATATTTCTTCAATCCAGACCTTCACGGGTCTCGTAGGTCGAAAACAGCGCGGTATAATGAGAATAAAATCGCTGATTTCTCATCGATATTTGTAATACGTCCAATCCAATTTCTATTCAGCGATGTTTGCGACATACATCATCACGATTCTGGGTCATTGAAGGAGCAATTCCAAACAATTTGTTTCGATCCAGAACGGACGGGTTGTTTTCGCAATCAAGGTATAACGATATGCCTTTAGACTATTTTTATGGCGTTATGCATAAATGTACTACTATAAATGTGAAAATATTGGTTATAATGGTGAAAAAGAGGGACAGTTGTATTTATCAAAAAGAAAATATGGTTGCCCCTATAACAAAAAAGTTAAGAAAATTCTTATCGTCATATGATCACACTGAATCTTGGATTAAACGTATCTGACCATACAGATAGTGTGTGGTTCCAATGTTTCAATTATACGGGAATATAATCATTGGTAAAGATGCCAATAATATGTAGGAATGTGAGCACCTTAATAATGATGATCCTGAACGCATCTCCCAAATCAACCGCAACAGTTGAGACCACCCGTTCCTCCTGCACATGTCTTAACAATTCCTATACTAATCATAGCAGTTCTCAACAAAGGAACTCAAATAATAATTTAGACGAAGGAATTTATTCTATTGATAATATAAGCCAATACCATAATAAATGGAAACTCATTACTCATGCAAAAATCAGATCTCAAAAACGTGGATCTGGCAAGTTATTTAACATAACTTCAATGGACGATTCTGGAGAAGAGGTCGGGATTCGGATCCCGACCAAAAATAAAATAAGACGGTCAGTTTTTATATTCACGCCAAATAAAAAGAGATAATATGTGTGTAATCATAATTTTTAAGTATGATCAATTGTAATATTTACATACAAAAATTTTATTTATTCAAATTTAATCAAACTATTGAACAAATTACTCATTCTCCCCAAATTCATCTTCCTCTTCATTCTCCTCATCTTCACCTTCCCCCTCATCATCTTCAAAACTTGCATCTTGTTTTCTTCCATAATAAAAATTATTCCAATCCTTGTTTTGAATTTTTACAAAATAAGTAATTGAGAGATTAACAAGTTGATAAACACCAGGTTTTAATCTTTCCGAAAATATTCTAAAACGTTCCGCTCCTTTAAAGTTTTTCGCTATTTCTGATTTCCTCGTCTTTGTCAATTTTGATGACATATCCTCGTTAGCGTATTTTTTATCAAAAACGTAATTAATACATTTTTTATCATAATTCTTATAGAAAACACCGAGTCTATAAAGATATTTTATATCATTAGAAAGGCCGCTACCAAAACATTTTAAATAAGTTTCATGAACTATATTTTTCTTTTGACTTTCACTATAACCAACATAATCATCAAGGTTAAAATCATCATTAATTTCAGCGTGATTTAATAAAGAATGATAGTTCGCTTCTATCTGTCTCAAATAATTAGTAGTTTTCTTTGATTTTCCTATTATAAAAATTATAAATAAAAAAATCAAAATAAAATCGCATAACCAATAATTTTAATACTTCAGTACCTTTACTTTTATTCAAACCTTCATATTTGTCAAGTAGTTCCTTATATTTAGACTTAAGATCTTTATCAAATAAAAGTTAACGTTAACGTTAGTAATTTGTTTTTTTTTAAAAAAAAAAAAAAAAAAAAATACAAAAAAAAAAGAAATGATCAAATGCACAAATATATAAAATTTCAAATAATAAATAAGAAAAATTAAACCCTTGCCTTCATTTTCCTCTAATAAATACATATAGCCTTCACCAAGACTATTGTTATATTCTCCTACTTCTAATAAATTATAAGGTTGAAAACAAACAACCAACAATAAATAAAATTATTCTTTTAATATTCTTACCTTTGTGTTCATTAATTAAACTTAAAATTTCTTCTCGAGAATATTCGTTAGTTAGTCCTAAATTTCTGAGGATAGTCTCTTTCGTAGTTTCGTTAGGTATCCAAGATGTATCTCCTTTCCATATATAAACGTCACCTTTATAAATTACATATTTCTTTGTAATAAAGATATATTCTTTTTCGGTACAAGACTTTTCAAGTTTTCGCAAACTTTGTTTTATATTGGAATCCATATCCATAATAAATTGGAATCTAGAAAGGAATTTTTTTTTTTAAAAAAACAAATTTGTCAAACATAAATAAGATTAATAATAGAAAATTCCACGGCATTTAACCAATTATGGTTAGCTAACACTTACAAAATCAAGTTTTTCTAGAAGTTCTGCGCTAAAATTCGAGAATTTTAATAGTAAACAGTTTTTTTTAAGAATTCTTTACCTAAAGGTACCTAGATCCTAGAGTAGGATAATTTTAAAATTATTTTTATTTTTATTTTTATTTCATAATGAATTAGAAAATAAAAATATTATGAATATAAAATTTTTAATTGCATCAATTAAGTATTCAGAGATTGATCCACACAATAGTTTCATGAAATCATTTTCAGTTCCATTTTTAGTTTCAATTTTTTTACCGTCTGTTGAAATGTATAGTCCATTAATTTTTTTCACTTCTTTCTTTTCGCAATGTAACGATACCATTTGCTGTATGCTAATAGTCGAGATTTTTTTTTAAGGTACAACAAAACTTTTGAAAGCATTTTTTATTAATTTGATTACTGAAGAAATTTATTAATATAAGTTATTATGACAATTCATAATACATGTATAGTTTGAATAATACATTAAATATTATCTAAAATTTTGATATATATTATCAAATCAATGAAAAGAATACGCATTATAAATGATATTGGTTGCCACTAATTTGAAAATTAGTATTAACTTGCATTAAAAATAGAATTTAATTTAAGTAATAATCTTTTATAATAAACTTTATGATGAATTCTAAAGTTAAATTAGTGACAAATAATAAAATTTCGTAGTGAACTGTTCCTATATATAAAAGTCAAAATCGGTATTCTAAAGGTCCAATTTGAAAATAAGTAACTTTGCAGAGGAGGTCAAAATACATATACCACAAAATTAGCACTAATGATGAATTTTACTAGACTTTTGATTTCTCGATCCTTTTTTCTTTTAAATGTCTGAACAAAACCAACATAGCTATTAAATTTCATGATTATCTTCTTTTAATTTTTGTATTTCACGATTCTTTTTAGAATTTACAAACTCCGAAAAGTAGTATCCGGTACTACATTAATTCTTTACTAATTTGGTAATTTATATAATCTTAACTTATAATGAAATACAATTAAAGAAATTGTTCACAAATATAATAATTATCGATTATTTAATACTGTTAAAAAAAACGCATCATGGATTTAATAATTACCATTTAAAGAAATGAAAACGTAAATAATGTAGGCTGTTTCAAAAATTATTATTTAAATAAGTATAAATATTCAATCTTTTTTTTGTATAATTTTTATCCTCTTTTATTTACATTATTGATAATGTAAACAAACGAGGAAAGTTTAATTTAACTACTAAAAATAAAATATGTTGAATTGCAAATTATCAAAGATAATCAATCCAATTTCTATTTGATAGATTTGGATTTTAATATATTTGTAGGAAGAAAAATATTTATATCGATTATTATACTCTAAGCATCGATTTAAAGTAGTACAAATTTAAATTTTGAGACACTCAAACTGGTAGTCTCAAGCAAAATATTGAATATTATAAAGTAATAATTAGATGATTGATGGAGTGGAGGCGAAATGATGATGGTGGTGGAGGCGAAATGATAGCGGAATGATGATGGTGGCATGATGATGATGATGATGATGGAGGTGGTGATGGAGGTGAAATGATGGTGACATGATGATGATGAATGGATGTCTGCCAGTCCAAAATGTGTGTAAAAATAAAAACAAAACACATTTGTTATATTTAAAAAAAAAAGAAAAAAAAAAGAAATACTTACACTTTACCTTTTCTTCTTTTAATATTATTTGAAATGACTATAATTCTTTGCCTCGTTAAATTGATTTGATGAACTCACCTAAAAATTAACTTCTATTTATAGAAGTTTATCTACGATTAATAAAATCCGACCAACCAATAAAGATTCTCGGTAATATTGATGATTACTGTAAGTAACATTTCAAAAGACGAACAAAAAATAGAAACAAAGAATGGAATTGAAAATTATTTTATTGTTTGAGTATTCCATCTGAGAAGATTATAGAATACTTTATAACAAGCAGGCACAAAGAACAGCAAATATTTGAGTATAATTTCTTTTATTAGATTTGTTTAAAAGATTGTAATCAAAAAAAAATTAAATCATTAAATTTTAAAATTTTCGTTTATTAAACTATAACCTGATGATAATACAAACATGTTTACAAATTATGGGACCGCTCTTCTTGCAATGTATTTATCCCTAACAGGTATAAAATTGATATTTATTCTTAATAATATAGTAACTTAACATTTGATCTAATATACTTATTAAATTAAACTAGGTATCTCAAGTGCACTATCCAATTGGCCATATACAAGTAGCCTAGCACTTGTAGTATTAATTGTTTTATTCTCATTCTTGATTGTTGTATATCTTATGAACTTATTTATTGGATTACTTAATATGGCAATTGAAAAAGATAACAATAGAGTCTCATATCTAGTACTAAAGGCAGAGGTATAAGATTTCATTAATATAAAGCTTAGGCTTATAAGAATAATAAATTTCAATTACTTTTTATTATAGATTTTGGCTGAAATTACGACAATCATAATTATTACCTTCAGAGGATATAGAAACTTGTGTAGATTTTTTAGATAGTTCATTTGTTACTTGAACTTTCAGTTTACTAAGATCGATTCACTGATCTTATTTAACGATAAAGTGTTCAATGCCAACAATTCTCGACGACCATTTTGATAGCGATTTCAAATAATCTTTTCAATTCAGAACTTCGCCGATCTCATACGTTGGCTTAGTTTAAAGATATCGTGATGCAGAGATTAAATCGTAAAGTGCTATCGTTTCATGTGATGTGACATCACGTGTTGGAGTAAACTTGAAATAATTCAATCAATTCAAGTAACCTTGTTGCTTTTTCCATGTGAGCAATTTTTGATCGTCCAACTTTATAAAGTGTATATTGAGAATTTATCTTACTAATTATCATAAAAAATTATTTAATCATTTTTTACAAGCACGTGAAATAGAAAGCCAACGAACTATAAATTCAAGAAGGTATGCGTACGAAGCCACTTGAAACTAGAGGTAATTAAGTAAACGTTATAACCCATTTGCATTTTCTATTAAAAAAAAAGAATTCACATTTTGTACCTGATGTGGAACTCGTGTATTATTTTTTATCATCAGCCTTCTAATTACGGGTTTCATCAGCGTAAGACTGTGTATATTTACATGATACTGCACAGTATACAAAAAATAAGAAAAAAAATTCAACTTACCTAAAAATATCGCAATTAAAAAATTTATCAAAAATATATTTCCAAGTACCTAAAAAGTAGTATCATAACACTGGATGACTAACAAATTGCCAGCGTCATTTGCTGCGACTAAAAAAATTAAATGATATCAACTTAATTGTTAATATATGTGTGTACAATAAGTCGCTCCGAACCGACTCAACCCGACTCGAAACTCAAAAAAAAACACCGTAAAAACGCGATAACACGGCATCCAGTGATCAAAAATGGACGATTATTAGCTCGTTAGAATCAACTCGCCAAGGCGCGTCGAATGGTGGTAAGATCGTCCTTCTAGCTCCGATAGAAGGGGAGTTATTTAAAATTTTGTGGAATTTACGTTTTTTTATAATATCGCGTCATCTATAAAAATAAGAAATCAGTAAAATTAGATATTGAAGCTTTTAGAGGTGTTTGTTCGATTATTTTATAAATAATAGATTTTTCCTGATCTTTAATAATAGTATTTGTGTAATTAAAAAAAAATATTATTTTAATATTAAATCGTGAGAATTATTTTTTTCTTGGAGTTTCAAATGTTGGAATTATTTCCGTCTCTTTTTCAAATATTTCTAAAAATTCACTATCACTATTCAATAATTTTAATTCAATTTCACTAATATTTTTAAGATTTTCTTCAATTAACCTATGATAAGTTAAAAGTATAGAAAACAATCGAATAACTTGATTAAGTTGATTGTTCGGCTTTTGAAAAGGCAATCCAATAATTGCTAATCTTCTCATTCTATATAATGGTGCAAATTTCTTATCAAAAACGAAAAATTCTAGATAAGTTCCTATTAAAGATAACGTTAAAGTTAATGAAAGAAGAATTAAAATAAATTATGAATGATCTATTGACAAAATATTACTTACCAGAAGAATGAAGTAGAAAAATGTTTAATTTATTGTTATCAATTAAAAAATTCTCTACCTTAGAATTATGGTAATTAAAACTACTGTCCAAAGAATCTTTACTAAACTTCCCCAACTTGATTCTATCTTCTTTAATATGAAGATTCGAAATTGTAGAATTTACAAAAGGTTCAAATGAAATCTCACCATAAAGTGTCTCCCATTTGTAACCGCCATGAATATTTGAATAAGTACCAAATATGTCAGGTTTCTTTATCGGTCCTTCATTTGAATCATTTCTATCACGGGTCGCTTGGCTCATTACATTATCCCTAATCAATACATTTAATTATTTAATTTAATTATTTATAATAAAACACTAATTTCAAATAATCTTACCATGAAATCCTCAATTCAGAGATTCTGAACGTAATAAATTTGCAAATAGGACCAATCATGTCATGAGCCCAGGTACTCTCATTAATAGAAGAATCTTTTTCTTTATAATGTGGACCTTCCCAAACTAATTTACTGTCAAAGTGGTTAATAAAGATTTCCAAAATATCAAAAATATGAATACATACATATGGTCCAATAATAATCGTACAGAACGATATAATAATTTTTCCTTATTATTATTACATTCAGGGATTTCAATTTCCTCTTCGACATATTTATCAATAAATTCGGCAAGTATTTTCGTTACTTCATAATAAACAAACTTTTCATCAAGTAAATCCCATAATTTCTTTGACTGAAACGTATTTTTGAGCTTCTTGTGGTGTGTAGTGATATAATGAACGTCGATTATACCAGAAAGTAATAAGTCGTTAGGTTTAATTTCCAAATCAAAAATACATTGACTAAAAGATTTGACAATATCATGAACATTTTCCATAAATTGCAGCTAGAAAATGGAAAATATTTAATAAAATAAGTCAATCAAGTGTGGAATATTAAAAGAAAATAACTCATACCTGCCAAATAAAATCCTTCGCGTAATGAACTAAATTATCATTATCATATTCGATTAGTAAATCGAACCAACCCAAGTTTCTCGCTGAAGTTTCTATGTACTTTCCATACTGTATATAATTGTTTGTTGAAATTACATTCTTAATTTGTTTACACAAATTTACATAACGCTTATCCTTTTTCTCGGCCTAAAATTGAAAAAATAAAGCTTTAAATTTATCCTCAGAAATATTTTACTTCATCATTGGTAATTTTAAATCATAAACAAGAATCTAGATCAAATTGCTAATATTAATAATATTGTCATCTCCCTTTGAGAGGCTATTAAAGCTTACTAAAGGAGAGGATCTAGATAAAAAAATAATCATCATAGATAATTGAAATATTGTAATTAAAATTAAATATACTTTTTACCTTTGTTATTTTCTTTTTACTGGAATAGATTTGATTCGCGTCCTTAAGAATAGTTTCATAACTAACTTTAAGATCTATACCACCAATTATAGCGGAATAAAGATAAAATTCGTATAACGAATATGGAGAATTTTTTTTATTTGCATATCGAAATACTTAAGCATATTACAAAGAAGAAATAATCTGGGAAACGTGAACTTTTCTGGGTATGCATCCTTTTTATCTAGATTTGTAAACATAACGATAAGCTACTAAATATAGTAAGATTACACCGTTCATAAAAAATTTTTTTCGTTACACAGATAAAATATTTGCTAATCCTCTTTCGGATCTTAACCTTAAATAGCTACTAAAAAGGTTATGTCGCTCAAAGGCAAGCTCGCAAAGACGCAAAGTTTACGCGGTGTAAAGTCAGCCATTGTGTATCAAATTCCATACATGTATTCATTAAATGTATCATTACGGATTTAACAAAGAATCAAGATTGTTATTATGTATGTTAAATAGCTACGACAGTTCTAATAAATGCTATAATTTTCTTCGAAATTATTGACAAATGCATTTCGAGCACTTTATATCCACCAATTACGTATTAACACGCTTGATCCTTTGTTTATTCTGTGATAATATATTCAATAAATGACTTAGTAGAATTTGAAGGCGGCTAATTTAGTCGCGCATTCGCAATCATTGTTTGAACTTTGAAGTCAATCGACCATTTTCGCCGGTGATTTTCGGAAATCTTTATCACTTTCATTTTCGAAGTGAACAAATCCATAACTATAAAATATACAAGTACGTTGACGATTAAAAAAGTTATAGTTACAATCAAATAGATAATTACTTCCACAGATCATCTTTGCGAATATGAGTGAAATTTAAATTTGTCGAATTTTTTAGCCACTCGTACACAATGGCCGCGTAAACTTTGCGAGTTAGCTCCTTCGAAAAAGATAGATAATTCAGCTGTATAACAACACGGATATTTACATTTAACGATAATGCAATAAATACTATTGATTAAAATTTTATATAATGTCTAGGTTTAATAAAAATCTATTTGGTAAAGTTTATAAGGCCTTAATATCTCGATACTAGGTCATTTTATAAATACTACCAACTTTTTCCGGTAAATTATAACACGTTCCTCCAGGATATGTACTTATTATATTAAGACAGCTATCGTCGGAGTAAAGTATGAAAGGTGGATTGGCGGGAAGTGCATTGATTGACCTAGAATTTTGCAATGATGTTGGGACTGTTGTGCAGTTGTTGACATCCAACGTACCGGAAGGTCCTGCACAATCTATTCCAGTAAAGAGACTGACTTTTACAGCGGAAGTTAATGACAAGTAGGTAAAAACCATGATCTATATAATGAAATTGGATTGTTAGAATCTTTAGGATTATTTAAACTTCAAAAAAAATATACTTACGGCAATGCAAATAATAGTACAGAATTTCATTTTTTGTTATTGAATGTTGAATTGTTTTGGATTAAAATTTCAACAATGTTGTTATAGTTTCAATGAGGGATATGGTATTTTTATAATAACGAAAAATGCATGATGAAACCAAGCATCTCTATGACATTGCCATCACATTCTTTCGCAACCACCCTACACAGCCTCTTCGCACAGACGGGTCGTCATATCAAGGCACTACGTGTCTAACCTCGGCAAAGTGAGTGCGGTTTATTGTTTTCAAGGTATCGAACTGTTTGATTTTTACTTGAATTATTCATAGATAGATTTTTGAATAGTAATACATTTAGTCATTTTAAAAAAATAGAAGAGAGACCTTAATTTTAGGATTTAATTGACATCGAGAATAGAAACGAAATCTATTGTTGAAGTTTAAATTAAAATTTATTATGGCGAACACCTTATATTCATAATCACTTATTACAGCGTGTATTATGTATTTTGTCAGTTTTTGATTTTGAATTCTGAATTTTTAATAAAGAATACTGTATTTTACTATTTGATTTTGGCTTTACTACTATGGCTTATTTGAATATAATAAAATAATCAAATTATTTTAATTTGTTAATTGTACTCACTTTTAAGTGCAGCTTTAGATATTTTTCACTTTGGAAACTTAAATTACTTAGTGACTCTGATGTACCAGCTACGAATACAGTCAATGCAAAAAAAAAATCACACGACAAGTTTTATTTTATGACTTGGAGTCGCTTTCGCTATAAAAAGATTTTTAATTATATAATTATTTTCATATTCTAATAAGTAATTCGAATAAATACTAATTCACAAATACTACGATTATTTTTTCGAACGATATTTCTCTATTTTAGCTTTTTTCTTTGAGGGGGAATCGCCTTCTGCACATGCCCTATCCTTTAATAAACCTACTACTACACCCAACACTTTTTTTACGCCATTACGTAACGTTTGATATTCTTCGGAGTTTTTATCCAAGGCATCGTCGGAAAATTCGATGCTAAATGGTAATTTACTGCCTTGTGAAATTTTCCCCGGAGTGTACAGCAAGAAGTACCAGTCCCGAGCTGTAGTGACAATACCATAGAGGTAATCGAAGTCATCGTCATCCTCCCGCTTTCGTTTTCTCATATTCGTTTGGAATGAGCACTCTAGCTGTTTGATATTCTGAGCAAAACCCTCGATTAGATTTCGTTCTAGTTTGTCTTCTGTAACACAAATAAGGTTTTCGGCTTTCTGGAATGAAAGTGTGGAATTAATACATTTATGCATAACGCCATAAAAAAAGTCTAAAGGCATATCGTTATACCCTGATAGCGAAATCAACCCGTCCCGTGCTTTCATCGCCTATTACTTCGTGTTCAGGCCTCATGCTGAGTTCTTCCCCTGTAGAATCTCTTGTAATATTGATTGCGGCGTGAAGAATCGCCACGACGTACTCATTGCGCATGGCTTCCAAGCTATCCACGACTAAAGACCCATAATTTTTTAACCTGACTAAAATTTCCGCCATACAATGCTCGAAGTGCTTGTTGTTGTCTGAAATTTCGTGGGTTTGTAGAGAAAATATCGGGATAGTGTCCGTACTATTGGAGCCAATGCCATATCTTGCTAACACTTCCTTCAAACTCTTGTACGAAGAGAAGGCCCTCAATTTTTTTTCCTTACACTCCTTAGCGAAGTCCGCAATCCTTGACGCAGGTCCACCTGCCATCCCATAACTGCGAAGCTTTTCTTCGGTTACCTTGAGGAAGTCACGGCCATTAACCCTTTGCTTACGAATTATTTCCAAGTCCTCCTCCTCAAGTTCCAAGTCTTCTTCCTCACACAAAAAATCGATAAGAGCCTTCATTCTATATTTTTTAATTTCTTCCACCAACGTGACCGTCTCATTTCCAGCAACAGAGGTAGAGGTGGAAGCTGGAGTATCAGCTTCAGACATGGCGCTTTTATAGTAAGTAATATTGGGTTCGGATAAAAAAATGTGTTACACGTTCCGGGGTGGGATAGAAGTGATTAAGATTCTATGAAAAGCCGATCGTTAACGTTAATATAATTGGGAGCGTTGCCAGGAAAATCAAGCTATGAGATAATTTTGTAATTTCTAGAAAAAAGCAATTAAAAAATTTGTAAACATAATCAGCCAACCAAATTTACTACTATTTTTAGCTATAAACTAGTTATATCCTGTGATAAACCTGTTATAGACTATAGTAAAACTTGTTTAACTTTACATTAACGTTAACTGTAATAATTATTTTAAAATTTTCAATCTCGTTAAATTTTTTATCCGTTGCCAGCAAAATCGACCTCCGAACTATTGTTACACAAACTATTTTAACCGGTATTTTAGTTTACCCGTTGCCAGCAAAATCGACTTCTGAAATATTGTTACACAAATTACTTAACCGCCAATAAAATCGACTTCTGATGAATTAACGTTAATTCTTTTTTATACTTTTCGTAGGTTACGTCTCGTCATCTCGGACCTACTTGGACTTGTTAATTGGCTACAAATTTTTAACTGCAAATTGCGACGAAGACTTGGTTAACTGGTAAGTTTGGGCTTTTTGTTCTTTCTTTTTAGAAACGGCATTAACTTTCTTTTTTTTCTTTTAGTAAACTGGTCTTATAGAAACCAAACTTGCGGTAAGATGATTCTTAGATTTTTGAATGGGTTTTTTGTCATTATTTAAGAAATGGTATTAACCTTCTCTTTTTTTTTCTTTTTAGAAAACCAGTTCATGGACTTTTCTTAGAACTGGACTTGTGGTAAATGGTAATTAGCGTTAGATTTAGAGAGGGTTCTTCATTTCGTTTAAGAAACATTACTAACTTTTTTTTTCATTTTAGGAAACTGATTAATGAACTTTTCTTGTGGTAATTAGATTTAGAGGAGATCTCGTCATTTTGCTTAAGAAGGGCACTAACCTTCTCTTTTTTCTTAGGGGACTGACCTCATGGACTTTCTTAGAGCATGACTGTAATTCTAGATTTATTGAAGTTTGTCATTTAGGAAACGGTAAGTTTGGATTTAGGGTAGATTTTTTGTGATTTTTTTTAGACTCGTTAACCTTTTTTTCTATTTTTGTTTTAGGAACTAATTCCTTGGAAAATTAAGATTGTACGGTGATGGCTTGGGGAATTTTTTTTTTGCTTCACTAAATTGACTTATTACTATTAAACAATAAGAAAGAGGATTCTTCTCCTCCAGATTTTTTTGAAATATAAACTTTTCCAATATCATTAATTGAATTACTGAAACGAAAATGATGATATTGTTTGATATTAGGAAGGGGTTTAAAATGAGGTTTTAAAAAGTTATCGAAATCGTACCAAGTCCATCCTAACCCATCTTTATAACGAACTGCTTTATTTCCTTCTGTTGAAATCTTTATAACTTGTTCAATATCATCCATAGTATTAATTTTTGTTTTCCAATAAATTTTTTTAATCTTACCAAAATAAGAATCACAAATAAACTTCGTATGTCCTGGGATCATAAAATTTACAGTAATATCATCATACCATTTTAACATGATTAACCATGCCCAAAACCAAAGAGATAAATTGTTTTTGTTCTGGCCTGCACAATTATCACAAGTAATTTTTAAATGTTTTTTTCCTTCTTTGGCAAATTCTTTAAGAGCATGATAAACTAAATTTAATGTAGTGTTAGCACCTTTAGCAGTGCCCTTAGGAAATTCATCTTCTCCGATCATAAAATTTAATTGGTGATTATTACCTTCTTCAGTTTTACACACGCCAAATAAATGTACGGAAAAAGTATTTTTAAAAAAAATTGCTCCTACTTGCTGTGGTATATAAGGTATTGATACATTTTGAGCCCAGTCATAACAGATATGAGCAATAGATAAATCATTCTTACTTTCAATTATAATATTATTATAATGTTCACGTTCAAGATCTGCTGCATCTCAGTGTTCTCTATACTGAATTCTCTTATTAGTCAATTCTATATCATCTTTTATTACTGCTAATTCTGCTTTGAAGTTTGCACAAGTTTCACATAAATCACTTGCTGGTGGCTGGAACTTAATATATGGCACTAATTCATGCCAAAGTTTTACAAAACTATTGTAAGACATAACCTTTTGATTTGGATATTCAATGTTAAAGTAATCATTATATTTTTGATAAACTAATTTATAGTTTGTGTCTGTTTGTAAATAAATAAATACATCTGAATCTGTTTTATGTCTCAATGGTGATGGCAATCCATAAGTATTACTGTATTGTATTAAAAATTGTTTTACTGTGAAAGAAAGGTTGAAATCAATAAAAACCCGTGATGAAAGTTTTGGGGAATGTCCAGTATTACCATGAATTCGTTCTGCAAGTCCATTTTCTTGTAAATGTTTTTGGATAGCTGAAAGAAAGTATTCAGTTATTCCATTTAATTTCAAATAAACAGTTTTACAAAGAGGAAGAGAGGTGTTGAAATTGTATTTATAAGTAATTCTTGATTTGCTTTCATTATTTGCTTTTTCATTAGTTATTTCAAAAGACATAAGTTGAGCTTTTAAAAATATTTCAAGTTCCATTTTTCCTAAACTACGTATCTCAAGATGTCGTTGGAAAAAACGTTTAAACCCAACTTTTTCATAACATTTACTTAAATCCTTTTTTGAAGAACGGCAAGTGCAGTTTTCTTTATTAATAAAAAATTGCATTAAATCATGCACTGTGTTTAATACAAGCTCATTTTCTTCATAATTTTCTAGTCCCAATTCAACTAAATTGTATGCTGGAATCATTGTTGCTATTTTTATTGATTACTAGATATAAAAATATAAACAAGAAGGTTTTAAAAAAATTATTAAAAATTTGAAAAAAAAAGAAATATTTTTAACGTAAAATGATCTACATCAAAGATAATGCAACAATGCGTATTATTTGTAATCAGTAGATCAATTTAATTTAAGGTTTAAACCTTGTGATAAATATTAATCATCTTTGTCTAAAACAAGTTTAAATTGAATCATTGACACATGCGAAAATGTAAATGATAAGGTTAAAATAGTTTGGTGTAATAATACTAAAGATAAGCAAAATACCTTTTAAAGTTAGGGTTTAATTACTTTATTAAACGTCTTGAGAATGGTTTGAAAAAACTGAAACTGATCAAACTTCCATGATGACTGTTAAGAAGTAACAGAAATTTATCTTAACAACTTATCTTCATTTCAATAAGATTTAAGAAGCAAGTTGGTTCTTAAAAAGGAGAAATAACCATTTCTAAAATGCAATGATAAGGCCAGGCAAAAAAATTTTTTAGATTCTCGTGACCTGGCCGGGTCAGTTGGAAAAATAGAAAAAAATTTTTTATAGTAAAAAATTTTTATCACGTGTTTTAATTATAAAATAAATTTTGTGTTACAAAATCAAACGTGAGTAAAAAATTTTTACATATGAAAAAATTTTACATATATAAAAAAAACTGCCGGCCGGCCGGGTCATTTTTAAAATTTTATGTCACGAGAATCTAAAAAATTTTTTTGCCCGGCCTAAAATACCTTCTCTAAATCTAAAGTTATCACAAGTCCAATCCCTAAAAAGAAAAAAGAGACACTTCTAAAATGAAATGGTGAACCCCCCTTAAATTGAAACTTATTGTCTAAAAAGAAAAAGAGAATGCTGCTTCTAATACGAAATGACAACAAACTCTCTAAATTGAAACTTGCCAAGTCAAGAAAATCAGTGGTCAAAGAAAAAAAAGAAAAAAAAGAAAAGGTTAGCAAAATGAAAAACCTTCTCTAAGCCACAAGTCCAATAATGACGACAAACCCTCTCTAAATTAAAACTTACCAAGTCATATTCCAAGAAAAGGCAGAGGTCAGTTCTCTAAAAAGGAAAATAGGTTAGTGTTATTTTTAAACCGAAATGACGAAGAATACTCTCTAAATTTAAAATTACTTACAAATCCAGTCCTAAAAAGAAAGAGTAGTACCGCTTCTAAAACAAATGATGAAAGCCCTCTATAAATTGGACTTACCAAAGTCTTATTTCAAGAAAGGTCTGAGGTCAGTTCCCTAAATAGAGAAGTTTAGTGATGGTTCTAAAACAAAATAACAATAAAGCCTCTAAATCAAAACTTACCACAAGTTAAGTTTTGTCCCCGAAGACTCAATGTAGATGTAGCAAATCTAAGACCGAAGAAGAATAATATTTAAAAAATAAGAATAAAAAAAAGACTAAACCAAATTTAAAAAAAGTAATCTACTCAAGGTTCGTCAACAAAATCTGCCCATACACCACAGTGAACGAACTAGTAAGACTAAAAAAAGTCCATGAGGCCGCTCTCTAAAAGAAAAATAAGAGTTAATGCTTCTTGTCGTTTAAAAAGGAAAATATTGAAAAATCTAAACTTACCACAAGCTTTAAAAAGAAATAGAAAAATAAAATGCGTTTTTAAAGATTAAAAAATTAGATCGATTATCATAAATTATCAATACGTTTGGCGCAGTAAAGTAGTTTTCGATTTCAAATTTCTGAAAATTTTTTTTATTGAATAAATTAATAAATTAATAAATTGCACTCGATATGAGTCGACTCAATGAATAAGAATTCTATTTTTAGATTCACAAGCAAAAAATTCAAAAGCTCGATTGCTCATTATTATACTATAATAATATGGTATAATTTTTTGGCCAATTGAAGTTCTCGTGTAACTTATTGAAATAAACTAAAAAGTCTCATATTTGTCGGAAGAGCCCGGAACTTGATTTTCCTAGCAATGCTCCCATATGATTTTATGTCGCACAAACATGTGATATATTGAAATTATCTTTGCAATACAACAGTAAATCCTTAAATCCTAATAGGACAATTGTCATTATTGTGATTAGTAATTGGAAAAATAATTATAATATAATTCTAAAATAAAAATATTGCAATTCACATTTTATACTTGCTAAATATAGCATAGGTAAAATAAAATAATATTACTCCCGGAACGAGCTCATTCGCCAATACT
>WNGC01000659.1_pt1 | contig 21681 bp, 23 predicted proteins | sample 5400051 | NCBI WGS metagenome assembly WNGC01 (sample SAMN13153368, study PRJNA577476) | soil metagenome | isolation source: 20 cm soil or saprolite under grassland replicate 2 | place: USA:California | collected 2016-06-15
GACGAGGTGAAGGAGGCGCTGCAGCGGCGCTCGCTCCTCTATGACCGCGCCGGCGACCAGCACTACGACACCATCTCGGCGTTCATCAAGAGCGTCCGCGGTTCCGATCCCGACGCCGCTCTCTACTGGCTCATGCGGATGATCGACGCGGGCGAGGACCCGATGTTCATCGCGCGTCGCATCGTCATCCTCGCCGGCGAGGACGTGGGTCTCGCCGATCCGCAGGCGCTCGTCATCGCCAGTGCGGCTCAACAGGCCACGCATCTCATCGGGATGCCTGAGGCGTACTTCCCGCTCGCCGAGGCGACCGTGTACCTCGCGCTCGCGCCGAAGTCCGATTCGCTGAAGCGCGGCCTCGGCGAGCTCCAGCACGACCTCGCCGAAACGCGCGTCGATCCCGTGCCGCTGCATCTCCGCAACGCGCCCACGCGCCTGATGGCGGAGCAGGGGTACGGGCGGGGCTACCAGAACGCGCACGATTTCGACGGCCATGTCGCGCCGAACGAGACCTACCTGCCGGATTCGCTCGCTGGGCGGCGCTACTACGTCCCGACCGACCTCGGCGCCGAGGCGAAGCTCCGGGCGCGCCTCGAAGAGCTCAGGCGAAGCGTGCGAGGAACAGGCCCAGCTCGAACAGGAGATACATCGGGACCGCGACCAGCGTCTGGTTGAACGGGTCCGGCGTGGGCGTGATGACCGCGCCGATGAGGAACGCCGCGAGGACGGCGTAGCGGCGCTGTTTGACGAGCCACTGCCGCGTGATCACGTGAATCTTGATGAGCGCGAATATCGCGGCCGGAACCTCGAAGATCAGCCCCATCCCCAGAATGAAAATGGTGACGAACGAAAGGTAGTCGGAGGCACGCAGCTCGTTATGGATGACCTCCTGGCCGAAGGTGACAAGGAACTTGATCGCGTTCGGCAGCAGGACGAAGTAGCAGAAGAGCATCCCCGCGACGAAGAGACCGATGACCGGTAAACCCATGAAGCGGACGAAACGCCGCTCCTTCGGAAGGAGAGCGGGGTCGATGTACGCGTAGATCTCGTAGAGGATCACCGGCATCGCGAGCGCGAACCCCGCGAAGAGCGCGACGCGGAAGTAGGTGGTGAAGTTCTCGGTTGGGCTGAGCGAGATGAGCGTCGTCGGGGGCTGGCGGCAGACATAGGTCGGGATGAAGCTGCAGTCCACCGGGATGAGCAGGATGCGGATGAGCTGCGTGCCGAAGTAGAAGGCGATCGCCGTCGCGATGACGAGCGCGATCGCCGACACCACGAGACGGCTCCGCAGCTCTCCGAGGTGTTGAACGAGCGAGAGCTCCTTGTCGCGCTCGCGAGTGGTCGTCCCCGCGGTCATCTGTCGGTCGTCACGCTAGCAGTTGCGCCGACCTAGAATTGACCCGCCCGCCCCCGTAGCTCAGCGGATAGAGCGACGGCCTCCGGAGCCGTAGACAGGCGTTCGATTCGCCTCGGGGGTACTGCCGCCCAAGCGCGTGGCTGCCGTCACAGAGACCGGCACGGTTGCTGCAGACATGGGGCCCGTAACTAAAACGGAGGTGTTCGTATGGACCTTGGAGGTCTCCTCGTTTTCCTGATCGTCGGACTGATCGCGGGCATCATCGCACGGGCGCTTGTGCCGGGCCCCGACCCGATGGGTTGGCTCGGGACGATGATCCTGGGCATCGTCGGATCGTTCGTCGGCGGGACGCTGGCGGCTCTCATCTTTGGTGGGACGCTCGCCCTGTCTGCCGCGGGCATTGTCGGCTCGGTCATCGGCGCCATCATCGTGCTGCTGATCTGGCGCGCGATGGGCGGCCGGCGCGGCGTCGTCGCCTGACGCGACGCGCAGGAGCGAACTAACTAAGGGGCCGTGGCGCTCAGTGCGCCGCGGCCTCTTCGTCTTCCAGGATGAGGCGGTTGGTCGCCACCCAGAACTTTCCGAATCGATCCTTCACCAGCCACTCCTCGCCGTTGGGCGACGAGCGCACGAGCTCGCCGACGCGGCGGTCCGGCCCAAAGCGAACCTTGACGCCCGCGCGGAGCTCGATCGGAGGCTGGCGCCTCATCTCGTCGGAACTGTACCCGCTGTAACGAGACCCTCATCGAGCCGGCGAACGTACTCGCCGAGCATCGGCTCGACGAAGTCGTAGCGGCCGCGGCCCAGTCGCACGACGAGGCCGCGCTCCTGCAGCGCGGCGAGCGCCCGTAGAACCTCCGGTCGCGGCACGGCGCCGCCTTCAGCATCGGCTGCGTACAGCACCGCGCGATGAGCGATCCGCTTTGCGACCTGCTGCAGATATTTGTGCGAGCCGAGCTCCGTCCAATGGAGCGCGAATGGCCGCTCGAGCTCGCGCATGGCCTGCTCGTAGGCGACCTCGAGAAGGTCGGACGTCACGCTACGTGATCCAGCGTCGCGCATGAGGTAATAGAGCGCGGCGCACACCTGCATCGTGTCCTGCGGATGCCCGCCGGTCGCGTCGAGGAGACGATCGACGCTTGCGTCATCGATCGTCAGCTTCTTCGCGGCGAACTTCGTCTTCAAATATTCGAGCCAGTCGTCAGGGTCGATGCCGAAGCGGTGCCCACCCGCGTCCGTTAGATCCAGCGGTACGGCGAACCGATAAAACGCATGGCCCTTCGCGCTGAAGAGCTCCTCGAGGATGCCCTGCTCCGACCCGAGGAACGCGTAGCTCACCCCGCGATGCGCCTGGAAGCGCGTGCGCATGACGTCGAAGACCCGCGGACCGAGCCGTCCAGCGGCCTGGAACTCGTCGAGGACCACCACGACGCGCTTTCCCGAGCGCTTCGCCAGCCCCTGCGCGAGATCCAGCGCGCCTTCGAAGAAACGCTGCGCGTTCGTCTCGCGGGCGAGCTGGAGCGCGAGCTCCACGTGCTCGTACTTCACCTTGACCGTCGGCTGCATCCCCGCCGCGATGGCCTTGGCCTGCTCGAAGCTCCGCTCCACGCCGGAAAGGTTCTGCAAAACAGCGTCGGCGAGGCGCTCGCCCAGCCCGCGTATGTCGGTGGCACCCAGGCAGTCGACGTAGGCGGTGTACGCGCCGCGCCGGCGCAACCGGCGGAGCGCCTCGATGATGATCGACGTCTTTCCGATGCGCCGTGGACCGGAGATGAGGACATGCTGGCCATCCTCTAGGCGCTCGGTGAGCCGACGCAGGTAGGTCTCGCGACCGACAAGATCGGCCGCCGGGACCGGTCCCCCGACGGGGAAATAGGGCGTTGCGAGCACCCGCTCGCGTGGTCGCAGCATTGCGCCCAGCATCATACATCTGATGTATCAAGCACATGCCCGCGATGGATACATGGCGGACGTGGGACGATGGGAGCATGCCCTATCTGATCGCCGCGATCGTCGCCGCCTTCGCGGCGCTGGCCGGCTGGCTCGCACGACCGCTTTCGCCGGATCCGGCCGACCGGCGAGAGCTTGCCGACGCGGTCAACTCGGTCGACCGCGAGCTGGCCGCCAACCTCGAGCTCACCACGATGTTCGATCAGACAAAGCAGGCGGTGACGCTTGAGAACGGCGAGTTCGCCCGGCATAGCGCGACGCTGGCGCGACACGCGGGCCCTGCCGCGGCGGCGGTCGCGAAGCTGTACGACCAGATGTCGCTCGCCGAGGCGGCGATGGTGCGCCGCGGGCCGGCGAACTCGCTCCGCGCCGAGGACCGCCAGCTCATCGAAGGCTGGGAAGGCGATGCGCGCGAGGCGCAACGCTCGCTCCGTGCATCCCTCGAGGCGCGCTCGCTGCGAGGCTGGGCAGCCCTCAGCGCTCGTTTGCATGGACGCTTTGCGCGGCGCTAGACGACCCCTGTCTCGGCTAATGGCACGAACCGTGCATCCCGTGCGTTAAACAGACCAGATGTCCATCAAGGGGATAGCGCCTGGCCGGGCGTACCGCGCCTACCGTTTTCCCGCCCGGACGGGCGGGCGTCTTTCGCGCCGCGTCAGCGCGGTGCGGCCGGTCGGCACGTTCGCGGGCGTCCTCACAGCCGTTCTCCTCGCCGGCTTCGCGTTCGTCGGAGTGGCGGCGGCCGCGACGTTCGGCTATTTCGCATCGGACCTTCCCGCCGCGAGCGACCTCGCGACCGTACCGGTGCCGCTCACCACACACATTTACGACCGGAGCGGCGAGCACCTCCTCTACACGCTTTCGGACGAGCGGCGTGACCTGATCTCGATCGACGCCGTCCCCAAGCGCATGCAGGACGCGACGATCGCGATCGAAGACAAGACCTTTTGGACGAACCCCGGCGTCGACATCGGCGGCATCATCCGCGCGATCCAGGTCAACAGCGCGAGCGGCCGCATCAGCCAGGGTGGATCGACGATCACACAGCAGCTCATCAAGACCCGCCTCCTCGGTGACGATCCGACGTTCACCCGCAAGATCAAGGAGGCGATCCTTGCCGTAGAGGCGACGCGGACGTTCAGCAAGGCGCAGATCCTCGAGATGTACTTCAACCAGATCTACTACGGGAACCAGGCCTACGGCCTGAAGGCGGCGGCGGCGACCTACTTCGGCGTCACCGACCTGAACCAGCTGACGCTCGGCCAGATGGCTCTTCTCGCCGGCCTGCCGCAGGCCCCCTCCGACTACGACCCGATCCAGAACATGGAGGGCGCGAAGGCCCGCCGGGCGCTCGTCCTCGACGCCATGGTCGACAACGGCTACGCGACGGCCGCCGAGGCCGACGCGGCGAAGAACGAGGCGATCGAGGTCAAGCCCGTCACGACGTCGCTCTACGCGCCGCACTTCACCTTCCGCGTGCGCGAGCAGCTGGTGCAGGTCCTCGGCGAGAAGGCGGCCTATCGCGGCGGCTACAACGTCTACACGTCGCTCGACTGGAACATGCAGCAGCTCGCCGAGAAGGAAGTGCGCCAGCACGTCGACGCCCTCAAGGGCAACAACGTGAACAACGCGGCGCTCATCACCATGGACCCGACGACCGGCGAGATCCTCGCGTACGTCGGCAGCTACGACTACTACATGCACACGCCACAGGTGCAGGGCGACTACGACCACGCGGGCATCGCGTTCCGTCAGCCGGGGTCGACGTTCAAGCTCTTCACTTACCTGACCGGGATGCTCAAAGCGGGGATGACCGCGTCGACCCAGCTCTACGACATCCAGTTCAACATGCCCGACGGGAGCGGTAAGAGCTACAGCCCCAAGGACGCGACGAAGGAGCAGCACGGCCCGGTCACGATCCGGCAGGCGTTGCGTGAGTCCCTGAACCTTCCCGCGCTCCAGGTCACGCGCACTGTCGGCGTCGACGCGATCATCGACACGGTCCACCAGCTGGGCATCAATCGCGACTGGGATCGGTCGCAGCTCGGCCTTTCGTTCGGCATCGGCGCGGGCGAGATGCGGCTCATCGACATGGCGAGCGCGTACGAGGTCATCGCGAACATGGGGGTTCGCGTCGAGCCGACTTTCATCCTCAAGATCGTCGATCCGGCGGGCAACGTCGTGAAGGACTACTCCAAGGCTGAGGGTCGGCGCGTTCTCGACCAGCGGTACGCGTGGATCATGGCCAACATCCTCAAGGACAACACCGATACCGGGCCGAACGGCTCGTTCGTCTTTTCGTCGTTCACGTCGATCGGCCGAACCGCCGCCCTGAAGACCGGCACCACCGACAACTTGCAGGACGTCCTGGCGATCGGGTTCGTGCCCCAGCGCCTCACGGCGATCTGGATGGGGAACTCGGATAACTCGGAGATGCGCGGCATCTCCTCGGCGCTCGGTCCTGGAATCCTCTGGCGCGACTACATGAAGACGGTCGTCGGCTCACTCCCGGTTGAGTGGTATCCACGGCCCGACGGCATCGTCGACAAGGTCGTCTGCGTCAACCCATCGAAGTACGGCGGCAACGGCTCAGGTCTACTGCCGGGCCCGTACTGCCCTTCGACCTACAGATGGACCGAGCAATACGTGCAGGGCACCGAGCCGACGATCGACGACCGCACCTTCTACACCTCGTGCGGGATCAACCTCCGCGCCCCCTTCGCCGATTGGCAGAGGGACTACAACGCCTGGGCCGCGGGCGCGGTCTCCGGCGCCTACAGCTACGGCCGCTTCAGCTGGCAGATCTGTGGGTTCGCGCCGAGACCGAGCGCGCCGACCTCGCCAGCCCCCGGATCGAGCGGCGCACCCTCGGCGCAGCCGCCGGGACAGACGAGTCCACCGCTACCGACCCCGCAGCCGAAGCCGTCACGGAAGCCCTAAGCAAACCCGCGAATCGTCCGTAGACTCGGGCGCGTGCGGGCGGTCACCAACACCTCCTTTTACGCGCCCGTCGAGGGCGAGCTGGGCGAGCTCGAGCGGCGCCTGCTCGAGGTCGGCCGCGGGGCGCATCCGGTCTTCCGCGACGCCGTCGCCCATCTCTTCACGACGCCCGGCAAGCTTCTCCGGCCGACGCTCGTGTTCCTCTCGTCGCGGTTCGGCCCAGGCCGAGACAGCGAGGTCGTCCTAAACCTCGCCGAATCGCTCGAGCTCGTGCATACCGCCTCGCTCGTGCACGACGACGTGGTCGACCGTGCGGAGGTGCGCCGCAATGTCCAGACCGTGAACGCGAAGTGGAACGACGACGTTGCCCTCATCGTGGGTGACTACCTCTTCGCGAAGGCGTACGCGCTGGCCGCGGTCCTCCCGAAGCCGGAGGTCATCGCGATCGTCGCGCAGACCGTGTTCGCGCTCTGCGACGGCGAGCTCGGCGAGATCACGGCGACGCGATCGCTCCCGAGCGAGGCCGCCTATCTCGACCGCATCGAGCTGAAGACGGCGTCGCTCTACGCGGCGTGCAGTCAGGGAGCGGCCCTCCTCGCCGACGCTGAGCCCGACCACGTCGCCGCCCTCGGCGCATTCGGGACGAACCTCGGCATGGCGTTCCAGATCACCGACGACGTGCTCGATCTGGTCGGCGACGAAGAGGATTTTGGCAAGACCGTGGGCCGTGACCTGCTCGAGGGCATGCCCACCCTGCCGATGATCTACGCGGTGGAGGACCGCGACGGCAGTGGCGCGGCACTGGAGCGGCGGATCCTCGCGCCCGCTAAGAGCGAGGACGACATGCGAGCGCTCCTCGCGGAGATCCGCAGGTCGAGCGGTCCCGAGCGGGCACGTCAGCGCGCCCTCGGCTTCCACGACGCGGCGCTTCGCGCTCTCGAGCGCCTTCCCGACCGTCCGGAGCGCGACGCGCTGCGCAACGCGGCGGACTTCGTGGTGAGCCGGGTGCGCTGATGAGCTCGCCTGAGATCGAGTCTTTCCGGGTCCGCTTCGGCTACGAGTTCGACCGCCTTCTCGAGACGATCGCCGGTCTCGACGACGAGGCTGTCAACTGGAAGCCGCCGGCCCCGGGCTCGAACTCGCTGCTGGTGCTCGTGACCCACGCGATCGCATCGGCCGAGGATCATGTCGTACGGACCGCCGCCGGGAAGACCGTCGTGCGCAATCGCGACGCGGAGTTCGCCTCGAAGGGCGGGGCAGGTCATCTCGCCGCCCGTGCGGCGGAGGTACGTCGCCGGATCGATGAGGCGCTCGCCGGGCTCGAAGGCCGTCTCGAGGAGGAGCGCGATCCTCCCTTCTCCACGTGGCCCGGACCTCGCGCCACCGTTCGCGACCGGCTCATCAACAGCGTCGCCCACACCGCGGAGCACGTCGGTCACGCTCAGCTCACGCGCGATCTGTACGCGGGGAGAAACGCGAAGGCCTGAAAGAACGAGCCGCTCTAAGGCCCGGGCGGCCTCCCGCCTCGACGCTTGCCGCGGCGCCGGCGGCGCTTGCGTTGTCCCTCGCCGGTCTCGGAGATCGGCGTCGGACGCTCCTGTCGCGGCACTTCATCGCTCCCGTAGCTCCCGACACCCTTGGTGTGCGCGGGAATCGCGGCGAAGGAGACCCCGAGCTCCGCGGCGGTAAGCACCTTCCGCGTTCCGTCGACCATCCCCACCACGATCGATTCCTTCACCACGTTCACTCCCTGCGTCGTTGCGCAGCCGGCCGTGCCGCACGACCCGCTCACGCACGATGGGATGTGAAACGTGTCACCGAGCTTGGGCAGCTTGCCCTTCACCTCCTGGTAGGTCTCGAGCTCGTAGATGAGACAGCACTTGAGCCGGCCGCAGACGCCGGTGAGCTTCGACTGATTCAGCGGCAGGTCCTGCTCTTTGGCCATCCGTATCGAGATGTTCGAGAACTTGTCGAGCCACGACGAGCAGCACAACTCCCGGCCGCACGTGCCGACACCGGTCATGACTTTTGTCTCGTCTCGGGCGCCCATCTTTCGGAACTCGATGCGGGTGCCGAAGTGAGCGGCCAGCGCCGCGTTGAGCTCGCTCAGGTCGGGGCGGTCGCTGCTCGAGAAGAAGAAGACGACGCTCGATCCGTCGAACTGCCAGTCCGCCCCAAGTATTTTCACCGGCAGATTGCGCGCGCGGACCATCTCTGCGGCCGCCCGCGTCGCGTCCTCTTCCAGCCGCTTGTGCTTGTTCATCGCGAAGAGATCTGCGCCGGTTGCTTTGCGGACGACGTTCCCGAGGGGCGGATCGATCATCACGAGCGGCGAGTCGGTCGGCAGGATCGCGACGCGGGCGGCGTCCTCTCCGAGCTCGGTGCGCACGATCACGAAATCGTTCACGTCGACATCCTCGACGCCGCGAGTCTCGAAGAAATACATCCGGCCGGCTTTCATGAAGCGCGCGCCGATGACCGTGCGTGGCGTGATCATGCGGCGGCTCCGGCCAACGCCGCCGTGTACGGCAGGCGCAGCGCCAGGAGCTCGAGCAGCATGCGCGCGTTCACGTTGGACTCGACGACGTCGCGCCTCCAGCGATCGAGCGACAGAGCGAGGTCCACGAGCTCGCGCTGACCGACGGCCTTCGCAAGAGCGGCCGACTCGCGCGCTCGGTCGGGACGAAGCGCACGGTCCGCGCCGTGAGCGGCGACCGCGGCATCCCGCGCGAGCTCGCTCCAGCCAACGAGACGTGACTGGATCGCGTCGTTTCGTTTCTGCGTGTCGCGCTCCGACTCCGCGAGATCGACCGCCCACGCAAAACGGTCGGTCAGACCGCTGCCCACGAGCTTGTAGAACTCCGTTTCGAGGGCACGCCGCGCTTTTCGCGCGGCCTCATCGCTCGCCAGCGCGATCGCGAGCCCGGGCCGGCCCGCTCCGGCCGGAGCGTGACGCCGAGCCTCGGCGCCGAAGCGCTTGGCGAGACCGTCGGCGATATCCGCCGTCGGCACGAGCCGCATCGGGAGCGGCACCAAGCGCGAGCGGATCGTCTCGAGCAGCCGCGCGGGGGTGGGTGTGAGGAGGAGCAGGACGGCATGGATCGGAGGCTCCTCGAGCGTCTTGAGGAGGGCGACCTCCGCATGCTCTGAGAGATCCGCCGCGTCGTCGATGATGACCACGCGCCAGCTTCCCTCCAGGGGACGAAGCGCCAGATCCTGCTGCATCTCGCGGATCTGCTCGATCGCGATGAGCTTCTTGTCGGAGTCCTTCTCGAGGTCGATGAGCCTCGTGACCAGGCGAACGTCCGGGTGCGTGAAGTGCTCGACCTTGCGGCACGCGAGACAGATCCCGCAGCCACCGGCGGCGCGTGGCTCGCTGGTGCAGAAGAGCGTCTGCGCCAGTCGGATCGCCACGGTTCGCTTGCCGATCGACCGCGGGCCGCTGAGCTCGTACGCATGGGCCACGTCGCCATCGAGCGCTTTCTCGCCCAAACGGGCGAGCAGGCGACGCTGCCCGATCACATCACGCACTCGGGTGCGATGGATTCTAGTTGGCTAGCAGCAGGGCGCCTCGTCGGGCGGGCAGCAGTCCGGCGCGGGGCACGAGGGGGCTGGGCAACAGGGCTCGTTCATGGGGTGGCCTCCTTTCGCGCGCGGATGTAGGCGCTCGCGATGGCGCCATCGACGCCTTCGAGGCGCGTCTCTCTCGTGATCTCGACGTCGACCTCGCGGAACCCGGCGTCGCGAAGCGCTTCGGTGTACTCGGCGACCGAGATCGTGCCGGCGACGCAACCGGCCCATTGGTCGAGCGAGCGCTTCACCTCTGCGGGTAGCTCCGCGAGCGCGACCATGTCAGCCACGGCGAACCGGCCCCCGGGCGCCAGGACGCGGTGCGCCTCACGGAGGACGGCACGTTTGTCGGCAGCGAGGTTGATGACGCAGTTCGAGATGACCACGTCGACGCTGGCGTCCGGCAGTGGGATGTCCTCGATGGTCCCCTTGAGGAACGTCGCGTTATCGACCTTGGCATTGGTCTGGTTCCCGCGGGCCACCGCGAGCATCTCGTCGGTCATGTCGACGCCGTAGGCATGCCCGCCTGGGGCAACGCGCTTCGCCGAAAGGAGCACATCGAGTCCGGCGCCGCTGCCGAGGTCGAGCACGCGCTCGCCCGGCCGGAGATCGGCGAGGAGCGTCGGATTGCCGCAGCCCAGACTCACCGTTGGATCCATCCCGACCGAGGCGAGCTCGGCAGCCGAGTATGTCGCGCCGCAGGAGTCGTCTTCGCAGCAGGCAGCGCTCGACGCGCCCACCCTCACGCGGAGCTTGTCGCCCTCGTCGTGAAGGCTCCAGTCCGCGGTCCCACAACAGCCCCGCTCAGCGGAGACAAGCCGCGCGAGCTCCGCGCGCGTCTCGGGCGATGCGCGATAGGTGGACGTCACGGACCCGCCGGCCTCCTCTCGGCCGATCAGGGCCGCCCCGTCGATGGCCTTCCACTCCTCGCGCCGGGTCGCCAGGTCGGGCGCGCTGAGGTTGCACGCCAGATCGAGTCGCCCGGTCACGCCCGGCGACGCCATCTGCAGTGCCTTTGCGGCGTAGCGGTCGCGAACGGCGTCTTGAATCTCAGTCACTCGGCACCTCCAACGCATAGACGAGCGTCGATGGGACGCTAACGAATCCATTGACGTTCGTCAATGGGTCTGAGAAACTGGCGGCGTGGAAAAGATCATGGTCCTCCCGGAGCGCGAGCGCGGGGTCTGCTGCCCGCCGACGCTCAAAGCGCGCCCCGAGAAGATCGAACAGACGAGCGAAGTCCTGAAAGCGCTCGCCGATCCGACCCGCCTGCAGATGGCGCTCCACCTCCGCGATGCCAAGGAGCCGGTGTGCATCTGCGACTTCACCGCGAGCTTCGACATCTCGCAGCCGACCGTCTCGCACCACATGGCGAAGCTTCGCGAGGCTGGGCTCGTGGACGTGACCAAGCGCGGGATCTGGTCGTTCTATCGGCTCGCGCCGAACCTTCCGGCCGCGACGCGCCGCATCCTGGACGCTATCGGCTAGCGGCCCGCTCGATCGCGGCCTCGTACGCGCGCTCCGTTCGTTCGGCGACGAGGTCCCAGGTCCACTTCTCCTGCAGCCGGAAACGGCCGGACTCGCCCATGCGCCGCGCGCGGGTCGTGTCGCCGAGGAGAGTGAGGATCGCGCGCGCGATCGCGTCTGCCTCCTGTGGTACGACGAGCCCATCAATCCCGTCGCGCACCACCTCCCGGACCGGCGGGATGTCGCCGGCGATCACCGGTCGCCACGCGTACCAGGCCTCGAGATACGTATGGCCGAACGTCTCGTGCGTCGACGGCATGGCGAAGATCGTCGCGCGCGCGTAGGCCTCGGCCTTCTCGGCCTCGCTGACGACGCCGCGGTCGATCCAGCGATCGTCCCTGAAGCGCGACTCGAACCGCGCGGTCCACGCGTTTTGCCCGATCGCGACGAAGCGCGCCTCCGGCCGGGATCGCCACACGATCTTCGCGGCATCGCGCAGCGCGTGATACCCCTTGTAGCGCTCCTTACGTCCGACGAAGAGCACCGTCGCCGGGTCCATCGGCACCTCGGGCAACCAGTCGATGATCGGACCGATCCCGGTGACATGAACGTGGCGCACGCGGCGTGAGGCGTACCACTCCGACTCCCACTTCGTAAGCGCGATCACCGCGTCGTCGCGACGGTAGCGCGCGATATCGCCCGCGGACGTGCCCGAGAAGCGCTGTCCCGGGTGAACGAGCGGCGTCTCGACGAAGGCCGCGCCAGCGCCGCGCGCCGCGATCTCGAGCGGCCCCGACCATTCGCGCGCGATCGAGTGCACGACCTGCGCGCCGGAGACGGCGTGTTCGAGGTCCGTGCCGCTCACGAGGGACGTGGGGAGGATCCCGTCCAGGGCCGCGCCGACGCGTCCGCCACGAACCGGAAGGAAAAGAAAGCGAACGCCCTCGTGCCGGAGCTCGACCGGGCCGGGCGGAGCGGCGTAGACGTCGAGCGGGATCCCCGGCCGGCGCCACGCGGGGCGAAGGCCCACGAGCGTCACGTCGTGATGGCGCTTCGCGAGAGAGCGCGCGAGGGCGCGCGCCTGCGCTTCCGAGCCGCCGACCGTCGAGAGGAGCTTCTTCGCGATAACGACGCGCATGGCGTCGCGAAATCTAGGCGAGCGCCTCGCCGACGTCAGCGTGGGCGTGAGCGAGCGCTCGGGCGTACGCCTCCTCGACGCGGTCGATCACGCGGTCCCAATCCCACTTTTCCCGAAGCTTCGCCGCTCCCGCTCGTCCCATCGAGGTGCGAACCCCAGGATCGTCGAGGAGCCGCTGAATCGCGCTCGCCACGTCGTCGGCACGTTGCCGGACGCAGAAGCCGTCGACGCCGTGGGCGATCACCTCGCGAAGAGGCGGGATGTCGCCGCCGACGACCGGACGCTCGTGCAGCCATGCCTCGAGATAGCCGATGCCGAAGGTCTCGTGGAGCGACGGCATCGCGAAGACGTCGCACGCGTCCAGGGCCGCGGATTTCTCCGTCCCGCTGGCCCGCTCGATGTCGACGATGCGTTCATCCGCGTACCGCGCGAACTCGTCGAAGAAGCTCGAGTAGAAACCGGGGATACCGATGAAGACGAAGCGGGTGTCGGGGTGCCGCCGCCAGACCAGCTCCGCGGCATCGAGCAGGTGGATGTAACCCTTGTAGCGCTCCTTGCGTCCGATGTAGAGGACGAGGGGAGCGTCCGCCGGAATGCCGTGCGCCGCGCGGAACGCGAGCCCGTCGTGCGAGCGCACCGCGTTCGGCCCCATCCCTGTCGTGACGACCCTCTCCGCGTCGACCCCTTCGCCTGCGAACCAGCCTTTTTCCCAGTCGGTCATCGTCGTGATCGCGTCGGCGCGGCGATAGCGCGCGAAGTCGCTTGGTGTGTCGCCGCCGTGGAACTGCCCACGGTGAGCAAGGGGAGTCAGGACGATCGGCGTCCCGAGCGTCTCGGCGACCTCGAGAGAGCTGTCCAGATACTCGCGGCCGATGTTGTGGATGAGGTCGCGATCCTCGGCGTACCACTCGAGGACGTCTGTGCGCATGAGGTCGACGAGCGTCGAGGCATCGGCGACGATCCCGAGAAAGCCGCCGCGAGGCTTGACCTGCACCACCTCCACCTTTTCGTCGGTGAAGACGCGGCGATCGTCGAAGGCCTGCGCGCAGACCACACGCACGTCATGCCCTCGGGCGGCGAGCCGCGTCGCGAACTGGTACGCGAGGCTTTCGGATCCGCCCACGCGCGCGTACGCACGCTTTGTGAAGAGAAGTTTCATCGCGAAGCGGTGAGAGGCAAGTCGCGTGCTAGGACGCGACGGCGCTTTCGTCCAGACCGATGAACTTCGACCACGTTCGTTCCCCCGCGCGGACATAGGAGGCGTAGAGGTACTGCGGCGTGGCCGGCGGCCGCACGGGCAGGCGGAGGAGCGTCATCCGCGACTCGGCCAGCGTGCGTCCACCTTTTCGGTGATTGCATGACTTGCAGGCGGCCACGACGTTCTCCCACACATGCTGACCGCCACGATGACGCGGAATCACGTGATCGAGCGTCAGGTCGTGGCCGCGCCGTCCGCAGTACTGGCAGGTGTGATCGTCGCGAACGAGGACTTCCTTACGTGTCATCTTCACGACCGGGCGCGGACGCTTCACGTGGTAGGCGAGACGGATCACCGAGGGCGAGGGGAATGAGAGCCGCTCGCTCGTGACGAGATGACCGTTCTGCTCCACCACGCTCGCCTTCTCCTTGGCGAGGAGGACCACCGCTCGGCGCACGTTGCACACGTTGAGCGGCTGAAAGTCGAGGTTTAGCACAAGGACGTTCGCGTCTACTACGCCCATGTTCCGATTCTAGGGTCTGAGCGGTACGATTGATGTTCCGATGGCCTCTCAGTCGACACCCGACAAGAATGGCTCCAAGAGCACCTGGACCCTGAAAACAGGCCTCGCCCAGATGCTCAAGGGCGGCGTGATCATGGACGTTGTCACTGCTGAGCACGCCAAGATCGCCGAGGAGGCCGGCGCCGTCGCAGTGATGGCGCTCGAGCGCGTTCCGGCCGACATCCGCGCAGCCGGTGGCGTCGCCCGGATGAGCGATCCCGAGATGATCCACTCGATCATGGAAGCGGTCACGATCCCGGTCATGGCCAAGGCCCGCATCGGCCACTTCGTCGAAGCGCAGGTCCTTGAGGCGATCGGTGTCGACTATGTCGACGAGAGCGAGGTCCTGACCCCGGCAGATCTCAAGTTCCACATCGACAAGCACGCCTTCAAAGTCCCGTTCGTCTGCGGCGCACGCGATCTCGGCGAAGCGCTCCGGCGCATCAATGAGGGCGCCGCGATGATCCGCAGCAAAGGCGAGGCGGGGACCGGGAACATCGTCGAGGCCGTGACCCACATCCGTGCGATCACCGAGGCGATCGCCGAGCTCACCGAGCTCGGCCCCGACGCCCAGGAGAAAAAGGCCGGCGACTACCGCGTGCCGGTCGAGCTCGTGCGCCAGGTCGCGAAGGACGGCAAGCTCCCCGTCGTTCTCTTCTGCGCCGGTGGCATCGCGACGCCTGCCGACGCGGCGCTCATGATGCAGCTCGGTGCGGAGGGAAACTTCGTCGGCTCCGGCATCTTCAAGTCGGCCGATCCCGCGCGGCGGGCGAAGGCGATCGTCGAGGCGACCACGCACTTCCGCGATGCCAAGCTCGTCGCCGAGGTGTCCCGCGGACTCGGCGAGGCCATGCGAGGACTTTCGCTCGAGTCGATCCCGGCGCAAGAACGACTTGCAGTCCGCGGTTGGTAATCGCCGCCCGCTGACCGCGCGCGCCGGTGTCCTCGGTCTTCAGGGCGACTTCGCGGAACATCTCGCCACGCTCGATCGGATCGGCGTCGAAGGCGTGGACGTCCGCCGGCCCGAGCAGCTGGACGAGATCGACGCGCTGATCATCCCGGGTGGCGAGAGCACGACGATCGGCAAGCTCGCGAGCCAGTACGGGATCATCGACAAGCTCAAGGATCGCGTCGCCGAGGGCATGCCCGTATGGGGCACCTGCGCGGGCGCGATCTTCATCGCGAAAGAGGTCCCCGGACATCCGCACCCGCTCGCGGGCCTCATGGACATGACCGTCGAACGCAATGCCTTCGGGCGCCAGCTCGAGTCGTTCGAAGCGGACCTCGACGTGAAGGCTCTCGGCGAGGCGCCCTTCCATGCGGTGTTCATTCGCGCGCCGCGGATCAGCCGCGTCGGCGGCGGCGTCGAAGTGCTGGCGCGTCTTGGCGACGGTACGGTCGTCGCCGCACAGCAAGGCCGGCTGCTCGCGACGAGCTTTCACCCCGAGCTCACGCACGACGAGCGCTTCCATCGGTACTTCCTCTCGCTCGGAACGAGGTAATGCCGGCGAGAGCGGCCACACCGCTCGATCTGCGCCGCGTCTCCAGCCTGCTCGCGAGCTCGCTCCACGACCCGAGCGGCATCATGGCGTCCGCGCTCCCGGTCCCGCTCGCCGCGGGCGCGATGTCGAGCTGGACGCGCCTCCTGCCGGGTCTGGTCGGCCTGAACGGGCGCCTTCGCGTCTTTCTCGAGGAGTACCGCGGCCAGCTTCGGTCGAGCGCGCTCGTGTACGACGGGAGCCGACCGGAGTGGGTCGTCCTCATCCTCGCCGCGCTCCAGCAGCCGGGCGGTGCCGACAGCGCCTTCCGTCTTCTCTCCGGGATCAGCGGGGCGGCCGCGCGCGCGGGGATGCACCGGATCTTCGCGGCCGTGCCGGACGAGGCTCTCGCGCGCGAGACCTTCTTCCAGGCGGGGTTCTATTCGTACACGCGAGAGACCTGGTACGTCGCGGCACGCACCGCGGTCATCGCGCCGGTGCCGCAGCTCGCGGCGCGCGAGGCGACGGGCCGTGATGCGCACGACCTCTTTCGTTTCTACGCGATGACGACGCCGCACGCGGTGCAGCGCGCGGAGCAGCTCTCGTTCGCCGACTTCGACATCAGTCGCCGCGGCGGCGCCTACGACCCGCCGCACCTCATCGGCGGGAACCCGCTCGCGATGCGCCGCCAATCCGCGCTCATCGACGGCGAGGAGTCGCACCTCCGGGCCTTCGCCCTCGCATTCAGCGGACTCGAGCGTCACCCGCACGTCTGCAAGGTCCGAACGGCAAACGGCGACGTCGACCTCGCGCGCGACCTGCTGCGCGCGACGGCGCGCGCGCTCCCCGCGGGAAAACCGGTGACGTCGCCGGTGCGCTCGTACGAGGAGCACGTCGCCCGAGCCCTTCTCGCCGAGGGCTTCCGCGAGTTCGCGACGTCGATGCTCTTCACCAAAGAGCTCGCCGAGCGGGTGGAGGAGCGCGCCTTCGCGCCGGCGGTGGTGAGATGAGCGATCCCAAAGTCCTCCCAACGCGGGAGGGCTATGACACTTGGGCCACGACGTACGACGACGACGCATCGAGCAACTGGCTGAAGGCGCTCGATCAGCTCGAAGTCGAGCGGTCGCTCGGAAACCTCGCAGGGCGAGACGTCCTCGACGTTGGAGGAGGCACGGGCCGCCACGCTATGAGGCTCAGCCGGTCGGGAGCGCGCGTGACCGTGCTCGACTTCTCGGAGGAGATGATCGCGAAGGCACGCGGGAAGCCGGGCGCCGAGGAGATCAGGTTCGTGGCTCATGACGTGCTTCGGCCTTTTCCCCTCGCAGACCGCTCCTTCGACTGCGTCCTTTCGGCCCTCGTACTCGAGCACATCCCGGTTAGCGATCTGGATCCATTCTTCCGCGAGCTCGGCCGGGTGACGCGAAACGACGGCTCCATCCTCGTGACCGCGATGCATCCGGCGCGATTCCTCCGCGGAAGGAGCGCGAACTTCCGCGACAGTTCCGGTGACGAGGTTCGGCCGCGCTCGTACGAGGCGTCGCTCTCCGATTACGTGATGGGTGCACTTCGCGGGGGCCTAGAGATCCGCGCCTTGGCGGAGCGCGTCGTGGATGGAGACCTCGTTAAACGCTTTCCCCGCGCGGCGCGGTCGCTCGGGTGGCCCGCGCTCTTCGTGATGAGTTTGAAGCGCGCGTAGGATTTAGCGCCGATGGATCTGGGCACCTACGTCCCCTTCGGCCTCGGGGTCCTGACGGCAAGTTTCCTGATCTGGAAGTACCCGCTGTCGGTGCCGCGGGAACGCCTCCCGAGGTTGATCGCGTCATTTATCGGCGCGTACCTGCTGTTCGTCGTGCTCGACGTCGTCAGCGGTCGGGCCCTTACGTCGATGACCGATCTCCCGAAGGCCGCGGCGATCCTCGTCATCGCGGTCGCGGCGCTGCTTATCGCGAACGTCATCTATCTGTTCGCGCGTCGCCCCCGCGCTCCTCGCTAGACACTTTCCGGGCCGGCGCCCGCAGGTATGCTCTATCGGGTCACGAGTCTCAGGCGTGGCCGTCCGCTTCGACGGCCCATGACATGACCAGAGAACAGTTGCTCGCTACGGACGAGCTCGACGCCATCCTCCACGCCCTCCCACCGGAGCTGGTACAGCGCGTCCGCGGCCTCGATGGGTTGGACAGCCTTTTGGAGATCGTGATGGACCTCGGTCGCCTGCCCGAGGCTCGCTTCACCGGCCGCGAGGAGATCCTTTCCCAGCGTGAGGTGACCGCGGAGGACATCGCCTTCGTGATCTCGCGCATCGGTCAGTTTGGCGGGGACAATCGCGCCGGCATCGAGCGCACGCTCCACCGCATCAGCGCGCTCCGCAACCGCGCGGGCAAGGTGGTCGGTCTGACCCTCCGCGTCGGGCGCGCGGTCTACGGGACGATGGAGATCATCCGCGACGTGGTCGAAGCGGGACGCAGCATCCTGCTCCTCGGCCGGCCCGGCGTCGGCAAGACGACCCTGCTGCGCGAGGTCGCGCGCGTGCTCGCGGACGAGATGGGGAAGCGTGTCGTCATCGTCGACACCTCGAACGAGATCGCGGGCGACGGGGACATCCCGCACCCGGGCATCGGCCGCGCGCGCCGCATGCAGGTCGCGGCCCCGTCGCTCCAGCACGCTGTGATGATCGAAGCGGTCGAGAACCACATGCCCGAGGTCGTCGTCATCGACGAGATCGGCACCGAGCAGGAGGCCGGCGCGGCGCGGACGATCGCCGAGCGCGGTGTTCAGCTCATCGCGACGGCGCACGGCAACACGCTCGAGAACCTCATGCTGAACCCGACGCTCTCGGACTTGGTCGGTGGGGTTCAGACGGTGACGCTCGGCGACGAGGAGGCGCGCCGCCGCGGCACGCAAAAGAGCGTCCTCGAGCGCAAGGCGCCGCCGACATTTCAGACGCTCGTCGAGATCCAGGCGTACCAGCGCGTCGCGCTGTACCAGGACGTCGCGCAGACGGTCGACGCGGTCCTCCTCGGAATGCCGGTCGCGCCCGAGATCCGCTCGCGCGACGCATCGGGGGAGCTCTCGGTCTCGACCTCGACGCCATCGCGCACGGCATCCGAAGCGATGGAGCGGCGGAGCACACCGCGCATCGCCCAAAACGGCGGACGCGAAACTGTGAAGGTCTATCCGTTCGGGCTGTCGTGGAGTCGCGTCGAGGAAGCGTCGCGTGGCCTCGGTCTCCCGGTGGCGATCGTGCGCGAGCCCGAGGACGCCGACGTCGTCATCACGCTCAAGAATTACTACCGCCGCAAGACCCCGCGCCTTCGCAACGCTGAGTCGCAGGGCATCCCGATCTACATCGCGCGGTCCAACTCAGCGACGCAGATCGCGAGCGCGCTCGCGTCGGTGATCGAGCTCCGCCGCGGGCCTGAGGACAAGGCCCTCGAAGAGGCGCGGGACGGGATCGAGCAGGTCGTCGGCGGGCAGTCCGACGAGATCGAGCTGACTCCGCAGAACGCGTACGTGCGCAAGCTGCAGCACGAGCTCGTCGAGCGGGCGAATCTGAGCTCGCGCAGCACCGGCAACGAGCCATACCGACGCGTCCAGATCTATCGGTGACCGGCACGTTCCTCTCCTTCGAAGGGGGAGAGGCCGCCGGGAAGTCGGTGCAGGCCGCTCGGCTCGCCGAGAGCCTCGGGGCGCGCGGGCGCGGCGTCCTTCTCACCCGCGAGCCCGGCGGGACGCCGTTCGCCGAGCGCATCCGCGATGTGCTGCTCCATGCACGCGACGTCGACCTCGCTCCTGAGGCGCAGGCCCTGCTCTTCTCAGCCGCGCGAGCCCAGCACACCCGTGACGTGATCCGGCCGGCGCTCGTCGAGGGGAAGATCGTCATCGCCGACCGCTACTTCGACTCGACGCTCGCCTACCAGGGCTACGGCCTCGGCGCCGATCTCGACGGTCTCCGCGCGATGACGCGCTTCGCCGTGGGCGCGCTCGTACCGCAGCGCACGTTTCTCATCGACGTGCCGGTCGCGGTGACGCTCTCTCGTCTCGGCGCCCGTTCAGGGACGGCACGCTGGGATCGCTTTCATGGCGATGACCGCGATTTCTACGAGCGGGTGCGCGACGGATACCTCCGCCTCGCCGCGGCCGAACCGGGCCGCTTCGTCGTGGTCGCCGGCGACCGTCCGGAAGACGCGGTGGCCGCCGACATCCGGCGCCAGGTCGATGAGCTTCTTGGCCTACCGGCCTAGCGACGGATGCCGCGTGGCGAAGGGTGAGCCGGATGATCGTCGGGCTGGGCCCACGCCCGCATCGCCAGAAATGACCAATCCGAGTTGACCATCAGATGGCCGCGCCGGAGCCGCGGGGTATAGTCGCCGCCCGATGAAGATGGTGGTGGCGATCGTCCATCCGGAGGACGCGGGAGCGCTCGTTGATGCGCTTACCGACAAGGATTTCCGGGTCACGCGGCTGCACTCGCAGGGCGGTTTCCTGAAGCAGTCCCACGCCACGATCCTTGCCGGCGTCGAGGAAGCGCAGGTCGACGACGTGATCGCGACGATCCGAGAGACCTGCCATGCGAGGAGTCAGTTCATCAACCCGATGCCGCCGATCATGGAACCAGGCGAGTTCTACATGCCCTACCCGGTCGAAGTGACGTTCGGTGGGGCGACCGTGTTCGTCTTGGATGTCGCGAGGTACGAGCGAATCTAGGCGAGGTACGAGCGAATCTAGGGACCAGCTATTTGCACTTCCCAGCGAGCCCTGAAAAGAGTCGGCGCACGGGTTTTCTGGTTCGGGACCTACCTTGGATGGCCTCTCGAATCGGATTACGGCCAGAAATCAGCGGAATCAGCGGATCCTTGCCTGCCGAGGGTGTCGGCGGCGTATCTATATTCCCAATCGCTTAAGGGCCCGGACAAATAAGCCGACTTACCGGTCGACAACCGAAGCCGGAAGGGAGGCTGATATATGCGTCGTGTAATCGCAGCGATTGCCGCACTCACCGCTCTCGTCCTGGGTGGCGGTGCCGGCTGGACCGGCTGGTAATGATTCTTAGCGTGCTTTAGAGGCGCATTCAAAAGCGTGCGGAGAGGGGGCCGGAGGGCCCTCTTTCTGTTTCCGAGACGACCTTTCGCGGTTCGGGCGCTCCCGTATCCTCCCGCCGTGCGTCAGTTGGGGATTCCTGCCGAAGTCCGTAGCCTCGTGGTCGCCGTTATTGCGGCTGGAGTTCTTGTTCTCGTTCGTGTCAGCGTCCCGATCCCACCCAACGTCGACTTAGTCCACCCTCTCTTCTGGATCGGCGTGACCCTGATCGCCGCCTCACTCTCAGTTCGCCTTCCAGGCGACGTCGTCGCCCATATCACGACAGCTCCCATCCTCGCTGCTGTCTTCGATCCGCAGATGGCGAACCCGTTCGCTGTGTGTTGGGTTGCGCTGCTCGGGACCATCGAGATACGGGACCTCCGTCGTGAGATCCCCTGGTACGGGACGCTCTATAACAAGTTCTCCTACGTACTCGCCGCGTTTGCCGCGTGGCTCGCGATGGCACTTCTCAGGCAACTCGGCTCTTCCGATGATCCGCTGGGGACAGTCGTCTTAATTCTGGTGGCCGGCTCCGCCTTCATCCTCGTAAACATGTCGCTTGCTGTTTTCGCGGTCAGTCTCCGGACACGCGCCCCGCTTGCGCGCATCTGGGCGGGCAGTATCCGGAGCAGCCTTTTCGGTGCCATTGCCCAAGTCTTCATCGCGTGGCTGATGGCCGCGGTCGGAATAAAAGTAGGCCTCTGGGCTACAAGTTTGTTTATGGTGCCGCTCCTTCTTGCGCGGTATTCGTTTACGAAGTACGCGGAGACCCGCGCCTTGTTTTACGGAACGGTCAGCGCACTGTCGCAGGCGATCGACGCGAAAGACGGATTCACCCGGGGTCACGCTGATCGAGTGTCGAGAATCGCCGGCGCCATCGCGCGCGAGATGGGATTGCCTGAGAAACAGATCGAAGAGATCGAACTCGCGGGAATGTTGCACGACATC
>WNGC01002916.1_pt1 | contig 21664 bp, 21 predicted proteins | sample 5400051 | NCBI WGS metagenome assembly WNGC01 (sample SAMN13153368, study PRJNA577476) | soil metagenome | isolation source: 20 cm soil or saprolite under grassland replicate 2 | place: USA:California | collected 2016-06-15
CGAACGCTCGATCCGGCGAGCACCTCGGTCGCGATGAATCGGCGAGAGGTGAGATCGGGCGTGCCCACCGCCACCGTCGCGGTGAGTTGCGGTTTCGCAGCGAGCGCGCTCAGGCCGGCGCTGCCGCGGAAGCTCGTCTGGACGATTTCGTAGGTCGTGTTGCTGTCGGTGAGGAAGGCCACGCGGCCGTGGTCGCCCTGGAGCAGATTGAACGGACGCAGAATGAGGGTGAAGCTGCCTGCCTGCATGTCGACACGGTCGAGCGGCCCGCGGATCCTGTGCGGTTTGGGCGCGTCCGGATTGACGTCGGCCACGAGCAGCGGGTTGACCGTGACCACCGGGTTGATGCCGCTCATGTCGACAAAATTCGAGGCGGCCAGATTGAAATCCAGATCGAGTAGAGAAGGCCGGAGCGGCGCAATCACCAGCTGCCGCGCATTGTCGAGCGTCACGGTCATCGACAGAGTCGTGACCTGAGCGCCCTGGCTGTCGTGAATGTTGGCGGGAGCCACCGGCACGGGAACACCGTTGCCGTCATCGACCCGGATGTCGGCGTTGGTGTAATCGACGTTGAGCGTCGCGCTGACGTAGTTGCCCGCCGGAATCGTGGCCCCGGTCACGAACTCGGTCAGGTCGACGATTTGCGCGAAGTCGATGCGCGTTCTCTGCGGCAGGACCTGGACGACGACCGTGCTGTCGGCTTTGTTCAGAGTGAGCGAGGTGACGTCGACCGTGTAGGTGAGGAAGTCGCCCGGCGCATCGGTCAGGCCAATGGCGACCACGCCCTCTTCATCGGTTAAATTCCTGCAGGCGTACAGGCCAAAGGCCACTGCCACCGTAACAAGGGATACCGCCACAAAACGGAGGAACCCGCGACTTCCGAATCCTGGTTGCCAGCTCATCGGTGTGTCTCCCTTGCCGGGGTCGTGCAACAGGGGCGCGTCCCGCTGAAACAATTTAGAAACAACTTCTGCCAGCGAGTTCCCGGAGCAAAACGCACCGCAAGCTCGGACGGTTGACTCCCGCAAGCGGGCGGGAAGTCTCTGCGCCGAGCGGCTCACGCAGGCACGAGCTTCATCTGCTCCAGCGCCGCGCGGCCGAGGAGGCCGTAGGGACTGGCGAGGGTTTCATAGATCTCGAAATGGTTGTAGCCCTGCGCGAGGAGATATTGCACGGGTTTCCCCGCCGCCTTGACCGCCGCGGCGAAGTCGCGCGTCTGGCGCTGGAACTCTGGCGTCTCGAGCGTCCCGTGCGCGACAATCACCGGGCAGCCGAGCCTGTCGAGGTGTCGCTGGGTGCTCAGCCCGTGCTCCATCTCGTCGGTGAATTTGATGTAGGCGCTGCGCGCAGAGAGCCGCACCGGTTTCAGATCGTACATGCCGCTGCACAGCAGCCCGCCTTTCACCGTGTCCGCGGGAAGATCGAATTCCTTCTGCCAGTCGGTGACGAGCACCACGCCCGCGAGATGGGCGCCCGAGGAATGGCCCGATATGTAGAGCCGGTTCGCGTCGGCGCCGAACTCCTTCGCGTTGCGATAGACCCAGGCGACTGCGCGGCGCACCTGTTCGGCCATCCTGGTCAGGTTACCGGCGAAGTCCTGCACGGGGGAGAAATCCAGAACGACGAAGTGCGCGCCCGCGTTCACGAACGACTCCGCGGGAAAAGCGTAGTTCTTCGCGACCCCGCCGCGCCAGGCGCCGCCGTGGACGAATACGTTGACCGGAGCGTTGGGACGCTTGGTTGTGAATACATCGAGCCCTTCGACGGGTGCGGAACCATAGGCGAATCGCCGTGGGGCACCGAGCCGCGCACGCGTCGCTTCGCTGTTGGTCGCATAGCGCCCGGTGACCTGCGGCTGGTTGGGCGCGTAGACGCTCTGGTCATAGGCGTCATCGAGCTCTTTCTGGTCCAGGTCCAGCCACACGCGCGGCCCCTTCGCGCGCGGCGCTGGCTGCGCGAGTGCGGATCCGGTCGCAGCGACCAGGGCGCCCGCCGATCCGACTTCGAGAAATTCCCTTCGCGTGACGCCGCCGGAATCCCGATTTCCTCGCATTTTTCCCCTTGCGCTTTCAAGACGAAGCCAAGGCAGCGATCTTGCCGACGGTGTTCCAGTTTCGCGTGGTGGCCGGCACACCGAGCTCTTTCTCGATGAAGTTGTTCGGAAAACCGTATCGTCCCTTCACCTCACGGCTCAAGCTGAACGCCTCGAGATTCTTCACGAGGAAGACCTCGATCCCCTCTTTGGGCGATCTCAGCGGCAATTCCGGCTTGCTGCGCGGCTCCCCGTACAGGAAAGCGACGTATCTCTTCGCCTTCGGGTCGCGCCCCGCCTTCTTGAAGGGGTCGATGCTGACCAGATTTCCGATTTCGCGAGAGGTTCTCAGCATGACCTTGACCTCGATGCCCAGGTGATCGCGAAGCCGTTTTTCGAGTTTCCGCTGAAGCCTCTCCAGGTCCCCGGCCCGGGTCTCGAAGACCACGTTTCCGCTCTGAATGTAGGTCTTCACCTTTTCGCAACCCGCAGACGCGAACATTCGGGCGAGCTCCCGCATCTTCAGGACCCCGCGACCGCCGACGTTGATGCCGCGCAGAAAAGCCACGTAGCGGGTCACGTCGTCGCGGTCCTCCGGTGCAGAAGGCGCTACGTGCCGATCATCGCCGAGTCAACCGACCCGCCGCGGATTGGCGACGCCGTACCCTTGAGCGTAGTCGATGCCGAGGAGCGTCAGCTCCCGCAGGGTCTCGTCGTTCTCCACCCATTCGGCGATCGTCGGGATACCCAGTACCCGCCCGATCTTGGCAATCGAATCGACCATGGCGCGGTCGAAGGGATTGCCGACCAGATTGCGCACGAACGCGCCGTCGATTTTGAGGAAGTCGACGGGCAGCGACTTGAGATAGGCGAAGGAGCACAGCCCCGAGCCGAAGTCGTCCAGAGCGAAGCGGCAGCCGATGCTCTTCAGGCTCTTCAGGAAGTGTATCGCTTTCGAGAGGTTGCGGATGGCTGCGGTCTCCGTCACCTCGAAGCACATCGCGGTGGGCTCGATGCGGAACGAAGTGATTTGCTGATGTACGAACTTGAGGAACGCCTCGTCGCTGAGCGAGGATCCAGACAGGTTGATCGCGACGATGCGGCGCGGATCCGCCGCGATCTTGCCCTCGGACACGAGACGGCAGGCGGTTTGCACCACCCAGCGGTCGACCTTGCTCGGCATCAGGTTGTAGCGCTCTGCAGCGCTGATCAGCGCATCCGTGGGAACCGGCTTGCCTTTTTCGTCGTTCATGCGCAGCAGCACTTCCTGATACTCGCTTATCGCCAGATTGCCGCGCAGCGCTTTCGCCGGCTGGACCATCAGGTACATTCTGTTTTCCTGGAGCGCGCTCGTGATCCGGCCGGCCCATTCCATGTCGCCGCGCCGGCGGGAAACTTCGGAATCGCTCGGCTTCAGGATGTGTACGGCGTTGCCTCCCGCCTCCTTCGCGGCGTAGCATGCGAGATCGGCTGCGCTCATCAGCTCGCCGATGTTCGCGCTTTCCCTGCTGATGACGACCACCCCGATGCTCACGCCGATCTCGAAAACCTTCTGGTTCCACACGAAACGGAAGTCGGTGATCGCCTGGCGCAGCTTCTCGGCGATTTCGAACGCCTTGCTTTCGTTGCACTGCATGAGGAGTACGCCGAATTCGTCGCCACCGAGGCGTGCAAGAGTATCCGTCCCGCGGATGTTATCCTTGAGTGTCACCCCGAGCTGGAGCAGGAGGCTGTCGCCGGCCATGTGCCCGCAGGTGTCGTTCACGACCTTGAACTGGTCCAGATCGAGGAACATGATGGCGTGCGTGCTGTCCTCCGTTTTGGCGAGGCCGAGCAGATAGCCGAGGCTGTGCTCGAACTGGCTGCGGTTCAGGAGCCCGGTGAGAGGATCGTGGCTCGCCCGCCAGGCGAGCTGCCGCGTCAGGGTGCGCGCGCGCGCCACGTCGGCAACGACGAGGAATCCGATGCACAGAACGCCCGACAGCAACAGCCCCAGCATGACCATGAACGTGAGCCGGTTGTGTTCTTCCGCTCGCGCTTCGACGCGATCGAGCGGAACGTTGATCTCGAGCGCGCCCATAAGCTGGTGGAGCTTCCACGTTTTCCCGGACGAAATGCCTTCCGCCACCCGCATCGCAACGGTTTCCGGACGTCGCTCGAGCCGGTTGTGGCACTCGACGCAGGTCGTGCTCGCGGCGGGGTCGGCGCGCATGTAGCGCAGCGTGTTGACTCCGTTGAGAGTCTCGATCCGCCAAACCGGCTTCCAGTCGATCGGGCCTTGAGGCTCGGCGCGGTCCTGGGCTTCGAGCTGTTGCCAGGCCCAGCGCTGAAACGGATCGGCCAGTCCCTGGTTCTGCGCCAGGTTCCATTTGCTCAAGGGACGGTAGTGGTAAAGGCCCCCGTTATCCTTGCTGGCGTACTCGCCCACGAACTTGAGGAACTGGGCCGGCAGCGGCACGTTCCCGGTTTCGTGCAGATAGGTTTCCGATGCCTGGCCGATTCTGTCGCGTTGCAGCTTGTTCACGACGCGCTCGGCGTAGACGGAGCGCGAGCTGGTGGAGAGCCGCGCGACGACCTCCGCCACGTCGAGGGCCTTGATCTCGATCAGCCGCTGTTGTCCGAGGTTCACCAGATACCAAGTCACGGCGCCGACCGCGCAGAGAAAGAGCACGGAGATCACCGCGACGCGCCGCCGCAGACCGACGACGTTTACGTTGCGCGGGTCATTGAGCACCGAACCGCCGGACGAGCCGCTGCGGTCAAGGCCGAGCCACCGGGAAAGGAGAGAGCGAAACCCGGATTCGCCTGAGTCTTCGTCCACCAAGAGCATTGGTCGCCTCACTGCAATCGCATCATGCGCCTTTGCCGCCTGCCACACTATCACACGCGGAACGACTCGAGCGTCTCCGGGGCGAATAGTTCTTCCGCCTTGAGCCTGCGCTCGGAGAGCCCCTGCTCGTGGTGATAGCGCAGGAACGTTTCCAGCACATGCCGGTTGGGCGCGAAGCCGTAGGGCCACCAGTCTTCGCCCAGCTCCCTGCGGGCCTCCTCGACGTGCGCGGCCTGCCAGGGCAGCATCGTGGCCAGCGCCATGGTGGTCGCGAGGGTTTCGTAGGTCCTGCGCTGCGCCTGCGCGAAGGCCTTGCAGAGCGACTGCGCGATCCAGCGGTTCGCCCGGTACAGCTCGCGGCGGATCACCACCGTATGCATGATGGGGAAGATCCTGGTCTTGCGGTAATACGCCTTCTCGATTTCGACGTAGTTCTCGAAGAGGCGCTTTACCGCGTCGGGCCGCGTCACGAAGGTCGAGGGCGCGCGCGCGGTATGCAGGGCGTCGATCTCGCCCTCCGCAATCATCTGCGCGAGCGTCTGCTTCGGCCCTATGGGCTTCACCCTGAATTTCGCGGGCAGATCGAGCTCGAGCTTCTCGTCGCGGCCGGGCTCTTCCTCGCCTCCGGTCCGGTACTCGCAGCCCGCGGGATCGACGCCGTACTCGTCCTGCAGGATTCCGCGGATCCACACGGGCGCGGTCATCTGGTACTCCGGCACCCCGATTCTCTTGCCGGCGAGCTCCTTCGGCTCGCGGATGCCGCTCTTCGTGGAAACGAAAATGCACGAGTGCCGGAAGAAGCGCGAGGGGAACACCGGGATCGCGACGAAGGCCGGATCGTCCCGCATGAGCGACACGCAATACGAGGACAGCGACATCTCCGCTGCGTCGAACTCGCGGTTGCGCAGCATCCTGAAAAACGTCTCCTCAACGAGAAGTTCGTGATAGATGAGATCGATGCCCTCGGGATGCACGCTGCCGTCGGCGAGCGCGCGGGTTCTGTCGTAGTCCCAGCAGGCGAGGGAGAGCTGGAGTCTCGGCATGGGGTCAGTCATCTCCTCCTTTGCAAAGGAGGGGCGGCGCTGGAGCGCCGGGAGAATTTTCCTTCTTTACACCGTCACCGGATCGGTGTCGAGCGCCGGAAAGAGGCCGTGCCTTGCCCCTTCCTTGTAGTGCTGCCCCACCGGCAGCTCGATCGCGCAGGAGCGCACGCGCTGCGACGCGGGGTCGAGTCCCGGGACGGTCTTGCCTTCGCGCGCGGCTTTGGCCGCCCGAAGCAGGCGGCTTCGCGTTCCGACGATCCCCTTGTCGGTCATGCACAGGTGCTCCCTGGTGCGGTCCTGGATCGGGCCCATGGATTCCTGCAGCGACGCGTCCTGCATCGCGATGCCCTCCACGCCGCTGTAGGAGCGGCCGCGTCTCTGCGTCAAGCGGTCGATCAGATAGTCGTTCGATTTGTTCGCGAGCGGAACGAAGGTGCCCGGAACGTACTTCACATGGATCCCCGCGCCTTCTTTCATCGCTTTCACCTCCGACGCGCTCAACGCCCGGCCTGGGTGATAGTTGATGCTCCAGGCCCAGCAGTGCTCGTCGTCGATCGGCACCCAGGCGTGCGCTCCGAGAGGATGCCCCGCCCGCGGCGGAATGATCGTATGCCAGGGCATGATCCAGGGCGTGATGCGCCAGTAGTATTTGCCGTGTTCCGCGTTGCGCCGCGCCCCGATGAGAAGGCCCCCCTCGAAGTCCACGACCTCGAAGACCGGCATGCGGTCCTCCAGGTTGTACTGGTTGCCCTTGCTTCCCTTGAAGAGCGGATCGGTTTCGAGCTCGCCCGAGTGCAGGAAGGACACGTGGCTCGAATCGATCCCGCCCTCGATCGCCTGAAGGTAATTCGACTCCTGCAGGCGCTTCGAGACGAAGCGCCGCTCGGGGGACACCCTCACCCACTCGAGCTCGGGCGGCGCGGGTTTCAGCTCCGGCGGCCCCATGTAGATCCAAACCACGTCGCCCCGTTCGACCGCCGGGTAGGACTTCAGCTTGATCCCCTTGCGCATGCCCGACTCCTCGGGCTCCGAGGGCAGATCCACGCACTGGCCGTTCACGTCGTATTTCCAGCCGTGGTAGGGACAGCGCAGGCCGCACTCCTCGTTCCTGCCGAACCACAGCGACACGCTGCGGTGCGCGCAGAATTCGTCGATCACGCCGATGCGCCCCTCGCTGTCGCGGAAAGCCACGAGTTTCTCGCCCATGATCTGCACGCGCACGGGCGCGCAGTCCGGTTCCGCGATCTCCCAGCTGTGCAAAGCGGGGATCCAGTAACGCCGGAAAAGATCCCCCATCAGAGTGCCGCGGCCGGCGCGCGTCAGCTGGTCGTTTTGTTCCTGGGTCAGCATGGTTCAGTCCTCAAGTCGAAGGCGTGGATCAGTCAGCCGTGGCGCCCGAGGCGCGAACGATCGGGCCCCAGCGCTTCAGCTCGGCGGCCACGAACGCTGCGAACTGCCTCGGGTCGAGATCGCCGGGCTCGATGCCTTCGGGACGCAGTCGCTCGCGCACGTCGGAGGACTGCAGCGCCCGCCGCACCTCGGCATTGAGCCGGCTCACGATCCCGGGTGCCATGCCCGCCGGGCCCGAGAGCGAAAACCAGATGGAAGCGGTCAGCTCCGGATAGCCCATCTCCCCGAAGGTCGGCACGTCCGGAAATTCAGGAACGCGTTTCGCCGCGCTCACCGCGAGCGCGCGCGCGCGGCCTGCCTTGATCTGCGTCGCGGCGGTCGTCAGCGTCGTGGAGGTCACGGGCACATGTCCCGCGATCAGGTCGGCGACTGCGAGGCTCGCGCCCTTGTAGGGGACGTGGGTCATCTCGATCCCGGCGACCTGTTTCAACTGCTCCACGATCAGGTGTCCCTGCGTGCCGTTGCCCGGGGAACCGTAAGCGAGCTTGCCGGGTTCCTTTCTCGCATAGGCGATGAATTGCTTCAGGTCCTGCGCCGGCAGCGCCGGGTTCACGACCAGCACGCCCGGCGGGCCGCCGAAGAGCGCGATGTGGGTGAAATCGCGCAGCGGATCGAACGGGAAGCTCTTCGAGAGCGCGGGCGCGATGCAATGCGTGGCGACACCCGAGACGACCAGTGTGTACCCGTCGGGCGCCGCCTTGGCCACGAGCTCCGAGCCTATGATCCCGCCCGCGCCAGCGCGGTTCTCGACGATGAAATTCTCCTTCAAGGTCTCGCTCAGCCTTTGCGATACCAGGCGACCCAGAGTGTCGGCGGTTCCGCCCGGCGCGAAGGGCACGACGATCCGCACCGGCTTCGAAGGCCAAGTCTGGGCCTCGGCCTGCGCAGCGACGACGGGCAGGAGCAGAGCGGAGAGAAATGCAACGGCGGAACGCATGTGCAGCGCGTATTTTACCCGAGGTGCCGCGCTACAATAAGTGGTCGCGTGCTGCATAGAGGAACGGAGCTGCCATGGAAATGACCGGCGAACAACTCATCCCCGTGTCGCAGGCGGAAGTCTGGCGCGGACTGAACGACCCGGAGGTGTTGATGGCCTGCATCGCGGGGTGCGAGTCGATCGACAAGGTATCCGACAACGAATACCGCGTCGTTATCGTCGCGGCGGTCGGGCCGGTCAAGGCGAAGTTCAGCGGAAAGCTTCTGCTCTCCGATCTCAATCCGCCCAATTCGTATTCGCTTTCGTTCGAGGGATCGGGTGGCGCGGCGGGATTCGGCAAGGGCGGGGCGCAGGTCTCGCTCAAGGCCGAAGGCGCGGGCACGCGCCTGACCTACTCCGCCAAAGCGAGCGTCGGCGGCAAGCTCGCGCAGGTCGGCTCGCGGCTGATCGACGGGGTCGCGAGGAAAATGGCCGACGACTTCTTCACCGCGTTCAACGAGAAGCTCGCGGGGCCCGCGGCCAAGGCTGTGGGAGCGGCAGCGCCTGCGATCGGGAAGCGACGGATCCACCCGGCGTGGTGGGTAGCCGGTGCGCTGCTCCTGGTGTTTCTCGTCTACCTCGCGCTGCAGCCCGCGCACTGATTCGAGCTCGGGATTATCCGTTCACCGTCACCCGGGCACTCGCGTATCCCGAAACGTTTTCCTGATCGACCCAGCGGCACTCGATGTCGCCCGACTGCTCGGCGCGCACGAAGAATCTCAGGTAAGGGTTGGCGGCGATCCCGGCGCCCATCGAGGCGCGGAAGACTTCGACCCCGCCGTAGCGGCACTCGAAGCGGTGAATGACGTTGCGCGGCGTCTGGCGTCCCAGCGAATCGTAGCGAAACCCGGTTTCCATCGGGTGCTGGATGACGATGCGCACCTCGATCGAGTCACCGCGTCGGGCTTCGCGCGGAACCTGGATTCGCGCCGTCATCGCGTTCAGCCTCCGTCCAGGCAGGCGGATTCGTTGACCACGATGTCCGCGGCGTCGAACCAGAAGCTGCCGTCGGAGAGCTGCGCGAGAGCGGTCACCCGCTGGGTGCCGTTCAGGCGGACGCGCGACTCGACCTCGGCTCGACCCATGTGCGGACCGAGAAAGAAGCTCGCCATGAGCGGAACCGGGTTTTTCTCCGAAACGAGATCGATGCGACGAACGTAGTCCGCCTCGCTCATGGGACTGTCGACGCGCACGAGCATCGGAACCGAATGTCCGTTCTCGGCGGCGGACGGCAGCTCGAGCCGCACGCGGCCGCGGCGCATCGCGGCGCCCTTCAGGATCGATTGCAGCGCTCCCTGCGGCGTGTTGATCGTTCGCGCGTCGACGCCCGGCGCGGGATTCATGATCGGCTGCGCGAGCGCCCGCCGCGGCAGCGCAAAGAGAGCGACGAGCGCGGCGACTGCGCGCCGTCGCGCGCCGCGCGCAGTCAAGGTCCATGGCCTTCGCCCGTCCAGCACCGCTGCTCGCCTCTACCCCGTGCGGGCCGGCGAAGACGCCTTCAGCCGAGGATCGGCAGCTTGCGGATGCGCTTGCCGGTGGCCGCGAAGATCGCGTTCGCCACGGCGGGTGCGATCGGCGGCGTTCCCGGCTCACCGATTCCGCCGGGGGCTTCCGTGCTCGGCACGATGTGCACCTCGACCGCGGGCATTTCGTTCATGCGCAGCATCCGGTAGTCGTGGAAGTTCGACTGCTCCACGCGGCCGTCCTTGAAGGTTATCTTGCCGTACAAGGCCGCGGTGAGGCCGTAGACGACTGCGCTCTCGATCTGGCGCTTGACGATGTCCGGGTTCACGGTCATGCCGCAGTCCACCGCGGCGACGACGCGATGCACCTTCGGCGTGCCGTCCTGGCCCACCGAGACCTCCGCGACCTCGGCGCACCAGCTACCGAACGAGAACACCACCGCGATGCCGCGGTGGACGCCTGCGGGCAGCGGCTTGCCCCAGCCCGCTTTTTCCGCGGCGAGCTCGAGCGCACCCTTGTAGCGCGGCTGCTTGCCGAGGAGCGAACGCCGGAACTCGAACGGATCCTTGCCCGCCGCGTGCGCGAGCTCGTCGATGAAGCTCTCGAGAAAGAAACTGTTCTGCGAGTGCCCGACCGAGCGCCAGAACCAGAGAGCGCCAGAACCAGACTTGGAGGGAGCCAGGCTCCTGGCGCGAGTACTCGACGCGCAGGTTGGGAATGTCGTAGGGGCAGTCGCGGATGCCCTCGACGCCGAATTCGTCCACGCCGTCGGGCGGCAGCTTCATGAAGTGCGAACCCTCCATGATCGAGGGCGAAGCGACGCTCGCAGTGAAGAGCGTCGCGCGTCCGTCCGCGTCCAGGCCGCCCGTCATCCGGGTCACCGAGGCCGGTCGGTAGAAGTAGCCGCGCGTATCGTCCTCGCGGCTGTAGACGAGCTTCACCGGCTTGCCGGCGATCTTGGAGAGCACCGTCGCGCCGATTACCGGATCGGGCGCGAAGCGGCGTCCGAATCCACCGCCGAGGTACATCGTGTTGACCTTCACCTTCCCGGGGGCGACGCCCGCGACCTGGGCGAGGATGCCCTGCGCCGGGCCCTGCGACTGAGTACCGGCCCAGATCTCGACCCCGTCCTTGCGCACCCAGGCGGTGCAGTTGAGCGGCTCCATGCATGAATGCGAGAGATACGGCGCCTCGTATTCGGCCTCGATTTTTTTCGCCGGCGTCGCGGCCTTGGCGTCGCCCTCGTTGCGGCCGACCGCGCCGCCCGCCGCGGCACCTGCGGAAAGCGTTTTCGAAATGCCCTCCGAGGAGAGCGCGGCGTTCGCGCCGTGGTCCCATTGGATCTCGAGCGCGTCGCGGCCGAGCTTCGCCGCCCAGTAGCCGTCGGCGAGCACCGCCACGCCGCTCGGAATCTGCACCACCTGGCGCACGCCGGGAACGGCCTTCGCCTTCGCGTCATTGACGGAGGCGGCCTTGCCGCCCGAGACGGGCGGGTAAGCGATCACCGCGGTGAGCATGCCGGGGAGGTAGACGTCCAGGCCGAACTTGGCCTTGCCCGTCGATTTGGCGGCGCTGTCCAGGCGCCGGGTTCCGCTCTTGCCGAGCAGTGTGAACTGGCTCGGGTCCTTGAGCTTGACGTCCTTCGGCGGCGTGAGCTTCGCCGCTTTTTCGGCGAGCTGCCCGTAGGAAAGCTTCTTGCCGCTCTTGTGCACGACCGTGCCTTTCTCGGTCCGGCAGTCGGCGGCGTCGGCTTTCCAGGTTTCCGCCGCGGCGGCGATCAGCATCGCGCGCGCCGCCGCGCCCGCCTTGCGCATCGGCTCCCAGTGCCCGCGCACCGAGGTCGATCCGCCGGTCGCCTGCATGCCGAAGATCGGATTGTCGAACGCCTGATCGACCCCGGCCTGCTCCACCCGCACCCGCGACCAGTCGGCATCCAGCTCCTCGGCGACCAGCATGGGGATCGCGGTGTGCACGCCCTGGCCCATCTCCGAGAGGCCGCACACCACGGTGATTTCGTTGTTCGGTGCGATGCGCAGGTAGGCGCTCATCCGCATTGCCTTGTCGGCACCCTGGGCGAGCCGGGCCGCTCCCGGCACAGTGAACCCGATGACCAGGCCTCCGCCCGCCAAGGCGGAGGTCTTGAGGAACTCGCGGCGCGATACGCTTATTTCCCTGGCGCCCATGATCATGCTCCTTTCGCGCCCGCGGCCGCGTCCTTGATCGCGGCGCGAATCTGGTTGTAGGTCCCGCAGCGGCAGACGTTGCCGCTCATCGCGGCGTCGATGTCGGCGTCGCTCGGCGCGCGGTTCTTCGCGAGAAGTGCGCTCGCGCTCATGATCTGGCCGGACTGGCAGTAGCCGCACTGCGGCACGTCGTGACGGATCCAGGCCGCCTGCACCGCCTTGCCGGCTCGGGTGGCGCCGATCGCTTCGATGGTGGTGACCTTCTTGCCCGCCGCCGCGGATACCGGCGTCGAGCAGGAGCGCACGGGCTCCCCGTCGAGGTGTACCGTGCAGGCGCCGCACTGGGCGATGCCGCAGCCGAACTTGGTGCCGGTCAGGCGCAGCGAGTCGCGCAGCACCCACAAGAGCGGCGTACCGGGCGCGGCGTCGACCTCGCGGGTCTTGCCGTTGACAACGAGGGAAACCATGAAAACTCCTTCTGGGATGACGGTGAGATTGCTGCTGAAATCTTATTCCGGCGGACCTCGGAAGTCCACCGCGCCGTTTGCGACATGTGTGCGTCAAAGGCGACAGGGCGCGAACCGCAGCTTGCGGTCAGGAACCCTTTGCCAAGAGGCGCAACTCTGGGCGAGAATGCGCAGCCGGCGCGCAGGGTCGGGCTGTGCCGCCCTTGGGGAAAGATGCGGCATCCACAATAACGAGAGCCTCCCGGCCGCGACGCCGCCAGCCCACAGAAAGCGGAGGAGTTCAAAGTGAAAATCCTGCTCTCCGTATCGCGCCTCATCGATGCGATGAACGAGCGCATCGGGCACATCGTGTACTGGCTGGTCCTCGTCATGGTACTGGTGAGCGCCGGCAACGCAACTTCCCGCTACGTTTTCTCGATTGCCTCCAACGCGTGGCTCGAGCTGCAGTGGTATCTGTTCGCCGCGGTCTTCCTCCTTTGCTCCGGATACACGCTGCGGCACAACGAGCACATCCGGATCGACGTGATCGCCGGCAACCTGTCGCGCCGCGCGCAGATGTGGATCGACGTTTTCGGGACGCTGTTCTTCCTCCTGCCGATGGCGCTCTATATCACCTGGCTTTCCTGGCCGATATTCATGAATGCCTGGAACAGCAACGAGATTTCCGGCAGCGCGGGCGGCCTCATCCGCTGGCCGGCGCGGCTCCTGGTTCCCGTAGGCTTTTGCCTGCTCTCGCTGCAGGGCGTCTCGGAGCTGATCAAGCGCATCGCGTTTCTGAAGGGCCTCATCCCCGACCCGCTGGAGAAGCACGAGGTGCCGCTCGAGCTCGCCATTGCGCGCGACGAAGCAGCCAAATGACGCAGTTCCTCATCGCCAACATGGCGCCGCTGATGTTCGCGGCGCTGGTCGTGTTCCTCTTGTTCGGCTACCCGGTTTCGTTTGCGCTTGCGGCGATCGGCCTGTCGTTCGGCTTTCTCGGCATCGAGCTGGGTCTCCTGACGCCCGCGCTTTTCGGCGCGCTGCCCGAGCGCATCTTCGGCATCATGTCGAACGACACGCTGCTCGCCGTGCCTTTCTTCACCTTCATGGGGCTGATCCTCGAGCGCAGCGGCATGGCCGAAGATCTGCTCAACACCATCGGACAGCTCTTCGGTCCGATCCGAGGAGGGCTTGCCTACGCCGCGATTTTCGTCGGCGCGCTGCTTGCCGCAACCACCGGCGTGGTGGCGGCCTCGGTGATCTCGATGGGCCTCATTTCGCTGCCGATCATGCTGCGCTACGGCTACGATCGCCGCGTGGCGAGCGGCGTCATCGCCGCCTCCGGGACGCTGGCGCAGATCATTCCGCCGTCGCTGGTCCTCATCGTGCTCGCGGACCAGCTCGGGCGATCGGTGGGCGACATGTATGCCGGGGCGATCTTTCCCGGGCTCGTTCTCACCGCGCTGTACGCGATCTATGTCTTCGGCGTTACGCTGATCTATCCAAAGGCCGCGCCGGCACTGCCGCCGGAAGCGCGCACGCTGCGCGGTGCTAAATTGCTCGCACGCGTATTCCTTGTGCTGATTCCGCCGCTTGCTCTGATCTTCCTCGTTCTCGGCACTATTTTCCTCGGCGTGGCGACGCCGACGGAAGGCGGCGCCATGGGCGCCACGGGCGCGCTGGTGCTGGCAATGATCAACCGGCGCCTCACCTGGTCACTCCTTCGGCAGGCGATGAATTCGACGGCGAAGCTTACCTCGTTCGTGGTCTTTATCCTGGTCGGCTCGACGGTGTTCAGCCTCACGTTTCGCGGCGTGAACGGCGATCTCTGGGTCGAGCACCTGCTCACGGGACTCCCGGGCGGCGCAATCGGCTTCCTGATCGTGGTGAACATTCTGGTTTTCCTCCTCGCCTTTTTCCTCGATTTCTTCGAGCTGGCGTTCATCATCGTGCCGCTGCTCGGGCCGGTCGCGGACAAGCTCGGTATCGACCTAATCTGGTTTGGCGTGCTGCTCGGCGTCAACATGCAGACTTCCTTTATGCATCCCCCTTTCGGTTTCGCGCTGTTCTACCTGCGCAGCGTGGCCCCCGGCAAGGAGTACCTCGACAAGCTGACAGGCAAGCCGACTCCTCCGGTCACCACCGGCCAGATCTATTGGGGCGCGGTACCGTTCGTGGTCATTCAGGTCATCATGGTGGGCATCGTCATCGGTTTTCCCGGGCTGGTCACCGGGAACCTGGTGAAGAGCAGCGGCGATCCGTCCAAGGTCCAGAGCTTCGTCCCCGCGGACAGCGAGAATACTCAAGACCAGACGCCGCCCGACTTCGGCACACCGGAGGGCGCAAAGGCCGAGGCGGAGCGGAAATCAAGCGAGAGCGCAAAGGAGAAACGCGAAGCCGACGACCTCGAGAACCTCTTCAAGAAATAACCGGCGGACGCACCAAAAAAACAAACCCCGCCGAGGCGGGGTTTGCGTTGCAGCTGTCTGCGCTCGTCGGAGCTACGATTTCCCTGCGCCCAGCTTCGAAGAGAACGTGTAGTTGTCGTAAGTCGATTCGGCGACGCGGAACCAAAGGAACTGCTCGTCGCGGAATTTCTTCCACTGCGGGTATACGGTGGCCCAGTGTTTGCTCTTCGCCTTGAGCTCGTCGTACAGCTCGTAGGACGCCTTCTCGGCCGCTTCCATCACCGGTCTGGGGAATGGCCGCAGGCTGGTGCCGCTCGCGATCAGCCGGCGCAGTGCTGCAGGGTTCTGGGCGTCGTACCTCGCCGGCATCCAGGCGTTGGCCTCGCCGCACGCTGCAATCAGTGCCGACTGATACGCCTTGGGTAGCTCGTTCCACTTCTTCTCGTTGATGAGCGTCATCAGCGTCGGCCCACCCTCCCAGAAGCCCGGGTAGTAGTAGTATTTGGCGACCTTATTGAAGCCAAGCTTCTCGTCGTCGTAGGGCCCGACCCATTCGGCCGCGTCGATCGTGCCTTTTTCCAGGGCCGGGTAGATGTCCGGTGCGCCCAGCAGCTGAGGTACGACGCCGAGCTTTGCCAGAATCAACCCGGCCATACCGCCGATGCGCATTTTGAGGCCCTTCAGATCGGCAACCGACTTGATCTCCTTGCGGAACCAGCCGCCCATCTGGCAGCCGGTATTGCCGGCGGGAATCGCGACGCAGCCGTATTCTTTGAATAAGGGTGCCAGCGCTTCAGTGCCGCCGCCGAAGTGCAGCCAAGCGTTGTTCTGGCGTGTGTTCATGCCGAAGCACACCGAGGTGCCCAAGGCGAACGTCGGATCCTTGCCGAAGTAGTAGTAAGTCGCCGTGTGGCCCAGCTCGACCGTGCCGGCCTGGACGGCGTCAAGCACCTGAAGCGCTGGGACGATCTCGCCCGCGGCGAAAGCGCGAATCTGGAACTTGCCGTCTGTAATCTCGCCGACGCGTTTCGCAACGAGCTCGGCGCCGCCGAACAGCGTATCCAGGCTCTTCGGCCAGCTCGCAGCCAGGCGCCACTGGATGCTCGGCAGGCCTGCACTCTGCTGCGCGCGCGCCTGCGCCGCGGTGGCGAGGCCCGCGCCTGCCGCCGCTCCCAGCCCGGCGTTCTTCAGGAATTCGCGTCTTTTCATTGCTCATCTCCTCCTAGGATGGAAAGCGCGCCGATTATAACTCCGGTTGCCCTGCGCACAGTTCAGTTTCCGGCAATGGTCATTTCCTCGATGAGGATCGAGCCGCAGTTGCGCGAGCCGCGCGTAAGCGCGTCGTTTCCGATCGCCACGACCGAGCGGAACATGTCTCGCAAGTTACCCGCGATGGTGATTTCCTCCACGGGGTACCGGATCTCGCCTCCCTCCACCCAGTAGCCCGCCGCGCCGCGCGAGTAGTCGCCGGTGACGAGATTCACCCCGAACCCGATCAGCTCGGTGACCAGCAGTCCGCGATCCATCTTCCGGATCAACGCGGCCAGATCGAGGTCGCCGCCCTCCAGGATCAGGTTGTGATTGCCGCCCGCGCTGCCGGTGGTCTTCATTCCGAGCTTGCGCGCGGAATAGCTGCCGAGAAAATAGCCGCGCAACACGCCTTCCTTCACCACGTCGCGGTCGCGCGTGGCGACGCCTTCGTCGTCGTACCAGGAGCTCGCCGGTGCACGCGGCAGGTGCGGCCGCTCGACCAGGGTGACCTGCGGCGAGAAAACTTCCTTGCCGAGGCTGTCGAGGAGAAACGAGGCTTTGCGGTAGAGGTTTCCCCCGCTCACCGCCGAGACGAAGGTCGCGAGCAAATCGTTCGCCACGGGCGCCTCGAACAGCACCGGCGCCTGCACCGTTCCGATCTTGCGGCTTCCGAGCCGCGCGAGGGCGCGCCTGCCGACGTAATCGCCGACGGCTTCGGGTTCGGCCAGGTCCTGCGGGGAACGCTGCGATACGTACCAGTCGTCGCGCTGCATGCGGCCGTCCTCCGCGGCGATCACCGCGCAGGATATCGTGTGCCGCGACGTGGGAAAACCGTCCAGGAAACCGTGGCTGTTGGCGAGGGCGAAATGCCATTGCTGGCAGGAGACGCTGGCGCCCTCGGAGTTCACCACGCGCTCGTCCAGGCGGAATGCGGCGGCCTCGCAGGCCTTCGCGATCGCGATCGCCCGCTCGACGGGCAGATCCCAGGGATGGAAGAGGTCGAGGTCTTGCGGGTCGCGCGCCAGCTCCTCCGGATCCGCGAGCCCCGCGCTCTCGTCCTCGGCGGTGAAGCGCGCGATCGTCAGGGCCGCCTCAACCGTATCGCGTATCGCGCGCGGGGCAAAATCTGCGGTGCTCGCGTGGCCTTTCCGCTTGCCGACGTATACGGTCACGGCGAGGCTCTTGTCGCGGTTGTATTCGATGGTCTCGACCTCGCCCTTGCGCACCGTCACCGTCTGACCGTAGCCGTCGGAGCTTTCTGTTTCACAGGCGCTCGCGCCTTTTTCAAGGGCGTACGCCAAGGCATCCGAGGCGATGGTCTTCAACGCGTCGAGATCGTGGGCGAAGCGGCTGGGAGCCATACGGGGACGCGGGGGAAAGACGCTATGATATCAGCTCACCACTCCCTTCCCTGGAACGTGCACGCCGAGGAGAAGCCCAGCAAGACCGCGCGCAAACGCGCCATGCACGAGCTGCAGACCCTTGGCGAGCGCCTGATCGGGCTCAATTCGGAGCAGCTCGCTGCGATCGCGCTGCCCGAAGGGCTGCAAGACGCGATCGAGCGGGCGCGACCCAAGCACGAGGCGCGGCGGCGACAGCTGCAATACATCGGCAGGCTTATGCGCGACGTAGATCCGGAACCGATCCGAGAGAAGCTGAGGGCGTGGGACGGGGTCTCGACCGAAGAGACCGCGCGAGTTCACCGGATCGAGCGCTGGCGCGAGAAATTGCTGGAGAACGACGGCGCGATCGGCGCGCTGGTCCACGCCCATCCGGGCATCGACACCCAGCGCCTGCGCGCGCTCGCGCGCAAGGCGCGCGAGGAGCGCGCCGCGGGCCGGCAGCCCCGAGCCTATCGCGAGCTGTTCCGGGCGCTGCGCGATATCATCGCGGATTCGCAACCGGTTCCCGATGATGACGGCGAATGAAGAGCTGCTGATCGGACTCGTCTCGATCAGCGACCGCGCCTCGCGCGGCGTCTACAAGGACGAAGGCGTTCCGGCACTCGAGGAATGGCTCGGACGCGTCATGGCGAGCCCATGGCGCATGGAGACGCGGCTTATTCCCGACGAGCGACCCGTGATCGAAGCGACGCTCCTCGACCTCGTCGACCGGCGCGGCTGCCACCTGGTGCTGACCACCGGCGGCACCGGACCCGCTCCCCGGGACGTCACGCCCGAGGCCACGCTCGCGATAGCCGACAGGACCATGCCGGGGTTCGGCGAACAGATGCGCAGGATCAGCCTCGAATTCGTTCCCACCGCGATTCTCTCGCGGCAGGTCGCAGTCGTGCGCAAGCGTTCGCTCGTCATCAACCTGCCTGGCCAGCCCAAGTCTATCCGCGAAACGCTCGAGGGCCTGAGAGACAAGGACGGCAAGCAGGTGGTCGCGGGCATTTTCGCCGCCGTCCCCTACTGCATCGACCTTATCGGCGGGCCGTACGTCGAGACGCACGAGGAAGTGGTGAAGGCGTTCCGGCCCAAGTCGGCGATCCGGCCGAAAGCGAGTTGACTTATGCCCGGTCTGCTCGACGCAATCGAAATGGAAACTGGCAAGAACCCGACGGCGAGCATCATCTGGCTGCACGGGCTGGGTGCGGACGGCAACGACTTCGCGCCGATCGTGCCTGAGCTTCGACTGCCCAAGACGGCGATCCGCTTCGTTTTTCCGCATGGCGGTATGCGCATGCGCGCATGGTACGACATCACGGACGGCGCGGACCGGCGCGAGGACGAGCGCGGCGTGCGCGCCTCGCAGGTCCTGATCGAGGCCCTGATCGGCCGGGAAAAGGAACGCGGGACGGCTGCAGGGCGGCTGGTGCTTGCGGGGTTCTCGCAGGGCGGCGCGATCGCGCTGCACACCGGCTTGCGCCACCTCGAGCGCATCGCCGGCGTCATGGCGTTGTCCACTTACGTGCCGGTCGGGGAAAAGCTTTCCGCCGAGGCAAACACGGCGAACCGCGATGTCCCGATCTTCATGGCGCACGGCAGCGACGACCCGATCATCCCGCTCGGCCGGGCCGAACAGTCCCGCGGGCTCCTGCAATCGCTTGGCTATCCCGTGGAATGGCGGGAATACCGCATGCCGCACTCGGTCTGCCCGGAGGAGCTCGCCGATATCGGCGTCTGGCTGGAAAAGGTGCTCGGTCCCTGAGCCGAAAAAGCTCGAGCCGCCGAGGCATTACTCGTCGCGGATCATCTGCCGGCAACGAATCAGATCGTAGTCCTCGCCGTGCTCGGTCCCTCCTGCGGGCAAGAGCAGGTAGACCTTCCCGTTTCGCTCGAGCACCAGATTCTGGCCGGGGACGAGAACATTGGCGCGCAGCAACAGCTGCACCTCGTGAGCTGAATCGATCGGATTGAGAAGGATCGCCGTTTCCGAGTCGCGGCTGGTTCCCATCTGCCCGCTCTGCAACTTCACCTGCACGGGCAGCGCGGCCCGCCCGAGGGTCTGGATTCCCACCGTCCCCTGCTGCGCGGATTCGCGCTGGAACCGGCGAATCACTCCGACCACCCAGTTCGAGCCGCCTTCGGGTTGCAGCCCGAGCAGGCAACCGATTTTCAGCCACTCTCCCTTGATCTGCGGCACGCTCGCTCCGAATCCCCCGGCACTGACGTTCTCGACGATCCAGCTCTCGACCTTGCTCGGGTCGAACAGCACCTCACCGGTGGGATCGAGCGCGGCACGCACTCCGTCGAAGCCATAGGTGACGGTGAGCCGCGACTTGACTCTGTGACGCTGCGCTCTCCTCTCCGGCGGCTTGGGCGCCCAGTGAAGAGCAAGGTGTTCGAGAACGTCCAGTACCACCTCGGGCTCGTAGTTACTGCCCAGCGCGATGCTCGAAGGCACCGCACCGGTGGATTTCACCGTCTGAACGAGCTTCTCGATCTCCTTCACCGCGCCGCCTGCGGCGAAGAACCTGAGCGTCGCTGCGCGGTGCGGCAGGTGCGCGGCGCGCACCGGAGGCTCGTGATTTGCAAGATCGAAGCAGTAGACGATATCGGGCCGGAGGCTGGTAGTGAGTTTGAACGAGCCGGCAAGATGCGCGATCAGCCGCTCGACCAGCTCGATCTCGACCGGCAGCAGGCTGTCGGGCGACGACGCCGCAAACATCACGGCTTTGAGAAATTCCTGCTCAGGCGAAGTCTCCCCGGGCAAGCCTGCGTAGGCGATCACCTTGGACTGCGAGTACCCGCGGTTTTCGGAGAGCGCGTAGATCTTTGCCAGCATTTCCCACAGGGAATTCTCCGGGGGACCGTAGCGCATGTGCTGCCATTTCATCTGCGCGGCGAACGCGTGCAGCGCACGCACTGTGAGCAGCGGCACGCTCTGTTTCAGGTCCTCCCACCCCTTCTGGCCGGTCGCGTAAGCGTCGATGCAGATCGCGAACGCAAGCGCAGATTGCCGATACCATTCTCGTATCACCGTCCACAGCCGGTTTTCCAGGAACTTGGACGGGCGCTGCGAGGAGAGGTACTCTCGCTGGAGTTTGCGAAGGTGAACCTGTGCGGCCTCGTCGACCAACTTCACGATCTGCGCACGGTGCTCGGGCGTGAAGCCCTCCCAGGCGCGCACCGATTCCAGCCAGTGATTCAGATCTTCGAGCGCCTTGAAGGGATCGCTCGGGGGAATGGAGTCGAGGATCGCCCGGGCCCCCTTCACCTCGGCCATGGGATGATCGGACGCTCCGCCTCCGAACAGCTTCATCATGCCTCTTTCCGTCTCGTGCGCTGCCGGAGGAAGAATCGTCGCGGGCCTGTTCGTAGCCCTCGGATGGTGCTGGCGAGTGGACTCGAACCACCGACCTACTGATTACGAATCAGTTGCTCTACCAGCTGAGCTACGCCAGCCTGCGTCCCGCGCACGACGGGTGAGCCCGCATTATATCAGCGGCAAAACCGGGGACAGACCACCATTTTCCTTCGCGGCAATGCCGCAGGACTCCGCCCGCCGAAAACTGTGGTCTGTCCCCGGTTTTACTAGGATTGCGGGCGCGTGCGGATGATGATGTCCACGCCGTCGGCGACCGTGCCCTGCGGCAAAGGCGGAAGTCCGAGGACGCGGATATTGTCGGCGGGAACGTCGGTGAGCCGTCCCGTCACGACATCGTAGAGATGATGATGCGGTTCGGTGTTCGGGTCGTAGACGATTTTGGCCGGATCAACGACCAGCTCCCGGATCAATTTCTTTTCCAGGAACAGTTTCAGCGTGTTGTAGACGGTCGCTTTCGATGTTTCGGCGTAGCGGGAGTTGACCCATCTCAGGATCTGATCCGCAGAGAGGTGCTCGCGCCGCTTGAACAGCACGTAGGCGATCTCAATGCGCTGGTGCGTCGGCGTGATGCCATGCCGGCGCAGCAGCTGGGCGATCTCCTCGCGATTTCGGTTCTGCGCTTTTCTCACGAAAACCATTTTAGACGAGCATTTGGACCCTGTCTAATTCGGACTGCAAGCCGTGAAACCCTCACGGGAGTCACGCTCCGGAAACGTGAACTAATTCCGCTAAAATTCCGGCGCAAATGCCGTACGTACCCGGATTACGGCCACTCGTCGGGAAGGTTTGCGGCGCACTTCCCGAGTTCTCTATCATTGAGCCGCAAAAGAAGGAGTCCCTATGCAGCG
>WNGC01000565.1_pt1 | contig 21662 bp, 18 predicted proteins | sample 5400051 | NCBI WGS metagenome assembly WNGC01 (sample SAMN13153368, study PRJNA577476) | soil metagenome | isolation source: 20 cm soil or saprolite under grassland replicate 2 | place: USA:California | collected 2016-06-15
TCCACGAGTCGGCGGCACGTCGGACAAGACAACCCTGGCGCGCCTTGATGACGACGCTGCGCCGGAGGACGAAGATCACGACCTCCGGCACTTTGGTGATTCCGGCCGTGATCGAGTACGTGGCGGTATCGGCTGTATCGAGACTGAAGCTGAATTGGGTTATAGCAATCGAGCCTGGCGGCCACATCAGACGCGTGACCTCGCTCGCGAAAGAGTTGAGACCGGTGGCGAATGGTACCTCGACCGGGTGGCCGGAGCTCAGCGAGATGAGGTAAGCCACAGAGGACGGCGCCACCGTAGCCGCAGCCAGAATGTAGTGATCGTCGGCAAGCGGTGTAGAGAGCACCGCGTCCCCGTTCCCTAGGTAGTCATGAGGGATCGGCGCCTGAACATTCTCTATGGTCGCCTTCCAGGTTCCGCCCACCTGAATGAAGATCACGCCGGGAAACGTCATCGAGATCGACCCGGCGCGCCCGTCCTGGTCGATCGGCCCGTACTGAACGATCGCCAAGAACCATTGCATGCTGGCAGGGGCGAAAATCACCGAGCCCCGGAACGGACGAGGGTATTTGGGCATTGAACCCTTGAGCTGGGCGATGCTCATCTCGCCCTCAGCCTCATCGAGACCGGGACCTGCATATAGGGCCGTCAGCGACGCTGGATCAGCCGATATGAACGCCGCCTCATGCTGGGGCCACCAGGCCTTCACAATCGCGTGCTCTGTGGCAAAGGAGTGGGCGGCGGCCGGCGCCGGATTCCCACAAGCCGACAACAAAAAGGCAATCCCTGTCATTGCCAGCAGTGAGGGCAATCGGCGAGGCGATTTCACGGCAGCAAGCATGCAGGAAACATCTGTCAATTCAATTGGGCAGTCTTGCCCGACTCGACTAGAAACATAATGGCTCGCAACGGTCTCGCAGCCGTTGCTGCTAATCGAGGCCCGGACAGGGCCATAGTCGGGGCGGCGTGACCCTTGCTCGCAAGCTGCGGATACCTAGCACCGTTCGTGCCGGACGATCGCCGCATCAGCCTCAGACAAGTTCCACGCTGCCACGGGTGCTGTGTAGGACTTAGAGCCGGCGCAGGCAGCGGTCACAACCGCGTTTCGAAGGCCCGGATCGAGCGCAGATTGCGACGCCAGAAGCGTCGGAATCGCGTCGCTCGACAACTGGCCCAAGTAGCCGGCGTCGATCTTGTGCGCTGTGCCTGCGTGGTCGACGTTCAGGGCGACGACCAGAGCTTCGGGATTGACGGCATTGAGCGCGAGCAGAACGACGGCTGCTGACATGAGCGTGGCTCCGGCGAACCATCTCCGACGCGGGTGCACGCCTGCAATGTCGGCGGCAAGAAAGATGAAGACCACGCCGATCCACACGGCGAAGATGTGACTGTATAGCCGGAGCATCGTGAACCCGAACGCTTCCTCGTAGAGGCTCAACCGTCTCGAGGCGACGAACACGATCAGCAGCGTCAGCACGATCGCGATCTGGGTCAGAACGACGAAAGATCGCCGGCTCCGCGGATCGGTGAGGCTGGTGATGCGGCTGAACAGAATGATGACAACGGCAGTAATTCCTGCGACCCATAGGAGCTGGAAGAAACCTGAGCGGGCGTAGTCGGCGTACGTGACGCCGACGGCCTGCAACGTCCTCGCCGCTGCTCCGAATGCCGCGACCCCTTGCGCGACGGCGAAGGCGGCGAATATCGCGTCGAGAACGACCAGGACGATCAGCCCTTCGATCGCCCCCAATCGCCACTTCGGTCCGTCAACTCGGCCGATCGGCTCGGCCGCAGCCAGACGCAATAGACCAGCCGCCACCACTGAACCGGCGATCACGAAGAAAGCGTCCAGTGTCAGCTGTCCGAGATCAACGTTGAGCTGGAAGAAAGACGCAAACACTGGATCGGCGGCGGCGAGCAACAGCCCCAGAACCAGCGCAATCGGCGTGGCGATCAGGAGCCCGCGGGCGATCGGGGCGGCAGTTGCCAACCTCGTCCGTGCCTGGATCAGGGGCCTGGCGACGAAGGCGCTCCCGGACAACCCGTTCAGGGCGGCATGGACGGCGCGGGCGGCGAGCTCCGCCACGCCGATGTCTGCGAGCGAGCCGCGCCAGGCGAACGAGGCACTGAAACCGAGAAGGATGAGAGAGGCAGCGAGATCGGGCCAAAGCAGCCACGGGCTGGCCCGAAGGGTGAACCAGACCGCAAAGGCGATACCGCCGACGGCCAGCACCCTTGCTGACAGCGTGCTCACGCGGCCGACGACCAGCAAGGCGAGTGCGATCAGCCCGATCGCGACGGAGGCAGCCAGGCCGAACGTCCCAGTTCTGAGCGCCTGATCGGACACCAACCCGATCAGAAGCGCCGCCGCGAGCATCAGCCAGGAGGCCTGTCCTCGAAGCTTGACGCTCGCCCAGGGCGGGAGCGGGGCCGGAACGTACGGCTCGGCGGTCGGCATCCACGCCGTCCCGTCCCACCGAAACCTTCCGTCAGGCGACAGCTGGCCGATGTCCGCGCCTGGCATCAAAAGCATCAACAGGCAGAGGCGGGCTGTTGGTTACGCGCTCGAACTTTCCGCATGAATCGACAGGAAACTGGGAATAACAAATGAATCGGCGGGACCTACCCGGCCCGGCCTTTCGATGGGCAAGTCGTCTGCCCGGTTGAGGCGCACAAATGAGTGCCTTGATTGCGGATCTCCTCCTCTTCGTCGCCGTGCCTGCTTTGGCGGCCTTGTACGTGGCCGCCAGGTCGGTCGTTGTGATCGGGCCGAACCAGGTCGGCCTCGTCACCAAGCGGGTGTCCCGCCTTCACAACATCACCGACACCCCCGTCGCCTTCGCCGGAGAAGCCGGCTACCAGGCTGACCTGCTAATGCCTGGCGTCCGGTTCAAGCTGTGGCCGAACCACACCGTCGCCCTCTATCCGTGGGTGCAGGTTCCGGCGGGCGAGATCGGTGTCGTCATCTCGCAGATCGGCGAGCGCCTGCCCACAGGCGCCAAGTCGGCCGTCTATCGGCCCGAGTTCGGCAACTTCACCGATCTCGGCGCGTTCGTGAACAACGGCGGCCAGAAAGGCGTCCAGCGCCCTGTGCTGCCGCCGGGCACGCTCGTCCCGGTTCACCCGGTGGCGTTCTTGGTCATCACGGCCACTAAGGCGTATGGCCTGCCGGTCGACCGGCAGCTGCTCATGCGTGGCCCCCTTAGCCCAGAAGCCTTTGGGCTCCAGCCGCACCAGCTTCGCGTCACATTGATCGCGCCCCAGGGCGATCAGGACGTGGTGGGCATCGTCACCACCCTTGACGGCGCGCCGCTTCCGCCTGCCGACATCGCCGGTCGTATCGGCGGCTTCGCCGACATCGAAGCGCTCGAAAAGGATCCGCAAGTCAGCGACTCGGAACTCATCGAGAAGCTGCTTGGGGCCAAGAACGAGCTGCACAACAACTACCAGGACTTCCAGGCGTTCCTGGACAACGGCGGCCGGATCGGCCTGCAGCACGATCCGTTGCTGTACGGCGCCTACCTGCTCAACCCGTTCCTCGTGCGCGTCGAGCCGGCGCAAATGCTGGTTGTCAACCAGGGCGAGGTCGCGGTCATCAAGAGCTACGTGGGGCTCCCGACGCTGGACACGTCAGGGCCTGACTTCAAGTTCGGCTCGATCGTTCAGCCGGGCCACCGTGGCATCTGGCGTGAAGCGCTGCGAACGGGCAAGTATCCGCTCAACCCGCGTATCTACGCGGCCGAGAAGGTGCCGACCTTCATCCTCACCCTGAACTGGGCCGAGGCAAGCTCGGTAGCGCACAACCTGGATGCTCAGCTGAGCCCGATCGAAGGCAAGAGCCGCGAAGGCTTCGTCTTCTCGATCGACCTCCAGGTGCAGATCCACGTGCCCGACACGAAGGCGCCGAAGGTGATCTCGATGGTCGGTTCGATGCAGAACCTGGTCAACGAGGTGCTGCAGGCGGCCGTGGGCAATCACTTCCGCAACACGCTGCAGGCGCTCGAGGCGGTGCGCTTCATCGAGACGCGCGACGCCGTGCAGTTGGCGGCGATGGAAGCGATCTCCCGCTATCTCTCCGCCTACGAGGTAGAGACGCGCGGCGTGTACATCCAGGACGTGACCTTCCCCGAGGAGCTCGTCAGCGTGCTCACGCGCCGCGAGATCGCCAACCAAGAGAAGGCGACCTACGAGCAGCAGAAGGACGCGCAGACGATCAGGATCGACCTCGAGAAGGCGCGAGGTACGGCGGACATGCAGGCCGCGCTCGCCCAGGCTCAGGTTTCGGTCGACATCAACATCGCCAAGGCCAACGCGCGCAAGGCGGAGGCCGACGGCGAGGCCAAGTACGTCGAGTTGACCGGCGCTGCAGAAGGGTCACGCCGGCGGGCCATCGGGCTCGGAGATGCGGCTGCAACCGAAGCGCTCGGCCTGGCGCGCGCGAAGGGCTACGACGCCCAGATTCGAAGTCTGGGTTCCGGACCGACGGCTGTCGTGGCGGTCGCCAACGCGGTAGCAGAAGGCAAGTTGACCATCGTGCCCGAGGTGCTGGTCACTGGCGGCGGCGGAGCCGTGGAGGGACTGGCCGCGGCGCTGATGCGCTCATTGAACGGCAACGGGCATGCCAAGAGAGATGACGCCAAGGACAAACCGCCGGTGTCCCACCGCAAGTAAACGGATAGGCAATCGCCATCAGCGAGCCGGAGGGCACGGGCCCTCCGGCCTCGCTTTTTTGATATCCCGCACGAACGCTCACCGGCGAAAAATCAGGCCGTAGGACGGCTCGGCGAAGCGATCCAAGCAGTATCGCCGACAAGGTCCGCGACCCAACATTCGAGATGGACGGGCGACGATTCCGTCACGGCTGAGGACCATTTGGCTCGCGCGCGCACGCGCGTCATCTCTATGTATGAGCCAGAGATCGAGGTCACGAGGTTGTACGCACCGAGTTGAGCTGCTCGGTTGCGCTCGATAGGACTTTGGTATCAACTGCCTTGTCGAATCAGACCAAAAAGCCCTATCTCGCATTCGGCGTTCCCAGAAGCGCTTGAGCTCTTCAAAGCGCGGTGCCGGCGACACGCTAGATTGCGGAACACGGAGCGGAACACAGACACGAAAGACGAAGCCGAACTACAACGAGCCCTTGCGCGAGTGAGTCGGGCGCTGTTGCCTGACGATTTGGAGGCTGCCCTGGATCAGCTCTCGCAATTGCCTCGTAAGCCTGCGGCCAGAACCGTTTTACTGGAGCGTTTCGGTGCGCTGACCGCTAACCGGCGGCGCGACGCGGATGGCCTCCTTCGCTGGTTGCTGCTTCGCGCGCTTCGTGACCTCGTGACGGGCGCCGACGTGCCACTCCTGTTGGAAGCGACGCGAACGTTCGAGCACGTGCCGCCTTCGTTCGACGAGGTCGCACACGGGATTCGGGCCGAGGGGCTCCATCGCCTGCTCGAACTGGATGGTGACCTTGCGCGCTGGCGAGCCATCGAGATGCTCGCAGACGGCCAGGACAATCCAGTGACCGGCGAACCGGCCCGGACATCGCTGCGCGTTCTTGGCTCCGCCGGAGAGTTGACGCTCCTATACGGGATCGCGCTCGACAATCCCTATGGCCTGCTCCCGGCCGCCCGGGCCGAGTCACTACTTTGGCTTGACGGACTGCCGGACGACCGGCTCCGGCCGGTCATCGATCGATTCCTCGAGAAGGACGAGCCGAATCTGCTCCTTCCAGTGATCGAACTCGGGATCGAACGTCGAGTCGGCTGGCTGGAGGACGTTCTGATAAACGCACTCCTCGCTACCTCGCACGTAGATGCGTTCCGCTACGCAATCCTCCAGGCGATTGCTCGTCACCGCCTAGATCTGGTCGAGCGAATCCGTGGCCGGCTTGACTCAAAAGAACAGGCCGAAAAGATCGCCGTACTACGGGAGCTTCGGGCTGGGACGTAGGGCTTGATTCGCTTAGGCGGACACATAACGCAATCACCCACAGGGACCGGGCAAGAACATCCACCAGCATCTCGGCGAGGTCTGACGCTCTGCCGGGGTTAACGGCTACCGCGATCCGTGGCACCCGACTCCGACAACCTGGCGCTGGAGCAGAGCGGGAGTTGCGCTTACACAAGCGTTGGATAATCGGTCCATGACTGACGATGACCTTCCGCCTGAGCGATTGGCGTCCGTCTTCGCCCACTTTGTGCAGCAAGTCGCGTCCTCAGCCGTCGCACAGGCCAGCCCCCTCCTGGACAAGATCCGGGAGCAGCTCGGAACCGATCCAGCCGAGCTCCCAGTGACGCTTGAGCAGATCGACACGTTCGAGCATCCCAACCTGCAATTGGCAATCGACGCCTATCTGCGACAAGACGGCCATTCGGCCGACCTGTTCGGGGTCAGCATGGACAACAAGAGGTTCATGTCAGTCGGATTGTCAGAGTTGGTAATCCGCGAGGGCGGTATCCATCGGCCCCCACTCCTCGAAGGCCCTGTGGATTACGTCAACTACCACCTGGCAGGCGATGAGGTCCTGGCCTGCGTTCAATTCGGCCTCTACCTGGTGAGGGCTGGAGATGCCAGATTAGTGACGCTGGTGACAGGCCCGAGCGAGATGGGCGACCCTCGCCGCCAAAAGCTGCGATTGGAAGTCTTGGCATCGCGGCCAGCCGATGCGGTGGCATTCATAGCCGACATTCGAAAGCTCATGGATCAGGTCAATGTGTATCGCGGCCACGCCATCACGCTGTCGGCCGGCATGCACATAGGTCCAGGTCCACAGACCCTCGTCCAGTTCCAGGCGGTCCCCCAAATCGGGCGAGATGACGTCGTGCTGCCGCACGGTCTGCTCGAGCAGATCGAACGCCAAACTATCAACTTCTCGCGGCATGCAGACGAGCTACTAAGATCGGGACGCTCGTTAAAGCGCGGCGTGCTTCTGTTCGGACTCCCGGGCACCGGCAAGACGCTGACTTTGATGTACCTGATCGGTCGCATGCCCGAGCGAACCACGCTCCTGACGACCGGCAGCGGGATGGGCCTGATCCAGACTGTCGCTGCAATGGCCCGTCAGCTGGCGCCCTCGATGGTCGTCTTGGAAGATGTCGACCTCGTTGCTCAGGAGCGGACGACGCCGGGCTTCGGCGCCCGACCTGTCTTGTTCGAGCTACTAAATGAAATGGACGGCCTCCGAGACGACCAGGACGTGATCTTTGTGCTGACCACCAACCGGCCCGACATACTGGAGCCGGCCCTGGCCGCACGACCCGGACGAATCGACCTGGCTGTCGAGTTGCCGCTTCCCAATGCCGATGGCCGCAAGCGTCTGCTGGATCTCTATTCGCGCGGACTCACGCTCGACGGTGTTGACATTCCCGCCCTTACCGAGCGTACCGAGGGCGCCACGCCGGCCTACATCAAGGAACTCCTCCGAAAGGCAGCCCTGCATGCTCTAGAAGAAGGAGGTGCGGGCACCGCCCTCCGGCAGTCCAACGTCGACGCAGCGCTCGAGGAAATGGCTCAAGGCGGGCGGCTGGCTGAACGCATTCTTGGCTTTCGGCCGGAACCGGCCGGCGGGCCCGTGCAGCAGGTGCCCCACGCGCCGCAATCGTCGACCATGCCCGGAATCGCAACGGGATTCCCTGCCCAGATCGTGGTCAAGCGAGACCAGTGACCCGGATTCATCGGAAGCCGAGGCCAAGGAATGCATGCCCGATTTGGGAGGACTTGTGATGTGTAATCGTCGATCGGGTTCACCGACATCAAGTTCGGTCGTGTCGAGGGCACATCGGCGGGAACGTACGCGATAGGACCCCACCGAGCTGCTGGGTGAGTCCGGTTCAGTTCGTCGGCCGTGAACCGCAGCATTCCGTTGTGTTCAGGTGGTAGCTTTTATTACCATGTGGTAATATAAATTTCCAATGCGCCTGGATCAGCCTTTGGACGAAATCTTTGCCAACGCCAGCCATGTAAGGCTGCTCCGCGCTTTGTTCGCGGTTCCTTATGACGTTGGCAGAAGCGGCCGCGACTTGGCACGCCGCGCCGGGGTCTCACATCCACGCGCCAACCAGGTACTGGCTGACCTTGCTGCGCAGGGGCTGGTCGCGGTGCAACGGCTACCGCGGACGGGCCTCTATCGCATTAACCGGCGCCATGTCCTGGCTGAGCCACTTCGCGAGCTCTTCGGGTTGGAACCAAAGTTGAAAGTTGAACTCCTCTCGCTGGTGGCAGGGGAACTGAGGGCGCGTCATCTCCCTATTAAGGAGGCCCGGATTTTTGGCAGTGCGGCTCGAGGCGCGATGGCGACGACGAGTGATGTCGACCTTGCCTTGGTTACAGCGCGTGAGAGCGTAGCCGCGGTAGAGGCCGCGGCGCAGGATATAGCCGAGACAGCCCGTGAACGGTTCGGGACGCGACTGAATGTGCTGGTGGGTTCACCATCGCTCGAGAAATTGAGCAAGGGCCGTCAATCGGGACAAGGTATCTGGCAAGCGATAGAGCGTGATGGCATCGATGTGCTTGCGCCCTCTTAAGACCGCCAACTGATGGCAAGGGGCAAGACGGTGCAAGTCCGGCGCAACGGGGCCCGGCTCTATTTGGACAAGGCTATTCAATTCATTGAACAAGCCCGCTCCGGACTTGATGCCGGCCGGAACGACGCGGCGCTCTTAGACGCAATTCATGCTGCAATCAGCGGTACCGACGCAGTCACCACCGCACTAGCCGGCGTTCGTTCGACCGACCCGGACCACCAGCGTGCGGCAGACTTGCTGGAGGACATCGTGGCTTCTGCGCCCGAAGACCGCCAACGGGCGCGTCAGCTGAGATCTCTGCTTGCGCGCAAGAATGCAGTGGAATACGAATCCCGGAAGACCAGCCTAAAAGAGGCGCGCGATGGTGTCGAACGTGCTGGTCGGATCGTGGATTGGGCGAAGGACGTGCTGGCATCGGCCCGGCTATAGAGCCAACGGTGCTGACCGCAATGACACCCCTATCGCTAGCCGCCGACCAGACCAGTCAGCCGCCGTACTCGACGAAAGCTTTCACGCCCAGGACGGCCAAACGAATCAGCCGCCAGCGATAGCTTGGGTTCTCCCGTGTGCAAAAAAATAACTGGCCCAATAACGATCAGTCGATTGGAACTACGCGTTGGACTTTCGGAGTGGGACGGCCCGCCAGGTAAATCCTCCGGACGGAAATATCAGCCGACCGTCCCACTTTGCAAACTCCGCGCGCCTTGAATTCTTGCGGGTTGGCGATCAATGGTCGGCGTCGACGCTGGGATAGCCGCCCTTCGCGTCATGGCTCTCGTTGCCGACCAGCGCTGGCCAGAAAACGCAGAGCAGAGTCATGGGGCTTGCCACGCGCAGGATGTGCCGGTCGTGTTGGTCCAGCGTGTACATGGTGCCGGGATCAAGCTGATGGGCCTTTCCGCCGGCCACCTCGATGACCTCGCCACTTCCCGCGATGCAGTAGTTGGCCTCGAAATGATTCGCGTACTCGAGCTCGAGCTCGGTGCCGGCGTCGATCTCGGTCAGATGCAGCGAGAATTTCACGCCGTCGTCCCGACGTAGGAGCCGGCGGCTTCGCCACCCCTCCCCACGAACATCTCGCTCGGTTCCAGCCAGCTCGACCAGGTTGCGAACGATCATTGCAACGCCCCCTTGACTACCACGCGGCTTCGATTCGCTCAAGATGATGCGGCACATGTCTACCGCCCTCACGGCCCGCGAGACTGCCGAGGTCGCTCGCGCCAACCAATCCGGCAAGCAGCCGGTGGTGTTCATCCACGGGCTCTGGCTCCTCGCCAGCAGCTGGGACAGCTGGGCCGATCTGTTCGAGCAGGCCGGCTACTCCGCAGTGAAGCCGGGCTGGCCCGACGACCCCGAGACCGTCGTCGACGCAAACGCTCGACCGGACGCGTTTGCGCGCAAGGGAGTCGGCCAGGTCGTCGACCACATGGAGACCGTCATCCGCGGACTAACGCGCAAGCCTGCGGTCATCGGTCATTCGTTCGGCGGGCTGCTGGCACAGATCGTCGCGGGCCACGGACTGGCTGCCGTCTCGGTCGCAGTGGACCCCGCTCCGTTTCGCGGGGTCCTGCCGCTGCCTTTCTCGGCGCTGCGAGCTGCGAGCCCCGCGCTGAGCAACCCCGCCAACGTCAATAAGGCGGTGTCGCTGAGCAGCGCGCAGTTCCGGTTCGCGTTCGCCAACGCCGTGAGCGAGGACGAGGCAAAACAGCTGTATGAGAGATACGCGGTGCCCGCACCCGGCAAGCCGCTGTTTCAGGCCGCGTTCGCGAACGTCAATCCGCGCACGGAGCTCAAGGTCGACACCATGAATCCGGACCGCGGGCCGATGCTGCTCATCTCGGGCGAGAAGGACAACACAGTGCCGTGGGCGATCGTCAACGCTTCCTACAAGCTGCAGAAGAGAAATCCAGGCACGACCGAGGTAGCCAGGATTCCCAACCGCGGCCACTCGCTGACCATCGACAGCGGCTGGCAGGAGGTCGCCGGCACCGCGCTCGACTTTGTCGGGCGGGCAGCGAAGAGCTAGTTACAACAAGCTCCTGATCAGGCTGCCTTGCTGCATCAGGTGACGGGGCCCAAGAAACTGCTCGCGGATGCGCTCGCGCGCCGCGGCCCCCATTCGTGCCGCGAGCTCGCGATCGTTCACCAGATCCGTGACAGCACGGCCGAACGCCTCGAGGTCCTTCGGCTCCACGAGCAACCCGCTCGTCCCATCTTCGATCTGATCCGCGATCCCGCCGACGTCGCTTGCGACCACCGCACGCGACTTCCACATCGCCTCGGCAACCGTTAGGCCGAAACCCTCGGCCAGGCTTTTCTGCACGACCACGTCGGCCCGGCGCTGCAGCGCGTTGACCATCGCGGCGTTCTCGTCCAGGTCCTCCATCGGCAACTGAGCGATGAGCACGCGCGATGCGATCGACGCGTCGAGCGCTTGCTGCTGCGCCAGCAGCTCCTGCAGAACCTCGGGCTGCTCGGGGTCGTCACGCACCGACGTGGCCGCGGGTCCCGCCAGCACGAGGCACGTGTCGGTCGTGAGCGGCGCGACGTGGTCGGCGAATGAGCGCATCACTCCCAGCGGATCCTTGAGACGGTCCCAGCGCGAAACCTGCAGGACGATTCGCCCATCGGTGGCAACACCCGCCGCCGCGACAAGGCGCGCCATCTCCGCGTCGGTGAGCTCTCTGTTCTTGGTCGCGAATGCGTCGATGCATGGGGCGATGATCTGCACCTTCGACGCGTCGAGCTGGTCCCAGACGTAGCTGCGCCTCGAGAAAACGAAGGCCGACGCGCTGTCCAGGTACGGTTCCAACAGCTTCCACGCAGCGCGAACGAAATCGTTCGGCTCGTCAACGCCGACGTGCGAGCGCCAGATGACGATCGCACCGGCCGCGCTCAGCCCCGGCACCAGCCCGGCGCTCTGAGGATCGTGAACGATGACGATGTCGCCCGCCTTGATCACATCGGCGAGGGCGGATGCGTTGCGCTCCATCGTGCTCTGGTAGGTGGCTCGCTCAGCCGGTGAGAAGCCGGCGCCATCCGAGCTCACTCCGTGGAGAAGGTTGTGGAGCCGCTTGGTCACATCGAAGAACTCGGCCGAGCCCTCGATCACCACCCAGCGCTCGTCTATACCGGCCCCCCGACCGTAGGGAATCAGTGAGACCAGGAGCTCGGCCACGCCGCCACCCTGCGCGGTGGAGTTGACGTTCCATACCGTGCGCCTGTGCAGCGCACTGGCAAGCTCCGACATCGAACGGCTGAACTCGGACCAAAGGGGCTCACCCAGCAGCGGCCTGTATCGCTCGATGTCCGCGGGTTCAACCGGAACCTGAATCAGCTTCGCCTTGCCGTTGGCGCTCACCAAGTAGGAACGCGCGGCGCGGGGGTTTCGGGGGTCAGGGAGCCGGCTCCACCTTCACGCCGTGCCAGAAGGCCACCCTGTCCTTGATCTTCGCCGCGGCCTGGCTTGGCTCGGCGTAGTACCACGCCGCGTCGGAATTCACCTTGCCGTCCACCACCACGTCGTAGTAGCTCGCGACGCCCTTCCAGTGGCAGTGGGTGTGAGTTTCGCTGGGCTTGAGGCTCGACGCCACGACCGACTCGACAGGGAAGTACTGGTTGCCTTCGACCACGACCGTCTGATCGCTGTCGGCGATGACCGCACCGTTCCACGTCGCCTGGTATCGCATATCCAGAACTACCGGCTGCCGCGCCCGATTATTCAGGCGCTGGCTCGCACGGCGGGGTCGGACCTCAGGGCGTACGCAACCGCTTGCTCCAACGTCATCGCCTGTCCCTCGGCCCAGGCCGCGCCCTCGGCGCTGGCAAGCGCCTGATCCGACCTCCAGCCTTCCCGCATGGCGACCACCGTGGTGAGGCCCGCCCCGCTCGCCACCTCATGAGCCGCCTTCGCACCTGCGATTCGCGCCGCGGTGACCATGTCACCTTCCCTGAACGCCACCTCGGCCATCGAGTCGAGGACCAGGACCACGCCGCTGACGTCGTTGGCGTCGGCGAAGATCTTCAGGGCTTCAACTGCGAGCGCCTTGCCGGCTGCCAGGTCGCTCATCTTCAGGGCGAGCAGGGCGCGGAGGAACTGCGCCCATCCCAGCCCGAAGAGGTTGCCCAGCTTGCGGAAATATGACGCCGCCTCGTCTAGCGATTGTGCCGCGAGGACGTCGTCATTGGTCAGGACGTGGGACTGGCCGAGCGCCCACAGACACTTGGCGATGCCGGGTTCATCACCCAGCTGCCGGTAGATCGGCAGCGCCTCATCCAGCAGGGCGCGCGCCTTGGGGATGTCCTTTCCGGTCACGTTGGACGGAAATGAGTCGTTGTAGAGGGCGTTGGCGATGCGTTCCGGATTGCCGCCCTGTCGCACCAGCGCCAGGCTTTCGTCGTAAAAGGTCTGCGTCTCCGGCATGTCCCCTTGCCAGTAGGCGATGCCGCCGGCCGCCTCCAGCGCCATGGCCCGCTCCTCGACATGCTCGCGCGAGCTCGGCATGGAGAGCACGGCCTCCAGACGCGCGCGGCCCTCGCGCAGGTGGCCGCGCATCTGCCAGTACCGCCAGAACGCGCTGCCGAGGCTCATCGCGCGCAACGAGTCGCCCTTCGACTGCGCCCAGTCGAATGCAGCGCGAAAGTTGTCGTAATCCATCTCGAGCCGGTCGAGCCATTTCTTCTGGTCGGAACCGAAGAGGTGCGGCTCCGCGGCTTCTGCCAGGTCTTGATAGGCGGCTGCGTGGCGGTCGTGGATCACGACTGACTCGCCGGATTCCTCCAACTTCTCCGCGGCGAACTCACGCATGACATGGAGCATCAGCAACCTCGGTTCGTCGAAGTCGGGCAGGCGCCTGAGCAGGCTTTGATCAGCGAGCTCGTCGAGGCCCGACAGCACATCCACACCAAGCTCGGACGCAGGTCCGCACACCGCCTCCACCTGCTCCAGGTTCCCGCCGCGCGCGAACACCGATATCCTCGCGAAAAGTCGACGCTGCGGCTCGTCGAGCAGGTCGTAGCTCCACGCGATGGCGCCCCTGAGCGTCTGCTGGCGGCTCGGCAGGTCGCGCGAGCCGCCGGCGAGCACGTTGAGGCTCGTCTCCAGACGGCCGAGCAGCGCTTGCGGGCTGAAGAGCTTGACCCGCGCCGCGGCGAGCTCGATCGCGAGCGGAAGGCCATCGACCCGCTCACAGATCCCGGCGATCGCCGGCGCGTTTTCGTTGGTGACCGCGAAGTCGTGTTTGGACGCGACCGCGCGCTCGATGAAGAGCTTGACCCCTTCGTACTGGGACAGCGCCGCGAGGGACGGAAGCGCCTTCACGTCCGGCACGCGCAACGGCTGCACCGGGAGCTCCTGCTCCCCGTACACGTGCAGCACCGCGCGGCTGCTCACAATCGCCTTCACGTCAGCGCTGTCGCGCAGGATGCCGGACACGACCGGCGCGCCGTCGGGCATGAGCTGCTCGAAGTTGTCGAGCACGAGCAGCAGGCGTTTGCCACGCAGGTGCTCGAGCAGCACGTCGATCGGCCGTTGGTTGCCTGAAACAGAAAGGCCAATAGACTGCGCGATCACCGAAGGAATCAGGTCCGGGTCGGTCACGGCGGACAGTGGCACGAAGTAGACGCCGTCGGGAAACATCTGCACCACGTCCGCGGCCACCTGCAGGCTGAGCCGCGTCTTGCCGATGCCGCCGGGGCCGGTGAGCGTCAGCAATCGCGTGCCCCCCAGCAGGCGCGTGGCCTCGACCACATCCGCCTCGCGCCCGACGAAGCTCGTCAGCTGTGTGGGCAGATTGTTCGGCGTCGAGTCCAGGGTGCGCAGGGCGGGGAACGTGTCGGCCAGCCCGTCGCCGACGAGCTGGTACAGGCGTTCGGAGCGGGCGAGGTCTTTGAGCCGGTGCACTCCAAGGTCCTTGAGCTTGAGATCGGCCGGGAGGCTCTCCTCGACCAGGGCCCTGGTGCTCTCCGATATCACCACCTGGCCGCCGTGCGCCGATGCCGCGACTCGCGCCGCGTGATGCACGTCGAGGCCGATGTACTCGTTGCCGACCAGCGGCGCCTCGCCCGTGTGCAGACCGATGCGCACGCGGATGGCGCCGCCCTCCGGCCATTTGTGCGTCGCGAAGCCGCGCTGGGCGTCGGCGGCTGCGCCGCATGCGTCGAGCGCGCTCTGGAAGACGCAGAAGAACGAGTCGCCTTCGGTCCTCAGCTCGGCGCCTTTCCGGCTCTGGAAGGCCTTGCGCAGGATGGCGTGGTGGTCCACCTGGGCCTGGACGTACTTGTCGCCCAGCTCCTGCATGAGCTTGGTCGAGCCCTCGATGTCGGTGAAGAGAAACGTGACCGTGCCGCTGGGCAGGGCCGTCACGACGCCGACCTCGTGAGCGCCGAGCCGAGCAGCGGCTGGAGGCGGTCGCTCAGCTCCTTCCGGTACTGGTCGCCGGTGAAATCAAGCAGGGGATGCGGCGGCAGGAGGTACTCCTTGACCGAGCCTTTCGATCGCACGTACACAGCCGGATACGGATCGTCCCTGCCGTTCGACTCGAGAGTGATGGCCGCCGCGTCCGGGCCGGAGTCATCGTCGACGAAATGCGCCAGCGGCTCGATGCCGGCGTCGACCATGCCGTCGCCGCCGACTTTCACCACGCGCGCGAGGTATGAGCGCTGGTGCCACACCTCGGGGCCGCGCGTCACCTCATCGAGCAGGAGCGAGACGACGTCGCCGGCATTCACCGCGGGTCTTTCGAGCGTGACGCCGAAGCGCGACTCGGCGAGGTGGCGAGCGAGGACGCGCGCGTTGTAGCGGTAACCCTGCACGGCGCCCGAGTTGCTCGGGATGCCGTGCCTCTTCAAGCCGAGCGACGCCTGCATCAACGTTCCGGCAAAGTACACCCCGGGCAGGGTCGCGCTTTCCCAGTACGGCGTCTGCGCGGGCAGCCGGCTCTGGCCGAAGACGGAAACGCCAAGCTGAGGCAGGTCGCGCAGCGGCGCGACGAAACCTGTTGCGGCGATGACGTCGTCGACCTCGAAGACGAGCGTGCTGCTGTCGGTGGGGCTCTTGGTGTGGACCCAATATGTCGCACCCGTCTTTTCGACCGACTCGATCGACGCGTCCAGGATCACGACCCCGCCGGCGAGCGCCCAGTCTTCATATGGCTGGACATAACGCGCGCGCACGCCGACCAGCGAGCGTGTGTCCACTGACAGCCTGGTCGGGCTCGGCGAGGCGAGCACGATCTGCCGCGCCCATGGCAGCAGGCCGGTGGCGATCTCGAACCCGGAGTTCTGCTTGCCCACGATGAATATGCGGCGGTCCGCGTATGTCTCAGCCGGCCGCAGCTCTCCGTACTGCTGCACGCCTTCCAGCGCCAGCACATTGGGCCGCCACGGCTGGGCAACTCCGACGGCGAAGACGACCGCCGGCGCGATGTACTCGCCGTCGGACGTCGTGAGCACGAAGTCCTTGCCGTCCGCGCGCGTGGTCTCCCAGCGGACGCCGTGGCGAATGCGCAGCCCGGCCCTGTGCGCGAAGGTGGCAAGGCCTTTCTCCATCTCCGGCCGCGACGGGAAGTACGAGGTGCCGTCCATGACGGTCGGCATGATCGCCCGCAGCTGTTCGTCGTCGGACAGCAGGCTGTTCCAGTCGAAGCGCTCGTATGCGCGAGTCGCCTTCTCGTGGTTGGCGAACGGCTTCGTCCAGCTGAGCATCCGCTGGAAGATCGGCCAGCGGCGAAACATGCCGCCTGGCGCGTCGTCGGCGCTCAGCACAGCATGGTCGACGCCCAGCCGGCCCAGGCAGTAAGTGAGCTGCATCGCGCCCGGCCCGCTGCCCACCACGACCAGCGGATAACGGCCGGGCGGAAAGGGCTTGTCCGTCAGGTCAGCCATCTCGTGGTGGTGCGCACCTTGCGCGCCTCGCCCTGCAGCAGCCGGAAGAGCACGCGCGGATGGCCGACGAGAAAACGCTCGAGCGACTCGCCGGGCAGGACCAGGCAACGCAGCTGCTTCTGGGCCACGATGTCGGCGACCGGAGCCTCGCCCAGGAGGCAGGAGATCTCGCCGAAGAAGTCGCCAGGGCGCAGCGTCGCACGATCCTTGCCGTCCACCCGAATCGTCGCCGCGCCGTCGAGGATCACGTAGAAGCTGGCGCTCGACAGGCCCTGACGAACGACGCGTTCGCCCTCGCTGAACATCTGCTCATCGAAGGTGTCGACCAGGTTCTCGAGCTCCGGCGTCGTTAGGTCGGCGAAAAGTGAAAAGCCCGCCAGGATGTCGACGACCTCGGCGCGCACGTCCATATCTCTCTACTCCCTGGCGGCTGCGACTTCGCCGGCGGTGCCGCTTTCGACCGCAACGTCGGCTTTCTTGGCCTGCGCGTTGCGAATTCCGACCGCGTTGACGATTGCGCCCGCCAGCAAAAGGACGACGCCGATGAGCATGGCGAGGTGAAACGAAGAGGTAGAGGCTTCGCGCACCACGGCGATGAGGTGGGGGTCGGCGGGGGTGTTCAGCGGGCTGACGTTGCTGCGGAATGTGGCCGAGTAGACGTCGAACCCGGTGAGCCGTGGCGCGAGGTACGAATAGAAGGACGCGGTCAGGAAGATGAAGATGAGAGCGCCGGCGAGCTGCGGGCCCACGCGCGAGATGGCGTTGTTGATCGCGGAGCCCAGGCCTGAGCGCCGCACGGGCACCGACGTCATCAGTGCAGTCGTCAGGGGCGCGACCATGATCATGATCCCAAGGCCGAAGATCACCGCGCCGGGCAGGAAGTCGGTGAAGTACGCCAGGGGTGGCGCAAAGGTGCTCGGGTTGGCCGGGTCGAGCTTCCACGGCGTGCTCGACGATGGGACGCGCGCGAACCACAGCACGCCCAGAGCCATGATTGCGGGCCCCACCGCCATGAAGATCCGCGGACCGTACTTCGCGGCAAGACTTCCGAACCGGGGCGAGAAGAAGATCAGAAACAGCGTGCCCGGGATGCCTGCCGCTCCCGCCGCGGCGGCGGTGTACCCAAGCGTGCCCTGCTGGAACAGGCCGAGATAGTAGAAAACGACGTAGAGCGACCCGTAGATGACGAGGGTCGAGATGTTCGTCACCGTGAAGTTGCGCGACCGGAACAGGTCGAGCGGGATCAGGGGATGGCGAGCGTTCCGCATCCAGAAGGGAAGCGCCGCGGTCGCAAGGACGCCGAGCGCCAGCACGACGTAGCCGATGGGATCCTTCCACTCGCGCTGCTGGCCGTAGATCGCCCCGAACGCGAGGCCGCCGACTGCGAGCGCCACGATCCCGGCGCCCAGCCAGTCGAACTGGGGCGACGCCTCGTCGTCGCGGCTCTCCGGCACGTGCTTCCATGTCGCCCAGCCGGCGAGGAGCACCAGCGGCACATTAATAAGGAAGGCGGCGCGCCACGAGATGGTGTCGACGAGCAGGCCTCCGATCACCGGGCCGAGGATGGTGGTCGCGCCCGAGGCGCCGGCCCAGGTGCCGAACGCGCGGCCCTGCTCCTCGCCTGAGAAGTTCGCGGTCAGCAGCGCCAGCGAGCCCGGCACCAGCATTGCCCCGGCCGCGCCCTGGAGGACCCGGAAGAGGACGAGCATCTCCATGTTGGTCGCCAGGCCGCAAAGCGCCGAGGTGAGGCCGAACCCGACCAGGCCGTAGATGAACATCCGCTTGCGGCCGTAGTAGTCGGTGAGCGCGCCGGCGAGGATGAGCAAGGCGCTCAGGGTCAGCAGGTACGCGTTGTAGACATACGACTGGCCTTCGAGGACGCCGAGGAACAGCCGCGGCAGGTCGCGCCCGATGCGCGGCAGGGCCACGTTGACGACCGTCGAATCCAGGAACACGATGCCTGAGCCGAGAACCGCCGCGGCCAGGATCCAGCGCTGCTTGGTCACCCTTCCCTCCTTTGGGCGAACAGCTTACCGCCCGGGTGAAAGGCTATCCGGCGCGCTGCTGCGCAGGAGTGGCCGAGCGTGCGAACGGCATGTAGAGCGCGTTCATGACTATGATCGCCAGCACGGTCCCGGTAATGAGGTACCACGGCCATGGGCCCATGTAGTCCAGCGCGGTCTTGGTCGGCGGCAGGTATCGGAGGAAGAGGTAGTTGCCGTTGGTCGCAAGGTCCACGAACCAGACAGCGACTGCGTAGATGACCGTGGCCGTGAACACCCTCAGCACCGCGCCTCGTGCCGGACGCATGCCGAGGGCCACGACCAGGTAGAGCGCCCCGAGCACCACGAGGCCGTGCTCGGCGTAGTACTGGAAATACACCGCGTCCGGGAAGTGTCCGGGGATGCTCGGCGTGAAGAGGCCGGGCAGAGTGCCGCCAAGACCCCAGAAGTAAGCCACCTCGAAGGCGAACGGGATGCGCCACCACAAGGCGGCCGCAAGCACGAAGCAGCCCACCTCGCAGAGGTGCAGCGGCAGGTTGTACTGGAGCGACCACCTGTCCTGGGCGATGGCCAGGACCCACCACGCAAATTCGGCCAGGACGACGGCCACTGCGATCACCTTGGCCCCCTGCTCGACCCATGGGCCGCGCCGAAGCCTGGTCGCCACCAGCACGACCGCTATCCCCCCGGCGATGAGGAACAGCGGGACGAGATGCTCTGGCGGCAGCATGCCGCGCCAATCTTCGCGGATCGGGACGCCGGGTAAAAGCTAGTTAAGACTCTTTCGTCGCGATCTGGTCATGGGCATTCCGCCGCCGGGGCGGAGCGTGATCGAAGGCGCCGGCTCGACCACCGACGGAGGCGAGCTGAGCTTGAATCGAGGCAGGATGGTCGCGATGGCGATCGTCGCCTCGAGCATCGCGAACGAGCTGCCCACGCAGCGGCGCGGCCCGCTGCTGAACGGGAAGAATGTGAACTTGGGCAGGCGGGCCGCGAGGTTGTTCTGCCACCGGTCGGGCGTGAATTTTTCCGGCTCATCCCAGAAGCGGGCGTCGCGATGCATTGCCCACGGGCTCATGACGACGGTCTGCCCGGCCTTGACCTCATCGTCGCCGACCCTCGTGTCACGCACGGCGCGCCGTCCGAACGCATACGCGGGCGGGTACAGACGCAGGGCTTCGTTGAGCACGTTCTGCATGTAGGGCAGGCGCTCGATCAGCTCGGCCGGCGGCGCCGATTTGGCTCCGGCGAGCTCGGCAAGGAGCTTCTGCTCGATGTCCTCGCGGCCGGCGAGCACGTACCACGTCCACGACAGCAGGCACGCGGTGGTCTCGTGGCCGGCGAAGAACACGGCCAGGCACGCGTCGCGAACCTCGCGGTCGGTCATGGGCGTGCCGTCCTCATCGGTGGCGCCGACGAGCATCGACATGAGGTCTTCCTGGGGATGCCGCCGCCGCTCCCGGATGGCGGTGTACGCGATCTCGTCGAGCTCCTTCATCGCGCGGTACAGGCGCAGCGTGCGAAAGGTCGGAAGCGGGTAGCGGAACCGGAACGGGCTTGCGATGCGGCTGTTGACCTCGTCCATCAGCGCATCGATCAGCCGCTCGGTCGCCTCCACGCCATGCGAGAAGTCGAGGCCGAACAAGCTGCGGGTGACGATCTGGAGGGTCAACCGCATCATTTCCGAGTGGATGTCGCGTCGCTGACCTGGCTGCCATGTTGCGATCGCGCGCTCGGATTCCTCGGCCATCACCGCTGCATAGGTGTCGAGGCGCTCCTTGTGGAAGGCAGGCAGCATCAGCTTGCGCTGGTGCAGCCAGCTGTCACTGTCGGCGAGCAGAAGGCTGCCCGCCAGCAACGGCGGCATGATGCTCGTGAGGTAAGCCTTGCTGAAGTCGGCGCGGCGAGTGAGCATCACCTCGGTGGCGAGCTCGGGGCGGCTGACGACCAGAACGTCTTCAGCGCCAAGGCGGACGTGGACCACATCCGCCGTTTCGGCACAGCGCTTCAGAAACGCCAGCCGGTCCTTCTGAAACTCCCGGAAGGCACTCGAAGTCAGCGCCCGGCGCCCGTCGACCTCCAGCGTTCTTATAGCGACGGGCATGGTACCGGAGCGCGGAAGGCTGCTTCAGCGACCTCCCAGGGCGCGGTACTGGGCCGCGTCGTAGAGCAGCTTGATTGACGAGATGCGGCCGTGCTCGACGCGGAAGAACTCCGCGAACCGCATGGATCCACCAGGGATCTCGGCGTCGTAAAGCACCGCCGCCAGGTCGCCGGCCTCCACCTGCTCCTGCACGTGGATGGGCGACTTGAGGCCCTCGACAAATCGCTGCAGGCCAATCAGGAAACCCGCTGCGCCGCGGCGCTTGCCCGCGATCGAACCCTCGAAGTCCAGATCCTCGGCCAGGATCTCGCTCAGCCTTTTCTTGTCGAACGTGGCGATCCCGTTCTGCCAGCTGCCGTAGTAGGCGCGGACGAGCGTCGCTGTCTCGGTGATGGCGGCTCCCATGTCCTTCTCCTTCATGTGGTGACCGGTCTCCAGGTGTCCGGGCCGGGATCGATGCCGCGCGACGCCGCGGCCAGCCGGTCGATGTAGTTGGCCCACCCGGTCGCGTGGCCCTTTGAGCGCGAATCGGGCAGGTTCGTGTGTCGAAGGTTGACGGTCGTCCCCCGAGGGGTCGGCGTGAGGACGAACTCGACGCGTGAAGAGCCCGGCGGCAGGTCCGCAACGCCGGCCATGCCCCACGACACGACCACGCGACGCGGGCGCTCGACCTCGACGTACTCGCCCCGCACCAGGTAGCCGTTGATGTCGACCGAGAACTCGCCGCCTGGCACCGCATCGAGCGTCGCGTGCTGCCCCATCCAGCTCGTCATGCGATCCGCTTTGACGAGATGCTCGAAGACGATCTCGATCGGCGCCTCGATCTCGATGGAGGTCGCGAAGTCAGGCACTGCGCCGCCGGCTCTTTGGCTTTCTTGCGGCTGACTCCGCCGCGCGCTTCAACGAATGCAGCTGCGCCGGCCAGAAGTCAGCGAGGAAATCACGGACCGCCGCCAGCCCGTCGGTGCTGACCACGAACATGTGGCGCTGCCGGTCGCGACGCTCAACGACCAGTCCCGCACCATGCAGGACGCGCAGGTGGTGCGACGCGATCTGCTGCGACATGCCAAGCCTCGCCGCGACCTCACCCACCGCCCGCGGTTCATCGCGGACGAGCGCGAGGATGCGCCGACGATTGCCGTCGGAGAGGGCGTG
>WNGC01002672.1_pt2 | contig 21654 bp, 18 predicted proteins | sample 5400051 | NCBI WGS metagenome assembly WNGC01 (sample SAMN13153368, study PRJNA577476) | soil metagenome | isolation source: 20 cm soil or saprolite under grassland replicate 2 | place: USA:California | collected 2016-06-15
TCTGACGTGGACCATGCGCAAAGCGGCTGACGGGACGCTTTCGACGGTAGCGGTCGAGATCGACCAGCGTAATCCAGCCCATGGTTGGGAGCCGCTGGCAGCGGAACTGGTCGCATCGGCATTGTCAGCGACACGTGCCGTTACTCGGACGACTTTCTTTAAGCGAGCATCGTATTCCTACATTGGTCCGGCGCTCCATGGTGAGTACTGGCTGCCGGGATTCCGCCTGGGGCCTGCCCTACCGAACGACACTGAGCCTTCGAGTCAAGTCAGTGAGCGATGGGTCGACATCGACATGAACGTCGACGCGATCGATGGAACCCACGCCGAAGCGCTAGCGGGCGAGAGGGCACGGAGAATTGCGGCCCGGCTCTCTCTGCTCCTCGACCTTGGGTTCGAGAGGCCTCCATTTGAGTTCAGGTGGGTGATGGTTCGGGGTCGGGATGACTCGTTCGAGAATCGGCGTTGTCAGGTCATGTTCAACCCTTCAGACCCGCAACCTTCGGCGATGCCCGAACAGGGCGCTCTGTGCCCTCTTGGCGGCTTCTCGGATGACTTTCCGATGTACCTGACAGCCGGCCGTGTCCGACTGCCGAAGGGTATTGGGCGAATACTACGCGGCGTGGACGCCAGGCCTCACCCGATCGGCGCAGCCTTCGACGGATGCGCGGGCCTCTATCAGGTAGGTCGGGTCGTGGGGAGGCAGTTTCCTTCAGTGCTCCTTGCTTATGTGATCGCTGCAGTCGATGCCATAACGCAGGCTGATCGGAGCTATGACGGATTCAAGGGTTTCATGAAAATGCACTCCGCTCGCGGGGAAGACGAAACAAGTCCCTTCTTAAACTACCTCTGGGGGAAGGTACGGTCTGCGCATTTTCACTCTGGACGGTTCCCCCTCGGCGAGTTTGGTCCGGCTCACTCCAATCTCCTCATGGATCCCGAGTGGGTTCGAGCCAACCGTGTGCGTTGGGACGGGGTAATGGCTGTGCGTGGTGCCATTATTGATTGGTGTTTGAAGAAGGTTGCGGTGGACGGGTAAAGCACGCTGCAGTTCGACGGCGTGGTCGAGCGTCGGGTTATCGGTGTCCTGAAGGACCGGCTTTGGCCATGAAGGACCCGATGAGCCTTCAGGGCTCGCGCCTTCGCCGAGCCGGCGCCCTTCGCTGCGCTCAGGGCAGGCTGTCAGCGCACGGACCCAACTCAACAATCACCGACTTCAAATCTCCCCTGACAGATCTCTCGATCCGAGCCATCGTTTATCCGTGTCCTAAAGGACCGGCTCGGCCACTACGCCCGTCCTGAAGGACGCGATGAGCCCTTCAGGGCTCGCGTCCTGGCCGAGCCGGCGCCCTTCGCTGCGCTCAGGGCAGGCTTTCAGCGCACGGATCAACACCTCATATGCCGCAAATCCGCCCTACCGTGCCGCAAAAATGCCCTAATGCCCGTTCAGGATGTCGTGCACTGTGTGAATAACAAGTCCGAGCCCTCCGAATTGACCATTCTTTGAAGGTTGGCAACAACGTTCCCGGCGAGGGCAACGGCGAACGGAAGGCCGACATGAACGATCAATCGCTAGTCAATCCTGAGATCCTCGGCGCCATTGTTGGGCTCGTCTGGCCTGGGCTCGTCGCGATGCACGTATACAGGCTCATCATTCCGGCGGGACGTATCGACTGGAGTCAGGGACTCCTTCAAGGATTCTTCTTCACGGTCATCAACTACCTGCTGACCTTCCCGCTCGTCTTGTACGTACTGAATGGACAGAATCTTTTGGAAGCGCTTGATGGGGACGAGAATCCTGAGCCGCTATCTGCAGCAACCATATGCTACGCCATGGGACTACTACTTCGATCGCAGAGAAGATGCGTTCGTGCTGATTCACTTGAAGAATGGAAATCTCGTCGCTGGCTATTGGGGACCAGGCTCCTACGCGTCAGCGTTCCCGGAGCAGGGTGACCTTTACGTAAGCGCCGTCTACAAAGTAGATGCGAGCGGCAGGATCGGCGATCCGATATCATCGACCAAGGGGCTATTGATTGCCCGAGACGAGTATACTTACCTTGAGTTGTTCAAACCTGATTCCGGCAGCAAGTGAGGGGCCATGACCGATCGCAAGGATTCCTCAAACAACAACAGTTCGAGTACCACCGAGTCCCAGCAGAAGGCGACACAAGAAGGATACGCATTCAAGCGCGGTGGTTACTCGCCTCTCGCAAAGCGGGTCAGCGATTCCCACGGTGCCGAATCCCGTACCGCTCGTACCTTCCGTGAACCTCCAGGTCAAGAAGTCCGGAGAGTAGTCGAGCGCGAATCAGCCCTTCAGCACTCGCGTCTTTGCCGAGCCGGCGACCGAAGGCCCGGAGGGCCCGAGGAAGTCCTTTAGGGCGCCCTTCGCTGCGCTCAGGGCAGAGCTGCTGTGAAGCGTCCGTTGCCAATGCTGGCTTCTCCCTCTAGCGGCATGCAAATCCGCGCTGCAGCGTCAAGTCATCATCGCCGCAGGATGTCGAGCGCAGCCGTCCCCCGTCCCGCACCCCCTGGAGGGAGCATGAAGACTCCCACCGCCGTTGCCGCCCTCGCCGCCGTCCTGGTCATGCCCTGTTTCGGTCAATCGCGCGTTCCCGCCGATCTGCAAACCGCCATGAAGCAGCGCGCCGACGCTCTCGCTCGCGCTGACGCGGCGACCTGGGGCCGATTGACCGCCGACAACTTCGTCGTCGTCGCGGGGAATGGCCTGCTGACGACCAAGGCGGAGCGACTGGCGCAGTTCAAGGCCGGCCGGCCGAACGGACCGCGCTCAGCCGAGCACGAGACCGTCCAGATGTATGGCAACACCGCGGTGCAACGCTTCCAAAGCACTAGCGACGGGATCTGGGTGGCCTTTGTCTGGGCCAAAGATCGCAACGGCTGGCGCGTGGCCTTCGCCCAGATCACGCCGATTATCCCCGATTCCGCCGATGTGCGACACGCGATCGACACCGCCAACGCCCGCTACGCCGATGCCTTCAAACGGGGCGACGCGGCCTCACTCGTCGCCACCTACACCGACGACGCGGTCCTCATGCCGGCCAACATGACCGCCTGGGAAGGCCGCGCGGCGATCAGCCAAGGCTTCGCCGGCTTCCTGTCACAGTTCAGTATCGTGGACGCGCGCCTGACCACCAAAGACGTCATCGTCACCGCCGACTATGCGACCGAGCGCGGTACCTATTCGTTGACGCTGCATCCCAAGACCGGCACCGGGCCCGACATCGTCGACAACGGCAAGTATCTGACCGTGTGGGAGCGGCAGGAGGATGGCTCTTGGAGAATCATCAGGGACATCAACAACTCCGATCGAGCTGGGGCGATGTAAGAAATCGCCCGCGCGGAACAAACCCAACACCATCACGAGCTGGTTGAACTGAGGCGCGCACGAACGCTCGCCAACGGTGTACGACTCGAATGCCGTCGCCAAGCGGAGGCTCCTGAATGCGCTGGCTCCTGCTCGTCCCGATCGGTGCGATCGCGCTCGCGTGCAGCGACGCCACCGGACCCAACACATCGCCCACCTCCATCCGACTCCGAAGCGATGCCGAGGATTTCGTCGGTTCGGGCCATACCTACGAGTACAGCCTGGCGAATGCCATTGTCCTGGTCAGCGCGCGCATCGACACCTTCGCCATCTACATCCGGGGAGACGAAGCGTGGACCGGCGTCTTCACGATCCCGAGCAGCCGGGCACGGCTCAAACCGGGCTTCTACGCCGGCGCCACGCGATTCGTGTTCGGTAACAATCCCGACCAAACTCAGCTGAGCTGGTTCGGCGAGTACGGCTGTGTCAAGCTGACGGGAGCCTTTATCATCGACGGCGTGAGCTACACCGGCACCGCGCTGACCGCGATCGATCTGTCCTTCGAGCAACACTGCGAGGGAGCCCCCGCCGCGCTGCACGGCACCGTCCATTGGCGCGCCGATGATCCGACGCGCCCGCCCGGGCCCGTGAATCCGGTCCCCGCCGGCCTCTGGCAACCCGCCCCTGGCGAGACCCCAACCGGCGTAAACTACGTCTACATGCGGAGCGATTCTGGGGACCCGATCGGCGCGAGTCGGACCTGGCTCTACACCGGCGCCAACGCCGCCCTCGCGGTCGGGAGCTCGGCCGGCGCGGTCTCGGTCAGCGTCGGCACGACCAAGCCCGGGGAGTGGTGGGACGGCGGGTTCAGCCCGATGAATTCGGTCAACACGCTGCAGGTCGGTTACTACCCAGACGCCGGCAGCGTCAACCCGACCAAAGGCAGCTTCGGCTGGTCCGGCAGCGGCCGGGGTTGTAACCGCGTGCAGGGCTGGTTCGCCGTCGATCACCTGACGTTGAGTGCGGACACCGTGAAGGCGCTCGACGTGCGCTTCGAGCAGCACTGCGACGGAGCCACACCCGCGCTGCACGGCGCCATACATTGGGTGGGCTGAAAGGACTGCTAGCGTCTTCGCCGAGCCGACGCTTCGGCAACACAGAAAAGCCTCAAAGTAGAATCGTCTCGATAGAGACGCATAAGCAAAGGCGTCGATGTAAAACCGTCCGGTCAGTCTGACAGAACGACGACGTTTCCGCGTTTCTTCGCCTTGACTCGGCAGCGTCGCCGAGCATAGACTGCTAGTGCGTTGTGAGTGCTCTGCGTGATGATTCCGTCACGCAAAAAGGCCGCGGAGTAATTCGCGGCCTTTGCATTTCGTCAGTCGCCCTCGCGCTCACTGTGATCAAGACAAAAAGCGTATTACCAGTGCAGGCTCAGGAGCGAGTGACGGTGTACTCGCCGCACGCCGTGAACTCGATCGTCACGGTAACGGTCTGGCTGTTCCGCAACGGACTCCCAGGTCCGCACGTGCTCCGCGGTGCCGCCGTTCGCGAACAGGTAATCGGTGCGAAAGTTGGTCTCGCTGCTGCGCAACGTCGTGCCGTCATGAGACGCCCTGCGCTCGCCGTTGCTCGTCACCGCCGACTTCGCACCCGAGACGAGGGTCACCGTGAGACGCTTGAAGTCCGTGAACACCCGCTCGACCGCGTGGTCAGCCACCAGTTTGGTCGGGTCGATGAGATCAATCGTGCCCGAGAGGGAGTCGAGCGAGAGGGGACGCGAGATGACGCAGCCGGTGTAATCAAACCGCACCGAGTCGGGGACGCCGTCGTTGTCGGAGTTGACGACCGGAGTGGGCGACTCCGTCGGCACGCACTGCGTTGCGGTAGTGGAGCCTGCCGGTGCGGACGCATCGAATGGCGCCGTGGCGGCGAGGCTGCCCCCCGCCGAGCCATCCATCGTCGCCGTCCCGATCTCCCCGACGATATCCGCCACCACGGTCGTCGCGAGGCTTTCGGCCTGGGCTTGCGACAAGAGCGGCGTCGTGGGTGCAGTGCCGCTCTCGTTGTTACACGCCGTAACGAGCACCAGGACGGCGGCCGCGCCGGCGAGCGCGCGTAGCGAGTGGTGTATGGTGCGCATAGGCTCATCCTCCAGAAGGTCACGTAGGAGTTAGACACAAATCGCTGACGTCTGCGGGTTGGGACCGCGGGGGTCACACCGTTGTTAAAGCATCCCCGCTTGTCACGTCCGCCGTAGATTTGACACCCATGATCCTCCTCGTCCTCCTCCTCCAGCTCCCCGACTCGCTGCCGCCGAAGCCCGCGCCGCCGCCGGCGGCCTGGCTCGCCCTGATCGGCGCGTACGCGGTCGCGCACGACACCCTCTACGTCTATGAGGACAGCGGCGCGCTCGCGCTCCTCGTGAAGCCCGCGGCCCCGGCGCGCCTCGCGCAGGCGTCGGAATCGGTATACACATTCACGGGTCCACGCTTGTACGACGCCGAGCGCGTCGTGTTCCGCGCGGGCGAAGTCCACGTTGGCGGCGTGACGCTGCACCGGCTGGCGATGGGTCCTGCGAACGGCGGACAGCTGCGGCTCCAGCCCGTGCGACCCGTCGCGGAGCTGCTGCAGATCGATCGCGGCCTGACTCCGCCCGCCGAGAGCGGTGCGTTTCTGGCGCCGGATCTCGTCGAGCCGGCGCGCCTCGATTCGACGATTCATTTAGAGATCCGCTATTCCACGACCAACAATTTTCTCGGCAGCGTGTTCTACTCGTCCGTACACGCGTTCCTGCAGCGACCAGCGGCCGCCGCGCTCGTGCGCGCGGCGCGCGTGCTCAGACCCCTGGGCTACGGGCTCTTGATCCACGATGCCTACCGGCCCTGGTATGTGACGAAGGTGTTCTGGGACGCGACGCCGCCTGAGTCACGGTGGCTCGTCGCGAACCCCGCGCAGGGCTCCAAGCACAACCGCGGGGCGGCGGTGGACATCACGTTGTACGACCTTAGGGCGGGGCGGCCGGTCGAGATGCCCTCGACTTACGACGAGGCGACGCCGCGGGCCGTGGCCGACTTTCCGGGCGGCACGTCGCGGCAGCGCTGGCACCGCGCCTTGCTGCGTCGAGTGCTCGAGGCCGAGGGGTTCACGGTCAACCCGAGCGAGTGGTGGCACTTCGATTATCGCGACTGGCAGCGCTATCCGATTCTCAACAAGACATTCGAAGACCTGCTCAGGTGAGGACGCGATGAGCCCTTCAGGGCTCGCGCTCTTTCCGAGCCGCCGCTTTAGCGGACGGATACCAACCTTCGCCTGATTTCCAATCTCAAGTCCGAGAGTTGTCCCAGCCGTCGTGGTATCCGTGTCCTGAAGGACCGGCTCGGCGACTACGCCCGTCCTGAAGGACGGGGGTGAGCCCTTCAGGGCTCGCGCCTTGGCCGAGCCGGCGCTTCAGCGCACGGATACCAACGCCCACGATTCCGAATCTCAATTCCGAGAGTTGTCCCATCCGTCGGTGGTATCCGTGTCCTGAAGGACCGGCTCGGCGACTACGCCCGTCCTGAAGGACGAGGGTGAGCCCTTCAGGGCTCGTGCCTTTGCCGAGCCGCCGCTTTAGCGGACGGATACCAACCCCCCCGATTCCCAATCTCAATTCCGAGAGTTGTCCCAGCTGTCGTGGTATCCGTGTCCTGAAGGACCGGCTCGGCGACCACGCCCGTTCTGAAGGACGGGGATGAGCCCTTCAGGGCTCGCGCCTTGGCCGAGCCGGCGCTTCAGCGCACGGATACCAACCTTCCCCCGATTCCCAATCTCAAGTCCGAGAGTTGTCCCAGCCGTCGTGGTATCCGTGTCCTGAAGGACCGGCTCGGCCACTACGCCCGTCCTGAAGGACGAGGCTGAGCCCTTCAGGGCTCGTGCCTTTGCCGAGCCGCCGCTTTAGCGGACGGATACCAACCGGCTCGGCCACTACGCCCGTCCTGAAGGACGAGGGTGAGCCCCTCAGGGCTCGCGCTCTTTCCGAGCCGGCGCCCTTCGCTGCGCTCAGGGCAGGCAATATGACCTTTAGCGCGCTGTGGTTGAACGCGCGCTGGCTAGCGGGGTAGTTTCTCGATGGCGGGGATCGCAGCGGCGGACCAGGCCTACACCACCGGAGACCCTATGCGTGCAGCGCGGCTCTTCCTGTGCCTTCCTCTGCTCGCCGCAGCATCAGGATGTGGATGGATTTTCACGCACGGTCCTCCCACCGGTCACGAACAACTGGAATACATCCCATGTACCGAAAGTGACGCCGGCCCGATCCTCGATCTCATCTGGGGTGGCCTGAACGTCCTCGGCGCGATTTCCGCGGCTGCCGATCGCAGTGCGTACGACTACCCGGACGCAACGATCGTATCTGGATTCGCGTGGGGCGTTGTCTCCGGTTTCGCGGCCGCGAGCGGATTCAAAAAGGTCTCCGCCTGCAAGAGCGCGCGACAAGCCTTGGCCCAACGTCAGGCCGCGCGCGGCATGATGCCCGTGACCACGACCGACAGTGGGAGGGTAGTCGCCGTCGTGATCAACCCCGCGGCGGATACCCTGGCCGTGGGTGCGGAACGCCAGCTCACGGCAGCGGCCCACACCTCGAGCGGCGCGACGCTTTCCAACCGCATGTTCACGTGGTCGTCGTCGAACGACGCGATCGCGTCGGTGACCAACGCCGGACTCGTGAGAGCGCACGCTCCCGGCTCCGTCGTCATTGCCGCCAACAGCAGCAACGTGGTGGGGACGGCGACGATTCACGTCACGCCGCGCTGACGTGTGACCACCCTTCACTCGGAGAGCACATGCGCCTTGCCCTCGTCGCCCCCGTCGTGTTGCTGACTACCCCCCTGCTGGCCCAACAACGCGAGCTCGGCACACTTGGTCTCAATCTGCGGGTAGACGGGGGCGCCACGGTCGGAGTCACCTGGCGTGCCTCACGCGCCGTCACCCTGCGCCCAGCGGTGTCGTTCGCATGGAACAAGACCGAAACGCCGCTCAGCACGAGCGAGACCACGCAGTACACCGTGAACCTCGATGTGCTGCTGCGGACGGCGTCCTGGAACCGCCTCAGCTCCTACATCGGCGCCGGCGGCGGCGTGGGCAACATCAGTGGCTCGGGTGGCTTGGTCGGCAAGACGTGGGCGGCCCGCGCGCTGGCGGGCGCGCAGCTGACCGTGGTCGATCGCGTCGCGGTCTTCGGCGAGGTCGGCTTCGAGTACGTGCACAGCGAGGGCTTTCAGGGGAAACAAGCCACGCTGCGGACATTCCCAATCGGAATCGTGGTGTTTTTGAAGTGAGTGGGAACCAAGCGACGCTTTGACGCGCGCGTGCGCCAGACGTAGAATCGTCGGAGCACTATGGACTCCCTGACGCACGTGTACTTCGCGTGGCGACTCGCGGAAGTGTCCGGCACGGACCCCGGGTCGGCCTACGCGGCCCTGTTCCCGCAGATCGATCGCAATCCGCCCTACTTCCACCGCCTGTACGCGCACAACTTCGCGCTGGCGCGCGAGCTCGGCCGGATCGGGCAGGAAGTCATGGCCACGGGCAAGATTCCGCCGCGCTTCAAGGACAACTACGCCTGGAAGCGCTTCCTCGAGGAGCGCCCGCGCATCGTCGCCTACCGTGAAAAGTTCGCCGAGGCCGCGGGAGTGTCGCTGCCCCCGCCCGGGACGGACGTGCTCTCGGGGGCGATCGCCTATCTCTCGCACATCTATTTCGACACCTACAACAATCCGGTGCAGGCTTTCCTGCCGGAGATCGTGCATTCCTGCGCCCAGGTAAAGCTGTGGCAGAGCCTCGATCCGGTCGCGTTCCGCCTGTCCCTGTACCAGAGCGATCACATCGAGGCCTTCCGCCGCCGCCTCTATTTCTCGAGCCTGTGGGACGCGCGACTCGAGCCGCACGCACTCGCCTACGCGCTGATCGCACAGACGGCGCGGAGCTGCTTCGTCAAAGTTCCGCCGCGGGTAGTCGCGAGCACGTACAAGGCGATTGGGATAGGCGAACCGCCTGACGCCCGCGAGCTGCGCGAGGCGACGGATTTCATCCGCGAGAAAGAGGACCTCACGATCCGGCTCACGCTCGAGTACGGCCGCATGAAACCGCGCCTCAACCGGTTCGACCGGCCGCCACTCCCCGTCTAGCGGGGGGGCCGACGATGGGCGCTTTGCTGCCAAGCGGGTTGCGACACTTCGGCGCGCGCCGGCGTCGCGCGCTGCGGGATTGGTGGCACGGACGGCTGGGACAATGGACTGCCTCGCCGGGATCGAACGGCGCCGGCAACGGCGTCCAGCGCATCGCCGCCTACACCTGCCCGATTCTCAATCCGGCGTTTCAGGCGCACGTGTACGACAACAAGATGCACAACCTCGCACTCGTGCGGTCGCGCCTGGACGGCGTGACGCTGCACCCCGGCGAGCTGTTCTCTTTTTGGCGTTTGGTCGGCCGGCCCGACGCCGCGCACGGCTTCAAGGTGGCCTCCAACTTCATCGCCGGCCGCCTTGGCTTCGCCGAGGGCGGCGGTATCTGCCAGCTGACGAGCGCGCTCTACAACGCGGCGCTGCTCGCCGGTTTGGAGATCCTCGAGCGGCATGCGCACAGCATCGATGCGTACGGCGCGAACCGATATGTGCCGCTGGGCCGCGACGCGACCGTGGTGCATGGCTACAAGGACCTGCAATTCCGCAATGCGATGGCCATTCCGATGACGCTGCGGATCAGGATTCAACCCGACGCGGTCGAGACAGCGTTCTTTGCGCCGGACTCCCCGTCGGCCGATGTGCAGATCGAAGTCGACGCCCTGTCGCCTGACGGCCTGCGCACGCGCACGCGCCGCCGCCGCAACGGGCATTGGGAGGTCGTGTCTCAGGATCGTTACGCGCTGCCCGTTCAATCCCCAGCCGAGGACGAAAGGGAATTCGCATGAGCGCCCACGGTGGCAGGGTCCGCTGGCTACTGATCGTCGTCATCGCGGGTTCGGCTGGCGCCTGCGGACGTGAGAAGCCATCTCCGGCCGCCGCTCGGCAACTTCGCTTCGAAGCGGCGGCAGCTGTCCCGGGGGAGCTCTTGGAGCTCGCTGCGGACCGAACCCGCCTGTGGCTCACGACATATACGGGCGTCGTTGCGGTCGACCCAGTGGCCGAGCGCTGGACGGCGGTCTATGCAGACTCGCAGCGCGTCGGTCAGTCGCAGCTGGTCCCCTGCGATGCGCGCATCTGGCTGGTCGGTCGGGACACGCTCCTCTTGGCGGATCCGGACGGGCAACGGTTCGAGATGCACACGCTGCCCGCCGACGAATCCACCGAGCAACGCGCGCGGCGCCCGCCAATCATGGCGCGGTGCGCGGCGGACGGTCTCTGGGCCTACGATGGCGTGCGCCTGTTTCACGCTCCGGTCGCCGGCGCAGGAACGGCCCGATACGAGGTCCCTGCGTTGGGTGACCGTGCGACTGTCCGCGACTTTGTCGACGGGGGCGCGGGCGGCGTCTACTTTCTCGCCTATGTACCGGGACCGAGCGGCCCCTTTGCAGTCGCCCGATTCGACACCGCTGCCAAGACCATCATGCGGATCGATCTCCCGACCGGCCCCGGCGTCTATGGCTTCAGCGCGGTGGATTGGGCGAACGACCACCTGCTGCTCCGGACGTACGACCGGCGGGTCTTCGCGTCGGCGGGGTCCGGTCCGCCGTGGACCGAGTTGCCCCCGCCGGGCGGCATAGAAAGGGCGGGGCGTGGCGGCTCGCCGGTCCTGGCACACGACCAGGGCGTCGTGTGGGTCGGAGCATCGTACGACGTGATCGTACGACGTGTCTCCGGCGAGCTACTTCGTGCTGCGCTACATCCGGGACGCCGCGGAGCCGCAGGACCTCGTGGTCCTGCGGGACTACTACACGCGAATCCGGTCGGGGGCGAGAACCGCCGTCCAGCACCTGGGGATGTTGTGGATCGCGTCCGACTCCACGCTACTTCGGATCGATCCGGCGAGCGGCGAGCTCGTGAGGTATCGCCCGAGACCGGGCGGCGCGCTCGACAAGCAGGCGTTTCACCTCACGCAGGAAAAGGGCGTGCTCAAGTACTTCGACGGCGACAGCCTCCGGACCCTGACCGAGAACGGGATCCCGCCCGAGCCTGCAGCCTCCGACACCACGGCCTCCGACACCACGGATCAGGCGGGCCCCGACTCACTCCCGCCGGCGAAGCTCGGCAAGAAAGCGAAAAGCTAGCGCCCGCTGAATCGCGATCTTCTTGCGGTCGAGCTTCAAGTTCGCCGGTGAGTCGGGTGTCTCCAGCACACGCACGAATTCCGCTTCTGCGCGGGCATAGTCACCCTGTGCCCGGTAGATCTGGCCCAGGGCGAACGATGGCGTCACGTGCTGGGGGAATGCGTCGCGGATGAACTCGAAGCGCGGGATGGCCCGCGCGTAATCCCCTCGGCGCGTCAGGATCTCGGCCTCGAGGTAGAGAATCCCCACATCCCCAAACCGCTCGCGCGCCGGGGCGAGACTCGCGAGCGCGGCGGCGGTGTCGCCGCCGAAGTACTGCGCGAGGGCGAGCTTCTCCCACACATAGCCGTTCTGCGGCGTCCACCGCAGCGCGGCCTCGTAGCTCTGCACCGCGGCCGGAAACGGGCCGGTCTCGAGTAGCGCATCGCCACGTTGTTCGAACATTCCGGCGCGGAGCGCCGACCAGAAGAGCATCCCGGCGACGCACACCCACAGCGCCGTTGCGGCGCGCAGGATCGCTGACGGGCGAGAGGTGACCGACCGCACGTGCTCCGCGATTGGGGTGAGGAGCCCGGCCGTCGTCCAAAAGAGCACGAGCACGGGCGCGTAGAAGAGCGGCGCGTTCCACAGGAAGAGAACGAGGAGCCCGCACCACGCGGCCGCCAGGGCGCCCATGAGTGGATCGCGCGCGGCGCGACTCTTCGCTTCTCGCAGGACGACCACAACGAGCCACACGAAGAGGGCAAGCCCGAGCAATCCCTGCTCCGCCAGCAGGTGCAGGTACTGGTTGTGAGCGTCGAGCACGAACGACGCGTTTTGCTGAAACCGCTGCGTCCAGTCTCCGAGCGTGAAGAAGCGATGTTGGGCCTCGAGTTGGTACACGTTGTACTGACCCAGGCCCACGCCGAGCCAGGGATGCCGAATCCAGATGAGGAGCGTCTCCATCCAGATCATGATCCGCCCGCGCCCGCTGTGAGTGGCGAGGCCGAGGAAGAGAGCCGCGACCGGAATGACGAGCGCCAGCCCGCCGACGAGGCGGGGCGGGATCGCGCGCGGTGCTCGGAAGGCGATCGTGACGAGACCCGCGGCGGCGAGCGCGAGAAATCCCGACGCGGAGCGCGTCACAACGAGACATACCGCGAGGGCCATGGTAGCGGCCAGTGTGGCGATGCGGGCCCGCCGATTCGGCGACATCGCGACGATCGCAGGCGCGAGGGGCAGCGCGAAGACGAGCCACGCGGCGACGAACTGCGGGTTTCCGAGCGTGGAGAACGCCGCCATCTTGCCGAGCGCTTGAAGCCCGAAGTCGAGGCGGCCGGGCAGCGCCGCCTGCGCCAGGCCGAGCGCGGCGACGGGAAGAGATGTCCAGAAGACGGTGGCGGCGAACGCACGCGGAAATGCGGGCGACCAGAGGCGCAGGTGCCCAAACAGAAAGAGCAGGACGCCGAGCGCGAAGAGGCTGAGGTTCGCGCCGATGCCTGACCCCGCGGCCGCGAGCGTGAAGAGCAGCGCGATCCCCGCGGCCTGCGACAACGGCGCAGCCGGGGCCGCGTGCCACCAGGCCCACCAGGCGAACGCAACGCCGAAGAGCAGCAGCGCCAGCTCTTGCTTCAGCGCGAACGGGCTCGCGACCCAGGGGAAAAAGACGAGGGCGACGGCGGCGAGCGCGACGAGAAAGCCAGCCTCCGCCGCGCCTGCCGCGCCGCCCGCGCCCCCTTCGGTTGCTGCTACTGTGCCGCGTTCCCCGGCGCCGCGTTCGCCAGATCCGTCACCACCGCGGCGAGCTTCTGCACCTTCGCCTGGTCGCTCGAGGTTGCGGCGTCCTGATTCAGCGAGCTGGCCAACTGCGTGAGCGCATCACGACGCGCCTGACCGCTGGCCTTCTCCGCGTGGTCCAGCTCCTGCCGCACCGCCTTCACGCGCTCGACCGTGAGGCCATTGGAGCGCTCGAGCTGATCGACATACGCGCGCGCCACGACGAAGCTTGCCGGCCACGTGACCTTCGGCTGGTCCTGCGTGTTGAAATAATCGAGGTGCACGAGTTTGGCCGCCGCGATTTCGTTGCGCGAGATGAGGCCGCTCGGCTTGAGCTCGAACACGTCGAGCCCGCGCGCGATCTCGGAGCTGTAGATGTAGCCGTTGTACCAGTACGCCGACCACGAGCCGCCGCCCACCGGCTTCGTCCCGTCCACGGGGCCGCGGTCGAAGAATGCAATCTCCTTCGGATGCGCCGCATCGGTCCAGTCGAACACCGAGAGCCCGCCCTGATACCACGCCTGCACCATCACGTCGCGGCCGGGGATCGGAATCATCGAGCCGTTGTGCGCGACGCAGTTTTCGTTCGCGGTCTGCGGCGCCAGCATCTTGTAGTAGCTCTGGAACGTCATCCGGCGATCGGTGACGGTGAAAATCGCATCGGCGCCCCACTGCGGTTTGTCGTAGTCGCGGCACTTCGGCTGCCCGCCGCCACCCCACTCGTCGGAGAAGAGCAGCTTCGTGCCGTCGTTGTTGAACGTAGCGGAGTGCCAGTAGGAGAAGTTCGAGTCGGCCACCGCGCCGATGCGGCGCGGATGTGCTGGATCGCTGATGTCGAGCAGCAGCCCGTAGCCGCCGCACGCGCCGCCCGCCAGGCCGATCGCCGGATACACGGTGATGTCGTGGCATTGATTCGGGCCGGGAGCGGGGCCGGTGCGCGGCTGATTCACGCCGAACATCTTGTCGACGATTCCCTGAAAGTTCGTGCGGAGCGCGGTGCTATCGGCGCCGGTCGCTGTGCCGGTACCACCGCGAGCCTTGACGATACTGTCGAGCAGCGGCGTCACGAAGCGCGGCCCGACAACCTGCTCCATCCCGAAGAGCGTCACCGTGAAGCCACCGTGCGCTCGCGCCGAGTCCGCCGCGCGGTGGGCTTCGGCGATGTCCTGCGGCATCTCGCTGTGGGTCGGCGCCTGGGTCAGCGAATCGAAGATCCGCGGCGAGCTCACGATCGCTGCCGTCTGCGGCGCGGCGAGCGGCACCTTGATGACTTCGATCCTGAACAGCGCGCTGTTCGGATTCGAGTCCGGCGACTGCCTCACGCACCCGGGCAGCTCGGACGGCGAGCGCACCGGCGCCGAGCCGGAGACGTAGACGTACACGTTCGTGGAGTCGTTCGGATCCACGACGACGGTGTGCGTGTGTGAGCCGCGGCACGTCTGCACGTTCGCGACGTATTTCGGGTTGGCGATGTCGCTGATGTCGAAGATGCGGATGCCGCGCAGCCGGTCATGCGAGACCGAGTCGTGCACGCCGGCGCCGCTGCAGTCGAGCCGGCCGCTCGTCCCTTCGCCCGAGACGAACAGCAGATTCCGGAACACCGACACGTCGCTCTGCGACGCCGGGCAGTAATAGCCGATTCTCAGCGTCGGGCGCGACGGCGTTGTGATGTCCCACACCTCATAGCCGTTGTAGTTGCCCTGAATCACGTAGTTCTTGTAGAAAGCGAGATCGGAGTTTGTCGAGCCGACGAACTTCTCCGACGGCGGGACGTTGGTCACGAGCTTCAGATTCCACGCCGCCTGGCCGGCGTCCTTCAATCCCGGCTTCAGGCCGACGCGCGGATCGGGAGTCGGCGCGACCGTGGACTTGTTTCCTCCGCCCGCAGAGGCGCAGGCGCCAAGCGACACGACGGTGACAATGTGCAGCAGCACGCGAAGCGATTTCATTGCCAATCCTATTTGGGTGTGGGTGGTGCGAAGACGTCGGCGGCGAGCATCCGCTGCATCCGTTCGATTTCGGTGGTCTGATCGGCGAACACGCTCGTCGCCATCTTGTAGACCGGCTCTTCTTCACCGCCGCTCGCGGCGAACAGCTGATTCACCATCGTGATCGCGCCCTGGTGGTGCTGGATCATCAGGCTCAGGAACAAACGATCGAACGCCGGCCCGCGCGCCGCATCCAGCTCGGCGAGCTGCTGGGCCGAGAGCATCCCGGGCATCATGTGCGCCGAATCCATGTCCGGCATCATCATGTGCTGGGGATCGGGATGCGGCACGGCCTCGTGCCGGTCCGCGAGCCAGCGCGACAGCAGGGCGATCTCGTCCTTCTGGCTGGCCACGATGCGGTCGCACAGCGTGCGCACTCCGGGGCCTGCGTCGTGGGACGGCGCCCAGCCCGCGATCAACACCGCCTGCGCGTGATGGTAGATCATTCCTGACATGAAGCGCACGTCTGCGGGTGTGTAGCTCGCTTGCGGAGCCTGGGCTGCGGCGGGTGTGACACGTGCAGCGATGGCAGCGGCGAGGAGGCACGGAATGAAACGCATCATGCTTGGTGGATACTATCACCTCTGCAGCGTACTGCAATGTCGCCCGTTTGCCGCCATCTTCCTCTCATGACCAAACCCTCACACTTCGTCGCGCTCCTGGTTGCCTTCCTAGTCGTGGGCTGCACCGGCCGATCGGCGACGCGGACCGCCGCCGACAGTACGGCCGTCCTTGCGGCATCGCAGCAGTACGTCCAGGCCTGGATTCGCGGCGATACCGCGGCGGCACTCGGCCTCGTGTCCAACGACATCCGCATCCTGATCTCGGGAGTGCCGGACGTTGCGGGCCCCGAAGCAACCCGAAAGCTCTTTGCCGACGAGATGGCGACGTACGACGTGCCGCTGCTCAAGCTCAATCACGAGGACCTCATCGTGAGCGGCGACCACGCCATCGACATCGGGACCTACGAAGAGATCCAGGCGCCGAAGAAAGGCGGCGCGCCGGTTCAGGGCCGGGGCCGCTTCATGACGATTTGGCGCCGCCAAGGCGGTGAGTGGCGCATCACGCGCTACATGCTGAACGATTTGCCGGTTGCCAAGTAACTGGCCTTTCTTGCTGCGATTATGTCATTTAGCGCTCCCCTAGTTGCATTTTTTAACGCGTTTACAATGTTGTACGGCTCTTGCGCCCCCACCGTTCGCTCCGCGCACTCATTCGCTGGAGGTTGCATGCTCGCGCGTTGGACATTGTGCCGTCTCGTGATATACCTGGCCGTGATTCCGACGGCCGTCGCCGCTCAAGCCGACAAGATCCCCTGGGTCAAGGGGCCGACCAAGGGCGTGCTCGGCACGGAAGCCTCGATCGGCGTCCCGGCTGGATGCCTGTTCACGGGGATGGACGGCGTCAAAGTCTTTCTCGAGGTGACCGAAAACCCGGTCTCCGGAAATGAACGGGGCGTCGTGATGTGCCAGAGCGATGCGACGCCCGACCCGTGGTTCGTGCTGTTTTCCTACGACCAGAGCGGCTACGTGCGCGATGACGAGGGCTCGAACCTCGACGCCGACGCGATCCTCGCCTCGGTTCGGAGCGGCACCGAAGCGGCGAACCGCGAGCGCAAGCGCCGCGGCTGGGGCACGCTCTCGGTCGATGGCTGGACGACGAAGCCGTTCTACGATCGCGCGTCGAACAATCTGACGTGGGCGATCGAGGCGCACGACAACACCGGCGCGCGGACCGTCAATCACTCCGTGCGGCTGCTCGGCCGCGGCGGCGTCATGCATGCGGACCTCGTCACGACGCCCAATCAGCTCGAGGGGCTCGTGCCCACGTTCAACGGCATGATCGGCGGCTTCACCTATCAGCCCGGCCACAAGTACGCCGAGTGGCGCCCGGGCGACAAGGTGGCGGCGTACGGCCTCACGGCGCTCGTCGCGGGCGGCGCCGGCGTCGCGCTCGCCAAATCGGGGCTGCTCGTCAAGTTCTGGAAACTGATCATCGCCGGAATTGCCGCCGCGGCGGCCGCCCTCAAGCGGATGTGGGGCAAGCTCACCGGCCGAAGGAACGAGATGCAGCCGCAGTGACGATTGCGATTCTCGCGCTGCTGACGTTGATCGAGGGCATGCGCCGCGTGCCGGCCGGATCGGTCGTGCTGCGGCGCGTGCTGTTTGGGCCATGGATGGTCGAGCGGCCGGAGCCGGCGGAGCGGCTGCGGCTCTTGTCGTGGTGGTCGCCGATCATGGCGACGATCGTGCTGGCGCCACGCCCGTCCTATCAGAAGACGAACGTGAAGGATGTGCGGGCACGGCTCGAGGGACGCGAGCTCTACACCGCGTTATTCGATCTGCGCGTGCTCGGCGCGGTCGAGCTGGTGGTGCTGGTGCTCGGGCTCCCGCTCGCGCTCCAGCGGTTTGGCGCGATGGGATTCTTCGTGGGGCTGGGCGTGGTCCTGCTACTCTGCCTGACAATATTCACGGCACTCGTCTTCAGTGGACGGACGCTCGGCAAGCGTTGGCGCTGGGCGTTCCCGTTCCTGTCGCCCTTTTCCGCGTCGCGCGCCGCGGAAGTGCTGCTCGAGGAAGCGCTGCGCGACGTGCCGCCCGCGGTCGCCGGCAGCGCGCTGCTTCCCGCGGATGCATTTCTGGTATTCGTGCGGCCATTCGTCTACGACGCGAGTAACGGCGGCGACATAGATCGTCGCTTTCTCGAGGGAATGAACCTCAATGAGCTGCGCGCGGCGCTCGCGCAGCGGCCGCGGGGGACGTCGCAAAATGGACAGGGTTTGTGGTGTCCGCGTTGCGGTGCCACATTCATTCACGGTGACTCGTGCTCGGAGTGTGGCGTTCATCTCGTAACGTAGGAGACCGTCAATGCGCGCCCTGTCTGCGACTCTCGTAGTACTCTCCCTCACCGCTTGCGGCAAAGGATCGAAGTCCGGACCGCCGGCCGCACCACCAGCCGCCCCCACGCCGGCGGCGCCCGCCGAATACACCGTCATCATCAAGAGCACGTGGACGAAGACCACGCATCCCTTCGAATACCCGTCCGGTGCGCACTTCTCAGGGATGATCGGCGCGTCGCACAACGCGAAGTACTCGATTTTCGCCGTCGGTCGCCGGCCGACCCCCGGTCTTGAGCACCTCTCTGAAGAAGGAAAGCACTCGCCGCTCGACACCGAGATCAGAACGGCGATCGATCAGGGCAACGCGCTCATGCTGTTCGAGTCCGGTGGGCTCAAGAACTGGAAAGACTCGATGGTCGCGACGGTCCGCGTGGATCCCGCCCATTCCCTGGTGGACGTCGTCAACATGGTGGCGCCCAGCCCGGATTGGTTCACCGGCGCCACCAACGTGAACCTCGAGGAGAACGGCGCGTGGGTCGCGCGCAAGACGCTGACGCTGCCCGCCTACGACTCCGGTGGCGATGACGGCAAGACCTACAAGGCGCCGGATCGGGACACGAATCCGAAGAAGCCCACGACGCGCGCGGCCAACCGGCACTTTGTGATCCATGGGCGTGTGAAGCCGGTGGCAATTCTGATCTTCGTGAGGAAATAGTTCACGCGAGGAAATAGTTCACGCAATAAAGAAAAGTAGGGGCGCAGCATGCTGCGCCCCTACTTCCTTCAGCGCGCGACCACCCCCTCTTACAGCGTCTGCAAGAACTTCTCGAGCGCGCGCTTTTCGAACTCGGTCAGCCGCAGGAAGCGATTGCGGGCGCCGCGTGCTTCGCCGTCGTGCAGCTCGATGGCCTGGCGGACCGTCGTGGCGCGGCCGTCATGCAGAAATGCGCTCGCGAAGCGCAGGCCCATGAGCGGCTCGGTTCTGAACTCCGACCGTAGGGCCTGGCCGAGGCAGATGTCGGCCAGATCCGGACCCATGTCGTGCAGCAGCAGGTCCGTGTAGGCGCGGACGATCTGGAAGCGGAGTACGCGATTGGGATTGGCGCCGGTCACGAGCGCCGGCACGTGACATGACGCGCACCCGATCGACCGGAAGAGCAGGGCGCCCCGTGCGGCCCCGATACTGAACGGCCCGCGCGGCGGCGGCGCGAGGAACCGGACGAACGCATCGGTGGCGTCGAACTGCTGCGCCGTGATCTCCGGCTCGGGCACCGGATCGATGCCAGGGGCAAGCGGCTCGCCGGCGATCGTCTGCTCCGTCTGATTGCCGGGGTTCGTCACGCCCATCTCCATGACAAAGGCGTCGATGTTGAACTCGCGCAGGGTGGCGGCCTGGGCTTTGCGGCCGAAACGCCCGAGCCGGCCATCGGCCGTGCGGTTCGGACGGCCGGAGATGCCGTCGCCGTTGCGGTCGTCGGGATCCGCAAGCGCGAGAATCTCGCCGTCGGGAACGGCATCGAGCAGTCCGAAGCCAAAGAGATCGGGCGTCGTGCGGTGGCCGGAGTCGGTCGCGGCCGCGGGGATCGGCTCTGACGTCAGGTGCGTGTACTCACTGTAGGCGGGTGTGAGCTGTTTCTGAATGACCTGGCCACCGACGGCGGCAAGGTCATCACACTGCGCGGTTCCCGACCCGGCGTGGAACGCCGTCGCATGGACTTCGATGTCTTCGCCGCCTTCCTCTTCATTGCTCCCACTACCGCCCACCACGGGCTCCTCATGGCAGGACCCGCAGCCGACGGCGTTGAAGAGCGGGCCGAGGCCCGTCTCCGGTGTGAACTCGGTCTGGAAAACGACTCGGCCAACCTCGAATTGCCGGCGCTGCGCAGGACTGAGCCCTGGCAGCGGCCTGCCGAGCGATGGCGGAACGATCAGGACCTCCGCGGCAGGCGTGGGAGTCTTCGCGTCGGGCGGTGCAGCGGTAGGCGCGCCGCGCTCGCAGGCACCCAGCCCGACGATGAGTGTGCACAACAAGGTGTTGCGGGTCGTATAAAGCATGCGGCCCTCCAGGACCATATCGAAGGGCGCGCGGCAACATGCGAGCCACTCACGAAACAGCGCGGGTCATATGGGCTTTATTCGGGGGGGGATTCCCTAATGTGACGGGTCGCACATTGTGCTTACTCGTGGTTGATTTGTTCGCGCTTATCCCGCCAAACCCAAACACCCATGATCTGGAGAGGAATCGCGTGGTATCCGCGGCGCTCTTTCTTGCCCTGCTCGTTCAAGGTCCTCCGCCCGAGACGGCGCGCATCGTTACGGCGCATCAGTGGGCTGTGCGCCTTGGCCGCGACATGGGCGACTCGCTCTGGCCCGGCTTCCGTCCCGACACGATCCCGGTGCTCTATGTCCTGCAAGGGCAGGGGACGTTGCTCCTGGGCTGGAGCGGCGACCTGCCCCAAGGGTTCTTGCCCATCGAGGGCGTCGCCGGATCGGGCTGGCAGGCAGCGGCCGACCGCGGCGCGGCGAGCACCGGGACCACGCTCGCCGGCCGTCCCACGGCGCAGGTCGTGGTCAACGACTCCGCGACCATCGCCGCGCTCGTCGGTCTCACCACGCACGAGGCGTTTCACGTCTTCGAAGCCGCATCAAGAAAGGAAGGCAGGCGCTTCGGTCGTGGAGAGAACGCGTTTCTCGTCACGAGCTATCCCGTGTTCGATTCGCAAAACGAATCGGGCATGGCGCTCGAAGGCCGGATCCTCGAGGCGGCGGCGGGAGGGCGGGGGGGAGGCGCGACATCGAAAGCGCAGAAGCGCGCCCTCGCCCGGCAGTTCCTCGCGGTCCGGGAATCGCGCCAGCGCGCGCTCGGCGCCGACTTCGCCGAGTTCGAGCAGCTCGCCGAGCTCAATGAAGGGCTGGCGGAGTATACGCTGGTGCGGGCGGTGCAGCTCGCGGGCCGGCAGCGGGACTTCCCCGATCGCGCCGGCGCCCAACGACTCCAGAGCGACAAGCTCGTCGCCCTGCACAAGCTCACCGAAAACGCCGCGCTCTCAATCCGTCTGCGGTACTACGCGACCGGGCCTGCGCTGGGACTATTACTCGATGCACTCGCCGGAGCGGCGTGGAAGACGCGTCTGATTGATGAGAATCTGACCGTGCAGGATGCGCTCGCCGACGCATCCGGCTATCGCAGTCAGGAGCTCGCGCTCCGCCGTCAGGCGGAATCGACGTTCGCAATCAAGAAGCTCCGCGCGGCGGCCGATTCCGGCGTGGGCCGCCTGCGCGCGTTCCGGCAAGCGCAAGTCGATAGCGTCCTCAACGCCCCCGGGGTCCAGCTCGTCGTCACCGTCGAAGGCCGCTCCCTCGGCCTGTGCGGGATCGATCCGCAGAATCTTTTGCAAGTCGAGCCCGGGGTCCTGCTGCACACGCGCTGGCTCCAGGCGTGCGCGGGCGACGTGTTGCAGGCGACATTCAACACCCCGGTCGTCCAGGACCGCAC
>WNGC01003784.1_pt1 | contig 21652 bp, 20 predicted proteins | sample 5400051 | NCBI WGS metagenome assembly WNGC01 (sample SAMN13153368, study PRJNA577476) | soil metagenome | isolation source: 20 cm soil or saprolite under grassland replicate 2 | place: USA:California | collected 2016-06-15
GTCATCGCCGACGATCAAAACCGAACGCGCCTTGAGTTTATCGGCGCGTCGCATCTGACTCTTTAAGCTCTTCGCCTCCCCTTCCATTTCGACAACGAGTCCCTGCCGCCGCAAGCGATTCACCACCCGGAAGGCCCAGTCCCGCGCTGGGGTACCGACCCAGACGATATAGACTGAAGGATCGGCCGGCTCGTTCGTTTCCTTTTCCCGCAGCAGAAGAGTCAAGCGCTCAATTCCTATTGCAAAGCCAACACCGGGAATCGACGGCCCGCCTAATTCTTCAACGAGACCATCATAGCGGCCGCCGGCAGCGACGGTATTCTGCGAACCCAACTGATCGCTGGTCCATTCGAAAGTCGTACGGGAATAGTAATCGAGGCCGCGAACCAGGCGCGGATTGAGAACATAAGCGACGTTGGTTTCGGCCAGCAAACGCCTCACTAGGTCGAAGTGATCACGGCACTCCGCGCAAAGACTCTCGAGGATAGACGGAGCTTCTCGGGTTGCCTCTATGCAACCTGGCTCCTTACAGTCCAAGACCCGGAGCGGATTGCGCTCCATACGTCTTCGGCAATTGGCGCAAAGCAAATGTTCTTTTTGTCTTAGGAAGGCAAGCAGCTTTTCACGATACCGTGGACGACACTCGGCACAGCCGAGTGAATTGAGCTCCAAGGTGGCGCCGTCAAGACCCACCGCGGCAAAGAAATCCCGCAGCATAAGCAGCATCTCCGCATCGATGAACGGATCGGCTCGTCCGAGCGCCTCGGCGCCGATTTGATGAAATTGCCGCATTCTCCCCTTCTGTGGGCGCTCCCGCCGGAACATGGGCCCCATATAATAGAGCTTCCGTACCGGTTCGGTTTTATACATCTCCGACTCGACATAGGCGCGCACCACGCCGGCGGTGCCTTCCGGCCTCAGCGTGAGCATCGATCCGTCCCGATCGGTGAAGGTGTACATCTCCTTTTCGACGATGTCCGTTGTCTCGCCAATGGAGCGACTGAAAAGTTCGGTTTTTTCCAAAATGGGAATCCTAATCTCGGAAAAGTTGTACGATGAGAATACCTGACGCGCCTTTCCCTCGACGAATTGCCAGGGTTGCACCGCTTCCGGAAGGATATCGGAAAAACCTTTTATCGCTGTAATTCTCATACAATTTTTCTCAGAGCATCACTCCATACACCATAAGAACTTATGGAGGTCAAGCAACCAGGGACGCAAGCGCATTCAAGTTCCCAAAAGTCTCATATGGCGCTAACCAGGCTCAGGTTTAGGCGCCCGTTTCGGCGGAAAATCTTAACGTTATACCGGCGGCTCGGCCGCGGACCCTTTATTGCGGACCACGCGCGTTGTAGCGATACACCCGGCTTCGGCGCGTAGTGCCGTTAAGCTCAGCAAAAAGAAACCCGCGGAAAACCATAAAATACGTCAAACAAACACCGAGTCCGAGGGCGAGCACGAAAAGCTGCAAGAAGCCGGGCAAGCCGTAAGTCAGGAGTTCAAGAAGCTGAAAGACAAAAAATCCCGCCACGGTGAGGAGGATGTTTGGCAAAAACCATTCGATCCAATTTTCGACAATAAAGTTATAGCTGGCGGTCAGCAGCTCAATCCCCGACGACCGGGTTTGATAGAGGCATTCCGGAAGCGGGTTGAGAAGAACGTACAGAGCTATCCTAATAAGGAGAAATATTAGAGCGCCATTGGGAAACGAGGCGAGAGCCAACGCTGCAACCCTCATGGGAATCCACAAAATAAAGGAAATAAATAGCAGCTCCCAAAGATATGCGGTAAATCCCCGAAGAAAATCATTGAAGTTGGCTTTGCCAATTTTCACCATGTTTTCTAAGAGATAGAGGCCCGAGCTCACACACGCCTGAGTCGCCAAAGCGAAAAGTAGGCCGCCGACGATGCCCAATGGCGAGACGACCAAGCCGGCCAATGACAAGGCGATAGCGTAGGCTAATGGGGCAAAACTGATAACCCAGTTCTCTGCCACGCATTGAAATGACCGACGCAAAGCACTGGCATAAATCCAAAGTGTCGCCTGCACGACTTCCATGGCACTGTCATAGCAAAAAAGGGCGGAAAGTGCAGCGTGAATGATTTATTGCGCCTTTTCGTCTTCACATGACCCCAGATATTGCTCTGCGTGTGGCAAAAAAATTTCTCCTATCTGAGCCGAGACCCTTGCGGCTAAAAAAATGTTTACTAGTATTATAGTAAGAGTCCCGTCACAGCACAGGTCAAGAGTCTTTTCGCGAACGATGCCGGTCATCCGTCGGCAGCGAGGTCTGTTTCGATATGCACGAAGCATCCATGAATCCACTTTTTCAGCCGGACTCCTTGGCTCCCGCGCAGTTTGAGGAGACGATGCACCGGGCCGTTCCGTTGGAGCCGGAAAAAAGGCTGATGCTTGCGGTCTTAGAGGACGCCGTTATCTGTTTCCAAGAGAACCTTTTTGCGCGTGACAAGAAGAAACGGCAGCTCTTTCTGGAAACTGAACAGTGGATTTTCGAGGAGCGAAGTAGCCGTTTATTCGCCTTTGATAATCTCTGTCAGGCAGTGGATTTGAATCCACGCTATATCCGGCGCGGTTTGAGGCGCTGGCAGGAGAGCCGTTCGAAGAAACAAACGAATGTTTCGTCCAATCCGCCAAGCCCAGCCAAACAGGCAAGAAGGGCTCTAATGATAAGAGCGGAAAACGGCAAATTTAAGGAGCAACAAAAAATCTATTGAGTGCGTCCCATAGACGAGGCTCCGAAGTTAACCGTCTATGTTCGCATGTTGCCACCCCGGGAAGGCAGTTTGCCACCCGGGAAGGCAGTTCCCAATCCGCAGAATTCTTCCTCTTCTACTTTAGTTTCGGTCTGCAAGCGACGGCTCTAGCATAATTTTATGGACATCCGCTCTTCGCCGGGCTATAAGCCTTCGACGATTCACTTGGCCAAAGAGAGGAATGCACGAAAATGAGGAAAATTATTCCGACAGGGGCACTTTTGCTATTGGGTTTAGTTCAAACTCTGCCAGCACAAACCATCACGGTTCGTTACGGCCAAATCCCATCGACCATCAAAACCGTATCCGCTCTTCAGTTTACCATCGCTCAGCGCAAGGGATTTTTCTCACGTGAAGGAATCAATCTCGCAATGGTGCCTATTGAAGGCGGTGCCAACAATATGATGGCCGCACTCGACAGAGGGACCGTGGAGATCACTCGCACCGCTACGCCCTATCTAATTCAAGCGGTCCTCAAGGGTTCGGAAGGCATAGCTATCGCCGGCGAGACGCTAACACCTATCTACAGCCTGATTGCCAAACCAGAGATCAAAACATTCGCCGATCTCAAAGGTAAGGTCGTAGGTCTGTCTCTCGCCGTCGATACGATCTCCATTTCAACCCGCAAGCTCATGGCGAAAAACGGCATCAAGGAAGGGGACTTTAAAGTAAAGGAGCTGGTCGGCACGCCGGCGCGCGCCGACTGCCTGCGGAAGGGCGAATGCGACGCGGTACCGCTGGGGCAACCGGAGGACTTCCTTCTAATGAAGCAGGGCTACCAACGGCTCGGGGTTTCCACCGACGCGGTTCCGAGTTTTCTGTTTACCGTGAGCGCCGTACGAAAATCCTGGGGAGAAAAGAACCAAGAGGCTCTGGTACGCTACGTCCGCGGGCTCGCGTCGGCTTTCCGCTTCATGCGCGACTCGGCAAACCGCGATGAGGTCGTCCGCATGACTGCCGAAACCACGGGCTCACCCGAAGAGATCGCCCGTCAAACGCTATCGCTCTATTTCGAACCCGATCGCGGCGTGGTTCCGAAGCAAGGCGAGCTGGACGTCAAAGGATTGGGTCAAGTCATTCAATTCATGGCCGAGGCGGGGGAACTGAAGCCGCCCCTGCCCGCTCCCGAGCGCTTTGTCGATCTGCAATATCTCAAGGCAGCGGAGTTACAATGATTCTTGGCGAATTTCTATCACAGAGCCATGCCGGACGTTGGGGCGTCGGATGGGCCTATGACATGGATCGTCCTTGGATCAAGGCGCACCACAACATCCTCTCCTTCACACGGATCAAAACTGATAAGGGAGTTCGGGTCAATCCGGGCGATGATAACGGTTTTCCCACACCGCAAGGTGACACGGCAGTGCGTCATTCCGGGAGTCACTCTGGTTACTTTTGCTCTGAGCTCATTAACAGCGCTGAACGTGTTCAGAACGGACGCATAAGATAACGCGACTACCGGAGGCCGAAACAGCTTTCGCCTCGACCTTACCTTCCTCGATGCGAACGGTTGCAATTCCGCCATCAACACTTTCGACCAGTCCGCTAATGCGATTTTCAATGCCGACGGTGTCAGCCACCTGTTCCGTTAGCGGATGGGCGAAGACATCGGCCGCAGGCCCGAGTTGAACCAGTCTGCCTTCGTGCAAGACTCCGACGCGGTTCGCCATTGCGAATGCCTCGTGCCGATCATGAGTGACAAACACCGTAGTGATTCGCGTCTCTCTCAGGATTCTTTGCAGATCGTCCAGAAGCGATTCTCGACTCAGCGGATCCAACGGTGAAAAAGGTTCATCCAACAAAAGCACTTCCGGCTCTAAGACGAACGCGCGCGCCAAACTCGTTCTTTGCGCCTCGCCGCCGGAGAGTGTGCGAACGGGACGCGAGGCGAGGTGGCCGATGCCGAGCCGATCCAACCAGGGGCGAAGGAGTCGCTCAATTTTTGCGCGATCTAAACCGCGCAGCCTCAAGCCAAGAGCCGCATTGTCATAGACTGAGGTATTCAACAGGAAAGGTTCTTGAAAGACGCTGCCGACGCGGCGCCTAAAGCCCATTGAGTTTTTCCGGTTTACCTGTTCATTCCGGAAATAAACCTTTCCCGCGCTTGGATACTGCAGCAATCCGGCGATTCGCAGTAGAGTAGATTTTCCGGCTCCGTTTGGCCCAATCAGAGCCAACACCTCGCTGGACTGAATATCGAAGGAAGAAATCTGCAGGGCTGTAAAGCCGCCGTATTCGACAACGATGTCACGCAGCGCTATAACGGTCTCGGCCACCGGAGCTGCTCCCGCTGCTGAATATGGGTGAGGCAAAAGTTAATTCCGAAAGTCAGCGCAAGTAAAATCAGCCCCAGAGCTATCGCGACATCGAAGTTTCCTTTTCCGGTCTCCAGCACGGTTGCGGTGGTCAAAACTCTCGTCTGGCCCTTGATGTTGCCGCCCACCATCATCGAAGCGCCGACTTCCGAGATGACGCCGCCGAATCCCGCCATGACTGCCGCTAGAAGCGGCAAGCGCGCTTCCTTGCATAAGAGCCACAGGAGTTGTGGCTTCGATGCGCCGATACCGAGTAACTGAAGGCTCAGTTTAGGATCGAGTGTCTGAAAACTCGCCATCGTAAGCCCGGCCACTATGGGAAATGCAATGATCACCTGGGCAACAATCATCGCGGTCGGAGTATAGATGAGTTCGAGAAAACCCAGCGGCCCGCTGCGCCACAGAAATATCGAGACGAACAGGCCGACGACGACCGGAGGCAGCCCCATGCCGGTATTCACCAATGCTACAGCCACGCTTCGCCCCGGAAATCGGAGCAGCGCAAGGGCAATTCCCGGAGGGATTCCCAGCACGAGCGATATGAAGGTGGCCGCGCCTGAAATTTTGATCGACAGCCACGTTATTGCCCAAACGTCGGCGTCTAAGCCGAAGACGATCTCAAATGCCTTGGCGATGCCTTGCCAGATGAGTTCCATGCTAGGCTCCGAGATCTTCCTCTTTCCTGTCAGCGACGGGAATAAACAGCGGTTGACCGAACTTCTCTACGCCAAAATTTCTGATCACGGTCTGGGTATGCGGCGCGACCAGGAAATCGGCGAACGCTTTTCCGCCCGCTAGGTTGACCTTCGGACCATTGGCGGGGTTCACTTCCATCACAGAGTAAATATTTAAGAGCAGCTTGTCGCCTTCGATGAGAATAGGGAGACTCAACCGCTTGCCGAGGGCTAAATAAGTTCCGCGGTCGGTTATGGTGTAGGCGTTGCGTTCATTGGCAATGTTGAGCGTAGCTCCCATGCCCTGGCCCGACTCGATATACCAAGAACCCTTCGGCTCGATTCCTGCGGTCTTCCACAGCGACTTCTCGAGGGTATGCGTACCTGAGTTGTCGCCGCGGGAAACGAACGGCGCCTTGGTCTGCTCAATCGCTTTCAAGGCGGCGAGAGCGGATTTCGCGGATCGAATTTTGGCGGGATCGTTCTTCGGACCGATGATGACAAAATCATTGTACATGACGAGCCGCCGATTCAATAGTTTGCCCTCGCCGACGTATTGTTTCTCTAAGCTCGGCGCATGCACAAGAGCCACATCGGCATCTCCCTTAGCGGCCAAGGCAAGCGCCTGCCCCGTCCCCACCGATATGGGTTTGACCGTGTAGCCGGATTGTTTTTCAAAAAGCGGAATAAGCACGTCGAGGAGACCGGAATCTTGTGTGCTCGTGGTCGTTGATAGAATAACGGTCCTTTGTTTTGGTTCGGCTCCGTCCGCACTCGTTGTGGCAACTAAGCCGATAGAGACTACCGCCAAAAGAATTCTCGGAGTAATCCCGTGAGGCATTGACAATTGTCTCCTCGAGGCCATACCCGCCTGGGGCGGAATTTGTTCAAGCATTTTGGCTCCTCCGACGTCACCGTCCTTTAATACCGAGCTCTTTTTGCGCTTCGCGTAGCGGCGCGAAATCCGCCACTTCTTCGATGGCAACAGGACGGTCAATCTTCATGGCCTGTCTTCCCTGATCGATGACCAATCTGAGACCGCTCTCGGCGATGTTTCCATCTTCACTGAAGATGCGCCACGTCGAATCATATGTTGCGGCGGCGCTTTCCCGGTCCACATGCACCCAATCCATCAATGTCTGAATGGTCCCTTCACGATTCTGCCGCACAAATCGATTCGCTCGCAGGGCAGCTTTGATCATTCTTTTTACCTCGTCCGGTTTTTCCTTGAGCTTTTTCGTATTCACCCCCAGCCCGGTAAACGGCAGCTTAAAATGCTCGAAAAAGCGCGACAGCACGTTAAAGCCAAGCCTGGTTGCTTCCGAGTCCGCCGGGGGCGATAGCACGGCCACGTCCACGATTCCCTCGCGCAAAGCGGTGTAGCGCGATCTTTCCGCCCCAAGAGGAATAATTTTCAGTTCCCGCTCGGGGTCCACACCGCCTTGTTTGAACATCATCCGCGCCGCAACGTCGGAGGTCGCGCCAAACGTGCTGACCGCAAGGGTTTTGCCCTTCAAGTCTTTCAGAGATTTGTATTCCGGGCGGGCGATCAACAAATGCGTCGAGCTGTCCATGTAGCTCGAAACCACTTTCATCGGCATGCCGCGCAACGCGCCTCGAACCACCGACGCGAAAATCATCGTGTAATCGATATCCCCGGTACTCAGCGCGGTGATCGATACGTTCGCGTTCATTCTGATGATCTCAACGTCCAAGCCTTCGTCTCGGAAAAATCCTCGTTTTGAAGCCAGCCCGGCGGTCAGGAATGAAATATCCACTGCTGAAATCGAAAGACGCACTTTATCCGCCGCCACGCTTGTATCCGCCCACATCAACAACACGACGATGAGCGCAACTCGTTTCATTTCTACCTCTCCCCAATAGTCTATCGCCCCGTCTCCCTGGTCACCTGCCGCAGGAGCGAATAGTCCACGATCTCCTTCAATGCGATATCGCGCTTGGCTCCCGTCTCGTGCTTCGCTTGTTCGAGAAGATCCTTCAAATCCGCTTCGCTGACCGTACCATCATCCGACATCGTTTGAAGCATGATTTTGTAAGTCTCGTCGGCGGCATCGGCATCCACCGAGAATTTTTTCGCGATAAACTCCGTCACGCCCTTTTTGTCTTCTCTCACCGCCCTCAAGGTTCGGAGAAAGCCTCTGAGCATTTTCTTGAGCTGTTCCGGATTTTTCTCGGCCTTGTCTTTCGAGCTCGCAAGGCCCGTGAGCGGTTGTGACATGACCTTGCCGGCAAAGATCAACTCTTTAAAACCTTTCTGCTTCATTCGGATGTTCCACGGGACCGGCATAATGGCCGCCTCTACTGATCCTGCCTCCATGGCCGCCATGCGCACCGAAGCCGCGCCGATGACGATCAGAGTTACCTCTCGATCCGGGTCTACGCCGATCGCTCGCAGAGACGCGCGGGTTGCCGCCGCGCCGGTGCCGCTGAGAGAAGCGACGGCGACTTTCTTTCCTTTCAGGTCTTGCCCGGACTGGATTCGCGAATTTCCCATCAGATAAAACAAAACACTCTTGAAGTCATGGGAGAAGATCTTCATCGGCACGCCGCGCACGGCGGCGAAAAACGCCGTTCCGGCGCCGTACATGTAATCGACATCTTTGCCGGCGACGATTGAGCTCACCGCCAGTTCCCCACGCAGAACCCGAAACTGCAGGTCGATACCTTCCTTGCGATAAAAGCCCTTCTCGATGCCGTAGAGCAGAGGCGTAATGCTGACGCTATCGCTGGAATGGGTGATCAGAACTTTTTCGAGCGCTTGCGCTTTGGCGGTACTTTGCAGACCACAAACGATCAGTAGCGCGAGGCCGAGAGAAATCCACACCTTCTTCACGATTCTAAATTCTACCCTCATGTATAGTTTTGATAAAATTTGACAAGGGGGGTGGCTTCGGTTAACAAAGGCTTTGGAATCCCGCGTCTAGACAGAAATAGCAGAACCAATACTCCAGAGGCAACATACGTCACTGAATGAAGTGGATTCCGGAATTTGGAGAATACCAGCGGGCGGCCTTTTCTCGATGGAACGATGCGCCGGTGCTAAAACCGTTCGGGCTTTACCGCGAGGAAGGGTCCGGCAGAATCTCATCTAGGACTTTAAATTCTCAGTCAGTTTAAGCGACGATGAAATTTGGCGTTTTTCTTCCAGTCTCCGGCAGGGCTGCCAGCCGCAAGACGCTGATGGAAGCCGCACAGCAAGCCGAACAGCTCGGCTACGATTCTGTATGGAGCGCCGACCGCATCATCATTCCCTGGGAGATCAAGACCACCTATCCATATAGTAAGAATGCGACATTCATTGTTCCGCCCGCCCGACCCTTCTTTGAGCCACTCACTTGTTTAGCGTTTCTGGCGGGTTGCACGGAAAAGATCCAGTTGGGAATGAGCGTTATGGTGATGCCCTATCGCCATCCGCTTTATTGGGCCAAGATCGCCACGACCATCGACCAGTTGTCCACCGGAAGATTGATTATGGGAGTGGGTGTCGGCTGGATGAATGAGGAGTTCGCTGCCTTGGGCGCGCCGTTCAAAGAGCGAGGCCAAGTCTCGGACGAACAGCTCCAACTCATCGACAAGCTCTGGAAGGACGAGCACATAAATTTTCATGGTCAACATTACGATATCCATGATATCGCTTTCAGCCCCAAGCCTTTCCAAAAACCCCGGATTCCCATTTGGGTCGGCGGCGAAGGCAAACTGGCGCAACGTCGCGCCGGCATATACGGCGACGCGTGGTTTCCTTATTTCATCCGAATTACGCCGGACGAACTGGCGAAGCGCTTCGATAACGTGCGGCGCTCTGCCCGCGAAGCCGGGCGCGACCCGGACGAACTAACCTTTGCCTGTTGCCTGCCCATCGAACTAACAACTAAAGACGTCCCGCAAGAAGAAGATTACTTGAAAGGCAGTAGCGCACAAGTCGCCGACGCGCTGAAGAAATTCCGAGATCTGGGCGTTGTCCACATCGGCTTGCAGTTCATGATCCCTCACTATCCCGAACGACAGGAGCAGATCCAGCGCTTTGCTAAGGAAGCATTGCCGGTTCTTCGGAGTTGATTTCAATCAGTCGTAGCGGCCTATACAGTGGATCTAATAGCGCCGTTCTGGTTCCACCTCCTCACATGAACGGCGTTTCCCTTGCCCGTTCGCACTGAGCTTGTCGCGTGCAGCACCATGCTATTGAATCGTCTTTTACAGTTCTTAGCTCGGATTATGCACTCTTGACAGCGATCGAGGGGCGAGCCCTCCAGAGCGAAGGCAATGACCCTGTGCCTTGGAGCGGCCTGCAAACCGAGTTACTGGAGCGAATGCCTGGGAAAAAATGCGGGCGCCGAGCCAAGCACCAAAGACGGCATTGAAGCTGTTCGTCTCTGTGCCTTCACTCCTCCAGGCTCATCCCTCGATCGACACAGTGTCGTAGTTTTTCCTCTGACCATGAATAATGCGGGCTAGGTAGAAATTCGTAACGCCTTGGGATAAGTAGAATCCATCTGCTCAATCTAGTTTCAAAATCACCAACACCGTAAGAAAGGACCCCCACCATGGCCAATTTACCGCGCGTGGCGCTGATCATTACCGGAGGAACCATCGATTCCGTTGGCAAAGACCGATTGGATCTTGCCTGGTACATCGAAGCCGGCAAACGCCTCGGCGACGGAGAGCTGTTACAGCAACTTCCTGAGCTGAAGAGCATCGCCGAAGTCCAGGAGGTCCCATTCCGCCGTCTGCCGAGCCACGCGCTGGTGGACAAAGATTGGTTGGACCTAGTGCGCACCGTTCATTCCATCTTCGATCAGGATAAGGCCGATGGCATCGTCATCACTCACGGCACCAACACCATCGAAGAGACCGCTTATTTTCTAAACCTGACACTCAAAACCGATAAGCCCGTCGTCCTTGTCGGCTCCATGCGCCCCTCATCCGCCATCAGCGCCGATGGTTATTTGAATGTGGTGAACGCCGTCAAAGTCGCCGCCGATCCCAACTCCCGCGGGCGCGGTTGTCTGTTGGTCATGAACGATACGATTTTCAACGGGCGCGACGTGACGAAGAACGCGACGTATCGAGTCGAAGCTTTTCAATCGCGCGATCTCGGACCGCTCGGCTACGCCGACGGCGACGGCAAGATCGTCTACTACCACACGCCGGTAAAGAAACACACGGTGGATACGGAACTCGATGTTCGCAATATGCAATCGCTGCCGCGCGTCGATATCGTTGTCTCTTACGTCGGCGCGGACGGCAAGATGATCGAAGCCGCGGCGGCCGCGGGAGCCAAAGGCATCGTCAGCGCTGGTACCGGCGCAGGAAGACCCACGCCCGCCGAAGACGAAGCCTTCGACCGCATGTTCAAGGAAAAAGGAATGATCATGTGCCTCTGCAGCCGCGTCGCCTCCGGCCGCGTGGTCCGAAGTCCCGGCCTGACGCGGCGCGGCTTCGTCGCCGGTGACAATCTTCAACCATGGAAGGCTCGTTTGCTGTTAGCGCTCGCCCTCACCAAGACCAACAACGCCGACGAGATCCAACGGATGTTTGACACGTACTGAATATATTCAACCCACAACCACGGTGCCACACGTTTCCCGTCAGACGAATCACCTAGCCAGAATCAGATTTGCAGCAGCCAGAATCAAAACGATGGCGAGCAGCCATTGAATGCCACGCGCCGGCAATCTCCGGCTGCCGTAATGCGAACCCAACGATCCTCCGGCGATCGCCGCTCCCGCCAGCAGGATCGCCATGGACGGCAGCGGCTGCCCGCTATATAAGTAGCCGAACAAACCCGCAATCGAATTGACGAGTATAAAGAAGACGCTCGCAGCCGCTGCGTTTCGTGTTCGTGCCCATTCACAAAACAGCAGCAGCGGCGTTAAAAAATATCCGCCACCGGTGCCCGTTAGACCGGTAAACAATCCGATGACCGCACCGGCAATCAAGGCGATCGGCGCTTTAGGGAGCGTCACCTTAGCCGGTTCGCGGTGCCGCCGTAACAACCACGCCGCCGAGAACAACAGTATAACGCCGAGCAGCAGTCTGAAGAGCTGTGACGGTACGCGGAGATAGCCGCCCAGGTAAGCGGACGGCACGGAGAGTAACGCAAAGGGCCAAAACAACGTCCACGAAAAGTGGCCGGCACGCCAGAACTGAAACGCGCCGATGCTAGCCACCAAGATGCCGAGAAATAACGCCGTCGGCTTCACGACGGTCGCGCCGAAACCGAAAAGGGTCATGACCGCAATGTATCCGGTCGATCCTCCCTGACCCACCGCCGCATACAAAAACGCCACGAACGCGATCGCGAGACAGACAAGAGAGTTGTGAAGGATGGTCATTTGCTGTGAGAGATTTCAGCCGACACCGCGCGAGTGCGACTCGACGTGGATAGTCAATTCGCAAATCCGAAAGTTCGGATGCCCTTTTTACACCGCCCTTAGCGCCTGAATGATATTCAGCCGCGCGGCCCGAACGGCGGGCAGAAAACCGCCGATGAGTCCCATCAGTAAAGAAAATCCAAGAGCGTTTGCGATAATTGACGGCGACAGCGCAAATGAAAAGGCGAGCTCCGAAAAGGAACCGAAGTTGAGGGTCGAGATGGTAAAGAACTGCAGCAGCGATGCCAGTCCGAGCCCCAACAGCCCTCCCGACAAAGACAAAACGAAAGACTCCGCAAGAAAAGCCAGCAGGATGCTGCGCCGGTAAAAACCCAGCGCGCGCATGGTGCCAATCTCCACCGTTCGATTAGCTACGGCGCCGTACATGGTAATCATGGCGCCGATCGTCGCCCCGGTGCTGAAGATGATCGTAATGAAAAGGCCGAGAATACGGATGAACTTTGCCATCATTTCCGACTGTTCTTCAAAGAATTTCTTTTCTCTCTTCGGCACGAAATATTGCAGGCGGTTGTCCGCCTCAAAGGCAGTGACCAACTCCCCGAAATCGTCGGGATCCTTGAGCCTGAAGGTCACCGTGGAAAACGATCCGCGTTTGAAGGCGTCCATGACTTGATGGATATCGCCCCAAATCTCGGAATCGAAACCACTGCCGCGGGTGTCGAAGATGCCTACCACGCTCCACAAGTCGCCGCCGAACTTGACCTGCTGACCGATCTGCGCGCCACCGAATCGCGTCGTTATGCCGCTGCCGACGATGATCTCGCGCGCGCCCCATTTGAACATTCGGCCCTCGACGATCCGAACCTGTGGCCTCAGCTGAAACGCAGCTTCATCCACGCCCCGAACCGTGACGTTGCTGATTCCCTTCGCGCCGAGCTTCGCCAGATTGATAATCACAACCGCTTCTTGAGAGCTCAATGGACGGCCGTCCGCTGACCTCGCGACTTGCGGCATGTTGCTAACGATGCCCGCCGCTTCACGATCAATGATGCTCATGATCTCGCTGGCCGCCGCCTTGCGAGCTACGGTGACGTTATCGTCGGAGCCCGTGGATCTCAGCGTTTGTTGGACGCCGTTGGCCATCATTAAAACGGCGGTAAAAACGAAAACGACGAGGGCGATGCCCAGCACGGTAATCAGGGTCGTAAGCCGTCGCGACGAAGAGCTGCGCAGGATGTACTTCAGCGGAACTTGCATAGAAACGTTTACCCCACATCAGGAAGCCCGCGATGCAGCCGAGCACAATCGTTTCAGGCTTGATGTAAAATACTGGGAACCAACCTTTCGGGAGCGCGGTTTGAAAACCTCGGACTGCCGGTAAGGTAACCAACAAACCCAGAGCCGTGCCTAAGATCGAAATGATCAGCGATTCGCCGGCGACGAGAAAAAACAGGTGCCGGCCGGAAAAGCCCAAAGCCTTCAAGACGGCGTACTCGTGGGTCCGCTCGCGCACCGACATGATCATGGTATTGGCGACCACGAGCAAGATGATGCCGATGATCAGGAACGACATGATATTCATGGCCGTAATGACGGCGCTGGCCGACGACAAAAAGTTTTGCTGAAAGGCGCGCTCCGTCTCGGTTTTGGTTTCGGCGCGCGAGTTGGCGAACAGCCGGTCGATGGCTTCCGATACGGCGGCTGAATTCTCCGGATCACGAATACGGACGATATACCAACCCACCTCGCCCGAGCGCTCCGGCATTTCTAGCCGGACTCTTTCGTCAACATACTTATAGTGAAACATCATGGTCGCCGGATCGGTGGTCTGATCCCTCGGCCGATAAATCCCGCGCACGACGAATTCCCAGCTTCCGGGGTAGACGTCGCCTTCGACATTCATGATGTCGCCTAATTTAAGATTGTATCTGCGCGCGAGATCGACACCGATGATGCAAGCGTTACGCTCCCGTTTGAAAGTGTCGAACTGGTCCTTGGGAATGAGGAATTCCGGGTAAACCTCAAAGAACGTTTCGGAATCCACCGCCAGGCGCCCGAAAAATTGATTTTTGTCGATGTACACGCCGGAAAACCAGGTGGCGTAAGTCACGTTTTCGACGCCGGGGACTTGGGCGATGCGATCGCGGTAAGCCAGCGGAAGGGGAAAAACAAACGACACGGCGTGCCGCGTGATCAACCGGTTGGCGGAAGACGCTTCCACGCCCGCGTGCCAGGCGCTCACCACCGTGCGCAGAAGCGCGAATGCCATCACTGCCACTCCGACTCCGAGGATGGTGAGCAGGCTACGCAGCTTGTGCCGCAAAGCGTTGCGGAAGAGAAGTCTCAGCAGCTCCAAAGTCGCTTCCTCAGGCGAGCTCGCCCTTATCCAGCTGACGCACGGAGCGGGCTCTCTCCGCCGCGCGAGGGTCATGGGTCACCATGAGAATCGTTTTGTTGAGTTCGCGGTTCAGCCGGTCCATCAAATTCAGCACTTCTTCGGCGGAGATCTTGTCGAGATCTCCCGTGGGCTCGTCGGCGACGAGAATCGCCGGATCGGTGACGATGGCCCGCGCGATAGCCACCCGCTGCTCCTGACCGCCGGAAAGCTGGCGCGGGTAGTGGCGCATGCGGTCGGCGAGACCGACGACCTGCAGGGCGGTGGCCGCATGGGCGCGCCGTTCCCGTTTTGAAAGCGGCGTAAGAATCAGCGGCAGCTCGACGTTTTCTACCGCCGTCAGAACCGGAATCAGGTTGTAGAATTGAAAGATAAATCCGATGTTGCGCGAGCGCCAGATTGCCAGCTCGGTCTCGCTCAACCGGGTGACGTCGGTTCCCGCGATTAGAATCGTCCCTTCGGTGGGCTTATCGATGCCGGCGATCAGATTCAAAAGTGTTGTCTTTCCCGATCCCGACGGGCCCATGAAGGCAACGAACTCGCCTTCCGCCACCTCGAGCGTGATATTGCGAAGCACCGGGATCTCTAGACTATCACGGTGGTAAGACTTGGACAGGTTCTGAACTTCGATGAGCGGATGTTCCATCTAACAGACATGTTCATTGAGATTTGACGGAGACTTTCGAGTCGGGTTGAATTCTTTCATCAATTTTTCCAATAACCTTCTGTCCCTCTTTCAACCCCTGCTTGATCTCAATCAAATTGCCGATGGGTCGCCCAACGACGACCGGAACTTCTACTGCGCGATCCTCTTTCACCTGATACACGACTTGTCGTCCGTTTCGGGTCGCTACGGCGGTCGCAGGCACCGTAAGAACCGGCCGAGTCGAAGCCGCCGTCTGGGCGAAATCGGCGGATAGAAACGTGATCTTCGCGCTCATGTCGGGCAAGACCCGGTGATCGTAATCATTGAATTTAATTTTCACCAGAACCGTGGCCTTGGCGCGATCCGCGGTCGGCACGATCTTGCTGACGTAAGCTAGATACCCGCGCTCGGGATAGGCATCGAGTCTGACTTCGCAGTTCTGGTTCGGCGAGACCCGAGTGATATTGGCTTCCGACACGTCGGCGTCGACTTCGAGCGATGACATGTCGGCTATCGTCACGACCGCCGCGCGGGAGCTCGCTGCGCCGGCCAAGGGCGCGACGATTTCTCCGACGTCGGCGTTTTTTTTCAAAACGGTACCGTCAAATGGCGCAACGATCCGCGTGTTCTCCACGGCCACCTCGGCTTCCTTTACAGCGAACTTGGCAGCATCGATGGACGCCACGACTCTGTTGTAACGCGCCTCCGCCGCATCAAATTCCGCCTGCGCAACAACTCCCTCGTTCAGCAGAATTCTCTCCCGCTCGAGCGATTGCTTCGCATCCTTGAGGTCAGCCTCTGCGACTCGCAAATTCTCCCGGGCTCGTTGTAACGTAGCGGCCACATCGGAGTCTTCCAGACGTGCAATGACTTGACCCTTTTTTACCCGATCCCCTTCTTCGACGCCTAGAAACATGAGCGTCCCGGTTCCCTTAGATGCTACGGCCGCCTTACGGCGCGCAACGACGTAACCGCTTGCGGTCAAAACGGCATTAGCCTGTGCCGGAGAAGTAAGAGACGCGGTCGCGAGCTGCACTTCGATTCCCGGGTTCAAGTAATCCTTTAAGAATAAGAACCCGGCGATAAGCACCGCAATTATAACCGTCCACAGGATAATTCTTCGCAACCATCGGGAACGCCTCGATGGCCCGAATCCTTGCGATGACCGGTCGATCCTGAGCGATGCCAACTCAACGTTCTGTGTCTCCATAAAACTTAACCGTAACAGTAAACGGGTTAATGCCGACATTTTCAAGTCAAATTTGAAATGGTAGCTTCGCCCGACGCATATTCAAAGCTGCTTACGGAAACAGGTTTCAACGTAAGCTACATCGCGCCTATTCCAAGGCCAAGCAAATTACCGGGGACATTTTAGCCTGGTTAGAGATCTTCGGGCAGCCTTTCACAAAAGCAGTGCCCGAATACGAGCGCGGATCCGTAATGAAGTGTCGAAGACGCCTCGGGATTCTGAAAGGTAACTGGGTTGCCGACTATGTGAGGCTGAGATTCACCGCGACCAGATGATCCTCGTACAAGCTCAAGTTCGAAAGCCACCGTAGACTACCGTCGTTCCAAACTTCCAGAAACAATCGACATCTGCGAAACCTGCCTCCTTCAGCCACGCGAGATCCTCGTCCAAATAGCCGTTGTTGTGAGATCCGTGGTAGGTGCTCGGCGTCGCCGCGCGAAGCTCTGCCAAAGTTGTTTTTCCTCCGCTCGATTCCCGCACCTGCCGGTCGAGCCACTCATCTCTCGCCCTGCTATATCGATCCCGCAGGGTTTGGGTCGGCGCCCGCACGTTATCCGCGTTGATGAAGCAGCCGCCGGCGCGCACGATGCCGAATATTTCTTTGAACATGAAGCGCCGGCGCTGGTTGGTCGTAAAGTGGTGCAACGCTCTGGAAGAAATGACAGCGTCAAATGATCCGTTCACTGAGTTGAGCCAATCCGGCGTCTCCAGCGAGGCCTGCACAAATTCAATCCTGTGACCGAGCGCGTTACGTTCCCTGCCGAGCTTCAGCATTTCCGCCGATGCATCCAAACAGAGCGCCGTCGCCTTGGGGCGATCCCTCAACACGGCGACCGCCAGCGCGCCGTAACCGGCGCCGAGATCCAGAACACGAATAGGCGCATCCAAGGGCTGCGGAATCATCCGTAAAACCATCGCCGTCTGCATTTCACGGATCGGTCCCTGCCAGCCGCCTTTGGCGATCCAGCGCTCGATGAATTCGCGATTGCCCCAAGTGGTCTCGATCGATGTCCGGCTTTCATCATTCGGAGTCGCTTCACTCATAGTCGATTGACCCTCCTTGCGGCCCAAGATGAATTATACCAGCCACACTATTCACCCGCAGGAACCGATGTCAACGCTTTTTTGGAAAGTTCAGATTAAGCTTGAAACCCGCCATTCGTTCTCTAATAATGCAGCCGTTCGACTAACGTCAACGAGGAGGCATCGATGCAATTCTGTAGAATTTATACCGGCGGCGGCAAATCCCATTTCGAGGAATTGGACCAGCGTGAGGGTTCTAAGTTTTTTTTGACGTCGCTCGCCGTGAAGGCTTTAGTTTTCAAGAACGATATGAACCGGGAAGATCTTCACGGGTGGCACACTGCGCCGCGCCGGCAATGGTGTATCACATTATCCGGTTCCGTGGAGATCGGCGTTGGGGACGGAACGGTGAGAACGTTCGGTCCTGGCGATGTTTTTCTCGCCGAAGATGTCACCGGTCAGGGCCATACCGCAAAGCCAAAGAATTGGATAAGAGCATTTGGGCATTTGGAATGAATTCACCCCGCCATTCATACCGAGGGAAACAGTCCCAGACCGACTCATCACCTTGACACCCCAGAACTTTTGGGGTCTATTTTGATGACAATACTTTTCACAGGAGATTGAAATGATCGAAGGACTCAAAGATAAAGTTGCCATCGTGACGGGTGGCGGACATGGAATCGGTCGTGCCTATTGTCTGGGTTTTGGCGGCGCGGGCGCCAAAGTCGTCGTGGCCGATATCGATGAACCCGCAACCATGAAAGTCGCGAAGGAAGTCAACACCCAGACGGATACCAAATCACTGTCAGTGAAGGTGGACGTCGCCAACGAAGCATCGACGCAAATGATGGTAAAGACGATTCTCGATCAATTCGGACGCATCGATATTTTGGTTAATAACGCGGCGATCTTCGCGACTATTCCGATGAACCGGGGCGGCATCGAATCCATCGATCCGGCGGAATGGGACCGCATGATGGCCGTGAATCTCAAAGGTCTATTTTTCTGCTGTCGCGCCGTATTGCCGACCATGCGCAAACAGAGGTCGGGTAAGATCGTGAATATCTCCTCCGGAACCTGGCTCAATGGTAGTCCCGGGAGAATTCATTATGTCACATCTAAAGCCGGCGTTGTCGGCTTCACTCGCACGCTTGCGCGCGAGGTCGGTGACGACAACATCAATGTTAACGCCATCGCGCCAGGATCGACCTTGTCTGAAGAGAATCCTAGCGAAGAGGTCATTAAAATGCGCCAGGCTCGCCTCAGCGACCGTGCCTTGAAGCGCGTTCAGGTGCCGCAAGATTTGGTTGGAACCGTTCTTTTCCTCTCTTCACCACTGAGCGACTTCATGACCGGCCAAACCGTCGCCGTAGACGGCGGTGTGGCTTTCCTGTAAGTCTCCAAGTCTATGCCCGCCTATCACCGTCGCACGGTATTAGTCGGCGACATCAAGACCCACTTCTTAGAAGCCGGCGAGGGTCCGGTGTTGGTGCTCTTGCACGGAGGCGAGTACGGCGCGTCGGCGGAGATTACGTGGCGGCATAACATCGAATACCTGGCCAAGCATTTTTATGTCATCGCGCCGGATATGCTCGGTTGGGGCGGTACGGATAAGATTTATAGCTTTTCCGATCCAGCAGGTCATCGGATCAGACATATCAAGAAACTTTTGGAGCTGCTCGGCATTGACAAGGCGTTCTTTGTCGGCAACTCAGCGGGCGGCGGCACCGTCCTGCGCGCGTCCGTGATGGATCCCGTCCCCTTTGAAATACAGAAGATGGTGACGATCTGCGGCAATGCGAGTGTCTTCAAGACCAACTCCCAAGCCGATCTGGAAAACTACACTCCGTCCCTCGAAAACATGAAAAAAGTCGTGGCGCTGCTTTATCACGACCCGAAGTGGCAGACGCAAGAGAACATTCAAGAACGCTACGAAAGCTCGATCATCCCCGGCGCCTGGGAAGCGTTGTCCGCGGCCCGCCTGAGAAGTCCGGTCCATCAAGTACGCTCGACAAGAGATGAATTCGTCAAGAAACTCTCCGAGCTTCATATTCCCTTCCTCATCATGTCTTGTCAGCACGATCCGCTAAATCAGAAGGACTGGGACGTCGAGTTTCAGAAGATCGTGCCGGGTTCCAAGGTGCATCGGTTCAAACACTCATCGCACGAACCGCAGATCGAAGAGACCGATGAATTCAATCGTGTCCTAGTGGACTTCTTGTTAGGCTAGCACCTCTCGCGGCCGAGGTGAAAATCCCACGGCGTGTGCCGAAGAGACCGTCATGCCCGCGAAAGCGGGCATCCAGATGGTCAGAGATCAAACAGGGCAGAAAAACTGGATTCCCGCCTCCGGGGAATGACGAAATCGGAGGATTTCAATGCCCAAATCCGCGATTGTTCCTGTCTTGTGTCTAATTGAAGCAATACTTCAATTTTTCATCACGCCACCGACCTTCGCCCAGCTCACCAAGGTCAAGACTCCTTACAGCGCACTGACTGCGAACTTGACGGCGTATTGGCTGGCGAAAGAGGCTAAGCTTTTTGAAAAACAGGGACTCGACGTGGACGTCGTTCTTATTGAAAGCGGCGTGACCACGATTCAGGCGCTGGTCGCAGGCGAAACGCAGATCGCCATGGGCGGCGGAACGGTTGCTGTCAGCAGCGGCTTGGCCGGAGGCGACCTGATTTCCATCGCCAGTATCGAGAGCCGCTTTCCCTATGCGCTGGTGGCGCTCAAAGAGATCAAGAGTTTGGAGCAACTCAAAGGTAAGAGGCACGCCATCTCCCGCTTCGGCAGCGTCTCGGACTTGGGATCGCGATTGATTTTGCAACGCTACGGCTTGGTCCCGGACAAAGATATTACGTTTCTTCAAATCGGCGGAACCAGCACGCGTCTCGCCGCGCTGAACGCAAGAACGGTCGAGTCGACGATTCTAACGCCGGAATTTTTTCTTCTGGCGAAGAAAGCCGGTTTCACCATTCTGGTCGACCCGACGCAGTACCGAATCGACTTTCCCCAACTAGACGTTATAATCAGCCGCGCTTTCGCCAAATCCCGGCCGGATATCGTGACGAGGTACTTACGCGCGATCGTCGAGGGCATCCATCTTTTCAAGAATGATCGCGAAGCGAGCATCCGGGCCATGAGCAAATACTTAAGGATTCAGGACCGCGAAGCCCTGGAAGAAACTTATCGCATTTATCGCGAGATCTATCAGCCGAGATCTATCAGCCGATCCCCTTTCCTTCCCCTGCGGCTATTCAGACACAACTCACCTCGATGGCGCAGCGCGACCCACGCGCCAAAGAAGCCAAGCCGGAGCAATTCATGGATCCGACGTTTTTGAAGGAAATCGAAAAAAGCGGATTCGTCGCGAAGCTGTATCAGAAATAACTGTTAGGGCTGCCTTTGGTCTCGGAAAAATCGAGAACGGAGCATGAATGGCTAACGCCCGGCATCACCCGCCGCCGCGGGACAGCGGCCCACGGGAATCGCAAGCCCCGCTTGCGGCGGTCAGGTGGATGCGCGTGTTAGACGTATAGTTTCACTTGTTATGTGGTTGGCCCTTTTGGCGGTGTGGGAGTAACGTATAGTTTCACTTGTTATGTGGTTGGCCCTTTTGGCGGTGTGGGAGTAGTCTGCGCTCGGGCGATTATCCGCCGCGCCAGCGGTTGGAGCAGTAGCGGCGACAGATAGATAGGGAAGTAGGAGAAGGCAAAATACAGCCAAGTGAGGTCGGGCAAGGCGCCACCGGTCGCCGCCAGCATCAGCCCCACATTGCGTTGCGAGGTCATGAATCCGAGCGTCAGGGCGCGCTCCCGGCCCGCGGACGCGAAGAAGAGCATGGTCAGGCAAAACACTGCAAAGAACACCATGAAGGCAAGCGCGGCGAGGCCAATTGTGATCATGGGCGTGGCGAGAAAGCGAGCGGCGACGCTTTCCATGATGGCCGCTATGAAGACAAACAGGACGAGAATGTTGAAGCCGTTGATCTTCTCTTTCTGCCGCTCGATGACAGCGACGCCAGCGATCCGACGCACGGTGAAGCCGACAAGAGCGGAGCCCGCGAGGATCGCAAACAATTTAAGTACGAGTGCCAATGGGGAGAGTGTGAGCGCAGGTCCGATGAAAGCATAGGCGAACAAGGGCGCCGTAAACGGTAACAGCGCCGTGCTCGTTACCATGGTGCAGAGTACAAGCGTGGCATCCAGCCCCATC
>WNGC01000682.1_pt1 | contig 21624 bp, 21 predicted proteins | sample 5400051 | NCBI WGS metagenome assembly WNGC01 (sample SAMN13153368, study PRJNA577476) | soil metagenome | isolation source: 20 cm soil or saprolite under grassland replicate 2 | place: USA:California | collected 2016-06-15
CGGAGCGATCGACGATCGCGCGCAACGCAGCGTCCGACAGATTCTTGACGATCGGAGACTGCATGCCGTCGCGGCCCTTGGCGACGTCGTTGAACTTGATCCAGGCGAGGCCCTTCGCGCCGTAGATGGCGACGAATTCCGTATACGCGTCGATCTCGCCGCGCGTGAGCTCGCCGCCCTTCGGGACGAGCAGCCCTGCCACGCGATGGCCCACGGTGTTGGCCGGGCCCGAGAACACTTTGAAATCCACGGATTTCATCGCTTCGGTGAGCTCGGTGAGCCTCAGGGGCACGCGCAGGTCGGGCTTGTCCGAGCCGTATTCGCGCATGGCGTCCGCGTAGCTCATGACCGGAAACGGATCGGGCAAGGCGACGCCGAGCACCTCCGTGAATACCGTCCGGAGCATGCCTTCGAAAATGGCACGGATCTCCGTCTCGCCCAGGAAGGAGGTCTCGCAGTCGATCTGCGTGAATTCGGGCTGGCGGTCCGCGCGCAGGTCCTCGTCGCGGAAGCACTTGGTGATCTGGTAGTAACGGTCGTATCCCGCGATCATGAGGAGCTGCTTGAACAACTGCGGCGATTGCGGCAGCGCGAAGAACTCCCCGGGGTGCACGCGCGAGGGCACGAGGTAGTCGCGTGCGCCTTCGGGCGTCGAGCGGGCGAGCATCGGTGTCTCGATGTCGATGAAGCCGTGCGCATCGAGATACTTCCGCACCGCCATCGCGGCGCGATAGCGCAGCTTCAGGTTCTTCTGCATCGTCTCGCGGCGCAGATCGATGACGCGGTGAGTGAGGCGCACGGTCTCCGAGAGATTCTCGTCGTCGAGCTGGAAAGGCGGCGTTAGCGATGGGTTGAGGATCTCGATATCGTGCGCGAGCACTTCGACCTCGCCCGAGGCGATGCTCGGATTGACGGTGCCCTCAGGACGCCGGCGCACGAGGCCGGTCACCTTCAGCACGAATTCATTGCGGATCTTTTCCGCTGTCGCGAAAGTCGCCTTGCGGTCGGGATCCGAGACGATTTGCGCGAGGCCCTCGCGGTCGCGCAGGTCGATGAAGATCACCCCGCCGTGGTCGCGGCGGCGATGCGCCCAGCCGGCGAGCGTCACGGTTTGCCCCAGGAGGGCGGCGCTCAGCTTGCCGCAATAGTGGGTGCGCATGGGGGGCGGAGTATAGCAAACCGACCCGAGGGAATTGCCCCCGCTCTAGCGCGCTTCGCGTTCCCGCGCCGCCGCGCCGCCGAGAATCATCGAGTTGAGAAGCGACAGCGCGCAGCCCAAGGTCACCGTGAGCCCGATCGCCGACAGAATCGGGATGCGCGATGTCGCAAGGCACCCAAACGCGGCGAATGTGGTGAGAAAACACACCGACAAGGCGAGCGAGGTGCCCTGCTCGCTGTCGGTTCCGGGTTGCGCCCGACTGAAAAACAGCGAGTAGTTGAGACCGATCCCGAGCACGAGCAGAAGCGAAACCAGGTGGAATAGCGACAAGCCGATCCCGAGCAGCGTGAGGCAGGCGACCGTCATCGCAATCGCCGCATACACGGGCAGCATGACCTGCAGGGCGGCTCGCAGGCTGCGAAGTCCGAAGCAGAGCAATACGGCGATCGCGAGCGCACCCAGGCCGGCGAGCACTGTCTGGGAGCGGTAGCCGCCGATCAGTCGATCCGATTCGGCCTTGAGGCCGAGAAAGCTCGCACCTGCGCCCTCTGGCAGCCGCTCGGCGAGTGAGCGCAGCCGCGCCGGGTCGCGCACGCCGCGCAGCGGGATGAGCGCGTGCCATTCGCCGTCGCGCGTTGCGAGCAGCGACTGCACCTTGAGGTCGAGCCCGGTGCCGCGCAGCCCCTCGATCGTGAGCAAGGGCCCGAGCCGCGCCGCTTCCACGTCGCGCTCGAAGGGCGTGAACGCGTCGGCGCGATACGGCAAGCCTCGCAGCGCGCGCTCGAGCGAGCGGTGCAGGTCGCGCGCTTCGGGCAGCGCGGCGCGGCGAAGGGCCTGCGTCTTCGCGCTTGGCAGATAGCGCGCCGCGAGGTCGAAGCCTTCCAGTACGCCCTCGCCTACCCAGCTCTGCAGAGCGAGCTCCGTCTGCTCGCTTTTCTCGAGCGCCGCCTCGCGGCTCGCGGCCGTCACGATCAGAAGATAACCCACGTCCGGCGCGCGCAGATCGGCGCTCAGCTGCCGGTGCAGCTCGCGCGCCGAGTCGGGAAGCGGGCTCAGGTGTCCGAGATCGTCGTCCCAGATCCGGTCGTGGCGCGCGACGACGAAAGCGAGCGCCGCGGCCAGCACCACCCAGGCGATCCACGCCGCGCGCCGCATCGCGAGCCCCGCGCGGACCAGGCTGAAGGGCAGCACGCGCGGCGGCGGCGCTCCCCGGCCCGGTGCGAGCGCGGGCAGGACCCAGCGCGTGACCAGGCCCGCAGCGAGCACGCCGATCATCGAGAGCACGCCGAGCTGGGAGAGGCCCTGCAGGCTCGAGAGCAGCAGCGCGAGCGAGCCGAACACCGTGGTGAGCACGGCGAGGCGCAAGGTCGGCCAGACCCGGACGAGGACCTCGACGACCGATTCGCCGGGCTTGCGCTGCGTGAAGACGTAGGACGGGTAATCGACCGCCTCGCCGATCAGCGTCGCCCCGAAGGCGAGCGTGATCCCGTGCACCGTGCCGAACAGGACGCCCACCGCCGCGACGCCCACGACGAGGCCCGTCAGCACCGGCAGCGCGGAGAGCGCGACGGGGCCGGGCGAGCGGTATACGAGGACCAGTATCAGGAGGACCAGCGCGCCCGCGAGGCCCGTGAGCCAGCGCGAGTCGTGCTCGACCGCCGCGCGCGTGCGCGCGGCGAACACGCCCGGCCCGCTGACCAGCACGCGATATTCGGGACCCGCTCCGGTACTTTGAAACGCGCCCGCCAGGGCATCGGCCGCCTCCTGCTGTCGCGCGGCATCCATCCCCGAGGCCGCGGTCTGCGCGAGCAGCAGCGCGCGAGCGCCGTCGCCGGAAAACCACACGCCGTGCCGCGACGCCGGCGCCCCCTGAACCGCGGCCTCGACGAGGCTGCGCAGTTCGCCCGTCGGATCGCGTGCAAGTGTTGCTTTGAATGCCGCCCCTTCGAGCGTCGCGAGCCGCTCGAGGTTCTCGCGCAGCGCGCGGGCGAGCGATTGCTCGCTGAAGCGCTCGGCGCTCGAAGTCGTGCTCAGCAGGTAGCGATACCGCATTCCCAGCTCGCGCGCGCCTTGGGTGAATTCCGCGGCTCCGTTTATGACATAGTCGAAGCGCCGGTCGGCTGCGAGCGCGCGCGCAAGCTCGCGGGAGAAGCGCGCGAGCTCGGGTGGCGCGCCGCCTTCGATCGCGATCAGCATGGTGCGGGAGGCTACGCCTGAGCGCAGCTGCTCGACGAGGAGCCGCTCCAGGCGGCCGCTGGCGGCAGGGAGGAAAGCGGTCAGATCGGCGGTGAAGACCACGTGGCGCGCCGTCCACCATGCGCTCGCCGCGACGATCGCGAGCCAGGCGAGGAGCGCGGTGCGACCCGAGAGCCTCACGGGGATTCTTCGTGGATGGTCATCACGGAGCCGTCTCCGCTCGGCTCAAGGATTTCGAGGCGGGCGACGCGCGAATCCGAGCCGGCGACGAGTATGCTTTTCACGACGCCCGCGATCTCGACCTCCCTCGGGGTGAGCTCGAGCGTCCAGCGCTGCCGGGTGCCTCGTACCCTGACGGAATAGAGCCGCTCGAGCTCCGTGGCGTCGCCTGCGAGCGTTGCGCGCAGGCTCTCGACCAGCCCCGCGATGAGCGGCGCGTTTTGCAGACTGACTTCGCGGGTCTTGCCCTCACGCTCGACGGTCAGTCGGTCGCCGTCCACGCGTATCACTTCCCTGAACGGCAGGATCTGGCGCTTCTCGATCCGTGCAGGACGCGCATAGAGCAGGGTCCCGGAAAGCTGCAAGGGCTTCTGCAGCACCGCGACGCGCCTGACCTCGGAATACCGGGCCCGGCTCGCCTGCACCTGCGCGAGCTGCGCCATCAGTCGCGCGAAATCCCAGGGCTCCTCCTGCGCTGCAACCGGAAGCGAGGCAAGGAGCAGCACGGAGGCCGCGCGCAAGAGGCTAGCGCGGAGACCTGCTCCAGAAATCATAGAAATTGAACCAGTTGTAGGGCGCCGTGCGGCAGAAATGTTCCAGGCGCTCGGCATAGCGCTGGGCCCACTCGCCGATCCACGCGGCCCGCCCGGCACGGTCCCCCGCGGGCTCGTCACAGAACGGCTCCACGTAAATGACGTAGCGCCTCCCGCCTTCATACAGCCCGGCGAGCAGCATGACCGGCACCCGCAGGCTGTGCGCGAGCAGCAGCGGCCCCTGCGGAAAAGCGGCCTCGCGGCCGAAAAACCGGCACATCACGGCCTTTTCCGAGCCGGCGCAGCGGTCGCCAAGCAGTCCGACCAGCTCCCCGCGTGCGAGGCACTCGCTGATGCGCAACATGGTGTCGACTTCGCCGGGCACGATGATGCGCGTGCGGAGCGCCGGATCGAGCAGTGGGTTCAGCACGCCGGTAATGTTCGCGGCGTTGTCTTCGTACATCACCACGTTCACAGGAAGCTCGTGTTCCGGCGCCAGCGTGCGCATCAGCTCGAAGCTTCCCAGGTGTGCGCCGAGCAAAAGGCAGCCTCGACCCCTCGCCAGCGTCCGGCGCAGGAGATCGACGCCTTTGACCTCGATGTCGAAGCGCTCGAATTGCCCAGCGATGAAATACACGCGATCGAGGACCGTCGTCGCGAAGGTGAAGTAATGCCGCCACAGATCGGTGAAGCGCGGCGCCCGGCCGAGGGCGAGCGCGAGGTACTGGCGCGAGGTGGTCCGCGCACGCGGCGAGAAAGCGAGGAAATAGCCACAAATCGGAACCAGGAGCAAGCGCGCGACGCGCCGACCGCAGCGCAAAGCGAGCCACTTCATGAAACGGGTCGCGCCGCGGCTGCCTCTCTCCCGATAGTCGAGCCAGGGTGTTTTCGCGTTCATTTACGCGCGGTCCGGCGCGGCGCGAGTCCACCCGAGCGGGCCACGGTTCGAACCACGTCGGCGAGGGAGCGGTGCGAATGGTGCCGATAGCGCATGCGCCGGAAAACGTACTCGCCGACGAACAGTACGCCCACCAGAAGATAATCGATCCCGTTCGCAAATAGCGACCAGGTTTGAGGCGTCGCCAGCACCGCCAGCGCAGCGGCCGCCGCGGCCATGCTCACGAAAAACGCCGTCCACATGGCTGTCGAACGCCGCGTATAGCGCGCGAGCTCGGGCGGAAGCTCCGTTCCGCGCACGAGGCGGGCGAACCAGCTGATCATCGGCTCCTCACCCCGTGCCAGCGTCTTTCCGAACCAGACGGCCAGAGCGAGATTGATGATGATCGGCGGGAACTTCAGCAACGCGTCCGGATCGGCGACGAGCGGGGCCGCTGCAAGCAGCGCGAAACCCGCCAGGCCCCACTGTCCCGGAAACGACAGGACCACCAGCGCGGCGATGCACAGCCACGCTGTCCACGCCAAATAGGCGAGCCCCGTCGTGACCGCGGCGTGCGTGAGAAAGGGGTAGGACAGCAGCAAGAGAACCCCGAGCGCATGCCGAGGAGCCCAGCGATGCATCGAGGAAACTCCCGTTTCAGTTACCGCTCTTCCAGACAAAATCGAGCTTCGTGCGCCGGGCGCGTTTGCGTTTCAACCAGGCGGTCAGGCTCTCGCGCCAATTGAAGATCGAGGTGACGTAGTAAATGGCCTTGAAGACCAGCAGAGGACCCCGGATCGGCGTTTTGCCGAAGATGTCTGCCGAAAGCAGCGACAGGATCGCTTGTTCCAGCCGGAACGCAGGGCGCGGCGACATGAACATCTTGCGCAGCGCGGGCGTGGTGATGCGATAGATGAACCAGGAGAAGATCTTGAGGCCGTGCTTCACGGTCCTTTCGTAGCGCTGCAGGCTGCGCGCCGAGACGTCGCCGTTGCGCAAGGCCTCATCGACGACCTCGGCGCCGAGCTCGCCGCTGTTCATCGCCAGGAACACGCCGCTCGAAAACACCGGGTCGATGAACGCATACGCATCCCCGACCATGATATAGCCGTCGCCGGTCATGCGCGTGGCACGATATGAGAAATTTCCGGTCGCAAGAGCGGGCGCCATAAGCTTCGCGTCCTTGAGGCGCTCGGCCATCATCGGGCACAGCGCGATGGTGTCGAGCAGGAACTGATCGACGCTGACCTTGCGGGACTTCATGTAGTAAGTCCAGCACACTGCGCCGACGCTCATCGCGCCGTCGCGCAGCGGGATCATCCAGTACCAGCCGTGATCGAACCAGTAGACGCTGATGTTGCCTTCGTCGCGCCCGGGGCGGCGCACCGCGCCCTTGAAATGGCCGAACACCGCGGAACTGCTGTGCACCGGGTTGCGGCTCTTTATGTTGAAGCGATTGGCGAGGAAGGTGTCGCGCCCGGAAGCGTCCACCACGAAGCGCGTTTCCCAGCATTGCGCCTGGCCGTGCTCATCGACGGCGTGCACCAGCGAGGTCGAGCCTCGCCGGAATTCGACTTCGGTGACCTTGACTCCCTCGCGCACCTCGGTGCCTTTGGCGGCGCTGTTTCTAAGCAACAAGTTGTCGAACTCCGAACGCCGTACCTCGTAGGCCGAGGGGTAGGACTTGTCCATGGCGTTGGCGAAATAGTAGACGGCCGGTTGGTAGCCTTCGTAATTGAATTCGGCGCCGGGCTTGACCAGCCCGATTTGATCCACCTGATCGAGCACGCCCAAGCGCTCGAGCAAGGGCAGATTGAGCGGCAGCAGCGACTCGCCGATGTGAAAGCGCGGATGGTGTTCTTTTTCGAGCAGCACCACCTTCCAGCCCTTTTGCGCGAGGAACGCCGAGATGGTCGAGCCCCCGGGGCCGCCGCCGACGACCAGCACGTCGCATCGGTATCCCGGCGAAGACCCGGGGTATGGGCCGGTGGGCGTAGGGCGTGACGCGGCCATGCAAGCCTCCTTGGAATCTGTGGTTGTCGGCCGAGCGCGAGAGCGAGCATTTTACCGCGCCGGGGTGCGCGTTCAAGTCCTGCGGGCCGCTACGGCTTTCTTGCGCCCGGCAGATCCGGCGCCACCACGCCCATCGAGATGACGTACTTGAGCGCCTCGTCCACGCTCATGTCGAGCTCGATCGCGTCGGCCTTGCGTATCATCAGGAAGAAACCCGAAGTGGGGTTGGGCGTGGTCGGGACGTAGACGCTCAGATAGTCTCCGTGCAGGTGATTGGAGACATCGCCGCCCGGCCGCCCGGTGAGGAACGCGATCGTCCAGCTGCCTTCGCGGGGATACTGCACGAGCAGCGCCTTGCTGAACGCCTGTCCGCCGGGCGCAAACAGCGTATCGCTCACCTGTTTGACGCCGCTGTAAATGGTCTTCACGACCGGGATGCGGCCGAGCACGTACTCCCAAAACAGAAGCAGCCGCTGGCCGAGGATGTTGGAGGCGAGCAATCCGGTGACGAACACCACGACCACGGTGAGCAACGCGCCGAGACCCGGGATCTGGCGGCCGAACAGGACCTGGGGCTGATATTGCGGCGGCAGCAGCAGCAGCGACTGGTCCATCGTGCTCACGATCAGCTCCAGCACCCAGATCGTGATCGCGAGCGGGATCCAGATCAGGAGCCCGGTGATGAGGTATTTTTTCATCGCGCGCCGTCTCCTACCCGGCGGCGTTCCACGCTAGGAACGAACGCCTGCCCCGCCGCCGACGGTTTCGGATTTCGACTCGGACTTGCTTTCGGACTTCTTGTCAGGTTTCGTGTCGGACTTCACATCGGACTTCGTGTCGGACTTCGTGTCGGACTTCGCGCCGGCTTTCGCGTCGGTCTTTGTGTCGCTCTTGTCGGTGCCGCCGGTCTTCGCCGCCGGTTTGGCGCCGCTGTTCCTGAAATCGGTCGCGTACCAGCCGCTGCCCTTCAGCTGGAATCCCGCCGCGCTCAGCATCTTGGAGAACGTCTGCTTGCCGCACTCCGGACAGTCGGTGAGAACCGGGTCGCTGAGCTTCTGCAGGTATTCCTTCTGGAACCCACAGGAGGAGCAACGATATTCGTAAATCGGCATGGAGCCTCCGAATGCAAGCCGTTGATTATACCCTGCGAACTTACTTCGGAAGAATCGGGGCGAGCGGACGAAATTCAAGCCAGGCCGCGGTTGCCTTTCACTCCGATGAGGCGCGGTACGTTGAGTTTGCGCGGCGCTATGGACTTCCTGTCGCGGAGGTACCGGGCGAGCAGATCCCAAATCGGCTCGTCCGGGTTTTCGTCGCGAACGCCCTCGCCCACCGGGGCCCAGCTCGCGACCTTGTAGGTTTTCCCGGCTTCGATGGGCCTGCCCGCAAGGCGCATGTCGGCGATTCGCCCGCCCCGCCGCGCGTTCGGGTCGCAGCTGTAGCTCATTCCGCCGACCCGCACCATGTCGCCGCCTTGCTGGTAGTACGGATCCGGATTGAACAGGTTGTCGCAGATGTCCTCCAGGTTCGCCTTGATCGTCTCGCCGGACATCCGCGTCACGACGACGCGGGGATAGGTGATCGCGGTCTGGTTCATGACCTGCTCGTAGGTGATCGCCTCGCCGGGCACAATCGTCGCTCCCCAGCGGAATCCGGGCGAGAAGGCGATCTCCGCGCCCTTCACTTCCATGAGCGCATCGAGGATCAACTGATCCATGGTGCCATTGAAATTCCCGCGGCGGTAGAGCAGCGTCTCGCTGACCGCGAGTCGCTCGGCGAGCTTCTCCCGGTACGGCGCGCGCTTCGCCTCGATCAGCCCTGCCATGTCGCGGTCTGAGCGCAGCAGGTTCGCGAACACGGGCAGCAGGCGATAGCGATAGTCCGAGATGCGCCCGCCCTTGACGTCGAGATCGAGCACCGCGAGAAACTTGCCGTGCGAGCCGGCGTTGGTGACGAGCGTCCTGCCTTTCGCGTTCGACACGACGACCGGGACCGGCACGCCGTCGTGGGTGTGGCCGCCCAGGATCACGTCGACGCCGGTGACGCGGGAGGCGAGCTTCAGGTCCACGTCCATGCCGTTGTGCGAGAGCAGCACCACGACCTGCGCGCCCGCTTTTCCTCCATTTCCCGCACGGACTTCGTCCGCAATCCTCTGCAGGCGCCGCTCCTCGATGCCGAACTTCCAGTCCGGGACGAAACGGCGGGGATGGGCGATGGGCGTATAGGGGAACGCCTGCCCGATCACGGCGACCGGCACGCCGCCCAGGCTCCGCAGGGTGTAGGGCTTGAACACGGGGTCGCCGAAATCGCTGGTTTCGACGTTCTGCGCGAGAAACTCGATCCGCCCCGCGAAATCCTTTTCCAGCACTTCCATGACGCGGGCGGCGCCGTAGGTGAACTCCCAGTGCCCGGTCATGATGTCGACGCCGAGGAGCTTCTGCGCCTCGATCATGTCCTGCCCTCGCGTCCAAAGCGACGTCGCCGATCCCTGCCAGGTGTCGCCGCCGTCCAGTAGCAGCGACGCGACGCGCCCGGCGCGCAGCTTCTTCACCAGCGTCGCGAGCTGGGCGAAGCCGCCGAGCTTCCCGTATTTCCCGGCCGCCCGCGCAAAATCGAGATGGGAGAACGCATGCGCCTCGCGCGTGCCGGGGGAAATTCCGAAGTGCTTGAGCAGCGCCTCGCCGACCAGGTGCGGCGGCCGGTTTGCGCCTTCGCCTATGCCGAGATTGACGCTCGGCTCGCGGAAGCTCACGGGCAGCAGCTGCGCGTGGCAATCGGTGAAGTGAAGCAGCGATATGTTTCCAAAAACCGGCAGGTCGTAGAACGCTTCGCCGGCTGCCTGCGGACGCGCAGCGAGCGGAAGACCCGCCGCGGCCGCCGCGGCGAGCGCCTGCAGGAATTCGCGACGCGACAGCGTCACCTGTTGACGGGAGAGTCGGGATCGAGCAGCAGCGCAACGAGGTGGGTGATCTGTTCCTCGGTCAGGACGCCGTTGTGGCCGAAGCGCGGCATGTTGGAGCACGCCGAGAACGCCTCGGCATTGTAGATCTTGCCGTAGGTGTATTTCTGGATCGCCTCGCTCGCGCCACGCTGCTTGCCGAACTGGTAGAGGCTCGGCCCGATGGTGCCGAACGACAGCTCCTGCTTCGAGAGCTGGTGGCAGTTGTAGCAGCTGCCGCCCGCCGGCCGGTTCGAGGCGTCGGTGAACTGCTTGCCCACGCCGCTCTGCGCGATTCGCTCCCCCTCGCGCCAGTCGCCCATGAGCTTGCCGGAACTCGGATAGCGGATGGTCGCCTGTTGCGCCTTTTCGATCCAGTCGCTCACGCCTTTGGGCAATTCTCCGACGTGCTTGCTGCAGAGCGCCTGCGCCTCATCCTGGCTCAGGCGAGCGACCGTCGCCTGGCCGCGAGTCCTGAACGAGGTCTTGATCATCTCGGCCACCGCGCGCTCGGTCTCCGAATCGGACGGCCGGGTCGCGCACCCTGCGACACAGATGCCGGAAAGCGCAAGCGCCAGAATCATTTTCGGCTGCATTTCGGCCTTTATCGCTTGATCGCCGGAGCGTCGAACGTTCCGCCCTCGGCCCGGTTGGCGAGGAACACGATCAGCGCGATTGACGCATCGGAAGCGAACTCCAGCTCCGGGAAGCGCATCTGCCGGATGCACTCCCACATTCGCCATTGCATGGACCGCAACTCGCCCTCCGAGACGCGGTATGCGGGCCAGGTGCCGAACGCGCGTTGCGCGTCTTTGGCATTGGTCATTTTCGGCAGATTCTGCAACCGGATCCTCCTTCCTTCCTCGCCGTGGCAGGTGATGCAGCCGAAGTCATACGGTCCTGCGCGAAAGTGGAAAAGCCTTTCGCCCGCCTGATAGGCCAGGCGCTCTTTCGGATGGGACATCGGCGGGGCAATCGTCATGCCGCGCGACTCGGATGCGATCCAGGCAACCAGATCCGTCATCACCGACCGCTGACCCACGCCGGAAAAAGGGTCGGTCGTGATCATCGGCGCTCCCGTCCCGGAAAACGGGTTACGCCTGGCTTCTTCGGGAGTGAACCCTTGCAGCGTCACCATGCAGGTGACCAGACGCGACTCGAGGTCCTGCACGCGCTCGGTGTCCGCAAAGTAGCGCGGCAGCCGGACGTAGGCGCCCTTGACGACGCCGGGCCCGAGGCCGAGGTCGCAGCGCTCGAGGGAAGAGTTCTTCGGTCCGCGCTTGCGCGTCCAGTGCTCGGCGCCGCGCGCCTCGTACAGCTCGGCGGGATTGCTCTCCTGCAGGAGCTGTCGGTAGCGCTCGATTTCCTTCAGGGTGTCCTGCTGGGCCGGGGAAAAGCACGGCAAGGTCGCCGCGAGCACCCCGGCGAGGACGCGCTGAATACCCATGACTCTTTCCTCGTGGTTGTGCCGGCACGAGCGTCAGCCGCCGGCGATGACCGCCTCGTCCGTTCTCTTCTCGCCTTTGTTGTCGAGCCAGGTAATCGTCACTTTCTCGCCAGGCTTGCCGCCTTTGAAGCGAAAATGCAGAAAGGGATTGCGCGAAACCGAGGTTCCCCACTGCGCCGACAGCACGGTCTTGCCGCCATGCGTTACGGTCACGTTCCGGATGAAATGCGCCGGAATGGCATTGCCGCTTGCGTCTTTGCGCAGGCCGGTCTCCATCTCGTGCGCCATCAGCACCTTCACCTCGACCTTGTCGCCCGTCATGTTGGCGCGGATGCGCATCGGGTCCGCCATATCAACCCCCGCATCCACCGATCGTCACTTTGATCTCCTTCACCGCATGGAAGTACTTGCCGTCCGCGACTACGAGCGCGTAGATATTCGAGGTCTCCGCCATCTTGACGCGGGTGCTGACGAACGGGTCGGTGCCCGAGGGGATCGCGAATTCCGCAGACAGCGTGTTCGGGTTCTTTTCGATCAGGATGGCGATGGCTTCCGTCCGGGGGAGCCTGCTCTCCACGGCGATCGGCACGACCGCTCCGTTTTCCGCGATGTCCGGCGCGGTGATCTCGACGCCGCTGCTCGGGGTCGAGCCGCCGCCGCCCAGCGCCTTTACCGTCTCCGCGACGCTCTTCGTGTCGAACGCCGCCTTGTTCCACTCCTGCGCGAGTGCCTCGCCGGGCCTGATGGCCCCCGCAGCCGCCAGGGCGAGCACACCGCCACCGGTCTTCAACACTTCGCGCCGCTTCGCGTCCACGAGCAGTTTCCTTGGATATACCGATGTCGTGAATTTGCGATTTTACCTTGCTTCGGAGCCAATGCGACGGGACCGGGACAGTTATTTGCCGCCCGCGTCCTGTGTTAGGGTGGCGAATCTTCGGTGCGAGCCGAGTCTTACGAACGGGACGGAGAGCCCATGCTCTTGCAGGGATCCGCAACGCCAATGATCCGGACGGGCTTGCGCGCCGCTTACGGATACCTCGTCGTTTACTCGGGTCTGCTCGTCTTTGGCTTGATGTGCTTGATATGGTCCGTGGTCGCGGCATTCCTTGGCTACGTGCTGCCCGAGGAACGGGGGAAGGTAGTCGGTCGCTCGATCACCAGCTGGGGATTTCGCTGCTATCTCTACTTATCCACGCTGACCGGGGCGATTCGCTTCGATCTCGGTGCGCTGGACGCCTTGCGCGGTGCCGGACCTTTGATCATCGCGCCCAACCACCCCAGTCTTCTGGACGCGGTCATGGTCCTCTCGCGCCTGCCCGACGTGGCTTGCGTGATGAAGGCCAAGCTGATCGACAATCCGATTTATGGAGCATCGGCGCGCCTTTCCGGCTACATACGCAACGATGACTTCATCGGAGCGCCGACGCAGGCGGTGCAGAACCTCAGGTCCGGCAGCCAGCTCCTGCTCTTTCCGGAAGGAACCCGCACGACGCGAGCGCCGATCAATCGTCTGAAGGGAGGAGCGGCCCTCGTCTCGAAGCGCTCCGGCGTTCCCATTCAGACGGTATTGATCGAAACCACATCGCCCTTTCTGTCCAAGGGCTGGCCCCTTTATCGCATCCCGCCGATGCCGATCTGCTACCGCGTTCGGCTAGGAAGGCGTTTCATGCCCAGGGACAATTTGAGAGAGATGATCGCGGAACTGGAAGCCTATCTCGCATCGGAGCTCGGCCGCCCCGATGGCATCGATGCCGCAGGCATCCTCGCGCAGCCGCACAATCCCCGGCTCGACGAGCGATGAGGGCTCGATGGAGGAGGCTTCGCGGACCCACATTGTTCTGATTCCGAGCTACAACCCCGGCGCGAGAGTCTATGAAACGGTCCAGGCTGCACGGCGTTCCTGGAACCCGGTGTGGATCGTCGTGGATGCGAGTACCGACGGGACGGCCGAAGGATTGCTCGCGATGGCCAAGGTCGATCCCGGTCTGAAGGTGATCGTACTGCCCAGGAACGGGGGCAAGGGCGCGGCCGTGCTGCACGGCATCGAACTTGCGCTGGCCGCCGGCTTCACGCACGTTCTGACGATGGATTCCGACGGGCAGCACCCCAGCGCGCTTATCGGCGAGTTCATGGCGGCTTCCCTGGCCGAGCCTTCCTGCATGGTGCTGGGTGTTCCGGTGTTCGACGCGAGCGCGCCGAATCTGCGCGTGAAGGGGCGCCGTGTATCCAACTGGTGGGCCAACCTCGAAACGCTCTGGACGGGAATCGGCGATTCGCTGTTCGGCTTCAGGGTGTACCCGATCGCGCCCCTGCGCAAGGTGATGCGCGAGCAGGTCTGGATGCGCCGCTTCGACTTCGACCCGGAAGCGGTCGTGCGGATGTGCTGGCTGGGGGTGCGCCCGCTCAACAGACCCGCGCCGGTGCGGTATTTCCACCCCGACGAGGGCGGTGTGTCGCATTTCAACTACTGGCGCGACAACGCGTTGCTGACCTGGATGCACGTCCGTCTTTTCCTTGGCTTCGTGCTGCGCCTGCCGCTACTCGCGATCCGCCGGCTGAAACCTTCGTGAGTTACGCCAGCGCGTGGACTCAATGAGCCGCGCGGAATGCGAGCACCGTGTTGCTGCCCCCGAATGCGAAGGAGTTGGAAAGCGCCGCCCCCAGGCTGCCGCGCAGAGATGCACCGGTAATGTGGCGTACACCGGTGCATTCGCGGTCCAGATCGTCGAGATACGCGGTCGGGGGCGCCTCCTGCGACGCGAGAGACAGCACGGTGATGATGGCTTCGATCACGCCCGTTGCGCCCAGCATGTGCGCGTGCATCGATTTCGTGGCGCTGACAGCGACGGCCGCGGAACGCGATCCGAATACACCGCGAATGGCCGCGATTTCGATCGGGTCGCCTTCGCGCGTCGCCGTGCCATGCGCGTTGATGTAATCGATCTCGTCGGGCGTCATGCCGCCGTCCTGAATTGCCATGCGCATGGCGCGCATCTGTCCATCGACATTGGGCCGGACGAGGTGCTCATGATCGGAAGTGCTGCCACACCCCGCGAATTCGGCGTAAATTCTCGCGCCGCGCCGAACCGCGTGGTCCCAGTCTTCGAGGATCATTGCGCCCGCCCCTTCGCCGAGCACCAGGCCCTGCCGATCCGAGCTGAACGGGCGGCAGGCGCGCACGGCGGATGCCGCGTCGCCCAGGGCAAGAATGCGCATCGCTTCCCAGGCGCGCACCACGCCGTAGGAGAGCGGCGCTTCGGACCCGCCCACGACCATCAGCGTCGCTTCGCCCGAGCGGATCTTCGGCAAGGCCTCGCCGATCGCGACTGCCGATGAGGCACACGCGACCGAATAGGTCGCGCAGGAAGCCCCCAGGCCGAGCTGGATCGATATGTGGGAAGCGGCTGCGTTGCTCATTCCGAGCACGACCGAAAGCGGCGGCACGCGCTCACGGCCGTTACGCAACATCTCGATATAGCCGCTCTCGAACGTCAGCGTACCGCCCAGCGCCGTGCCCCAGGAGACGCCCCAGTCGTTACGCGGCGCGTCCTTGGTCTCGGGAAGCCCGGCATCGCGCCATGCCGAGAAGGCTGCCGTGGCCCCGAGCTGGCTGTAGCGGTCCATGGTGTAGGAAAGAGACCGGCCCAGTGCCGCGTCGGCGTCGAAATTCGCGCAACGGACCGCCGGGACGGAAAGCGGCCTGGGCACGTCGTCCTCGCGAGTGTAGAGCCGGATCGCCGATTCGCCGTGCAGCATCCGGCCGAAGAAGTCCGCAAGGTCCCCACCAAAAGGGTTGACCAGCCCCAGGCCGGTAACGGCAACGCGCCGCGCGCTCGCCATTCAGACGCCGTTTCCGGCTGTGACCCTATCCACGATCCCCAGCAGGTCACCGACGGTCTTGGGTCGGGGAATGTCCTGCGGCATCTTGACGCCGAGCCTGTCCTCGAATTCGAACAGAAGTTCGAGCAGCAGGAGCGAATCGACCTTGAGTTCCTCGAGCGAGGCCTCGGGCGTCACTCGGGCGGGATCGATGTTTTCGCGCTTGTGCAGGAATTCACTGAGGACGGTCAGGTTGTCCTGTTTCATGGCACTATTCATTTGCGATCAGAAACCGTAAGGTGCTGGACATTTCATTATAAGCGCTCAGCCTTCAACTCGGCGGTCTTAGATGACTTCGCTGATTCCCGCCCGCACGGAATCCGAGCTGCTCGAAGTCAACCGGCATTTCTACAACGCGCTGTGGAGGGACGCGCACCTGATCGAGCCCGAGCGCTTCAACACCTGGCCCGTGGTCCGCTCGCTGCTCGCTCCGGCGCAGCGTCGGCTGGAGGTGGCGCCGGGATTGCGCCCCCGCCTCCCGATCGAGGATACGCAGTTCATCGATATAAGCGTGGCAGCGCTGGAAAAGCTGCGCGCGCGCGGCGGCTCCGGGACGCTCGGCTCCATCACGGCCCTGCCCTACGGCAATGCGGGTTTCGACCTGATCTGCGCTTTCGATGTGATCGAGCACGTCGACGACGACGAGCGCGCCCTGGCGGAGCTCTCGCGCGTGGCGGCGCCGGGGGCCGCGCTGATCACCTCGGTGCCGCTGCATCCCGCGAAGTGGTCGGGGTTCGACGCCTTCGTCGGCCACCGACACCGCTACGAGCCGACGGAATTGAGGGCCAAGCTCGCGCGGCACGGCTTCGCGGTGGAGCGCAGCGCCGCCTTCGGGATGATGCCGAAATCCTCGCGTTTGGTGGACCTCGGCATGTGGTTCCTGATTCACCAGCGCGAACTGGCAATGTGGACCTACAACCGCGTGATGATGCCCCTGGGCGTGCGCTTTCAAAAACCGCTGGCGCTGGCGCAGGGCCTCATCGACACCGCCGAGGTCGGGGAAGTCCTGCTGCTGTGCCGGCACCGCGGCTAGAACGGGATGTCGTCTTCCATGTCGTCGAACTTGCCCGCCGGTTTCTTGGCGGCCTTGCCCTCGCCCGCGGCCGCGGGCTCTTTCGCTTCCCGGGCGCCCGTATCGCCCGCCCCTTGCCGGCTGCCGAGCATCTGCATGCGGTCGGCGACGATTTCGGTGGTAGTGCGTTCCTTCCCCTCCTTGTCCTGCCACTTGCGCGTGCGCAAGGATCCCTCGATGTAGACCTGCGAGCCCTTCTTGAGATACTCGCCCGCGATTTCCGCGAGCCGGCTGAAGAACACCACGCGGTGCCATTCGGTGCGTTCCTGCTTTTCGCCGCTCGCCTTGTCCTTCCAGGTATCCGTGGTGGCGACCGAGATGTTGGTGATCGCCCCGCCTTCGGGGTTGTAACGCGTCTCGGGATCGCGCCCGAGGTTGCCTACGAGAATCACTTTGTTTACCGAAGCCATTTAGTCTTTCCCCTCGATCAATTTTCTCGCCGTGTTTGCGTCGAACGAATCAGGATACACGGTTAACCGGACGACGCCCCGTTCGGGCGCGATCACGGCGTCGCGCACCCCGCGCAGGCGCAAGAGTCCCTCGCGCAACGCGACCGGATCGGCCCCCGCGCCCACCGGGAAGATCCGCTCCGCAGATTCACCCGGAATGCGCATTTGCCATGCCGTCCCCAGCCATAACGCGACAATCGCGATTCCGAATACAAAGACTGCGGAATCGCCGAAACGCCCGGCGAGCCAGCCCGAGACATGCACGGCGCTTCAGGCCCTCGAAGAAAGCGCGTCGAGCTCGCCTGCGGCGCGAGCCTTCTTCCCATAGACCCACTCGAACAAGGGCGAGGCCATCAGCGTGGTCACGATGGCCATCAGGACCATGATGGAAAACAGCGCCGGTTGGATGATCCCTTTCTGCAAGCCGATGTTGAGAATGATCAGCTCCATTACACCCCGCGCGTTCATCAGAGAGCCCACGGCCAGTGCGGTCCGGTTGTCTTCGCCTGCGAGCCGTGCGGCGGCCCAGCAGGCCACGCCCTTGGCCACGATCGAGGCGGCCAGCACGACCGCGGCGATGAGAAGGAGCTCGGGGCTCGCCACCATGTCGAGCCGCGTATTCAGGCCCGAGAACGTGAAGAACATCGGCAGGAGGAACACCACAGTGAGCGGTTCGAGCTGCCGCCTGAGCTCCTGGGTGAGGAAACCCCGCGGCATGACCGCCCCGAGCATGAAGCCGCCGAATACGGCGTGGATGCCTGCCGCATCCATCGCCCATGCGGCGAGCATGAGGAGCATGAGCACGACGCCGAGCAATCCCGCGCTGATCCTGCGTTCGGCTTCGGCCAATCGGCCCAGGGGCGATAGCAGCTTGCGCCCGGCGAACACCATGAGCAGCGCATAGCCGATCCCGCCTGCGAAAGCCTTCACCGCCACCATGGTTCCGCCGCCGAAGCTCGCGAGCACGACCGCAAACACGCACCAGGCCGCCGCATCGTTGATCGCCCCGGCCGCGAGCACGAGCGTGCCCAGGGCCGTGCCGGTGAGGCCGCGGTCGTGGATGATGCGGGCAAGCACCGGAAAGGCCGTGATGGCGATGGCCGCACCGAGGAAGAGAATCGCTTCGAACGTGCGCGTCTTCTCGGAGTAGAGCCCCGGCACCTTAACAAGCCACAGCGCGAGCGCCGTGCCGGTGATGAAGGGCACCAGCATTCCCGCGAGGGATACCGAGAGGGCGCTGCGCATTCGGCTGCGGAAAAGCTCCGTATTGAACTCCACGCCCACCAGGAACATGTACAGCCCGATGCCGAGCTGCGCGAAGACGTAGAGCGTCTTGAGCGATTCCGGCGGAAACAGGAACTGCTGCGCCTCAGGCCAGAACAGGCCAAACAAGGAGGGCCCGATAAGCACACCCGCGATCATTTCGCCGATGACCTGCGGCTGGCCGCAGCGCCGCGCCACCCAGCCGACCGCCCGGCAGACGGCGAGGATGAAGAACATCTGCAAAAAGAACGCAACGGAAAGCTCGGCTGAAGTCATGGGGGTAGCGTAGGTACTGCGGAATTTCGTATAGTAGCGGGTTTGGCCTTTCTCCTCGACCGGCTTTGATGGACCAGATTCGCATCCGCGGCGCACGAACGCACAACCTGAAGAACCTGAACGTCGATTTGCCGAGAAACCGGCTGATCGTGATCACCGGACTGTCGGGCTCCGGAAAATCTTCGCTCGCCTTCGACACCCTCTACGCCGAGGGCCAGCGCCGCTACGTCGAGTCGCTCTCGGCCTACGCGCGCCAGTTCCTGCAGCTGATGGAAAAGCCCGACGTCGATCTGATCGAGGGGCTCTCGCCCGCGATCTCGATCGAGCAGAAGGCGGCGAGCCACAACCCGCGCTCGACCGTCGGAACCATCACCGAGATCCACGACTACCTGCGACTGCTCTATGCGCGCGTCGGAACCCCCTACTGCCCGGAGCACAAACTGCCCCTGCAGGCACAGTCGGTGTCGCAGATGGTCGACCACGCGCTGGCGCTCCCCGAGGACACCAAGCTCATGATCCTCGCCCCCATCGTCGCGAGCCGCAAGGGCGAGCAGCACGAGCTGGTCGCGGAGCTGCGCGCGCAGGGGTTCGCGCGCCTGCGCGTCGACGGCAAGGTTCATGAAATCGACTCGGTCCCCAGGCTCTCCAAGAACATCAAGCACTCGGTGGACGTGGTCGTCGACCGCCTGAAGGTGCGCCCCGACGCGAAACAGCGCCTGGCGGAATCCTTCGAAACGGCGCTCAAACACGCCGATGGCCGCGCCGTGGTGCTCGATCTCGATTCGGGCCGCGAGCACGTCTTCTCGGCGCGCTACGCCTGCCCGGTCTGCGACTACTCGCTGCCCGAGCTCGAGCCGCGCCTGTTCTCCTTCAACAACCCCATGGGCGCCTGCCCGGAGTGCGACGGCCTGGGCACGATCACTTTCTTCGATCCGAAGCGCGTGGTCGCGCATGCGGGCCTCTCCCTCGCGAGCGGCGCGATCAAGGGCTGGGACCGGCGCAATCAGTTTTATTTTCAGATGCTCACGAGCCTCGCCGCGCATTTCCGGTTCGATGTCGAGGCGCCGTTCGAGAAACTCCCCGAGCCGGTCCGGACGGTCGTGCTCCATGGCACCCAGGAGAAGATCCCGTTCTCCTACCTGAGCGAGCGCGGCCGCACGGTGGTGAAGGAGCACGCCTTCGAGGGCATCCTGCCCAGCCTCGAGCGCCGCTACAAGGAGACCGATTCTCTCGTGGTGCGCGAGGAGCTCGCGAAATACCTGAACACCAAGCCCTGCCCCTCGTGCGGAGGGACGCGGCTTCGCCCGGAAGCGCGGTACGTCAGGATCGACGACCGCGCGATTTTCGAGGTGAGCGCTTTCCCCCTGAAGCAGGCGCTCGAATTCTTCCGGAGGCTCAAGCTCGAAGGCAGCAAGCAGGCCATTGCCGAGAAAATCGTCAACGAGATCGCTGCGCGGCTCAACTTCCTCAACAACGTCGGCCTCGACTATCTGTCGCTCGACCGCGCCGCAGACACGCTCTCGGGCGGCGAGGCGCAGCGCATCCGCCTCGCGAGCCAGATCGGCTCGGGACTCACCGGCGTCATGTACGTGCTCGACGAGCCATCGATCGGCCTGCACCAGCGCGACAACGCCCGCCTCCTCACCACGCTCAAGCACTTGCGCGACATCGGCAATACCGTCATCGTGGTCGAGCACGACGAAGAGGCGATCAACTCGGCCGATCACGTGCTCGACATGGGACCGGGAGCGGGCGAGCACGGCGGCGAGGTGGTCGCGGAAGGCACGCCCGAGCAGATCCGCAGGAACCCCGCCTCTCTCACCGGCCAGTACCTCTCGGGCGCGCTCGAGATCGCCGTGCCCAAGAACCGCCGGCGCTTCGACAGGACGCGGGTCTTCAGGCTGCGCGGGGCGCGCGGGAACAATCTCAAGAATATCGACCTTGCGCTGCCGGTGGGCCTGTTCGTGTGCGTCACCGGCGTCTCAGGCTCGGGCAAATCGACGCTCATCAACGACACGCTGTATCACGCCGTCGCGCGCGAGCTCTACGGTTCGACGCACGAGCCCGCCGCGCACGATTCGGTCAAGGGGCTGGAATTCTTCGACAAGGCGGTGAGCGTCGACCAGAGCCCGATCGGCCGCACCCCGCGGTCCAACCCTGCGACCTACACGGCGCTCTTCACGCCGATCCGCGAGCTTTTCGCGGGCGTGCCGATGGCGCGCGAGCGCGGCTACGGGCCGGGGCGCTTCTCCTTCAACGTCAAGGGCGGGCGCTGCGAAGCCTGCCAGGGCGACGGCGTCATCAAGGTCGAAATGCATTTTCTTCCGGATATCTACGTGCCCTGCGACACCTGCCACGGGAAGCGCTACAACCGCGAGACGCTCGAAGTGCAGTTCAAGGGAAAGAACGTCCACGACGTTCTGCAGATGACGGTGGAGTCCGCGTACGAGTTCTTCAACGCGGTCCCCGCGGTGGAGCGCAAACTCCAGACCCTGCTCGAAGTCGGCCTGGGCTACATCCAGCTCGGCCAGCCCGCCACCACGCTCTCGGGCGGAGAGGCGCAGCGGGTGAAGCTCTCGCTCGAGCTCTCCAAGCGCGACACCGGACGCACGCTCTATATCCTGGACGAGCCGACCACCGGCCTGCACTTCAAGGACATCGACCTCTTGCTCTCGGTGCTGCACCGACTGCGCGACGCGGGCAATACCGTGGTCGTCATCGAGCACAATCTGGATGTGATCAAGACCGCCGACTGGATCATCGACCTCGGACCCGAGGGCGGCGAGGGCGGCGGGCGCATCCTCGCTCAGGGGACGCCCGAGGACGTGGCTGCCCTGGACGCGAGTTTCACCGGCCGAACCCTGCGCAACGTGCTGGGAAAAAGGGTGAGGCGCGCGGCGTAGCCTAGCGCTTCGCCTTCTTCGCCTCCGAGGGCTCGGTCGGTACGGGGCGCCCCGGCCGCGTCAGGTTTTCCGGCCGCAGGATCTCGTCGAGCTGTTCCTTGGAGAGCAGTTTTTTTTCCAGAACCAGGTCGTATACGGCCCTGCCGGTGGCAAGCGCTTCCCGCGCCACCTCGCTCGCCGCGGAGTAGCCGATATAGGGATTGAGCGCGGTGACGAGACCGATCGACTCCCGCACCGTCTGCGCCATGCGCTCCCGGTTCGCCGTGATGCCGGTGACGCAGCGCTCGCGCAGGGTGTCGCACCCGTTGCGAAGATGCATCAGGCTCTTGAACAGGCTGTGGGCGATGACAGGCTCGAAGGCGTTCAGTTGCAGCTGCCCCGCTTCCGCGGCAAAGCTCAC
>WNGC01000568.1_pt1 | contig 21619 bp, 14 predicted proteins | sample 5400051 | NCBI WGS metagenome assembly WNGC01 (sample SAMN13153368, study PRJNA577476) | soil metagenome | isolation source: 20 cm soil or saprolite under grassland replicate 2 | place: USA:California | collected 2016-06-15
GTCCTCTTCGGCGCCGCTCCACCATACGCCCACGATCTTGGTGCGCGGGAAGCCGATCTTGGCGGCGGCCTTGAGCGCGGTCGGGTTCATCACGCCCCAGCCGCGCAGGATCACCCAGTCGGGCTTGATCTGGCGGATCTGCAGCCACTGCGCCTGCTGCTCGTTGCCCGGGTGCGAGACCGGAATGTGGCTCACTTCGAATCCGTATTTCTTCGCCTGCGCATCGAGCACGGGGATCGTTTCCTTGCCGTAGGCCGAGTCGTGATAGATGTTCACGATCTTCTTGCCCTTCAGCTTGTCCATCCCGCCTTCCTTCATGCCGATGAACTTGATCTTGGCGGTGTTCTGGCTCCAGTAGTTGGTGATGAGGGGGAACACCCACGGAAACACGCGCCCGTCGGAGGCGTCGGTGCGCCCGTAGCCGATCGACACGATGGGAATGTGATCGGATGTCCCCTTGTCTATGAGCGAATAGGTGATGCCGGTGGAAAGCGGGTGCACGAGCGACGCGCCGGTAGGGCCCCGCTTCTTGGTGCGCTCGTAGCATTCGACGCCGCGCGCGTTGTTGTACTCGGTCTCGCACTTCTCGTAGGTGAGCTTCACGCCGTTGATTCCGCCGTCGCGCGCATTGATCATGTTCATGTAGTCGATGAATCCCCCGAAGATGCCGGAGCCGCCGGCAGCGTAGGGGCCGACCCAGTAGCCGTTCATCGGGACGAACTGCTCGTTCTGCGAATAGGCGGTGCCTGCGACGGCGAACGCCGCCGCACCCAGCAACGCGGCTTGTCTGATTTTCCGCAGCATTGGAACCCTCCTTTGGATGGTGATCTCCCTGTTCTACAGGTTATCGGAATGAACAGCCGCGCCCACTATAGCCCAATTGTCGCAGATGGGAAAACCCGGCCGGTTTAGTGAGGGAAGGGCCAGAGCCGCAGCTTTTCCTTGGCGATTTGCCATAGGCGCGCGAGGCCCAGAGGCTCAACGACGAGGAAAAAGATGATGAGCGCGCCGAACGAGATCAGGGTCAGGTTGGACACCAGCCCCGCGGGAAGGGCGAAGCCGAAAGATCGCTCGATCGAGGCGGCCGAAAGATCCATGAAGATCGGCAGCAGCACGATGAAGGCGGCGCCGAGGAACGATCCCAGGATGCTGCCGACGCCGCCGATGATGATCATGAAGAGGATCCTGAAGGAAAGTTCGAGCTCGAATCCCGCTGGTTCGACCGTGCCCAGGTATGCGAACGCGTAGAGCGCGCCGGCCACGCCGCAGTAGAACGAACTGATGGCAAAGGCGAGGAGCTTGGTTTTCATGATCGGGATTCCGACGACCTCGGCCGCGACGTCCATGTCGCGCACCGCCATCCAGGCCCGGCCAATGGAGCTTCGCACCATGTTCTTGGCGGCAAGAGCCATAACGCTCACGATCGCAAGCACCAGCAGGTAGCGCTTCACCGGGGTGTCGACTGCGTAACCGAAGACGACGAGCTTTTGGGCGGTGATCACACCGGAAGAGCTGTAATTGGAAAGCCAGCCGAACTTGGTCAGCGCCCACACGACGAAGAATTGTGCCGCGAGGGTCGCGACCGCGAGGTAGAAACCCTTGATGCGCAGGCTCGGCAGCCCGAACACGATCCCGATGAGCGCGGCGACGATCCCGGCGAGAACAAAGGACAGCAGCATCGGCATTCCCGGCACCCGAAGCTCGAAGTTGTAGGCGGCGAAGGCGCCCACGGCCATGAACGCCGCGGTACCGAGAGAAAGCTGCCCGGCGTAGCCGGTAAGGATGTTCAAGCCGAGGGCGGCGAGCGAGAAGATGAGGAACGGAATCAACACGCCGCTGAACCAGTAGTTGAAGTCAATTGCGCCGGCGATCGCGGGCGTCGCAGCGGCAAGCGGCACGCCCACGAAGACGACCGCGAGGAAGATGGCCATGCCGATCCGGTCCTGGCGGATCGGGAAGAGCTGCTGGTCCGCGGCGTAGTTGGTCTTGAACTGTCCGGCTTCGCGGTAGAGCATGGCTCTTCTGGTCAGACCCGGTCGATTCGCCGCTCGCCGAACAAGCCCTCGGGGCGCACCAGGAGGAAGGCGATCGCGAGCACGTAGGGAAACCAGGACTCGATGCCGCCGCCGACGTGCGGGCCGATGTAGACCTCGGCGAGTTTTTCCGATGCACCGACGATAAGCCCACCGACAATGGCCCCGGCGATCGACTCGAACCCGCCCAGGATCAGCACAGGCAATGCCTTCAGCGCGAGAAAGGTAAGGGCGAACTGCACGCCGTTGCGCGCACCCCACAGCAGTCCGGTCACGAGCGCGACGAATCCGGCGACCATCCACACGATGACCCAAATTCTCTGAAGCGAGATGCCGACCGCGAGGGCCGCCTGATGGTCGTCGGCGACCGCGCGCAGCGCGCGCCCGGTGCGGGTCTTGTTGAAGAACACCGCGAGCACCGCCACCAGCGCGGCCGCGATCCCGGAGGCGACGAGGTCGAATTTGCTGATGTTCATCCCGGTATTGCCCATCAGCCATTCGATCGGCTCGTCGGCTATGCCCAGCTCGAGCGCATGGACTTGGGCGCCCCAGGTGAGCTGCGCGACGCCCTCGATGAAGAAGGCCAGGCCGATGGTCGCCATGAAGAGCGTGATCTGAGGCTGATTGACGAGCGGGCGTAGCACCACGCGCTCGGTGAAGAACGCGAGCGCCACCATCGCGACAAGGGCGAGCGCCACCGCGAGCCAGAACGGAGCGCCCATCGAGATGAATCCTACGGTCGTGAGGGCCGCGAAGAAGACCATCGCCCCTTGAGCGAAATTGAACACGCCCGAGGCCTTGTAGATCAGCACGAAGCCGAGCGCCACCAGCGAATACATCACCCCCGCCAGCAGCCCGCCGATCAGCACCTCGAAGAAGAATTGCATGCTAGCGTGCGAGAACCGGTGCGAGAACCGGGGACAGACCACGTTTTCGATTTTCGAAGAGAGATCGCGGAAAACGTGGTCTGTCCCCGGTTTTCATGCTAATGCGCGACTCCCAGATATGCGTCGATCACGCCGCGGTCGTTGCGCACCTCATCGGGCGTGCCGTCGGCGATCTTGCGGCCGTAGTCCAGGACGACCACCCGATCCGAGAGGTCCATGACCACGCTCATGTCGTGCTCGATCAGCACGATGGACGTGCCCATCTGGTCGTTGACGTCGAGGACGAAACGGCTCATATCCTGCTTTTCCTCGAGATTCATTCCCGCCATCGGCTCATCGAGCAGCAGCAGCTCGGGTTCGGCGGCCAGCGCGCGCGCGAGCTCCACGCGCTTTTGCAGCCCGTAGGGCAGCCGGCCCACCGGGGTCTTGCGGATGTGCTGGATCTCGAGAAAATCGATGACCGCTTCGACTTTGGCGCGGTGCTCCAGCTCCTCGCGCCTCGCCGCTCCCCAATAGACCGCCTGCTGCAGGAAATTGGATTTCATCTTCAGGTTGCGCCCGGTCATGATGTTGTCGAGCACCGTCATGCCGCGAAAGAGGGCGATGTTCTGGAAGGTCCGGGCGATACCCTCGCGCGCGGCCTCGTGAGGATCCACGCTGCGGCGCTTGCGCCCCTTGAAGGCGACCGTCCCTTGCCGCGGGTGGTATACGCCGTTGATGACGTTGAGCATCGAGGATTTGCCGGCGCCGTTCGGGCCGATGATGGCGCGGATCTCGTGCTCCCGGACGTCGAAGGAAACGGCCTGGAGCGCGACCACCCCGCCGAAAGCGAGCGAGACCTCGTCGATCTCGAGGATCGGCCGGCCAATTTTCCTGCCCGCTGTCATGTCAGGCGAAAGGGAATTCAGGCGGCTTTCCTCGTCGCAGCGGCGCCGAAGGTCTTCGCCTCCACGATCTGCAGGTCGGCCGACACCGTTCCGGTGCGCCCGTCCTCGAAGCGCATCTGAGTCTCGACGAAACAGCTCGTCTTGTCCGAGTAGAGAGCGTCGACCAGAACCGCGTACTTGTCTACGATGTGGCGGCGTCGTACCTTGCGCGTGCGCGTGAGCTCGCCGTCGTCGGCCTCGAGCTCCTTGTGCAGAACGAGGAAGCGCCGGATCTGCGAGTTGGCGAGCGTGGAGTCCTGCGCGAGGTCGCGGTTCGCGTTCTCCACGCATTCGCGGATGAGATCGAGCACCGCGGGCTGCGAAGCGAGGTCTGCGTAGCCCGTGTACGGCAGGTTGCGCCGCTCGGCCCAGTTGCCGATCGCAGCCACGTCGATGTTGATGAACGCGCAGACCTTGTCGCGCCCCTGGCCGAAGCACACGGCTTCCTTGATGTGAGGGAAGAACTTGAGCTTGTTCTCGAGATACTTCGGCGCGAACAGGGTGCCGTCGGCGAGCTTGCCCACGTCTTTCGCGCGGTCGATGATTTTCAAGTGGCCCCCGGCATCGAAATAACCCGCGTCACCGGTGTGGAAGAAACCCTCCGGGTCGATCGCCTCGCGCGTTGCATCGGGCCGCTTGTAGTATTCCTTCATGAGACCCGGGGAGCGCACCAGCACTTCGCCCGAATCGGCGATGCGCACCTCGACCCCGGGCATGGGCGGGCCCACGGTCTCGAGCTTGACGTCGCCCGAGGGGTGCATGCACACCGTCACGCAGGTTTCGGTCATTCCGTAAAGCTGCTTCAGGTTGATGCCGATGGAGCGGTAGAAATCGAACAGGTCCGGACCGATCGCCTCGCCGCCGGTGTAGGCGACGCGAATGCGCGACATGCCGAGCACGTTCTTGAGCGGCCCGTATACGAGGATCTCGCCGAGCCGGTACAGCAGCCGGTCCCGGAGCGGTATCCCGGGCTTGCCTTCGAGGATTCCCATCCCGACGCGCTTGGCGACGGCCATGAAGGTGTGGAACATGCGGCGCTTGATCCAGCCCGCGTCCTCGATGCGGATCATCACCTGGGTCAGGATGTTCTCGTACACGCGCGGCGGCCCGAAGTAATAGGTCGGGCCGATCTCTCGCAGGTCGGTCATCACGGTGTCGGGGGACTCGGGGCAGTTGAGACAGAACCCTGCGATATGCATCTGCGCGTACGAGTAGAGGAAATCGCCGACCCAGGCCATAGGCAGGTAGCACAGAATGTCGTCCTTGTCGGAAAAGCCGTCGAAGGCCACGAGCACCCGTGCTGTCTGGATCATCGCGGCGTGCGTCTGGGATACTCCCTTGGGGTGACCGGTGGTGCCCGAGGTGTAGAGAATCACCGCGACATCTGAAGGCCGGCCTTTTCCGAGCTCGTCCGCGAAGAAGCCCGGATTGCGCTGCGCGAACTCCCGGCCGGCCCCCTGCAGGTCCTCGAAGCCGCCCAGCTGCGTCTGCCCGTAATGGCGAAGCCCGCGCGGGTCGTCGAACCAGATGTGCTTCAACCGCGGGCACTGCGGCAGGACTTCGAGCAGCTTGTCGACCTGCTCCTGGTCTTCGACGACGGCAAAGCCGATATCGGCGTCTTGGAGCACGAACGCCATTTCGGCCGCCACGGCGTCCTGGTAGAGCGGCACCGGCACGCCGCCCAGGGCCTGCGCCGCCATCATGGCCCAGTACAGGCGCGGCCGGTTGTCGCCGATGACGGCCAGGCGGTCGCCGCGCTCGAATCCCCGTGCAGCGAGGCCGCAGGCGAGAATGCGAACCTCGCCCGCGACCTGAGCCCAGGTCCAGGTCTGCCAGATGCCCAGGTCCTTCTCCCGGAACGCCGGCCCGTCGGGCCGTACCCTCGATTGGTGCAGTAGAAGGCGCGGAAAAGTGTCAGGCTGTTCCGTCACGGGGTCCTCCTCGGTCGCGCGCCGCCCCAAAACATTGCCAACAGTGCCAACCGGCGCATCTTACAGCATCACTTTGGACCGATTTTCAATTACACTCTCAGATCACTCTCGTGTCTAGGGAACCCACTGCTCGCCGATGGGCTCCCGGCCGAGTGATTGCTGTAAGGTGCGCGCAGTGCGGTAACTCGTTGGGGGGCGGCGCTTCATCCTGTGACGATCGTAAATGTATAAAATCTTGATCGTCGAGGATGTCGAAGCGGTAGCAGATTTACAAGTTCTCAAGCTGATCCGTGCAGGCGTAGCCGTTGAAACGCGGCGCGTCGAGACACCCCAGGATTTCACGCGGCAACTGGAACTCTATGTTCCAGATGTAATACTCTGCAGCGTCTCCGTGCCGCGGTTCAGCGGACTCACCGCTTTGGCGATGGCGCAAAGCCTATGTCCCGATACGCCGTTTATCTTCGTCTTCAAATCGTCCGATGAAGAAGCCGATGTCGAAACATTCACGCGCGGGGCTAGAGACCACGTTTTCAAGACCAGCCCCAGCAATCTTCCCTGGACGTTCGGACGCGCAATCAAGCAGGCCGAAGAACGCAAGACTGCGGACGGTCAGGGCCTCGCGATCGCGCGCATGACGCGCATGTACGCCGACCACGTTCGCGAATTGGACCAACTGCGCCATCAACACCACGTCTTTCGCAAGCTGAGCCGCTATCTGAAGGCCGGCGTGACGGCGGCCGAAGTTTATGCGGCTGTCGAATGTTTCGGTCCTCAACTATTCCAGAGGACGAATGGCAAGCTGTATCTCGTTCATCCTCCTGGAAAGCATTTGGAGGTCGTCGCAAGCTGGGGCGACAGGTCGCCGAGCGAGCAGGCGTTCACGGTCCAGGATTGCTGGGCCTTGCGCCAGACGCAAGCTCACTGGGTCGGGGATCCGCGGACCGAGCTGCTCTGTGGACACGTGACGTCGGATTCGAAGTCGGTCCCACCCTATCTTTGCGTACCGATCTTCGCGCAGGGCGATACGCTCGGATTGCTGCATTTGCGACTCTTGAAAGAGGAATCGACGTCGCCGGAAAATACCGATTCGATAGAGTCTTGTCTGAATCTTGCGACGGCTGTGGCGGAGGAAACCGGCCTTGCGCTCGCTAACTTGAGAGTTCGCGACACCCTGCATGAGCAATCGATCCGTGATCCGCTCACCGGTTTGTACAACCGCCGCTTTCTGGAGGAATTCCTCCTGCGGGAGCTGGCTCGCGCGGACCGCAAGAAGCACGCTCTCTCCATAATCACTCTGGATATTGATCACTTCAAGCGCATCAACGACAGCTTGGGCCACGGCGCGGGCGACATCGTCCTGCGGCGCGTGGGTCTCCTGTTGCAAGGGTACGTTCGCGAGAGCGATATCGCGTGCCGCGTCGGAGGGGAGGAATTCTCGCTGCTCCTCCCGGAAGCATCAATGCAAATCGCCGCACAGCGCGCCGAGAACATCCGCGGAGGAGTACACGAGTTGACGCTGAAGTACGACGGCCACAGTCTGGGTGCTATCACCATTTCGCTGGGTGTCGCAGCTTTTCCGGAGCATGGCACGACTCCGGACGCGATCATCCGCGCTGCGGACCAAGCCTTGTATGACGCCAAGTCTCGAGGCCGCGACAGGGTGGCGTCGGCTTGAGCGGCGGCCAGCCGGACGGGCCCGCCCCTCTGCCCTTAGACTTTCCCGAATCTCGGTTATAATCGCCGCTCCACACGCGCCTGTAGCTCGGCTAGGCGAGGGGGGGAGATTTCGCGGATACACTCTGAGTGCGTCCGCGCCGCCGAGCACCAGACCACGGGTCAGGTGGGGTTATCGCGAATGCTCGATGGACATTCGCGCCGCCGAACGGGTATGCCGCGGACGGCATGCCTTGGGCCGTCAATTTGAAATCAAAGCGGACACCGAATCGCGAGAACGAGGACTGGCCTGCAGTCCTGCGAACTCGCTGACGATCAACTGGAGAAGACCATGACCGCAAGAGCGCTGCTTGTCCTAATCGCCCCCCTGCTGGTGGTGTCGGGCTGTGCCACCACGATTCATGGCACGGTGCTGCTCGTCGACAGCCGTCAGCAGCCGGTCCCGAACGAGAGCCCGAAGGGGGCAGTGGTCAACATGATCAATACGACCGCCGCGGTCGATCAGGCTTCGAGCTCCGCGACGGTCGATGAGAAGGGCGAATTCGAATCGCCCAAGGGCAGCATCAAGCCCGGAATCTACAAGGTGGAGGCGAGCCGCATCGGCTACGAGACGCAGACCGAGACGGTCGAGATCGGCCGCTTCTTCGGCAAGAAGGTCGAGTTCAAGCTGCCGAAGATCCAGGAGGCCAAGCGCAAGTCGATCAAAGGCTCGGCCACCGACGAAGACAAGATCATCAATCCCGGCGAGGTCAATATCCAGCCGCCTGCGATGTGAGCGGACGTTATCCGCCGCACTCTTAAACCCAACGCCATAACCGAGGTATCACCATGGCCACAACACACGTGCGTTTTCTTCCCATCCTGCTTGCTACCGCCTTGCTCGGCGCTTGCGGCGAGCGCCTCGACATCGAAGTCAAGGCGAGCATCGACGGCCAGCCCGCGGCACAGGCGAAGGTCACCGTAGATCGCGAGGAGCTCGGCGTCACGGACTCCCAAGGCGTGTTCGCGAAGCGGCTGCGCAAGAAGGCCGGCACCGAGGTCGAAGTGACGGTCAGCAAGGAGGCGCCCGGCTACCGCATCGATCCATGGAAAACGGCGTTCCTCGTGAAGCTTCCCAAGGCGGACGAGATCGTCACGTACCGCGTTGAGGCCGATCTCAAGGCGACGCGTTACGTCACCGTGCGCGTGAGCGAGGCGGGTACTCCGGTGCCCGAAGCCAAGGTGACGGTCGGCGGGAAGGAGGAAGGCGTCACCGATGCCAAGGGCGAATTCGTATACTCGTATCGGACGCAGCCGCCGAAGGGAGCGGAGCTCGGCGTCGCCAAGACCGGTTTCAGCCCCTACCGGGCGACACGGCAGCTCGAGCCGGGCCGGGTAGTCGAAGTCGCCCTCAACCGCCAGACCGTGGTGGCGATCAAGGCGATGACCGACGAGTACGGCCGCGTGAGCGGGGTGCCGGGCTTGAGCGTGAGCATAGACGGCAAGACCGTGGGTAAGACCGACGCGCAGGGCAGCTACACGTACGACTACCGCGGCGAGCCGGGCAAGAAGGCTCAGATCACGCTCGCGGCGCCGGGTTACGTTCCCGCAGCGTGGAAAACCACGGTCCGGCTCGAAGGCCAAATCAACCTTCAGCGCTACTTCTACCCGACTGCGCCCAGGCCGATCCGCATCGGCATCTACCGCGTCGTCGGCAACACACCGGGCGTGGACCTGAAGGAGGTCGCGGCGCAGGCCGAGCAGGCCCTGGCGACGCAGCTGTTCAGGTTCCCGGCGTTCCGCGAGGTACCGGCGGACAGGCTGCAGGCCGAGATCAATCAGCGCAAGCTCAACATCGACCGCATCACGACCAAGGGCTGGCAGGACACTCCCCTGCGCGCGACCGTGGACATGATCGTGCTCGGGAGCGTCGCCAAGGACGATAGCGGCTACCTGGTCGAGGTCAAGTTCCACACCGCGAACGGCAAGATCATTTTCTCTGAGATCGCGCGCGCGCGCAACGCCGGCGGGATCAACGGCGCGGTGCGCGACATTGCCGGCAACGTTGTCGAGCGCTTCCCGCTCGAGGGTACGGTAATCGCCAAGGAGGAAGATCGCTATCGCATCAACATCGGCAGGAACTGGCGTATAGCCCGCGGCACCGAGTTCACCCTGACCACGCCGACGTTCGCCGAGGGCGGCAAGGTAGCGGGTTACCGCGAGACCGGCAGGATCGAGGTCACGCGCGGCGACGACGCGAGCTCGCTTGCCGAGGTCGCAACGCTCAAGCAGGGCGAGAAGGTGCAGATCGGCGATCGCGTCGTGCGGCGCATCGCCCGCGAGGGCGAGGAAGGCGGTGAACGCACCTACTTCCTGCTCACCGCGAAGGGCGGCGTCGGCACGGAGGTCAACCCGCTTGCGGGCACCAGCGTCTACTTGAACGGTGAGTGGGCCGGCGCGACCGGGACGAACGGTCAGGCGGAGATCCCGCTGCGGCTCGGCCGCAACTACACGCTCACGCTGTACCGGCACGGCTACCAGCAGCTCACCGACAAGGTCCGAGTCGGCAAGAGCGGTGAAGCGCGCGAGTTCCTGCTCGCAGCCAACAATGTCCTGTTCAAGGTCGACTCCGCGCCGTCCTCGGCGACCGTATACATCGACGACGAGCAGATCGGCAAGACGCCGATCACCGGCGGCAAGCAGATCACTCTCGGGTTCCACAGCGTGCGCCTGACCTACGGCGAGGACTACCGCGACTTCTTCGAGGTCATGGAGTTCACCCAGAAGGAGGAGGACCGCACCGGCGATCGCCGCATCGTGCTGCAAAGGGACTTCCTCAAGATCGGCGAGCGCGCGCGCCAGAAAGGCGACATCGAGAACGCCATCAAGGCCTATGCCTCCACCGAGCGCGGGCACCCGGACTACGCCGAGGCGCACCGGCGGCTGGGCGACATTTACCTCGACGAGAAAGAGGACTACGACCACGCGATCGAAGAGTTCGAGGCCGTGCTGGCGCTGCCCGAGAACCAGCAGCTGATCTATAAGCAGTTCGCGGTCACCTTTACCAACCTCGGCCATGCGTATTGCGAGAAAGGCAACCGTCTGGTGGACGGCGATCGCAGCGCCGCGTCCACGTACTTCGCCAAGGCGATCAAGGCGCTGCAGACCGCCAAGCAGAACACGCGCTTCTTCCCGAGCGCGGAGTACGACGAAGCGGTGCACGACACTTACTACTACACGGCGCTCTCATACCACAAGCTGTATCTGATGACGAAGCAGCCGGCGGTGATGAACAGCGCGAGCCTCGCGTGGCGAGAATACTTCGACTTCTTCCCAAAAAAGCTCGAGGGCAATCCGACCTTCGTGCAGGCTCGCGAGGGGGCGCGCCGCTACCGCGATCAGATCCAGGAACAGTAATCGCGCCGTCCCGGAACGCGATGCATCACTGGCGCCCTTCGCTTGCCCTGTTCGTCGCGTTCGCGTGGCCCGTGGCAACCGCCGGCGAAGAGCCGGCGGCTTCGAGCCCGGGCGAGCCGGCCGGAATCGAACCGGAATTCGTGCGGCCGCTCGTTCCCATCGCCCGGGGGCGCAACGACTCGAACCCGGTGTGGTCGCCCGCTGGAGATATGGTCGCGTTCGAGCGCTCGCGCGGCGACAACAAGGAAATCGCGATCGTGCGCGTCAACGGCGACACCGTCCAAACCATTCACCAACAGGCTCCGGCCGCGCCGGGCCAGAGCCCGTTCTTTTTTCCGGAGGTCGTTGAGCAGACGAGCTACAACTCCGGAATCAGCTGGTCGCCGGACGGCAAGAGGTTCGTGTTCATGAGCAACGGCGGCGAGGGGAACTACGACCTGTACCTGCGCGAGCCCGACGGCCGCATCGCACGCGTCACGACCCACAAGGAGAAGGACGGACACGCGCACTGGTCGCCGGCCCGCGACCAGATCGCGTTTATCTCCGGGCGCAGCGGACAAGGCGACGTCTATTTGCTCGATCTCTCCACGAAGACCACGACCCGAGTGACGCACGGGGAGTGGCCCTATCTCTATCCGCAGTGGTCCCCGGACGGCAAGCGTCTCGCGGTCATCCAGGGCATCAACGAGAACCACGACGTCTACGTACTCGAACCGGGGCGCATCCCGGCGGTGCCGCCGAAGCCGCTCAGCACCTGGCGTTACGACGATCTGCGGCCGGTGTGGTCGCCGGACGGCAAGCGCCTCGCCTTCTATACCAATTACAACCCCGCCGACGATCCCAAGACCTGGGCCATCGTGGTCGTTGCCGCGGACGGTTCGGACCCGACCGCGGGCGAGGGGCTGGCCGCACGCGTGGTGGCGACCGACGTGGTCCCGGACGTCGAGCGCGGACCGGCGTGGATGCCGGACAACCGCCGCATCGTGTACGTACGCAACGAACGACAGGCCTACAACCCGGTCTACATCGCCGACGTCGACAGCCGCACGAGCACGCTCGTGCGCACGGGGACCAAGATGAACCACGACGTCACCTGTTCGACTCGCGGCGTGATCGCGTTTCGCGCCCAGGTCGACCAGTGGGACCAGGTGTATCTCGCGAAGCTCAAGGACTGAGGCCATGACGCGCCGCGACGCCTGCATACACCCGCCGTTCGCCCCGCTGTTCGTGATAGCGCTCGCGCTGGCCCTCGGCGTAAGCGCACCCGCACGCGCCGACGACGACCCGGTGGGTGCGGCGATGAAGCTCTACGAGAAGCGCCGCTACGAGCAGGCGGCACGCATGCTCGAAGACGCGCTCGCCCGCCTCGAAGCCGAGCGCCGGCCGCAGGCGCAACTCGTGCTCGGAATGATTTATCTGCGCAACGCCGATCTGCACGAGGCGTTCGGGCGCACCGCCGCTGCGGCCGAGCTGGATTATCTCGACAAGCTGCTCAGGACGCGCACCGAGGACCGCAGCCGCTACGCGCGGCTGCACCTCGCCGAGGCCCTGCTTGCGCGCGGAAACGCGTCCGAAGCGCGGCGCCACTTCGAGCAGGTCCGCGCCGACTCGGGTATCGAGAAGCGTTTCCAGGCGATCGCCAGCGTCGGCCTCGGGAGCGTCCTCTGGGCGCAGCGCGACGCAAAAGGGGCACGCGGCGTGTGGGCCGGTGCGGGCGGAGCGGCGGAGATCGCACTGGCGCGCGCCGCGGCCCAAGTCGGCGCCCAGCTCGCGGACGCAAAATCCTTGCGGCGCGTGGCGGATGACGCGAGCCTCGCACCCGAGTTGTCGCCGCGCGCGCGGCGCTACCTCATCGAGATCTACACCGCGACCGGCGCGCCGGACAAGGCGCTCGCCGTGGCGCGCGCAGCCGACCTGGGAATGGCTTCCTATGTCGAGAGTTTCAAGGCGGTCAAAGGGACCGCCAAGAGCATCAACCTCTACGATCTCGCGCTGCTCACGGACCTGACGCGACTTTACCGCGAGCTCGCGCGGCGTCAGCTCGAGCAGGCCGCCGCCGACGCACGCATGAAACCGAGCGCGGAATACTATCTTGCCGAGGTAATGAGCGGTCTGGGCGCGAGCGATGAGGCGCAGACGTACGTGCAAGCCTTCCTCGCCCAGCCGCAGGCGCCGGCTCAGTACCGCGAGCGCGCCCGCGCGCGCCAGGCGCTGATCGCGCACCGCCAGGGCCGGCGCGCCGAAGCGGAGAGCGCGTGGACCGCGATGGCGGAGAGCGGCAGCGACCCGGAGGTATTGGCCGACATCGTGCTCGGGTGCGCCGACGCCCAGGCCCAGTGCGCCAAGGTGCTCGCGCGCGTCGCTCAGATGACCGAAGCGGGCGACGGACGACGCTATCAGCGGCTCAACTTTGCGCTCGGCAGCTACTATCTCCGGAAGAAGGACTACGCGCGCGCCATCTCCTACATGGAGGCCGGGCGCGACAAGAGCAACAAGAACAAGATCGAGGCCAACGACCCGGAAATGCTCGCCGGTCTGGCCGAGGCCTACTATCGGACCAAGAAGTTCTCCGAGGGTCTCGAGATCTTTTTCGAGATGAGCAAGGAGTTTCCCGTGGTGCGCCAGATTCAGGAGGCGATGCAGGGCGTCTACTCCATGGAGCAGCGCAGCGCCGGCGACGTGAAGATACTTTGAGAAGCCGCAGGATGAATCGCAACTGTCGGAATCAACGAGCGAGGAACTTATGAAACGGATCCTTACTATCACGGTAGTGGGCGTCGCCATGACATTGTGCTTTCCGGCGCACGCCGCGCCGAAGGGCGACGGGCGCCCTGACGGCGGCGTCCTCAACTACAGCGAGTACGGCCGGCCTGCGACGCTCGACCCGATCACGAGCAACGAGACGATTTCGCTGCGCATCACCGAGCTCGTGTTCAACGGCCTGGTCGGAATCGACGAGAAGCAGGAAATCGTGCCGGAGCTGGCCGAGCGCTGGGAGGCGTCGAAGGACGGCCGCGTATACACGTTCTTCCTGCGCAAGGACGTGAAGTGGCACCCGCGCGAAGGCGATGCGCCGCGGCCCTTTACTGCCGACGACGTGGTGTTCACCTACAACATCATGATGCACCCCAAGACCATCACGCCGCTCAAGGTGCGCTACGAGTTCATCGAGAAGGTCGAGAAGACCGGCGACTACACGGTGGCAATCACCCTCAAGCGCCCGATACTGAACGCTCTGGCGAAGTTCAGCTTCAAGATCATCCCCAAGCACGGCCCGGCGAACCCGCAGTACCTGACGCGCGAGGACCGGTTCGCCCACAGCCCGATCGGCACCGGGCCGTACATGCTCCAGACCGTAACCGGCGACGGCGAGGTGGTGCTGGTCGCGAACCCGGACTACTTCAAGGGACGCGCGCACATCGACAAGTTCATCGCCAGGCCGTTCGCCGACCAGAACATCATGGCCCAGGCGCTGATGTTCAACGCCATCGACATGATCGTGCTGGTCAACCCGCGCAACCTGCCTGAGGTTCAGGGCGACAAGCGCTTCGTGCTGCAACCGTACAACGCCTTGTCGTACTCGTTCTTCGGCTACAACGTGCGCAACCCCTTGCTCGCCGACCGGCGCGTGCGCCAGGCGATCACGGTCGCGGTCAACCGCCAGGAGATGCTCGACTCGTTCTTCAACGGCCAGGGCACGGTCATCTCCGGTCCGTTCGCGCCCGGGAGCTGGGCATACAACCTCGACGTCAAGCCGCTGCCGTTCAACACCGAGCGGGCGCGCGCGCTGCTCACTGAGGCGGGCTTCAGGCCCGGCGCCGACGGGATCATGGAGAAGGGCGGCAAGAAGCTCGTGCTCTCGCTCAAGGTCCCGATCGAGAAGGAGAGCGAAGCGGTGAAGCGCGTCGTGCTCGCGTTCCAGAATTATCTCAAGAACGCCGGCATCGCGATCACGGTCGAGTTCAAGGAATGGCAGGCGTGGAAAGAGGACGTCTTCCTCGAGCACAACTTCGACATCATGTTTGCGTCCTGGGTGTTCGACGACTCCGCGGATATCTCGTCGCTGTTCCATTCGGCTGAGATCGGCGACTGGAAGAACAACTTCGGCGGCTATTCCAACCCCGAAGTGGACGGGCTGATCGTCGAGAGCAAGCTCACCCTCGACCACGAGAAGCGCCGCACGATCAACCGCAAGCTTCATGCGATCCTCGCCGAGGAGCAGCCCTACACCTTCCTTTGGACGCTCACCAACTACAGCGCGTACCACAGGAAGGTGCGGCGCGTGCAGATCCACCCGTACAAGTTCTTCTCGTTCGCCGACGAGTGGTTCATTCCCGCCAACGAGCAGAAGTGACGGCGGCTGCGCCGCCGTCATCCTGAGCGAAGCGAAGGATCTGCCTTTCACGTAAGAAAACAGATTCTTCGTCGCTACGCTCCTCAGAATGACAAGCACCGGAGGACGGCGTCACCATGAAGCTCGCCGCTATCAAGCCCGTCAGCCGCGTGCTCGCGCGCGAGCTCGGGATCACGGCCCTGCTGCTCTTCGGCGTGAGCATGGTCGTGTTTGTCATTCTCTATCTCGCGCCCGGCGACCCGCTCAACGTTTTGCTCGAGGGGCAGTCACCGCGATCGGAGCTCGCCCTCGGCATGCGCGAGGCCCTGGGCGTATCCCAGACCTGGTACGGCCAGTACGCGGCGTGGTTCAGCAAGATGCTGCAGGGCAACTTCGGCAACTCGATCCGCACCGGCCTACCGGTGCTGCCTGAGCTCGCGCGCGTCGGCGTCTACACGCTCACCCTCACCCTCGGCTCGCTCGCGCTCACGCTCCTGATCGCGGTGCCGATCGCGGTGCACGCGGCGGCGCACGGCGAAACCGCGGGCAATACCGCGGCGACCATGGCCGCGTACGTCCTCTCGGCAGTGCCGGTGTTCTGGTTCGGCTACATCGTGGTCTACGTCTTCATCCATTGGTTCGGCATGTTCCCGCTCATCTCTGGAACTGCGGCTAGGCAGGAGCACGCGTGGCTGTATTTCCTCGTGCCGATCTTCGTGCTCGGGATCGCGAGCGGCACGCTCTCGGAAATGATCCGCCACTTGCGCGAGGAGCTGTCGCGCGTGCTTGCCGAGGACTACATCCGCACCGCGCGCGCCAAGGGCGCTCCGGTGTGGCGCCATGCGTTCAAGGAGGGCTTCCTGATCCCGGTGACCGAGATCATGAGCGCCAAGATCCCGTTCCTGCTCGGCGGTGCCGTGATCGTCGAGCAGGTGTTCAACTGGCCCGGCATGGGGCGCATGGCGTGGCAGGCGGCGCAGGATCGCGATTTCCCGGTCATCATGGGCATCGCCCTCGTCGCCGCCGCGTTCGTGCGTCTCGGTAACCTGTTGCAGCGCGTCGTTTTCACCGCGGTCAATCCGCGCGCATCCAGAGAATAGGGAGCACATGCGTCGCTACGTCCAGACACCCGGCCCTATCGGGGAGTTCTCGGAGCTGTCGCTGCGGCAACGGGCGGGGCCGCTCGATCTCGTCTACGTGGCCTACGGCCTCCTGGTGGTGGCGGTGGTCGTGGCTTCGTACATGTTCGGGGCGCTGGGCTGGCTGCCCCATGATCCTCAGGCGATGAACGTCGGGCTGATCAACGCGGCGCCGTTCACCTCCGGGCACCTGCTCGGCACCGACTTCCTCGGGCGCGACCTGCAGGCGCGGCTGATTCTCGGCATCCAGGCCTACTTTCTCCCCGGACTGCTCGCGATCACGATCTCAGTCGTCGGCGGAAGCGTCCTCGGCATTCTGGCCGGTTACCGCGGCGGCTGGTTCGATACGATCATCACCTATTTCGACAACCTGCTCGACTCGTTCCCGCGCCTGGTGCTGATCCTGCTCGTGATCGCCGCATTCAAGGCCGACATCTACTACGTCATGGTCGTGGTCGGCATCACCGGCATGCCGGTGATCGCCAACCTGATCGCTGGCAAGATCGCATTTCTTCGACAGAAGAGCTTCATCGAGGCGGCGCATGCGCTCGGGCTGCCGGCGCATACGGTCATTCTCAAGCATATCCTGTGGTTGAACTGCCGCGCGCTGCTCGTGATCCAGGCCACCCTCGGCATGGCCGAAGCGATCCTGGTCGAGACGAGCTTGAGCTACCTTGGCTTCGGCGTGCAGGAACCCACGCCTTCATGGGGCAACATGGTCCAGGCCGGCGCGAACTATTTCCTGCAGGGCAACTTCTGGCCCTCGACCGCGCCGGCACTCGCCATCCTCGCGACCATCCTCGGATTCCAGTTGCTCGGCGACGGGCTCAACAATCTCCTCGAAGGCAAGCGGAGGAAATGATGGACGCGCCTCTGCTCGCCATCGAGAACCTGCGGACCTACTTCTACTCGCGCGCCAAACGCGCCTTCATCCGCTCGGTGGACGGCGTGAGCCTTGACGTCGCGCGCGGCGAAACGCTCGGCATTGTGGGCGAGAGCGGTAGCGGCAAGAGCGTCACCGCGCTCTCGGCGGCGGGCCTCGTTACGGCGGGGCCGGGCGTGATCAGCGGCCGCATCCACCTGCACTCGAACGGCGCGCAGCGCGACCTGCTCGACGGCCTGGAGAAATACGCGCGCGTCACGGAGCAGGATGGGCGCGTCATGGCGGTGGAGAAGGACGAGCGCGGCTGGCGCAAACACTCGGAGGCATTGATGGCGGGCGTGCGCGGCAAGGAGATCGCTATGATTTTCCAGAACCCGCGTTCGGCGCTGAACCCCTACTCCACGATCGGCAAGCAGCTCGTGGAGACCATCCGCCTGCACACGAGCCTCAAGGGCGAAGGCGAAGCCAGGGAACGCGCGGTCCATTGGCTGGAGCGCGTGCGCATCGATTCACCCCGGCTGCGCTTCGACAACTTCCCCTACGGCATGTCCGGCGGCATGTGCCAGCGCGCCATGATCGCGATGGCGCTCTCCGCCGAACCTTCGCTCCTCATCGCGGACGAGCCAACCACCGGCCTCGACGCCACCATCCAGTCCCGCATCGTGGATCTGCTCGCCCAGCTCAAGACCGAGACCGGCATTACCACGCTCCTCATCAGCCACGACATCAGCGTGATCCAGCGCCTCTCGGATCGCATTGCGGTGATGTACGGCGGCACGGTTGTGGAGACCGGTCGCGCCGCGGAGGTGCTCGCGCCGCAGGCGCAGGCGCGCCACCCGTACACCGCGGCCCTGCTCGCATCGATCCCGAGCGCGGAGACGATACGCCGGAAAAGTTACCTGCAGGCGATAGAAGGCGAGGTGCTCGATACCATCGAGGTGCCGCGCGGTTGCCGCTTCTACGGTCGCTGCAACCGCGTCACCGAGGCGATCCGCGAAAGCTGCGCCGGTCTCGAGCCCCCGCTCGAAGAGGTCGCACCCGGTCACAAGGTGCGCTGCTGGCTGTACCCTGCTGCGGGGAAGGCATGAGCCAAACCATTCTCGAAGTCACCGACCTGCGCAAGGACTACAGCCAGCGTCGCGGCCTGTTCTCCATGCTGACCGGTCAGGGGCGCGTGATCCCGGCGGTCGACGGCGTGAGCTTCTATATCAGGGAAAACGAGACCGTCGGCTTGGTCGGCGAGTCCGGCTGCGGCAAGACCACGATCGGGCGCACGGTGCTGCGGCTGACCGACGCGAGCAGCGGGCGCATCGTGTTCGACGGACGCGACATCACGACCTTGAGCCGAGCCGAGCTGCGCCCCTTAAGGCGCGAGATGCAGATGATCTTCCAGGACCTCGACGCGGGGCTGAACCCGGGGATGCGCGTGCGCGACATCCTGCGCGAGGCGCTCACCGTGCACGAGCGCCCGAGCGACGCCGAAATCGCAGGCCGCATCCGCGAGCTCCTGGAGCAGGTGAGTCTCAAGGACAGCAAGCTCGCGAACTTCCCCTCGGAGCTTTCCGGCGGCGAGAAGCGCCGCGTGGGGATCGCGCGCGTGCTCGCGGTGCGCCCGCGCCTGATCGTGGCCGACGAGCCGACGAGCGCCCTCGATATCTCGATCCAGGCGCAGGTGGTGAACCTCCTGCGCGACCTGCAGAAGAACCTGGGGCTCACGTATCTGTTCATCTCGCACGACCTCCCGGTCGTGGAGCTGGTCAGCCAGAAAGTCGCGGTCATGTATCTGGGACGCATCGTCGAGATGGGTCTGGCAGAGAACATCGCGCACCAGCCGCGCCATCCCTACACGGGCATCCTGTGGTCGTCGTTCGCGGACAAGGAGACCACCGAGGTGAGCCGGCGCGTGCGCGACGTGACGGTCGAGCGCGAGCGTCGCGCCTGGGGCGTGTTCGACTTCGAGCAGCCGGCGAGCGGCTGCCGCTTCGCTCCGCGCTGCCCGCTGTACCAGGAGAAGGGCCACCCCGCGGTCTGCACCGACCCCGCCTCCGAGCCGCAGCTGAGGGACGTGGGGCACGGGCACGTGGTGGCGTGCCACTTCGCGTGACGCGCACTCGCGCGTCACATGTTGCGGCGGTATTGGCCTCCCACCTCGAACAGCGCTGAGGTGATCTGGCCGAGCGAGCAGCAGCGCACCGCGTCCATGAGCGCCGCGAAGACGTTTTCGTCTTCGATCACCGCCTGCTGCAGCCGTTTGAACATCGGGCCGGATTCGCGTTCGTGGCGCCGGTGGAAATCGGCGAGCCGCCTGAGCTGAGATTGCCTTTCTTCCTCGGTCGACCGGATCAGCTCGATCTTTTGTGGCATCGTCGCCCCGTGAGGATTGCGGAAGGTGTTGACGCCGATGATTGGATACGAGCCGTCATGCTTCCTGTGCTCGTAGAGCATCGAATCTTCCTGGATCTTGCCGCGCTGGTAACCGGTCTCCATCGCGCCGAGCACGCCGCCGCGCTCGGCGATCGCCTCGAACTCCTTCAACACCGCTTCCTCGACGAGATCGGTCAGGGCTTCCACGATGAATGAGCCCTGGTTCGGATTCTCGTTCTTTCCCAATCCCCATTCCCGGTTGATGACGAGCTGGATCGCCATGGCGCGGCGCACCGACTCCTCGGTCGGCGTCGTAATGGCTTCGTCGTACGCGTTGGTGTGCAGCGAATTGGTGTTGTCGTACGTCGAGATCAGCGCCTGCAGGGTAGTGCGGATATCGTTGAACGCGATCTCCTGGGCGTGCAGCGAGCGCCCGGAGGTCTGCGAATGGAACTTGAGCTTCTGGCTGCGCTCGTTCGCGCCGTACTTGTTCCGCATCGCTATCGCCCAGATGCGCCGCGCCACGCGCCCGAGCACCGCGTACTCGGGCTCCATGCCGTAGCTGAAGAAAAAAGACAGATTCGGCGCGAAATCGTCGATCTTCATTCCGCGTGCAAGATAGGCTTCGACGAAAGTGAACCCGTTGGCGAGCGTAAAAGCGAGCTGCGAGATCGGGTTCGCCCCGGCTTCCGCGATGTGATAGCCCGAGATCGAGGCGGAGTAGAAATTGCGCACGTCGTGGCCGATGAAGTACTCCTGGATGTCGCCCATCACCTTGAGAGAGAACTCGGTCGAGAAGATGCAGGTGTTCTGCCCCTGGTCTTCCTTGAGGATATCCGCCTGGACGGTTCCGCGAACGGTCGAAAGCGTCCGCGCCCTGATTTCACCGCGCTCGGCGGCCGTCGGCTCGCGGGCATTGCTCTCTCTGAACTTGTCGATTTGCTGGTCGATGGCGCAGTTGAGGAACATCGCGAGGATCGTCGGCGCCGGCCCGTTGATCGTCATGCTGACGCTCGTCGCCGGATCGCACAGGTCGAAGCCCGAGTAGAGCACTTTCATGTCTTCGAGCGTGGCGATGGACACGCCCGAGTTGCCGACCTTGCCGTAGATGTCCGGGCGTAGGTCCGGGTCGAAACCGTAGAGCGTCACCGAATCGAACGCGGTCGAGAGGCGTTTCGCCGGCATGTCTTTCGACAGCAGATGGAAGCGGTGGTTGGTGCGGAACGGATCGCCCTCGCCCGCGAACATGCGCGTCGGATCCTCGTTCTCGCGCTTGAAGGAAAATACGCCTGCGGTGAACGGGAAGGAGCCGGGCAGGTTCTCGCGCATGCGCCATTTCAGGATCTCGCCATGGTCCTCGAAGCCCGGAAGCGCGACTTTCGGCACCCTGGTTCCCGAAATGGAAATCGTGTTGAGCCGAGTGTGGATTTCCCGCTCGCGCACCTTGACCACCTGCTCGTCGCCCGCATAGGTCTTCTTCGTTTCCGGCCAATCGTCGATGAGCTCCCTGGAACGCGCATCGAGCCTGGCGTCTTTCTCCTCGATGAGCGGATCGAGCATCCCGGCATCCTTGCCCGCCGCGGAAAGCATCGCCTTGGCTGCAAGCAACTGCTGCCGCTCGCGCGCCGCTCTCGATTGCTCGCCGGCGCGAGCGTGGTAGCCGCGCACCGTGTCGGCGACCTCGGCTAGGTAGCGGCTGCGCGAGGGCGGGACGATGGCGTTTCTCGCGGAGGAGGCCCGCGTCTTGATCGGGGGAAGCGAGCCCGGCTTGATCTTCAGCCCGCGCTCGGCGAGCGCGGGCAGGATGCCCTGGTAGAGCGCGGTGACGCCGTCGTCGTTGAAGCGTGAGGCGATGGTGCCGTAGACCGGCATCTCCTCGGCGGAGCGATCAAAGAGCCTGCGGTTGCGCTGGACCTGCTTGCGAACGTCCCGCAGCGCGTCCTCGCCGCCCTTGCGGTCGAACTTGTTGATGGCGACGAAGTCCGCAAAATCGAGCATGTCGATTTTCTCGAGCTGGCTCGCCGCGCCGTACTCGGGCGTCATCACGTAGAGC
>WNGC01002028.1_pt1 | contig 21615 bp, 19 predicted proteins | sample 5400051 | NCBI WGS metagenome assembly WNGC01 (sample SAMN13153368, study PRJNA577476) | soil metagenome | isolation source: 20 cm soil or saprolite under grassland replicate 2 | place: USA:California | collected 2016-06-15
GCGAATCCTGCCGCACCATCGTCTTCCGCAAGGACCTCGAAGCGAATCTCTTCGTCTGCCCCAAGTGCCAGTTCCATTTCAAAATGAACTCCAAGCAGCGCCTGGAAATGCTCCTCGACGGCCGCTGGACCGAGCACGATGCGGGCATGACCTCCACCGACCCGCTCAAGTTCATCGACACCAAGCCTTACGCCACGCGCCTGAGGGAAGCCAAGAAAAAACTCGGCATGAATGACGCGGTGATCACCGCCGAAGGCCAGCTCAGTGGCCGGCCGGTAGTTCTTTGTGCCATGGAGTTTGGCTTCATCGGCGGCTCGATGGGCGCGGTGGTCGGCGAAAAAGTCACGCGCGGAATCGAACTCTCCATCGAAACCCGCCAACCGTTCATCGCCATTTCCTGTTCCGGCGGCGCGCGCATGATGGAGGGCACCATCAGCCTCATGCAGCTCGCCAAAGTTTCTGCAGCGCTCGCGAGGCTCGACGAAGAAAAGCTGCCCTATATCTCCGTGCTCACCGATCCCACCACCGGTGGCGTCACCGCCAGCTTCGCCATGCTTGGCGACCTCAACATCGGCGAACCCGGCGCGCTCATCGGTTTTGCCGGCCCGCGCGTCATCGAGCAGACCATCCGCCAGAAACTCCCCGAAGGATTTCAGCGCTCCGAATTCCTCCTCGAACACGGTTTCCTCGACGCCGTCGTCCACCGCAAGGAGCTCAAGCCCTTCATTGCCAGCTCCCTCGACTTGCTCTTGAGCTGAGCTGAAATGAAATACGAGGCCTCGGTCCGCTATCTGCTCTCCCTTGGAAGGGAATTGGCCGCCCCAACGCAGGCCGCCGCCGCAAAGTTTGATCTCGAAAACATCACCGTTCTCGCCGAGCGACTCGGCCGCCCTGACCGCGCTTACCCCACCGCCCACATCGCTGGCACCAACGGCAAAGGCTCAACAGCTGCGTTCCTCGAATCCATCCTTCGCCACGCTGGCTTTCGAACTGGATTGAATACCTCTCCCCACCTTGAAAAAATCAACGAACGCATCCGCATTAATGGCGCGGAGATCAGCGACCAAGCCTTCACCGAAACCCTTACTTGCATCCACGTCTTGATCGAAGAACTCCTCGCCGCAGGCAAACTTCGCGCCCATCCCACTTATTTCGAATGCGTAACCGCCATGGCTTTCGAATATTTTGCCCGCGAGCGGGTGGACTTCGCCGTCTTCGAAGTCGGCCTGGGCGGCCGTCTCGATGCCACCAATATCCTCGTACCGGTGGTCACCATCATCACTCGCATCGATTTTGACCACGAAAACTTTCTCGGCCATTCTTTGCGCGAAATCGCAATAGAAAAAGCCGGGATCCTGAAACCCGGAGTCCCGCTCGTCCTCGCCGGGCAACAGCCGGAAGCCCGCGAAGTGATTCTTGCTCGCGCGAAGGAGCTCGGCTGCCCTGCCATCGAGCCAGCGCAAATCTTTCGCATCGATCGAGAATCCATGCAAGACGGTAGCGTCCGCGCACGCGTCATTGAAACGGACTCAGAGACGATCTTCGAGATCGCTCCGAGCCTTCCCGGCCGTTTCCAGCTCCAGAATGCCCTGAACGCCGCCGCCGCCGCGCGGCTCCTCCAGAACCGCGGCTTTCAAATCCCCGATGATGCGGTCACGGGTGGAATCGCAAACACGATCTGGCCCGGCCGCCTCGAAAAATTGCACTCCAGCCCGGACGTTTACCTCGATGGCGCCCACAATCCCGGCGCCGCCCGCGAACTCGCCCATTTCCTCGAACAGAACTTCGGTGGCAGCAAAGTTTGGCTAATCTATGCCGCCCTTCGCGATAAAGCCGTCGACGAAGTAGCAGGCCTCCTCTTCCCGCACGCCGCGGAAATCATTTTCACATCGCCGCGCACCTCGCGCGCCGTTTCCGCCACGCAACTCGCGGAAATTGCCGGCCATCATGCCGTGCGTTTTTCCGTGATCCCCGATGCGGAGCGCGCGTTCGAACACGCTCTCGCAGAAGCCGCGCCCGAAGACTCCATTTTCGTCACCGGCTCTCTCCATCTGGTCGGCCAGCTCCGCCAGTATTGGAGGCAGCGTGCTCAAGTCGCCACGCGCTGAAAAAAACCGTAGAATATCGCCCTCGGGTTTTATCGAGCATCTGCAGCGCCGGTCCTCAGCACGGCATTCTTTGTTCGGAGAATTGAGTATTCGAGGGGCGCCCGCCACGGCGGACTGCCCTGCTAAGGTAGTCACGCTTTGAACGATTGGCAAATAGAATGAGGACAAAAGGGAAGCGGCTTGCAGCCGATCGAAAGATAGTAATCACTCATCCTCTCGTCGGCATCATCATGGGCTCCGGCTCCGACTGGGATACCATGAAATTCGTCTCCAAAACGCTCGGTGAGCTCGGTGTTCCACATGAAACACGAGTCGTTTCGGCACATCGCACTCCCGACCTGCTTTTCAAATACGCTTCCAACGCGGAAAAACGCGGCATCGAAGTCATCATCGCCGGTGCCGGCGGCGCCGCGCACCTTCCCGGTATGACCGCGTCGAAGACTGTTCTCCCTGTCCTCGGCGTGCCCGTCGAATCAAAAGCCCTCAAGGGTCTCGATTCGCTCCTCTCCATTGCGCAAATGCCCAGCGGTGTCCCCGTCGGCACACTCGCCATCGGCAAGTCCGGCGCGGTCAATGCCGCGCTCCTCGCCGCCGCCATCCTCGGCGCGAAGTATCCCGCCATCCGCGAAGCTTTCCGAAAACTCCGCACCGAGCAGACCGGCCGCGTCCTTGCCAACCCGGATCCTTCCATCGCTCCGCCTCCGGCAAAGAAGAAGGGTAAACGCGCGTGACCATCGGCATCCTCGGCGGTGGACAGCTCGGCTACATGCTCGCTCTCGCGGGCTATCCCCTTGGCTTGCATTTCCGTTTTCTCGATCCCTCTCCCGAAGCCCCCGTGGGCCGCATTGCCCAGCGCGTCACCGCCGAATACACCGATCAAGCCGCACTCGAAAAATTCGCCAGCGGCCTCGAGCTGGTCACCTACGAATTCGAAAACGTTCCCGTGGAAGCCGCCAATTTTCTGGCTGAGCGCGTTCCCGTCTATCCTCCGCCCGCCGCTCTTGAAGCCGCTCAGGACCGCCTCGCCGAAAAGGATCTCTTCCGCAAAGTCGGCATTGCCACCACCGAATTCGCCCCCCTTTCGAATCCCGGCGAACTCGACGCCGCCGTAAAAACGCTCGGCCTCCCCGCGGTCCTGAAAACTTCTCGCATGGGCTACGACGGCAAAGGCCAATGGATTCTTCGCACCGCCGAGGACGTCGCGAAAGCAAAGTCCGAGCTGCCTCCCGTAAAAATGATCCTCGAGCGTTTCGTCCCCTTCACTCGCGAGCTCTCTGTCCTTGCGGTCCGTTCTCGCAATGGCGAAACCGCCATCTACCCGCTCGTGGAAAACCACCACCGCAACGGCATCCTCCGGTTGTCTCTCGCGCCCGCCCCGCGCCTGGAGCCCTCCATCCAGCGCGACGCGGAAAGAGCCGCCCATCGCATCCTCGAATCACTCAAATACGTCGGCGTCCTGGCCATTGAATTCTTCGAACACCAGGGCGAACTGCTCGTCAACGAAATGGCTCCGCGCGTCCACAATTCCGGACACTGGACCATCGAAGGCGCCGTCACCAGTCAGTTCGAAAATCATCTCCGCGCCGTCCTCGGCCTCCCGCTCGGCTCCACCGGACCCGCCGGTCACTGCGCCATGCTCAATCTCATCGGCGACCTCCCCGAATCCGTCGAAGTCCTCGCCGTCCCGGACGCCCACCTACATCTCTACGGAAAATCCCCTCGTTCCGGCCGCAAACTCGGCCACGTCACCCTCCGCGCCGCCTCCCCCGAACGCCTCGCCCTCCGCCTCTCCGAACTTCCCGCCTTCTTCCACCGCCCCGACTTCTGCCTCGACGCCGCCCTCGCCCCCTCCGCCTCCCTCCGCGCCTGAGCTTCATTATCAACAGTCCAATCTGTCGGCGAGCGTTGTCCGAATTTGCGACATGGGCATCCTGAAAACGAGCATCCCAGACGAACGCATCGCATACTAAGTGATTTACAATGTGGTGCTTAGCATTGGCGCGGGTGGCGCTTACTCGCAACGAGCCAAGACTAGTCTGCAAACCAAGGCCCTCGATCAGTCGCCTCCGCTCGTCCACCTTCAACCTTCCCCGGCCACTTCCGCGCCGCGTGAAACACCCGCAGGATTTCCACCGCATCTCCTCGAACCCGATACGGAATGAGGTACGACGCTTCGGCAACGACCAGCTCCCGCGTCCCTGGAACTCACCCAGCTCGGCCCATTGCCGGATTCTTCTTTAGAGGATCCACCGCTCGCAAAATCTTCAGTACCACTCGCCCTGCCGCCGCTGGGTTATCCTCCGCAATCACTGTGCTGAGCCACCATCGGGAGCGAAGATCGACCTACCCCGACCGTGTCGGGCCACGAATAACCAATCACCTCTCCTCCGGTTGCCGCCCCCCTGTCTGGATGTTACGATTTGGTGTTCCATGACCCCTGCTAATCCCCAACTAAGCACAACCGCTCGCCCCCGTGTGGGCATCCCCTGGCGCACCTCTCACGAAGAGGCCAATGGGATTACGAGTAAGCTCCAGTATTACGTTGCCGCCGTCAGCGCGGCCGAAGGTGAACCCGTCCCCTTGTCGCTCCAATTTTCTCCAGGCGAGCTCGCCGCCAAAATCAAGGACCTGGACGCTTTTGTCCTCCCGGGATCCCCAGCGGACCTTCACCCGACGCTATATCACGCTGCACGCCACGAAAAGACCCACGACGCAGATACGAATCGCGAGAAAACAGATTTCGCGATCCTGGAACACGCCTTCGCGTCAGGAAAACCGGTTCTCGCCATTTGCTATGGCTGCCAGAGTCTCAACGTTTGCCTCGGTGGCACTCTCTACCAGGACATCGCCAGCGAACTCCACACCAGCATCGAGCACAGCAAGGAAGGTCTTGCGCCGGATGCAGCCGATCCCATCCATCCCGCGCGGATTGAGTCGGGCGGCGAAATCGCTCAACTCGCAGCCGTCTCCGGCCTGGCAACAAGAAACGGCGGATTCGACGTCCAAATCAATACGTCGCATCATCAATCCATCCGGGATCTGGGTCACGGCCTGCGCGTCGCAGCCGTCGCTCCCGACGGTGTGATCGAAGCGGTCGAGCATGAGCCGCATAAACACTGGGTCGTCGGCGTGCAATGGCATCCCGAGCGAATGGCCGGTGACATGCTCGCGGCAGCGCTTTTCCGCGCGCTGGTGCAAGCCACGCGCGCAGCCGCCGCGCACCGCTGAACTGCGCAGCTGGGCCCGCAAGCCCGTCATTCCGAGCGAAGCGAGGAATCTCTCTTCGTCGTGGAAAGTGACGCAATGAAGAAAGGTTCCGCGGACTTAGGCTTTTGACTTTCAACTGTCAACTTTTGGCTTCTTGGGGGCTTGATGATTTCACTCGCGGGCAAGGCGGCACTCATCACTGGCGGTTCACGCGGCATCGGCGCGGCAGCCGTCAAACTATTCGCGCAGGCCGGCGCCGACGTGGGTTTCAATTACGTCAAAGCCAAGGACGCTGCAATTCAGGGCCAGCAGGAGGCCGGCAAGCACGGCACTCGCGTCGAAGCGTTCAAAGCCGATGTCGGCAAGCACGCCGACAATCAAAAACTTGTCGAGCACACCATCGCCCGGCTCGGCCGCCTGGACATTCTCGTCGCTAACGCCGGCGTCTGGAACCACGAAGATCTCCCCATCGAAAAGATGACCGAAAAGCAGTGGGACGACATGATTCGCGTCAACCTCAAGAGCGTCTACTCCATCATTCACTTACTCGCCCGCCACAATATCCTCGTGAACTCTGTCGCTCCCGGCTGGGTTGCCACCGACATGTCTAACGCCGTGCTGGAGTCCAAAGCCGGCCAGAAGATGGCTTCTACCGTCATCCCTCTGGGGCGCGCTGCTACCGCCGAAGAGATTGCCGGCCCGATCCTGTTCGTTGCTTCGGACTTGGCCAACTTCATGACCGGAGAAGTCATCAATGTAAACGGAGGTTCGGTCTTGTGCGGGTAAAGTCCGTCCATATCGCCGTCGTCATTCTTCTTGCTTGTGAAATGTCTGCCACACGCGGTTCCGCCCAGAATCCCGACACCATGATGCCGGAGCAGAGCGTCGCCAAAGGCAAGCAGATTCTCAGCGATCTCATCAATGCGTTGGGCGGACCGGGCTACACGGAAGTCCGCGAAAGCCTGTGCCAGGGCCGCCGCTCGCAATTCGGTCACAACGGCGAACCTCTGCATCCAGTCTTGATCGACTTTTCGGAATACCGCCGTTACCCTGACAAAGTCCGCACGGAGTACATCTCCAAAGGCCGCAATACGATTCTTGCGTCTTTGATCGGCGTCGACGGTTTGGATTTTACCCACGGCGGCATCGTCATCTCCCTCTATAACGGCGATCACGGCTGGACCTTCGATCGCAGCGGTGTAAGCGAACTGCCGGCCACCGCGATCAGCGATTTCCAAGAGCAGGTCAAGCGCAACGTCGACAGTCTGCTGCGGCTGCGGCTCAAGGAAGAAGGGATTTCCATTCGCTTCGGCGGCAGCGACACCGTCGACCTCAAGCCGGTCGATTGGATCGAGATCAGCGACAGCCAGGAGCGCAAGTTCCGCCTTGCCGTCGATCGTTCCACTCACCTCCTGGTTCGCAGCGTGGTCATCACCAAAGACGAAGAGACTCAGCAGATTAACGAAGACGTCTCCATCTACTCAAACTATCAATTGAAAGACAGCGTCTGGACGCCGCTTCAGATCTCCCGGGAACACAACGGACGCCGCGCCGCTCAAATCTTTTACGACAGTTGTAAGTTCAATCCCGGCTTTTCCGACGATATCTTCGACAAATCGTCGCTCACCAAGCAGGGTTCCCAAGCCCTCGTCAAAAAGAGCAAGAACTAGAAAGCCCGACGGCCGCTGGAAAACGCCTTCTCCTGACGGCCATCCGGGTAGCAACGGCCATGATTACTAAGAATTAAAATAACTCCGGCTATTATCCCGTAACCGCCGTGTTTCATTTTGTTACATATACCCATTCACCGACACTCTTAATAAGCTATAATCGTAGCGCTCAAGAAAGTACTATGCTTAGCGTCAGTTGCGGCTGGTTGTCCCTGGCATGGCAACTGCATCGCATCGGTTTCTTAACCGCCCTTACAGGCTGGGTCGCTGGTCCAGCCTTTGAACGAGGAATGACTTTGCATAAGAGTGCTCCAAACCCCCGCACTCGGCGTAGCCGCATTGCTGGCTTCAGCATGGTCGAATTGACCGTTTCCATGACCGTGCTCGTGATTCTGACGGCTATTGCGATCCCTTCGCTCATGCGCTCGTTTCGAACCTACCAGCTCAACGACGTGGCCGCGCGCCTGTCTGATATTCTGAAATTTACGCGATTCGAAGCGGTGCGCCGAAATGGTCTGGAGTATTGTCAGTTCAACAACCCAAGCGCCCCTGGTTGGGTCGTTTGGACGACTTCATCCAACACCAGCACAAGCCCTCTTGCCACGGAGAAGCAAATTCTGATAGCCGGATTTGCGACGCTCCTGCCCGCGGGTGGTCCGCCGAGTCCGGGGGCCATCGCCACAGCCTTGGGTGTAAGCGTGAGTACGCTAAATGCAAACACACTCTCGGGAAGCAGTGGCAAGGTCACCTTTGACGCGCGTGGCGCGATTCGCGTCGGCGGGAGTGTTTCCAACAGTGTTTTTGTGTTTTACATCGGAAGCTCGACTAATCCGGAATTTGGCTATCGCGCCGTGATTCAGCTCCCTTCCGGAAGCACGCAAGTTTGGACTGCTCCGAACGGGGGAAGCTGGCAACAGGTCGGCTGAGGCCCGAACAAGAGACAGGAATGCGACGCTCATCCACAAGGCTTTGCGATGGACAAAGGGGCTTCAGCATCCTCGAGATGATGCTCGCCACCATCCTCCTGCTGGTCGGCCTTGTGGCCGTCGCGCAGCTTGTGCCGGCTTCGATCCTTATGAATTACCGGAACCGCACGGACTCCTCCGCGCTAGTATTTGCCCAACGCCAACTCGATCAGATGCTCGACCAGGCGCTGACCGCGAATTCCTTCACCGATGTGCTGGGAAACACCTGCCAGCTTGGCGATCCGACGGTCACCAATTCCGTGCAGGGCAGCACCGTGACGACACTCAACAACCAGACAATCATTGTATTCAATTCGCCTAACCCACCCCTGGCTCCCACGAACGGCTACGGCTTCACCTACTCGGACCCGAATGATCCCAGCCTTACGACCTATGACGTGCGCTGGGCGGTGATCGTCACCGGAAACGGCGGTGCAGCCTCCTCGAAACGATTTATCCTTGGCGTGCGCCAAGCAGGCGGCAATGGCTATTTTCAGCCCATCACCCTTGATACGATGGTGGAAAAATGAATTTAGTTCCAAGCGACGAGCGCCAGCGCGGGTTCACGCTCGTGGAATTGCTGGTCGCTCTGGGCATATTTCTTGTGATCACTGGAGCGGCGTTCAGTTTGCTGGGGACTTCGCAAAAACATTACCAGACCGAATCACAACTGCTGACCTCGTTCCAGGAAGCCCGGCTCGGCCTGGACCAGATCGTGCGCGACGTAAATGACACTGGCTATCCGCCGCCGACTTTCGCGGATGGCGTTCCAGCTGACTCTGCGAGTTCTCCTTTTGCCTGGAGCACTGGCGCCGGCTACCCGCCTCCCGGCTCTTGTCAAATCGGTACGGGTGGAGGTGGGACTTGCACAACCGCCACGGCGGGTGACGCTGCTCCCGGCGATTTCGACCTCATCATCGAGACCAATCCGAATCCCCAAGATCCCAGCTGTCTGCCAAACTGCCCCGTTCAATGGATTCGCTACCAATTGCAGAACACCACGCCGCTACCAACGCTCATGCGCGGGGTGATCGCCAAGACGACGAACGGCGACCCCGATACGAGTACGGCGGGGGTGCTTGTGCCTTTTGTCCAAAATATCGTAAACACGCAAGTTGTCCAAAATGTGGCAAATCCCCTGGTGGCACAATACCAAGCTGCCTATCCGAACCTATTCCTAGGAGGGGCTCCGGTGCCGATTTTCTCCTACACCTGCGATAATTCGTCTCCACCTCCTCAAACGGTTCCGTGTCTTGGATCGGGGACGGACAATTCACCGAGAAAAATCCGCGATGTGATGATCACGCTGATCGTGGCGGCCCCGCTCCCGGATGCGACAACGGGCCAGCCACGTCTTGTGATGCTGAACGGGCGTGGCCGACGCATCAATCCCAATTAGTGAGGTCAACCGAGGATAAGTGAGCGCCAGGAGACAAATTCAACCGAAGCGGACCGAAGAAGGGATTGCCCTGCTGATTTCCATATTTATTCTGCTGTTGATCAGCATTGTGGCGATTGCTTTGGCGAATAGCGCCAGTTCGTTCAAAAACACGGCACCGGCGGGCTTCCTGCCCTCGCCAGGGACTGCCCTCCCAATAGGTTATGTTCGCTACGTCCTGAATCCCGGTCCGGGGGATGGAAACGTACTCGCGACCTATCAGGACAACGAATATTTGACGGAATTTACTGCCGGGCCCTCGGACACGAAGCAGACTGCCTCGATATGGACCAGCCCCCCCCTCAATACCTCCTTGAGCTTTCCCGGTCCTCTCTATAAGTGGGTCCGCATCAACGCAGTCTCGGAACAATGGCTCCATCAGGGGCTCGGCCAGGACGTCGCCCCGTTTGACGGCACAATTGACTCCACGCCCCTTTTCTACGACGGAACAAGTCTAACCGACAACCCTTCCTCTGGCTCTCAGGTGCTGGAGATCACCTCGCTTGCAGTCCTCCCCAACGGCAGCCAGAAGCTCTTGCAGTACCTCATAGCTCCTGGGCCAATTGCGCTGCCTCCTTTACTTGCTACGCTGACGCTTTCAGGCAGCCAAGGTAACGGTGTGACCTTCCATGCGCCAGCGTCTAACTCCTCCTACGCCGTAAAGGGGGATGATTACGAATGTTCCAATCCTCCTGTCCCTACCGGAGTGAATCCTCATGTGGCGATCGGTCTACTCACCAACAGCAACAGCGACTCCGTGCACGTGATCAACGGCATTCCCAGCAGCCCCGCCAGCGTCCAGTCTAACTACACCGGCCTGAACGCCGCGCCGGACGTGGAGGACATCAGCAGCTCATTCCCCTTAAATTTGCAAAGCCCGAGCAATCTTGATGCGCTCGCACAATCCATCATTCAGAATGCCGATGCGGTTGTGATCACACCCGCCCCTTCAGGCACCCCTCCCTATCTGGGTACCGCCACCGGAGCAGACTTGACGCCATTGGGGATGACTTCCAGCAATCCACTCACTGTAGTCGTCAACGGCAATCTGGACATCAGCAACTGGAGCAACGATGGATACGGGCTTCTGCTAGTTACAGGCACGTTTACCTACGACCCGGACACGAATTGGAATGGAATCATTCTGGTGATCGGGCAAGGCATAGTCAATGGAAGCCACCAGCAGTACAAACAAATCAACGGTGCGATGCTTGTTGCTAAAACACGCGACAGTAACAACCAAGTGTTGACAGGCTCGAAGATAGGAGGGGCATCCGTGGTATTCAGCGACAGTATGCAAGGCAACGGCATCCGATACAACTCCTGTTGGATCCAGAAGGCGCAACCTAAAGGCAAGTACAAGATTCTCTCCTTCCGTGAAATCTCTCAATAAAAAGTGGCTCGCCGGCATTTCGTTCACTCCGTTTTTTGTTCGGAGGCCTTGAATTCGTTCCGTATCGACTCAGGCGGCTTCGAATGTTTCGGTGCTTTTGGCGCTCGGAGTCTTCGGGGCTATAATGGGCGGATGCGTAATCGCCGGGAAAGCCCACTGACGCACGGCACTACGGTTCTGTGCGTGCGCAAGGACAACAAAGTCGTGCTCATCGCCGATGGCCAGGTGACCATGGGCGATCATGTGATGAAGCACACCGCGCGCAAGACCCGGCGGCTTTACAATGACAAGGTCGTCGCCGGTTTCGCCGGCTCCACGGCCGACGCGATTACCCTTTTTGAACGCTTCGAAGGCAAGCTTCAGGAGTTTTCCGGCAATCTCCAGAAGGCCGCGGTCGAGCTGGCCAAGGAATGGCGCAAGGACCGCGCTCTTCGCCATTTGGAAGCCCTGCTTATTGTTGCCGACACCAAGGGCACTTTCATTCTTTCCGGCAATGGCGATGTCATCGAGCCGGACGACGGTCTGGTAGCCATCGGTTCTGGCGGAACTTTCGCGCTCTCTGCCGCCCGCGCGCTTGTGAAGCATTCGAAACTCAATGCCAAGGACCTGGCCATGGAGGCCATGCGCATCGCCAGCGAAATTTGCATTTTCACCAACGCCAACTTTACAGTCGAAGAACTCTAGGGGTCAGGCATGAGAACGCGACAAGCTGTTTTCACGCATCAAAGGAACCGAGCAACTCATGACCACTAAGTCTGAAAAAGAAGTGATTTACGCACCGGGAGGAAACGGCGCCGAGCCCGTCGAGGAACAGGAAATTCTCCCCGCTCTCGATGACATGACGCCGCGCGAAATCGTCGCGGAGCTCGACAAGTATATCGTTGGGCAGACGGCCGCCAAGCGCGCCGTGGCCGTGGCCTTACGCAACCGCGTCCGCCGCCAGAAACTTCCGCCGGAAATCGCCGAAGACGTTCTGCCCAAAAACATTCTGATGATTGGCCCCACCGGCGTCGGAAAAACGGAAATCGCGCGCCGCCTGGCGCGCCTCGCGGGTTGCCCGTTCGTCAAGGTCGAAGCTTCGAAATACACCGAAGTCGGCTACGTCGGTCGCGATGTGGAATCGATGGTGCGCGATCTCGTCGAGACTTCCATCGACATGATCCGCGAGGAAAAACTCGACGAAGTCGCCGATCGCGCCGAGCAGGCCGCGGAAGAACGCGTGCTCGATCTGCTGCTTCCGCCGGCGTCTCCTCCCGCGCCCGGCACTCCGGACGCCGAAATTGCCGCGCAGCGTGAACAGACCCAGCGCACGCGCGAAAAGCTGCGCCTCCAACTGCGCGAAGGCAAGCTCGACCAGCGCATGGTCGACCTCGAAGTCCGCGAGCGCGCCATACCCGCGTTCGAAATTATCTCCAACCAGGGCGTCGAAGAGATGGACGTCAATATCAAGGACATGCTCTCCGGCATGTTCGGCCAGCAGAAGAGAAAACGCAAAATGAGCGTCGCCGACGCTTTCGAATACCTGATCCAGGAAGAAGAAAACAAGCTCCTCGACATGGACCAGGTCACCCGCGTGGCCGTGGAGCGCGCCGAGCAGATGGGCATCATCTTCATCGATGAAATCGATAAGGTCGCCGGCCGCGAATCCGGCCACGGCCCGGACGTTTCCCGCGAAGGCGTGCAGCGCGACATTTTGCCCATTATCGAAGGCACCACCGTCAACACGCGCTACGGCATGATCCGCACCGATCACATCCTCTTCATCGCTGCCGGCGCGTTTCACGTCACCAAGCCGTCCGATCTGATCCCCGAGCTTCAGGGGCGCCTTCCCATTCGCGTCGAGCTGCACTCCCTCAAGGAAGAAGATTTTATTCGCATTCTGACCGAACCGAAGAATGCGCTGATCAAGCAGTACGTCGCGCTGCTGGAGACCGAAGGCGTCAAGCTCAACATCACCGAAGATGCCGTCGCCGCCGTCGCCCGCTTCGCCACCAGCGTGAACGAACAAACCGAAAACATCGGCGCCCGCCGCCTGCACACCATCCTCGAAAAAGTTCTCGACGAAATCTCGTTCGAAGCGCCCGACCTCAAGAAGAAAAACGTGAAGGTTGACGCCGCCTACGTCACCAAGCAGCTCGCGGACATCGTCAAGAATCAGGATCTGAGCCGCTACATTCTCTGATTCTCAAAACTTGAAAATGGAAAATAAGGAAGGGACGGGAATTCACATCGCCAGACGCCCCGCGCAAATCTTTGCCCTTTTCCATTTTCCTTTTTCCATTCTCCTGCTAACGTCCGGCTGCGGCGCTCCCGGCGATCCCGTTCCGCCTTCGCCGCCGGTTCCCGCCGCGATCAAGGATCTCACCGCCCACCAGGCCGGGGACGGTGCGCAACTTTCCTTCACCCTCCCAGCGAACTCCATCTCCGGAGAAAAACTGCCAGCACCGCCTGCGGTCGAAATCCTCCGCGGCACCGTCAGACCCGACGGTTCGGCCGATGCCAAGTCATTCCGCGTTGTTTACACCATTCCCGGGGCTCTGGTGGACAGTTATCGGGCCGACGGCCAAGTGCGCTTCACCGATCCCATCGCGTCCGAGGAAACCAAAGCGCATCCCGGGGGCGCGGTCACCTACATCGTTCGAACGCGCGCTTCGCAGAAACGCGCTTCCACGGATTCGAACGTTGTCACGCTGCGCATGTTTCCTGTTCCGGCGCGCATCGCTTCCGTGGAGGCTCGCGTAACCGAGTCGGCGGTCGAATTGACCTGGCCGGTCCCGGCCCGCACCGCCGCCGGGGAGCCCGCGCCAGCCATCGCCGGCTATCGAATCTACCGCTCGGAAATTCATCCTTCCGCTCCCGCTTCGTCTCCTATAGACCTTCCGCAAGGCAAACCGGAATCACACGCTGCGCTGCTCGCCTCTTCTGAAAGCAACAACTACCGCGACACATCCTTTGTGTTCGAGCATACCTACGTCTACATCGTGCGCAGTGTCATCCAGGTTGAAGGAGACGAGCTGGAGTCCTCCGACTCTCAGCCCGTGACGGTCACTCCGCGCGACACTTTCCCCCCTGCCCCTCCGCAAGACCTAGTCGCCGCCTTGCTCCCCGGCTTGGAACCGGGTACGGTTTTTGTTGACCTCTCGTGGTCCATCAACCTTGAAACCGATTTGGCCGGCTATCGCGTCTATAGAAGTGAGCAGGAGGGCAAAAGGGGCCAGCTTGTCACCCCGGAATTGTTGCCCACGCCCGCGGTTCGTGATAGGTCTGTACAGCCCGGCCACCGCTATTGGTACACCGCGACCGCCGTAGACCGCGCGGGGAATGAAAGCGAGCCCGGCACACCGGTGGTTGTCGAGGTCGCGCAACCATCGCCGTAAATCCGGGTTAAACGATTGCTCGCATCTTGGGAGCCGAGCACTTCATGCTGGTCCGTTCGCATCTGCCTGGGTATCGCTGGTTCCATGTCTTCCGCGACGCGGCGATTCGCACCGGTGTTTACGTTGGTGTTTGTCTGACCCTGGTTTTCACCGCCTGGGTCGTTATTGCCAATCATGCCCCATTCCTGGAGCGCTTTGCGTTGGAGCGCAATATCGCCGCCTCCGTGATTCTGTGCTTCCTCGCTGCGGTTCCCATTTTTCGGTTTCTGCGCTTTCCGGGGCATCTCCTGGCGTCGGGTCTTATCGCTTGGCTCATTTTCAGCCTCAGCTATCGCGCTCTCTGCATGATTTTCCGCGGGCTCGGTAATCGGCTCAGCACCTTCCATGTTTTCATGCTGGGCGCCGTCGTCTATATGATTCTCACCACGCTCTGCTGGATTGTTGCCACGATCTGGAGAGCCCGTGGAGCGCATGATACTCATCCCAAGCACCACGCGAGTTGACCACCAATGAAAATCTGCCGTTACCTGATGCGCGACGCTTCCTCTTCGGACCCTGCTTCGCCCAGTTATGGACTAATCGAAGGAGAAAATGTCATCGAAATCTCTGGCCCGCTCTGGGCACCCTGGCTGCGTGGCTCGCGTTCTTCGCGCCTCGCCGATGTTCGGCTGCTCGCTCCGGTTGAGCCTTCGAAAATCGTTTGCATCGGACGCAATTACGCCGCGCATGCCGCGGAGATGGGCAACGAAGTCCCGAAAGAGCCGTTGATGTTCCTCAAGCCGCCTTCTTCGATCATCGGTCCGGAAGAAGCCATCGTCTTGACAAAATATTCCCAGCGCGTGGAACACGAAGGCGAGCTGGCCCTGGTCATCGGCCGCCGCTGCTCGCAGTTGCGCGATACCGACGATGCTTTGTCCTTTGTGATGGGTTATACCTGCCTCAACGATGTCACCGCGCGCGACCTTCAGAAGAGTGATGTTCAATTCACTCGCGCCAAGGGTTTCGACACCTTCTGCGCCGTCGGTCCGCACATTGAAACGACTTTCGACCCCTCCAACGTGCTCGTCGAGACGCACGTCAACGGCGCGCGCCGCCAGTCCGGCCTCACCTCGCTGATGACCTATCCGCCCGGGTTTCTCGTCGGCTGGATCTCCCGCATGATGACCTTGATGCCCGGCGACGTCATCGCCACCGGTACACCCGCCGGGGTAGGTCCGCTGGTAGCCGGAGACACGGTCGAGGTCAGTGTTGCCGGTGTTGGCGTGTTGCGCAATCCGGTGTACGCTCCCCAAGCGTAGTTTCGCGTAGGCCTCAAGGTTTCGATAGAATACACATCAGTGGGCATCGGCGCGTGCAGGGAGTCCTTCCGCCGCATTGCGTGGACGCAATCTTCCGCGCGCCGTGCGCAATTCCACCGATCTGAAAATACGGAGTTTGCTCGTTGAATGCTTTGCTTGCCGATTGGAAACTAGTGCTCGCCATGGGTGGCGCGCTGATCGCCGCGCTGGCGATGATCGCTTATGCTTTCTTGCGTCCCGCCGCGAATCCCGAAGAAGAGGAACGCCAGCGCCGCCTCCACCTGAACCAGATCGGCCGCATTGCCGAGGGGCAGATCGTTGAGCTCGTCGAGCACCCGCCCGTATCGAAAGAAGCGCGTAAGGGTTTGTTCGGCGGAGGCGCCCGCCCGCTTCCAGACATGCGCCCGCGCCATCTCGTTTCCTATAGTTATTTGATTTCCGGCGTCACCTATCAGACTGCGCAGGACATCACCGGACTCGAAAGCCAGATTCGCCTGGAACGGCTCGTTGCGGGCCAGCCCGCCAGCATCAAGTACGATGCCTCCAATCCCAGCGATTCCATCCTGGTGGCTGACGATTGGTCTGGCCTGCGCTGATTGCTCTCCCGCTGGCTGACCGTCTTCTGCGTTCTGCTTTCCCTCCGGTTGCGCTATCCTTCTTTATGCCGCTTCCGGGCGGCCCAGACTCCATCCCATGAAAATGATTCTCGCTTCCGTTCTTACCACCATCCTCATCGTGGCGATGACCCTCGGTGCCATGTTCATTCTCGTCCAAGCTACGGAATACGTGACTTCGCTCGAATCTCCCCTGCAACGCGCCGCCGCCATGGGCGCGGAGCTACTCCTGGGCGTCGTGCTGCTCCTCGGAACCGTGTGGCTCGCCACGCATCTTGCCGTGCGCATTTTTACCCCGAAGGTATCCCCTTCCGCGGGAGGAACCGTTGTCTGAGCCCAAGCCCAGTTTGATTCCCGAAGCCAGACATCGCGACCATATGGAAGAACTTCGCCGCATTTCCGAGGAAGCCGAAGCTGGCGGCGGTCCGGAGCGTCGTGAGCGCGAACACAGAGCCGGCAAGCTCACCGCGCGAGAGCGCATCCACCTATTGTTGGACGAAGGCACCTTCGAGGAGCTCGACAAATTCGTTCGTCACCGCTCGGTCGATTTCGGCATGCAGGAGCAACGTCCCGCCGGCGACGGCTTTGTTACCGGCTTCGGCCGCATCGATGGCCGCCTGGTTTATGTTTTTGCGCAGGACTTCACCGTTTTCGGCGGTTCGCTTTCTGAAACCAACGCGCTGAAAATCTGCAAGATCATGGACCTGGCCATGCGCGCCGGGGCTCCCGTCATCGGCCTCAACGATTCCGGCGGCGCGCGCATTCAGGAAGGCGTCGCCTCGCTCGCGGGTTACGCCGATATTTTTCTCCGCAACACGCTGGCCAGTGGAGTCATCCCGCAGATCAGCGCCATTATGGGTCCCTGTGCCGGCGGCGCGGTCTACTCCCCAGCCATCACCGATTTCATCTTCATGACGCGCGAAACCTCGTACATGTTCGTCACTGGTCCCGACGTCATCAAGACCGTCACGCACGAGGAAGTCACCAAGCAGGAACTCGGCGGCGCGATGACCCACAATGAAAAAAGTGGTGTCGCCCATTTTGTTTCGCGCGACGATGCCGATTGTCTGGCCATGATCCGCGAGCTGATAAGCTTTCTCCCTTCGAACAATCTGGAAGATCCCCCACGCCGCGCTACCGCTGACACCCCGGTTCGCCGCGATGAATCACTCAACACCCTCGTTCCCGCCGATCCCCAGAAGCCCTACGACATGAAAAATGCTATCCACTCCATCGTTGACGATGGCTACTTCTTCGAAGTGCATGAACACTATGCGAAAAATCTCGTCGTCGGATTTGCGCGCCTCGACGGCCGCCCCGCCGGCATCGTTGGCAATCAGCCGGCCTTCCTCGCCGGCGTTCTCGATATCAATGCCTCTGTGAAGGGCGCGCGTTTCGTGCGTTTCTGCGACGCCTTCAACATTCCGCTCATCACCTTCGAAGATGTTCCAGGTTTTCTCCCCGGCACTCAGCAGGAATTCGGCGGAATCATCAAGCACGGCGCCAAATTGCTCTTCGCCTTCGCCGAGGCCACCGTCCCGAAAATCACGGTCATCACCCGCAAAGCCTACGGCGGTGCTTATTGCGTCATGGCTTCGAAACACATTCGAACCGATGCCAATTTCGCCTGGCCCACCGCGGAGATCGCCGTCATGGGTCCGGAAGGCGCCGTAAATATCGTCAACAAGCGCGAGCTCGACAAAGTTCCCGAATCCGAGCGCGAAAAGCTTCGCCAGGAAAAAATCGCCGAATTCCGCGACCGCTTTGCCAATCCCTTCGTTGCCGCCGAGCGCGGCTACATCGACGCGGTCATCGAGCCCGCCGAAACTCGCGCCCGCATCATCACCTCTCTCCGCGCCCTCGAAAACAAGAAAGACACCAATCCCCGCAAGAAACACGGCAATATCCCTCTGTAGTTGTAAGTCTTGTGCAGGGGCGCGGCATGCTGCCCCGGCAGTGTCGAGGCGCAGTCAGAATGAAGTCGGGTTTATTTCAGCAAATACTCCTGCAAAAACACGACGGTCGCATAAAACTGAAAATCCTGGTTCGGCTTCTTTCGGTACCCGTGGCCTTCGTCCTTGGCGACGAGGAGCCATACCGGAGTCCCCTGCTTCCTCAGCCCATCGGCGATCTGCTGGGACTCGCTCACCGGCACCCGCGGATCGTTCTTTCCGGCAATCACCAACATGGGCTTCTTGATTTGTTCGATGTTGTTCATCGGCGCGATTTTTTCGAGGAACTCCCGCATTTTCGGTTCGCGCTCGTCGCCGTATTCCACGCGCCGCAGATCTCGCCGGTAGGCCTCCGTGTGCTCGAGGAACGTCACCAGGTTCGACATGCCCACGATATCCACCGAGCAGCGAATCCGGTCGCTGTAAAACGTCGACACTGCCAGCGTCATGTGCCCGCCGTAGCTCCCGCCGGTTACCGCGATCCGCTGGCTATCCAGTCCCGGTTGCGTCGCGATCCAGTCGAACAGCGCGTTGATATCCTTGTAGGTGCCGTCGCGTTTGAATCCGTTGTCCATCAGCGAGAAGGTCTTCCCGTACCCCGTCGACCCGCGCACGTTCGGATAGATCAATGCGATCCCCAGTTCGTCCAGCAGGTAATTGCTGCGCCCGAGAAATGTCGGCTGCGATTGCCCTTCCGGCCCGCCATGAATCACCACCAGCACTGGCCGCTTGCCCGTAAACTTCGCTGGCGGCTTGTACAAAAATCCTGAAATCATCTTCCCGTCAAAACTCTTCCATCGCACCAGCTCCGCTTCCGGGAACCCATCGGTCTTCACTGCCGTCTCGCTCGCCGTCCAGCGTTCCACTTTTCCAGTTGCCACATCCAGCGAATACACATCTCCCGGCCCTCGCGCGTTGCTCAGCGAGAATCCGACCTCGTGCCCATTCTTATGCCACCGCAGAGAGCCCATCACTCCTGCCGGCAGCTTTGGCAGCAGCGTCTCCTTCTTCGTGGATGTGTTCATCACGTGCAGGACGCTTACGCCCTCTTCATTTGTCATGAACGCGATCATCTTTCCGTCGTGTGTCAGGTCGCATGACTCCACGTCCCACGGAATGTTCGTCGTCAGGTACTGCGGCTGCCTCGTTGACAGATCGATGTAGCTCAGCCGGTGAAACTCCGAGTCCTCGTCCGTCGTGACGTAAATCCCCTTGCCATCTTTGCTGAACCGCCCCTCGCCATAAGAGACTTTTTCGGTTATATTCCTCGGCGTAAGCTCCGTCTTCTCACCGGTCGTTCGATCCACCAGCCACAGGTACGATTCGTTGATGGAAAGCTCTTCCTCCAACAGAATTTTCTTGTCATCCGGCGACCAATCCAGCGGCTGCCATCCGCCGCCCGCCAGTTGCGTCAGCAAGTGATCCGTCTTCGGATCACTCGGATTCATCACCCACAAATCCGTATCTTTTCCCGTGCGCCGCGTGGACATGTACGCGACTTGATCGCCGCTCGACGACCACGGTCCCGCCAGATTCCGCGACTTCCCGTCCGTCAGCAGTGTCACGTTGCCGGTGACCACGTCGTAACGGTAGAGCTGGTACCACTCCCCGCCGCCAATATCCTTCGCAAAAAGTATGTAGTCGCCGCCATTCGGATGAAAACGGCCGCCGCCGACGGAGTCCGCGAAAAAAGTCAGTTGCTGCCGCGTCCCGCCGGGCATCTTCACCAGATGAAGCTGAGGCGTATCCCCAAATCGCGTCGCGATCAGCATCTCTCGCTTCGTGGGATGCCAATCCGCCAGATTGGCGCTACGATACGACCCGTATCGCCCCGCCGTCTCCGCTAGCGACGCCGGTATCTTGGGCACGCCATCTGCGATCAAATTGTCTGCTGGCGCAATGACCGGCTCTTGCGCCGGCACAGCCGCAGCCACGAGCAGCATCGCTGCCAGGAGCAGAAGCATTTTTTTGCTCATCACTATCCCCCACCCACAAATTGGCCACATCTTCTTACACCGCAAATGATTGGACACGCAAGCCGAACCGCAAGCGTCTTCTTGCCGCCACGCATGCTAAAATCACGCTGCATCGCAAACCAGCCATGTTCCGGAAAATCCTGATCGCCAATCGCGGTGAGATCGCCGTGCGCATCCTGCGCGCCTGCCGCGAGCTGGGCATCCGCTCCGCCGCCGTCTTCAGTGAGGTCGACCGCAAGTCCCTGCACGTCCGCCTTGCCGATGAAGCCTACCCCATCGGCCCGGCGCCCTCGCGCGAAAGTTATCTCTGCATTGACAAGCTCATGGACGTGGCGCGTCGCGCCGGTTGCGATGCCGTGCATCCGGGCTACGGGTTCCTCGCGGAAAACGCCGCGCTGCCGCGTGCCTGTACGGATGCGGGCCTCACCTTCATCGGGCCGCCAGCCGACGCCATGGAATCTCTAGGCTCCAAAACTGCCGGCCGCCAGCTTGCCCGTCGCGTCGATGTTCCCACCGTTCCCGGCACCAACGATCCCATCGAAAAGCTCGCGGAAGCTCAGTCGCTAGCACACAGCATGGGCTATCCCGTTCTGCTCAAAGCCGTCGCCGGTGGCGGCGGCAAGGGCATGCGCGTTGTCGACAGCGACGCCGAGTTCGAATCCGCGTTTCGAGATGCTTCCTCCGAAGCCATGAACGCATTTGGCGATGACCGCCTTTACCTCGAAAAATATCTCGACCGGCCCCATCACGTGGAAATCCAGATTTTCGCCGACGCTCACGGCCGCGTCGTCTCTCTCGGTGAGCGTGAATGCTCCGTCCAGCGGCGCCATCAAAAAGTGATCGAAGAGGCGCCCTCGCCAATCATCACGCCCGACCTGCGCAAGAAAATGGGCGACGCCGCGGTGCGCCTCGCGCGCGCCGGCGGCTACGTCAACGCCGGCACTGTCGAATTCCTCGTCGACGCCAACCTCAATTTTTATTTTTTGGAAGTGAACACGCGTTTGCAAGTCGAACATCCTGTCACCGAGCAGGTTACCGGCCTCGATCTCGTAAAACTTCAAATCGCCATCGCCGCCGGCCACCGTCTGCCCTTCGCCTGGGAATCCATCACCCCCCGCGGCCATGCTATGGAAGTGCGTCTTTACGCCGAGGATCCCGACAATAATTTCTTCCCCTCGCCGGGAAAAATTATTTCGCGCCAGGTTCCCAGCGGCCCGGGCGTTCGCCTGGACGACGGCGTCTACGAGGGCTGGACCGTGCCTAACGATTACGATCCGCTTCTAGGAAAACTCATCGCCTGGGGCAATAGCCGTGAGGAAACCATTGCCCGCCTTCGCCGTGCCCTTGAGGAATACACCGTCACCGGCATCAAGACCAATGTGGGGCTTTTCCGCCGTATCCTTGTTGAACCCGATTTTCTCCGCGGCGAGATCCACACCAGGTGGCTTGACGAGTTGCTCCGCCGTCCGCGTTCAGCCGCGTCTCCTGCGGACCAAAATCAGACCGAAAACTCCCCTGCTGATGCCGCCGCCATCGCCGCTGCCATCTGGCAGGCAAGCCAGTGGGACAGACATGCTTGTCTGTCCTGTTCTTCCGCAGACCAGCCCTCTCGCTGGA
>WNGC01003045.1_pt1 | contig 21613 bp, 13 predicted proteins | sample 5400051 | NCBI WGS metagenome assembly WNGC01 (sample SAMN13153368, study PRJNA577476) | soil metagenome | isolation source: 20 cm soil or saprolite under grassland replicate 2 | place: USA:California | collected 2016-06-15
GCCTTGATTGCACGATCCTGAACGCGGAAGCGTACTTGTTGACGCCCGAGAGGATAAATGCGCCGTATCGCGCCGTGGGTCATGTTCGGGTTTGTGTAGTTGAGCAGGTGTAATGCGTAACCCGGTTCTGTTTTCCAGGCGAACACTTCAATGATGCCCTCACCGCTGATGGAAATGGCCGGGTCATCGCCTCGGACCCACTTGACGGCGTTTTGTATCAACTGGCTCAGGTCCGCATTGCCGGATCGCCAGCACGTACGGTCAACATCACTTGGAAAAAACGCGATTCTCGACTTGCCTGTTTCTCTGAACACTGCAGCGTGCTCCGTTGTCCGTGGCGTGCGTGGATAGACCATTTCTGGTGGAAATGCTGGATACCAAGGAACAACGCTCAACACGAGTGGAGCTTCGGCCTTTACGGGAATGTGGGCTTCGGCTCCTGGCAGCAACGCCGTGCCATCGAAACCTCTAAGAACCGGATGTTGCGTTTCAACGCGGGAGTAAGTGTTTCCTTGAGGTCCAATGACCTCACCTGCCACATGAGCGCCGAACACATCGGCCAGTTGAAAGTCGGCACGTGGTTCGCCCCATTCGTTGTAGCGGGACGTTTCAAACGTCGCGAGAAGCGAGCCTCCGTTCTTGACGTACTGTCGAATGGCTTCACACTGAGCATCGCTGAGGAAAGCTGCATTTGGAATAAGAAGCGCACGGTATTTTTGCAAATTCGCTGCGTCGAGATTCCCTTCGTGTACGAAGTCGAAAACGAAACGCCCTTCGAGTAGCGCGTAGTAAAGTCCTTGCAGATGATCGACAGGTCCACCGCGATAACGGCTTGACCCGCGGCCTCGGGAATAAAAAGCAACGGTGCGCTGTGGATATAGGACGGCCAGATCAGCAAGCGAACCCCGATTACGGAAATGCGGCTCGTTGCCTGCGTGCCAATCGAAGAAGGATCGACCGACCTCGCGCCAGCGATTGTCCTCGGGCGAACCGCCCAGCCAGTGAAACCACGGCACCATCCCGCTGGCTGTAGTTTGCGCCAGCCATAGATTCAGTTCGGCAGGGGCCTTCGAGACGTGCCGCCAAACTGGTTGTGTATTGCTGTATGCGCCTGAGACATTCGTGATAGTGCGGCCTGCCATAACAGATTGTGCAACGCGGCCCTGTTGCGCGCAGTTCCATATCGGCGTTTCACCTGCTCGGCCCTGGTGGTCGGCGTTAAACCATGCGGCTGCTTGGCTGATCTCCTTTATGTCCTTGACGGTGTCGATCCCACCCCCAAGATTGCCAACGTACACGGATTGCGAGTCCTTCTCACGCGCGATGCCATCCCATAGACGCCAAATTTCCAGCACACGGTCCATGTACGCTTGGTAGTATTTGCGGTAAAGCGGATTTGAGGCGTCGGTGTCTGCGGGAGGCGTTCCGCCCAACTTGTCGTACAGGCGTTGACAGGCTTCGCAGTAGCACACATGTAGTGGACCAGTGGATGGCCAGCCATTGGTGAAGAAACCGTCGATGGGATAATGCTGATTGATCTCGCGGTAGATCGCTGGCATCTGTTCGGAAAAGTAGGGGCTGAACATGCACGTTGCTAATAGCCGAGGTGATTCACTGTGCGGCCTTGGCGAGCCATCCTGGTTCCGCTCGAACCATTCGGGATGCGCGTTCAAAGCGTCCTCATAGGCAAGGTTGCAATCCATTCTGGCAACCACACGAGCACTGCGCCGCTTCGTCGCTGCCACCATTTCACCGAACAGATCGCGGGTGCCGAGGAATTCGCTCCGATGGTGGTAAGGCACTTGTGTTGGATAGAAGGCGACAATGCCGCCGCCGTTCAGAAGTACAGCATCGACCTTGAGTGACGCCCAATAGTCGGCCCACGCTTCTGTGTCGAGTGTCAGCGGATCGCGCTCGTTGAAATTGATCTGTCCGCATCGCCGCATCACGCTGTACCAGGGAACGTTTGCCTCACGGCTGTTGCCGCTTGGCTGGAAAAGATTGCTGGGTGTAGCAACTGAAACGGCTGTAAGCGCGATGAAAGAGCGTCTGTTCATGGTCATACGCGCAATGCCCCCCCAACGGCCTGCAGATTCGATAGGCGCATCTCCGAATACTTGCGTGAAAGGATCACTCCGTCTGCGTCAGCGTCAAGGGCGGCTTGCACGGCTTGGCGCACATCTTGTGGCTCAGTTTTCTTTTCGCCGTTGCTGGTTGGAATATCGATATCGATTCCCGGCCAAATCTTTACTGCGGAAGTAACACCATTCACCGCTCGTCTCGTTTCTCGTCCGACATAATTGGCGGAAAGTCCTTTGCTTGGAAGTTCAGCAAGATTCGCTTCTTCGTAGTTCTGTGTCTTGTATGTGAAGTCCAGCACTTGGTCTGGAGAGAAGTCAGCCAGAATCGTGTGGCTCACACTATTCGCGTAGGACGCGAGCCGGGGTCCACCGCAGTTGTTGTACATGACCACTTTGAGGAAGTCAGAGTATTTGCAGAAATCTGCGTAATCCTGCTCGGCGCGATAGAAGGGGCTGAACGAATTGTTATGCCAAACGTGCCAGCCAACGGCAATCTCCGACCGGATCGATTTTGCCAGCTTGTAGATGTTTGCGTACGTGCTTTGCTGGCCATCATTCCACAGTGTTTCCCACGCAAGAATTTCGGGATACTTCACCAGCAGCCGCCAGTAAGAAACGAAGTAGCCATCAAGGGGCCGCAACGCTGCTCGTGAGTCACGCACCAGCGCCGCCAGCTTCTTGTACCCTTCCACGGCTCTGTTTATATCGATCCCACGAGACTTCGCCGCACTCCTGCAAAAATTGCAGAAACACTTGACCTCGAAGGGATCGGCTCCCGCTCCACCGTGCGATGCGCCGATTGCATTTCCGAAAGGCCCCTGACGTTCGCTTCCCCACATCACACCGTCTATTGGATAGCTGCGAACATAATCTTCGGTAAGAGCCTGCCAAAATGCCTGCACTTCGGGATTGTGAAAGCAGAGCGTATTTGCTTTCTTGCCGGACAGCGTGACCTCCTGCAAACGGTCAATGCCCTCCAAGTCACGGCGAAACACATCTTCATACCAACAGAAAGTTTTCATGCGCCGGGACTGAGCGCGTGGGAGAACCTCCGCGAGAACGTCGAAACCCGGATGATCGGGTGCTTGAATTTGTCTCAGTGAAGTAGCCGCGTAGAACTGCTCGTGTGTTTTTGTAAAATTGCCGCCGTGGAAGTCAGCGTCGTATTCCTGCTTGCCATGATCCGGTAACGGCTGGCCGGGAACCTGCCTCCCGGCGATTCCCCGTCCGTAGGTAAACGTTGCGATGAATAGGGCATTAACGTTCGCATCGCGCTGAAAGCGATCCAGAACCGGATCGACGCCTTCATCGAGAAACGAAACTGCGCCCACTTGGATTCCAATCGTTCGACCTGATCGGGCTTGCTGTGAAAACGGTGGCGCGACAGTTGCTGCAGCCATCAGCTTCGTAAATTCTCTCCGAGAGAGAGTCACACTCATCTCCTTTCAAAAAACTCTTGCGGTCAAACTGTAAAAACTCAGAACGTGAGTCTCGTTTCAAACTGCAGATTTCTGCTACCCAACTTCGACGTGACCATCATGAACGTTGAACTCAGAGGGTTGGAGTTAACCGTTGCCCAGTTCGGATGGTTCGTCAAATTAAAGGCCTCAGCGCGAAATTGAAAGTGCAAAGGTTCCCTGAGCGGAAATGACTTGTATGCCGCGAAGTTCCACTGCCAGAACCCCGGATTGCTGAACATATTTCTCGTGTCGCCCGGCGCGAATGTGCCCTGCGCAGGCGCGGTGAATGCGTTCTTGCAGTAAACCGTCGCACCGATTCCGGCAAAGGGCGTAGAGCAACCATTTGGATTGCCGCTCACGATCCAGAACTGATTTCCGCTACCCGATCCAATGCCCGCATAGTCGATGTTCGTGCGAACCGAAAACGGCATGCCGGAATCAAACTGATTTATCCCGGAAATTGCCCATCCACCGATCACTATCTTCGTGAAGGCTCCCCGACCACGCATCGGCAAGTTGTAGGTGTAGCTGATCGTCAACGCCTGCGGCACACTGAAATCAGAAGGCCCCCAATAATTCGCATCGCTGTATGAGTTGGGTAGCACATCCGTCAGCGATGACGTGTTGTCCAGAGAACGCGAATAAGTGTAGGACGCCCCGAACGTCAGCGCTCCGGTGATCTTCCGCACCGTGGCCTGAAAGGAGTCATATTTTGACAACCCGGAGTTTTCCGAGGTGTCGAGAATCCCGGCCCCGAGGTAGGGCCGCAGCGCGTTGGGGTTCATCGAAGGATTGGCGTATGTTGTTCCCGGCGTCAGGATTTGGTTGATATTGCGCTTTCGTTGTAGGTGCACACCCCGATTTCCCACGTAACCCGCAGAAACAGTCACACCTCTGGCGAACTCCCGCTCGACAATGGCGTTGTATTGCCATGTCGCAGGCCAAATGTTTGTCAGACTCTGTATGGTCATTGTGAATGGAAGAACTGCTGATGCCGCGCCCGATAGGTTGGCAACATTGCCGTTTATCAGTGTGGTCTGCGGCATGAACGGTGGATTACCTCCTAGTGCTGTATCGCGGTTGATCGCAGTTCGATCCGCGAAGTATCCCCCGCCAGCCCGGACCACGGTATTGCGAGTGATCTGATAAGCGATGCCTACACGCGGTTGGAACAAATTCCATTGTGTTGGAGCGAAGCCACCGGGCAGGTTGTGGTACATCGTTAAGTATTGCGGTTGGCTCAGGAATGGAAACTGTTTCAACGCACTACTGGACGGGCCGCTGCCGGGAAGTACGATTCCGTTGTAGGGCGAACCGCTCGTGATGTAGCCAGTTTTTGGATCGACTGTGGCAGCTTGCGTCGGATCGTAGAAAGTTGGTTCAAACTGCGCAATCGTGCCATTGGTTGTGTACCATGCAGGCCACAGCGAATAACGTAGTCCATAGTGAAGCGTCAGCTTGCGGCGAACCTGCCAGATGTCCTGCGCAAATAGTTCAAACGAATTGGCGACCCACGGCGTTTGAGGCTTAGCTCCGAATTCAGAGTAGTCGTTGAAATTACCGAGTAACACATTGGCGATGCCAAGTCCGGTCGTGTTAGCGCCGCCAGTGTCAAGAAATCGGAACTGGCCATTCTGGTTTGTTGTTTGCGGCGCACTCGCTGTCGTCAGTTGGATGTGATCGTTTTGGCCAGACCGTTCCACCACGCCGCCGAACTTGATAGTGTGGTTGCCCCAAACTTTCGTTACATTGTCGGCAAGATCGTAGACGAACCCTGCCCAAGAACCGGGATACGGCCCGTTATCAATGGTGGTTAGGCCAGTAACAGAAATGGTTGGCAACTTCGTATCAAGTAATTTCGTTCCCGGATAGAGGTACGGAAAGTTGATGCCATAGGCGCTGCGATTACAATAGGCACCGCAGCGCGGGTCTGGCCCGATGGTGCCTTTACCATCTGAGTTTCCTGAAATCGAGAAATCATTCACTAACGTGGGAGAGAAAGTCGTGGTCAGATCAACCGTGGCGGTTCGATTGGGCCGCGACCACAGCGACTGAAAAACTCCGAACGTACCCTCTAGTGGGCCGTTGAATGTCCACGGAATGATTGTGCCCCGAACGTACAAGTGGTTCTTGCTGTTGGGTAAATAATCGACCTTGAACGTCGTCTTATTCAGGTTGGAAGAAACCGCGAATGTCCGAATCCAGTTGGCGTTGCCGCGCTGAAATCCCGGCGTCGGCATCGGAAATTCATTCAACAGGGCCACCCCCAAACTGCTCAAGCGGTTCGCAGGAATAACATTGTTAGGAAAGGGCTGACCTGTCGTTGGGTCCTTAGCAACGCGGGCCTTTCCGAAAAAAGGATTGGTAGGAGACAGTAGCTCGCTCAAATCTCCTGTTCGCATCGCGGCTGAGGGCACGGTTCCTGTCGCCTCCGTTTCGTACCGACGCTGAACCCACTCTTCGGCCAAGAGGAAGAACAGTTTGCTTTTGTCCACGTTGAATTTGTTCGGAATGTAGACGGGGCCACCGAAGGTGAAGCCGAAGTCATTGTAGTCCTGCTTGGGAGGTTTGGAGTTTTGCTCGGCTAACGGACTGGCATTACGTGACCATGTGTTGGCATCGAACACAGCATTGCGCACTACCTCATACGCTTGGCCATGATACGTACTCGTGCCGCTTTTGGTGACGAACCGTATCTGGCCTCCGTTGGAACGACCATATTCAGCATCAAAATAGCCTGTAAGAACCTGCAACTCCTGAACTGAACTCATGTCTTGAGCGCCGAGCATGGACCCCGACGATCTGGTCCGGGTTGCCACCGCGCCGTCTACATAAACAGTGTAGGCATCTGTTCGGCCTCCATTTATGCTGAACGCGCCACTGCTGACGCTGTCGGGATCGAACGTACCAATGTTTGTTCCTGTAACTCCCGGTTCGAGCCCCGCCAGATAAACGGGATTACGCCCGTTGACCTCAAGTTGCTGCATTTGGGATGAAGTGACGGTGCCACCAGTAGACGGCTCCAAGGCGAGCGCTTGGGGCGCGTCTCCGCTGACTTGTACGGACTGAGTCACCTCACCTAGCGAGAGACGTACGGGAACACTCAAATGGTCTGCTGCATTAAGATGGATTCCGGTTTGAACAAATCTTCGGAAACCCTTCATTTCAACTATAACGGTGTAATCTCCAACCATCAGACTTGGAGAAATAAAGTATCCAGAACTATTCGTCGTGGTTTCCTGAGTAGTGCGAGTGTCTTCGTTCCGCACGGTTATTCTTACGCCGGGAACCACGGAATCCGTCGCGTCCACAACCGTCCCAGAAATGCTGCCAATATCCACCTGTCCAAACGAGGGCATGACGGTCACGGCCAGGAAGCACAACAGGGCCATCCACCATCGAATTGAGTACCCGTATCTCATCTTTTTTGGAACCTCCTTCGGGACGCTTTGCTGCCATGCATTAAACTGACAGAAGCGGATGCGCAATCGGGTCAAACCCTGCATTCGCCGTCCGGTTAAAACCTCTGAAACGTGACAACCGCAGCTCGCTGTGTCTTACCACTTTCTCGGTGTTGCTTCCGTCCATGCCCACTTGTGCGCACACCGTCGAAAATCATTTCGGCAACAGCTCTTCAAATGTGCTGATTACGGCTGGGATCAGGGAGTCGAGGCGGGCGCGCGATGGTAAGACGCAGCCGAAAACCTTGACGACTGTTTGCGAGATGCACTTTGTGACATGTCCCCGCCAAACAGCGCCAACGGTTCGCCCTCAGACGGGAGTTGCTCGCCTACCGATTCTGGCTGCGATGACTCAAGTAACAAGAGTAAGGGTCCCGCGCCATTTGGACGCTGCGAGGATGGTAGCTCACGCAAACTGCCGCCGGGGATGCCCCCGCAGGAACCCGCTACCAAAGGTGCCTCGCCAATCTGTGGTTGTGCGGAGGATCACTGTCAACCGCCAGGTGTGATCGGCTTTTGCCGCCACTGCACGTGCGGCAATCCGGGCAAGGGCGTTTTTCCGTAGTAGATCCACACTTCAGCGCGTATCGCTTCAACTTAATAGACACACTGCCTTAAAGTGATCGAATCCCATGGGCACCAAATCCTGCTCAAATGACGCAACCCTGCGGTTGCGGACGATGCAGCCGAGGTTTCGTTGGTGCACTGCAGCCGTATTCCTTCTAGTCATTGCCATGCCAGGGTGTGTCAGTTTTTTCAAGCAGGGCGTCCAAAGAGTCCACTACGGCGGCCCTTATGGTGCAGTACCGCAGAGAGCGCACACTCCTCAGCAACCGTTTGTTGCGAAAAGCGTGGTTACAGATTTGCGCAAACCAGTTAACAGCCGCTCGCGGTTCCTCAATTTCATTTTTTCTAGATTTTCAGCGAATATTCCGCTGATCAAGTACTCTTTCGTTGCTTTCGACGAGAAGACCTACGTCGGAGAAACCGGCTGGGGCGTGCGCGGATTATACGAACTGACAAGTTTCCATCTTTTGCACCTTGCAATAAACCTGATGAGAACACGGTGCGGATCGAACGCGCTTGAGCGTGCCGTCACCGACTCAACAGATTGATCCGTTCAAATAGGAACAGCGGCGTTCGTTCTGAAGCATCAAAATTCCGACCCCATCTTTTGTTACGTTCCTGCGACGGCGGATTTCGTGTTCCACAACCAATTACCGCAAGACACCGCGCATCAATAGCTTACGCGAGACTCGATGCGTTTCCTTGCTTCAGACATTCAGTCCTGAGCCGAATGCTCTACCCACACAGCAACTCATTGACAACGAAGAAGTTCGCAACACGCAAGCACTAGGCTTGCAAACATTCGGCTGGGCAGAAATGCTTTCTGACCTTCGTTCAAATAATTGATGATGAAGAGATTGGCTCCCCGGGGAGGATTCGAACCACCAACATTTCGGTTAACAGCCAGTAACTCTGTTTAACCACGATGTGCCGGAGCGGGGGTTTTCCGAGGAGAATCAGCAAGTTGCGATGAAAACGTGATGAGCCAACTTCTCTCCTTTATTCACCTTTTGTTCCCAATTACTCACGACTTGCCGCGATTACCGTGACATTTTCGTGACATCGACGACCCAGGCAGAATTGGGCTCCGAACTACTGTTGGCGCAGCGCGCTCACAGGATCTACGCGGCTGGCGCGACGTGCCGGTACAAAACTCGCGAACAGCGCGGCAATGACCAGGACAGGGATCGTGATGGCGAAAGTCGATAGGTCAGCGGGCCGCATTCCCTCTACCAAGCGATTCAAGATACGCCCCGCAGCCAAGGCCGCAACTATGCCTACTCCAACACCAACGCAAATCATCACAAGGCTTTCTCCGAGTACGAGCCGCATTACATCTAGAGGCTTTGCCCCAAGCGTCATGCGTACGCCGATTTCAGGCACACGCTGGCCAGTCAAGTAGGCCAGCACGCCGTAAATACCGATGCACGCCAGTAGCAGGGCTAATCCAGCGAATACGCCGAACAAGAGCAAAAGGAAGCGTTGCCGGGCAAGCGAGGCGCTTACGAGCTGTTCCATGGTGTGGACTTCGTACAGGGCTTGATCGCCGGCCACGCCGCGCAATTCCCGGCTCAATGGCTCGACGACATTCAAGGGTGGGATGGTTGTTCGTGCGGCAAACGACATGATTGAGGAAAAGAAATGCAACAACGGCGCGGGCACCTGGGCAAAGGGGTAGTACATTTGATCGCGCACTCGAGATTGATCATCGGCAGCCAACCCCCACTGGCGCACATGGCCAACTATGCCCACCACCAGAGCCGGAGTGGTGCCCATGGCGGGAATCCAGATGCGCTTGCCAACTGCGTCTTTGCTGCCGAAGGCATGCTGGGCGAGATTCTCGTCGACCACGACCACCGGTTCACTACCGATGCGATCGTGTTCATTGAAGAAGCGACCTTGGCGCAGCGGAATGCCCATCACTTTCAAGTAGCCCGGCGTCACGCACGACGCCAGCGCGATGGGCTCCTGGTCCGGTGGAGGGGGCGTGGCGGTGGTCCAATAGGGCACCGAGTTTTCCCCTTTGCGCATCGGGATAATATCGGCCAAGGCGACCGATTCAACGCCCGGGACGCGCCGAGCACGATCGAGTACGTCTTGCCAGGCCTCGCGGACCTTCCCGGGATTCGCGAGTGTGCCGGGAGAAAGCGCGAAGTGCGCCGCCATTACGTTGTGCAAGTTGAAACCGGGATCAAGGGATGAGAGCGCGAGCAGCGTGTGCCCAAGCATTCCGGCCGAGACCAGGAGCACCACGGCGAGGGCGATCTCAGAGATTACAAATGCGCTGTGCAAGCGGCGCGAGCTTCCGGCAATGCTTCGCGCCCCAGCGCGGAGGGTCTGTTCGACGCCGCGCATGGGAATGCGCAGTGCCGGCGCCAGCCCGAAAAGAAGGCCACTCAAGAGCGAGGTGCCCACGGCGAAAACAAGTACGCGCCAGTCCAGATGGACCTCTTCGGCGCGCGGCAAGCTGCCCGGCCAAAACGCAACAAATGGGTGAATGCTGACGAATGCGAGTACCACGCCGAGCAGGCCTCCGCCAACGCCTAAGATTGCGCTTTCAGTAAGGCATTGACGCGCCAGGCGGCCACGCCCAGCCCCCAGTGCTACGCGTATGGCAAGCTCCCGCTCGCGTGAAACCGCGCGGGCCAGCAGGAGGCTCGCTATATTCACGCAGGCGATGAGCAGCACAAGGCCGACCGCACACAGGAGCAGCCAGAGTGTCGAGCCGACATCTCCGACCAACTCCTTTTCGAGCGGGTAGGGGATCATGCTGAGGCCGGCATTCGACTTGGGATATTCTTCAGCCAAATGCCGCGCAATCAGTGCGAGCTCAGCCCGGGCCTCGGCCAACCCAAACCCGGGCCGTAAGCGCGCCATAACGCGCAGAAAACGTGCGGCGCGATTCTGCATTCGCGGGTCAGTGTCTTGCCTTTGCTCCAGCGGAGTGAATACGTCCGCTTCTCCATCCAACTGGAAGCCCGCGGGCGCGATGCCGACCACGGTATAGGTTTTCCCGTCATAAACGAGCGCGCTGCCAATAGCGCTCGGTTGGCCGCCAAAGTCGCGCTGCCACAATCCATAGCTGATCATCGCGACAGCTGCCGCGCCCGGTTGGTCTTCATCCAGCCGAAATGCGCGCCCTTGTAGGGGAGAGATACCGAGCGTGGAGAATAACTCCGCGGAGATCTGTCGCCCGTTCACGTACTCAGGTTCTCCGGGCTCACTGATCGTGCCCCCGCCATAAGTCCACGCAGCCAAGGCAAGCGTTTGGCTCTCGCGCTTGACGTCGCCGAAATCAAGATTGGAACAGCCCCAGAGCTCGCCGAAGGCTTCGGTGAATCCGCGCAAAGTGACCAGCCTGTCCGGTTCCGGGTAAGACAGCGGCCTTAGCAGAACACTGTTGATTACCGCGAACATGACGGTGGTGGCGCCGATGCCGAGCGAAAGTATCAGGAGCGCAACCACCGTGAATCCGGGTTTTTGCCGGAATGTGCGAAGCGCATAGCGGGTGTCCAGCAGCAAATCTTCCAGCCAGCGCGTGCCCCGCGCGTCGCGGCACTTCTCCTTGACCTGTTCCGGACCGCCGAGCGCAAGCCGTGCTTGTCGTCGTGCTTCGTCCGGAGGTATGCCGCGCCCAATCAACTGCGAGGTGTGCTGCTCGAGATGAAAGCTCAGTTCCTTTTCTAGCTGTGCTTCCATTTGCCTTCGTCGCCACAGTCGCTTCCACCAGATCATTCGGCACCACCATCGGCCATCTGAAGGATCAGTCCAATGGCATAGATGAGTCGCTGCCAGTCGGCCGTTTCGGTTTTAAGCTGCTTTAAGCCTTTTCGCGTCAGGCGATAGAATTTCGCCTCGCGCCCGGTCTCGGTTTCTTTCCAATCGGCAGCCAGAAGGCCGCGGTTTTCGAGCCGGTGCAATGCCGGGTAGAGCGACCCTTCCGGCACCTGGACGACACCGCGCGAAACTTGTTCGAGGCGTTGCGCGATGGCGTAGCCGTGCACCGGGCCAAGGGCAATCACTTTCAAGATCAAGAGGTCCAGCGTGCCTTGGGGAAGGTCAGACTTGGGGGGAGCCATTCTAATACCTCGCGCTTCTATGTATTAACACGAAGACGGGTCGAAATGCAAGAATGCTCGCTTACGCGTTTCTGGATCAGATCGATGGTGACGCGCTTTTCCTGGGAGGCAATAATGTTTCGCAGCACCTGCTGTGCGGTCCGCAGCGAAATCGTCGCTACCGCGTGGCAGCGCGAATCGAAAGGCTGAATACAACCAGTTTTACGATTTGCCCGTCAACACGCTCAGGTGCAGACACGCGTTTCGCGGCACTTGTCTGGCGCTGTCTTCTCGCGCACAATGACCGGAAACGGAGGAGGCCAGCGTGCCATGGAATACAGAAATTTTCCTAGGCCAGCAAACATCTTCGCGATCACTTCTTATCTGATTTGGATTGTGCTTCAAGTACTGATTGCCTTGCCCGTTGCCGCGCAGACGCGGGTTCCCCTTCAGCCCTTTGCACAGCAGGTGCGTCAAGTGGAAACGAGCCTTGCTTATCTCGGGCAGCCTCTCGCCCAAAACGATGGGGACGCAATCAATCAGGCTATCGGCAATGCAAACGAGGCTGCCGCAATTGAGCGTCTAGAGCAGATCCTTGACAAGTACACGCTGGCGATTGTGGACATCAATGCCGAGAGCCGCGTCAAAGTGCAGCCGGGTCCCGCTAAGCCTGAACTGATGGAAGCTGGGACGCGCATCTTCCTGGTGAAAGTCATCAACAAGGCTGGAGTAACGGCTCCGTTCGTAGCGGAAAGCCCGAATGCCCTTCCTGTTTTTGTTCAATCGGATTCCAGCCCAGAGCCGCCAAAGAAAATCTCAGGTGCCGACACGCGTGACAGGTGGATGGACCTGGAGCTCTACGACAAGGATCCTATGTCCCCACGGCTTTCAGGCCTGCCGCTCGAATACCGAATCCTTCAAATCTACAGCCGTGACCCTGGGCAACGCTCCGCCGCGATCAGTTTTAACGTCGGGCAGGGCACGCAAGACATCGGGTTTCGCAATGAGATGGTCATTGTCTTCACAGCGCAACGCGCACGTCCGTTGCGGCTGTGGGTCCGCGACGAGAACGGCACACCATCGATGGCAGCTTTCACTATTCGCGACGCTTTGGGCCGCCTCTATCCGAATCCTGCAAAGCGTCTGGCACCCGATCTCTTTTTCCAGCCGCAGGTCTATCGTGAGAACGGCGACACGATTCTGGTGCCGGCGGGTTCTTACACCGTGACCTCTTCAATGGGACCTGAATATCACGCGCAAACGAAACAAGTCGAGGTAACCGAAACGGGCCCAAACGAAGTTTCATTCGCCATGCAACGCTGGATCAATCCAGCGAAATATCGTTGGTATTCTGGTGACCACCACGTGCACGCGGCAGGCTGCTCGCACTACCAGAATCCCACCGAAGGCGTGCAACCGGATGACATGGTGCGCCAAATCCAGGGCGAGAAATTGAACGTGGGCGCCGTGCTAACCTGGGGACCCTGTTACTACTATCAGAAACAGTTTTTCAGCGGCAAAGATCATCCCCTCTCGAAGCCGGACCGGCTGATGCACTACGACCTGGAAGTTTCCGGGTTCCCATCGAGCCACGCTGGGCATTTGGTGTTGCTCGGGCTAGCGAATCAAGATTATCCGCATTGCGTTCGGATCGAGCAGTGGCCCACGTGGGATCTGCCCGTTTTGCGATGGGCCAAATCGCAGGGAGCTTCGGCGGGCTTTGCGCACTCTGGCTGGGGACTTGCAGTGAAGTCGCACGAGCTACCCAATTATGAAATTCCGGGCTTTGACTCCATTGGGGCCAACGAATACATCGTGGACGTGACGCATCCCGACGCGGTCGATTTCATTTCCACCATGGACACACCTTACCCCTGGGAACTCAACATTTGGTATCACACGCTGAATGTTGGGTTCCGCACGCGCATCTCCGGAGAGACAGATTTCCCTTGCATCACAGACGCCCGCGTCGGGCAGGGTCGTGTCTACGCCAAGGTTGACGGCCCGCTCAGTTACGGCGGTTGGGTGGAGGCGCTGCGCACCGGCCGAAGCTACGTTTCCGATGGCAGGAGCCATCTCATGGATTTCAGCGTGAACGACATTGAGGTGGGAACGAATGCGAGCGAGGTGAGGCTGACGGGAAGAGGGACAGTGCACGCTCGAGTGAATGTCTCCGCCTACCTTAGCCCCGTTGCGTCGGGAACCGACAGCATCCCTTCTGACCGAGGGAATCACTCCTGGAGGGCCGCTCTCACCAACCGCAACACCTCAGCGGACAATATCCATGATCGTGCGATAGATCAAACACCCTACTGGCATCTCGAGCGGGCACGCATCGGAAACACTCGCGAAGTGCCCGTGGAACTCGTGATAAATGGGAAGCCTCTTGCTCGCAAGAATATCTTGGCGGACGGAAGCGTCCAGGATATAGCCTTTGATGTGTCGCTCGAGCGCAGCAGCTGGCTAGCAGTGCGTATTCTGGGCTCTTCGCACACCAACCCCATTTTCGTATTGGTGGACGGAAAACCGATTCGCGCATCGCGTCAGAGCGCCCAGTGGTGTCTTGCCGCTGTAAACCAGTGCTGGACTCAGAAGGCTCCTAAAATTTCCAAGGCGGAACTCGCCGACGCCCAAGCAGCGTACGATCACGCCCGCGAGGTTTATTCTAAGCTGATCTCGGAATGCGAATAGTAGGATAGCCGAACACTCTCGTCTTCAATCACCAATCGGGGCTGAACTTCCCGCGAAACGGGCCAAGTCCGCTTCGGGGACGCGAACCCCGTTTGTGGACTGCATGCCAGTTTTCCGTGTACGCTACACGAAAGGATCAAGAACAGTTGCAGCGAGTTTCAAGGAGGGGAATTCATGATTATTTGCGATCTCTGCGGAAAAGCAAAAGATTGCCTGCAGAAGGAAATTGCAGGCAAGGAATACGATATCTGCCCCGAATGCTGGAACCCGCTCGCACAAAAGCTGCGGGGGAAGGGCAGAGTGAAGAATCGGGAAACCGTGTTCTTACCAGCGCCAAGAATAATCAAAGAACGTGAAGATGAAGAGCCGGGGCCGCTACCAGGAGAGCCGCCTAAGATCTGGGGCGCGGTGGAGAGGCCACATCAATAAACCGTACAACGAGTCGGTGCGAACCTTAATTTCGGCTCGTCGACTCATCCTGCGTCCGTTTGAGTCGGACGACGTTGAGGCGGCGTTCGCATGGTTCGGGGACCCGTCTTGGTTCGCCAATACTCCAGCCCACCGTGAAATCAATAACATAGCTGCTGCCATCTCACCACCGTTCTGCTACAAATCCTGACCATGTTTTGCTTCCTCCGGCTCTGCTTCGGAATGCTGGACCGCCTCTTTCGCGGGGGAAAACCCCACGCCGACTTTTCGGCATCGCTCGAATACTTGCGAAACATCATCGAGGCGGTTACTCCCGAACTTTACGCCGTCTTTGAAAGCGAAGCCCGACAGCGATTGCGCGGTCGAGACGAAAGTGATTGGCCAATACTCGCCACAGCACTCGGACTGGCATGTGCAGTGTGGACCGAAGATGCGGATTTCTTCGGTACTGGCGTCGCGGTGTGGAATACAAATCGAATCGAGATTTATCTCAAGGAACAAGCAAAGTCGCTTGAATCTCAGGAGGAATGACATCGAAGGGCAAAAGGATCTTTTCGTTGGGCTTGCTTTTCAGGTTGCTAAAACATGCTTACATGACACTATGATTTTCTGGAAGCAAACCGTGAGAATGCAAGTGCACAAGCGATTGAATTCAAAGAATTTGGCTCCCCGGGCTAGATTCGAACTAGCAACCCTTCGGTTAACAGCCGAATGCTCTACCGTTGAGCTACCGGGGAACCGCGCAACATATTTGTTTTCATTCTAATACAGCCATCGAAATCACGCCACTTCAGCCGCTGGTTCCAACTTCGGTCCAGCGGCGTGATTGGTCGAACTTCTTTGGTGAAATCAAAAAAATCGGATGACTGATTTTCAAAGACTTAGACGTAATGTTCTGCGAGAAATTCACGATCATTCGGCACCACACCGAATGCTCTTTTCCTATGCAAAAATGGAGCAGAGCGCGGCTGAGATATGGGATTCACTTCTGGTTGCTACACAATGCAAAGGGTGTTGGGCCGGGCCCAATTTAGGAAATTAGAGACCGTAGCTTCTCGTTTGAGTAATTGCGATCACTTCTACGAAAACCGCTTTTTCCAGCCAAGTGGATTATCTCCGAGTTCCCCGTCAGAACGAAGCCGCTCGGGACAAAGCCGATTTCACTCCTCGCGCAGCAGGATCGCCGGATCAATCGAGAGCGCGCGTTGCGCCGGAATCCACGTCGCTACTACCCCGAGCAGGCCCATAGCCAGCACAGCGCCAGTTAACACCAAAGGATCGCGCGGCGTCGCCTGAAACACAATGTGAGCCAGAACCCGGCTCGCAAAAACTCCCAGGAGCAGTCCAACACCCGAGCCAAAAGCAAGCAATCGAAACGGTCTTGCCAAGGCCGCTCGCAACACCTCTTTTCGCTGCGCGCCTAGCGCCATGCGAATTCCCAACTCGCGCAGCCGCTTGCTCACGGAATACGCCGCCATGCCGAAAATCCCGGTGATCGAGAGCATCGCACCCATGAGACCCATAACGCCCAGCGCTATGGCCGCCATACGCGAAGGAAACAGAGCAAGTTCCAGTCCTTGGCTCCAGGTATCGACGTAAACCGGCAGGCTGGAATCCAGGGTTCGCAAAGCCTTTCTGATAGGCGAGCTCAGTTGACGCGAATCGAATTCCGAGCGCACTACTACCCATGTGCTGCTCGTGGGCGCCTGCAGGATCGGGAGAAACATAGCCGGCTGCGGATCTTCGGCGACGTGATCGTATTTCCCATCCTCCACAATGCCTATGACTTGACGGCGTGTTCCATCAGGCCTTTTGAAGTATCGGCCGACGGCGTTTGTTGGCGAGCCAAAAACCTTGCGAGCGAAAAATTCATTGACCACTGCTACAAGGGGTGCGTCTTTGTCATCGTGGCGCGTCAGTGTTCTTCCTGACAGCAGAGTGGTGCCCGCAGCGCGGAAATATTCGGGCGATATGCTGAACACGAAGGAGTGGGCAGCGGCGTTCGAGGGCCTGAAGTCCATGACCTCATCGGCAAAAACAAGCGATCCGTTGTAGCCGCCCGCGACCAATGGGGCGCTGTCAATCAGTCCGACCGACTGCACGCCAGGTATTGTTTCGAGGGCATCGATCATCCGCTGCTGCATTTCCGGCACGCTGTCGCCGCGATACCCTGCCAGACTCAGGTCGGTGTCCACCAAAAAAGCGTTCTGCGGCTCAAAACCGAAGTCGCTGTGTAGCGACCGGACGAGTCCCCGCACCGCAACAAACGAAGAAGTGATGAGCACTGCGCAAATCGCAATCTGCACTCCAAGCAGCAGGTCGCGTACGGTAATCCGCCGTCCGACCGTGCCCAATGATCCGGACTTGACGATCTGATACGGATCGTTATGAAGGACCTGCCTGACCGGAACCGCGCCGAACAAAATTCCGCTCACCAACGTCAGCAGCAGAGCTACTGCATAGACATTCGCATCAGGGTTGACAGCCACGTGCATTTCGGGCCATTTGGAAGCTGGGTGCCACGCGCTGAGCCCATGGAGCAACACAACGCTGCCCCAAATCCCGGCGGCGCCTCCAAGGAAGGAAAGCATGCCAGCTTCAGTGAAAAGCTGCCGCAAGATACGCAAGCGGCCGGCGCCCAACGCGAGTCGCAACGCAAGTTCTCGCGACCGATCCGCGGCTCGGGCGGCAAACAAGCCTCCTAGATTGGCGCAGGCAGCCAAGAGAATCAGCCCGGCCAAAAGCATCAGGGCGCCCATGAAAGCACGCATCGGCCGGCCAAGATAATCGCCATAGAGACTCGGGCGCGCCAGCGTAAACGTACGTTGAGCGTCTTCCTTGGGGTAGGTTTTTTCCAGATAGGAGCCAATCGAGTTCAGATCGGCAATCGCCTGCTCCCGGCTGACTCCCGCTTTCAAGTGTCCGAGCGTCATGAACACCCACCGGTTCCCGCGCGCGTTCAGATCATTTCCGAGTTGTCCGGCGTTTACGATCGGTATGAACAAATCGGCATCAAAAAACACCAGAGTTCCGTGAAACTCCGGCGGCGCGACGCCGACAATCGTAAACGGGTGTTTGCTCAACTGGATGACACGCCCGATCACGCCGGAGTCATCCTGAAAATGCGTGTGCCAATACGAATAGCCAGCACAACATAAGGAGCGCTGTTTGGCCCCTGCTCATCGGAACGGTGTAACACACGGCCAAGGTACGGCTGAACACCCAACGAGTCGAAATAGTTCCCGCTGACTTCCGCGAGCCAGATGCGAGAGGGATTCTCTCCGGTGTCTACCCCCGCCTGATCGATGTTGTTAGTCGGGATAAGACTCGTACAAGGAAGCCTCGTTTCCGTGCTGGATTGCGTAAGTCCGCGTTTGGCACGTGCAGCGGGTGCAGGATCAGCGCATTCATCACGCTAAAGACCACTGCATTTGCGGCGATAGCCATGGCCAGGGTCAGCACGGCAACGATCAGGAATCCGGGGCTCTTTGTCAGCATGCGAGCCGCATACCGCAGGTCTTGCCAAAGTGTTTGCATGGCTTCACCCCCAGACTATGGTTGATACGGGCACTTATTCTTCCCACCTTCCCTTTCTTTAACTGCTTGCGCTAGTTATATTTAGCGCCTCGTTTACAGCAATGAGGAACGTCACATTGTCCGATTGCGGGAAGAGTCGTCGCGCAACCGGACAGCTATACCATTAGTAGGCATTACCGGAAGTTGGAACGTCTCTTTGTAATTTCCGGATAGAGCACGTGAGGACGAAGCTGCCCGGCGCAGGACCAGTGCGAGGCCAAGAAGATGGACACGCAGAAATCCCAAGGAGCCCTATAATTCAAGAAAATGGAGTGGGTTTGAAGCAACAGCATGGACGAAGCAGAAATCACAGATTGGGGGGCATGGAGCAGAGAAGCAGTGCGACTGATGCAGGAACGCAACGCAGCTTGGCAACAGCGCTTTGGGCTTGGTGAGTGCTCATTCCAGTGGGGCATCAACACAGCAAGCATTACGTTTTCGTTGCGACACTGTGAAGTCATCGCTTCCGTCTGCGTGGTGGGGACAACCTCCGCCGCCGAAAGCACGTTTCTCTGGGGCTGGGCCAACGAGAAGGCTCCACCGATGGCTCGTAGCCACCTAGAGCGGGTTCGGGAGTTCGGAGCTAGGCATCAGCTTCAACTACTGACCACGCCTGAATTCCCGGGCGGTCATCCGGAGGCCCTCGAGATGCTCGGGGTCGCTGGACGAGTGCCGGACGCTGAAGGAGTTTTGATCCATTCTGTAGGCGATGTCATCCTCTTTCTCGCGCTCTCGGATTTTCGGATTAGCAAGTTGAACCCTTCCTGACAAATCCGATGATTCTGGGCGTATCCGGCTACTGGTTGAATAGTTGGGTACTCGTCGAACTGACCTCGCCAGCATGCCTTTCTCTTCAGCTTCAAGGTGTTTGAGGATACCCTGAGCTGTACCGAGGAGGGCGTAAGCCTTGCGAAACGGCGGACGTTCTTCGCCAGAGTCGGCGCCCAGTTCCGCCGCGAGCGCTGCCTCTAGCGTACTTGGTCCGAAGGTCAGAACGCTGGCAGCGCGAGGACGCCGCCCTGGTCCTTGCCCGGGCCGGTGAACGTCACGTAAATCGTCGTACCGTCCGTCGAAGTGGCGATGCCGTTGAGGCTTGCGTTGTCAACAGGGCTGTTGTCGAAGGTAATGCGACGGATTGCTACCACACCGCCATCCTGATGCATGCGAACGATGGTGTTGTTGCCTCGATTGGCGACGTAGAAGTCCGAACTCTCATCCAGGGTTGTGTTGCTGGCCCAGTTGATGCTATCCGCGTCCCTCTGAACGGGCGCAAGATCGACGGGCAATTTGAGCGAATCCGAGCTGATGCGACTAACCGAGCCCAGGCCAAAGACTTGATTGGGGGCGGTTCCGAAGACAACCAAGTTGACTACGGCAATGGTGTTGTTGAACGGCTCGGTGACAAACAGTTGCCATGCCGCGCCCGGCGTTGCCGTGTAAGGATTCATTAGCACGCCAAGCCGAGGCTCGACACCCTGGTTCGGAGGATCCCAGGCCCGGCCCAGGAGTGACTCAACCGTGCCCGCCGGCGCCAAACCATCCAGCCCCTTGAGCGTGCTTTCCTGGACGATGGCGCCGTCGGCGGTGACAACGGAAAATACCGCCTTGCAGGAACCATCTGGGGATGGGCCGAGGAAGGCCGTTCCCACTGCTCCGGCGCTCAGCGACCCGGGGATAACCTGCGACGATTGCGACGTCACCACGTTCCGGTTTGTCAGGCTGCCCGCGTAGACCCCGCCAATCAGGGCGTTGGGCGCCCCGGCGAGCGGCTGCCCGGTCGGATCAAGGATTGTGGATGAACCGATTCCCGTGTCCCCAAACGGTGCGTTTGCCGGCCACAGGCGGCCAAAGGCGTTGTTGTTGGATAAGCCCAGGGGATTGCTGACGCCCGTGTACGCCGCGGTGTTTGCACCGCTGTTATGGACGCTGTTGTACCAATGGGGGCTGTTCGCGCTGTAGATCTGCACGGCCCCGCCGAGGGTTGAAGACTGAACGCCGCTCTGTGCGAAATCCCCCGGAACGCTGAGGACCGCCAGCCCGCTTGGGTCGATTGACAAGAACGAGCCCTCGCGCCCGACGCCGCTCGCCAACGGGGCGCCGAAGTTCGACCGGCTGCCGACCAGGACGCGCTTCGGATCCAACACCGCGCCGGGTTGGGTAAAGGAGGCGAACAGGGTGGGTATGGGATGGGCGCATGCGGGCGGGACCGGGTTGTTGAGAAACGCGCCGACTTGCGAGATGGCCGACGCGCCAGGAATATTTACGGCAACAATTCGAGGGCTGACGTTGGTAATCGCCTGCGTCCGAGACGCTTGCCCTACTGCGACGCCGTCCACGAGAGCAATTCCGGCTGCTAGGACGATTACGCCAGGTAGGCTGATAATGAACTTCCGTACGTTAGTGGGCCATGTGCCGAAGGCAATTTTTCTTTTTGCAAAGGTTGTTGACACCGGAGTCGATCCCAATCTCATGGTTTCTCTCCTCTTTGATCAGTCACGTTGCCATTAGCTATCACCTTGCATGACGAAGTTGTATGTCATTGACGCTCATCCATGCGGAGATACTCCAGGCAACGTGGTGTTGATCTTAGCTCTGTCGGTCTGCAAAGCGCCATTTGCATTTTCGAGTGTGAATGTGCCGGGACACTGCTGTCCGGTTAACTCCTGGTTCCAGGACGGCAATTGATTGTGCAATAAGGACTTCCAGCCGATTTTAGCTTGCCGCGATTTGAACGCCAAAATGCCGAAAAAGCCATTCTCGAAGGCGGAATACAATGCCGCATTGCTTACGCTGGAGCAGCAGGCGGCGTTTGTGGAGGGGGCGCCCGAGATTTTCCTGCCGATTCCTGGCGGCTGGGGAAAGATGGGACACACGCATATTCGCCTGGCGGCGGCGAGCGAGGATGTACTGGCGGGTGCACTCCGAACGGCGTGGAGACTGCGAATTGATAAGAACGCAAAGACAAGCCGAAAGAACCCCCCATGTGGCAGAGCGCAGCGGAGTAACAGATAAGGAACGCGGGAAGCGACGACTATGAGAGCAACAAAAGCGCGAAACATGAATAGCAATAAAAAGGACTTGTCACCAGAACAACGTAAAGAACTACCCTGAGCATTGAAAGCCCGTTTTGAGAAAAACATGAACCGCCATAAAGGTCTTGAATGGGATAAAGTGCAAGCAAAGCTGGAAGTTAATGCTGAAAAACTGTGGTCACTCAATGAAATGGCAAGAACTGGCGGTGAACCGGACGTTGTTGGCCATGATAAAAAGACGGGCGAATACATTTTTTG
>WNGC01000570.1_pt1 | contig 21600 bp, 20 predicted proteins | sample 5400051 | NCBI WGS metagenome assembly WNGC01 (sample SAMN13153368, study PRJNA577476) | soil metagenome | isolation source: 20 cm soil or saprolite under grassland replicate 2 | place: USA:California | collected 2016-06-15
GTCACCGAGCGAAATAACGCTATCGCCCCGCACGAAGAAGGTCATCGAGCTCGCGATCGATGAATCCCGGCGCATGGGCTGGTCGTACGTCGGCGCGGAGCACATCCTCCTTGGAGTCGTCCGCGAGGGCGAAGGCATCGCGTCCGGGATCATCGAATCGCTCGGCGCGACTCTGCCGATGGTCCGCGCAAGGGTGCTCGAGCTCCTCGCCGCAGCGGGCACTCCCACGCCCGCGAATTACGCCGCACCGCCGCCGCGCGGCGGACACACCTGGGGACCATTCACCCGATTCAGCGACCGAGCGAAGAACGTGCTCGCGTTCGCGCAGGATGAGGCGACCCGGATGGGCCATGGCTACATCGGGCCCGAGCATCTGCTCCTCGGCCTCGGCCGGCTGGTCGAGATGGCACAGCCCGACGAGGCTATGAAGCTCATCTTCGGCACGCTCGCGATCACGCTCGAGCAGCTACGTGCGGAGCTCGGCAAGGTCATTCCAGCGGCGGGCCGGGAGAGCCTCCCGACGGAGATCACGCTCAGCCCGGAGACCAAAGAGATCATTCAGATCGTGAACGACTCCACCGCAGGGAAACAGATCGTGCCCGAGGATCTCCTGCTCGCCTTGGTCCGCGAGCCTCAGAGCTTTGCGGCGCAGATCCTCGCGCGGCTCGGCGCGACCCCGGAGCGGGTCCGCGCCGCGATGGGGCGCTGATGCGGCGCGAGGGTTCTCACACCGGGGCGATGGTCTTCGCGGTTGTCGTCGGCGTCATCCTCTTCGCGGTGTTCTCGTTGCGCGGCGGCGCGCCGACCTCCGCCCAGCCAACGCCGACCGCGACCCAGACGGCGCCGCTTCCGAAGCTCGCCGACCTGGATAGCGCGTGGGTCGACCAGACGCCACCGGCGCAGATCGCGGTCGGCGCGGAGGCGACGATCACGTTCAAATTCCGGAACACCGGGCGCGCCGCGTGGACGCGAGGGACCGGGTCCGAGGCGAGCCTCGCGTTCACCGGCACCGCCGCCAAGTTCGATCCCAAGATGGCGGTGAGCTGGCCCGCCGCGAGCACACCCGCGGTCCAGAGCGAGGACGTGGTCGCGCCGAATGAGATCGCGACGTTCACGTTCAAGGTCAAGGGCGTGACCCCAGGCACGTATCGGGTCGACGTTCGGCCGACGGTCGCTGCGGTCGGTGCGCTCCGCGACCAGGGCGTTTACACCGAGGTGACGGTCCGCTAAACGGGCTCGGGATGAGGGCGCTCGCTCGCTGGGCTAACTAGCGCAGCGAAATGTCCGCCTGACCCTCGAGCGCCGACGCAAGACGCGCGCGCGCCGCCGCGGCGTCGGATGCGCGCACCATGACGGTGACCGAGTGCTGCGCGACCGTCGGTAGCTGCGCACCGCGGTCGGCGCGCACCGCCGTGAGATGGAAGAGGAACGCCGCCGCGCTCACCGTCCCGTCCACTGTGAAGTGCCAGATGTCGTGCCATGTCGAGATCGGGAAGGAGCCGGCGAGGGCGGCGTTGAGCAGGCGGTAGAGCGCCGCCGATCCGAACACGAGCATCCCGAGGACCCCACCGAGGATCGCGAGATAGAGATAGCCGCGGCGCGGGAGCGAACGACGCTCGTCGTCACTCAGCCGGCGTTGCGCCTGCCACCACGAGAAGCCCCACGCCGGCGCGCCCACGAGCACGAGCGCGATGTACGCGGCCGTCTCGCCGTTGCCGTGCGTGTTGAGTCCCAGGACCTGGCTGCCGAGAACGCCGATCGCGCCCGCGGTGCCGACCGCGAGCATCCCGAGCCCGATCGCCGCGATGAGATAGGTGTAGAGGCGGCGGATGGTCGCGGCGCGCTCGACCTCCGTTTCGCGCGCGGCGTCGGCCTGAACGACGCGTCGATGGAACAGCCACACCGTCGCGAACACGACGAGGTTCGTCACCGGGAAGCCCAGATCGTGCTGGATGTTCCGGAACTCCTCGCGGTCGGGCGTCCCGAGGATTCGTTCGACCACATTCGCGAGCGCCACCGTCGCGCTCAGGAGCACGGCGAGCGCGGACACGAGAACGACGAGATAGATCGCCAGCTTTCGGACCACCGAGCGCCGCTCGATCTCGCCGTCCGGCGTCGTCGCGCGTAGCCGGCGTTGCAGCGGGATCCACGCAGCGAGCCAGAGGGCGAGGCCCGCGAGGATCCCCGGCATCGCGCCGATGAGCTGGAAGCGAAGCAGGTCATCGCGACTGGGCGACGGCGGGGTCACCACCACGACTCCCGGCGGTACCTCGCGCGGAGCGGTGAGCCCGGGGATCGGCGCGATCGCGTCCGCGATCCGGTCCCAGATCCCGGCGAGCGTGCTCACGGTCGTGGACGCGGCGAAGAAGAGGCCGATCAGCGCGAGGCCGTAGAAAACGAGCTGCCGGAAGGCCGCCGCGCGGCCGGCGATGAGCGTCGCGCGACGGTCGAGAACTGAAAGGCGGAGGTGATAGGCCAGGACGATCGCCGACGTCAGCGCCATCACCGCGGCACCGGCCGCGCGGGCCGGCCATTCGGCTTCCAGGCCGAAGTAGTCGGGGAAGGAGGCGTTCGCGCCGATGAACATTCCCTGCAGCACGAGCCCGAGCGCGCGCTGCCCGTAGCCGAAAACGAGGAGCGCGGTGACGAAGACGACGAGGTGCAGGTAGAAGCTGCGGAGCGCCGAGCCACGCTCCTCTACCGAGCGGAGCGCGGCACGCTGGGCCACACGGAAATGGATGACCCACGCCGGCAAGCCGACGACGAGGAGCGCGATCGCGAGGCTCGCCTGCTCTCGATAGAGCTCGCGCGGCTGGCTGAACTCGTTGAACACGAACGGCAGGCCCGTGAAACCGCCAGACGGCGCGCCCATCGCGATCTCGGCGCCGACGCGCAGAAGATTCGCGACCGCGAGCACCACCATGTGGATCGCGACGAGCGCGACCAGATAGAAGTACGCCCGCTGCACCGCGGGAAGCGGTCGGTCGGCTGTTTCCATCGGCAGATCATGGCGCACCCCTGGTAGCGAAAGGCGTCGGGAAGCACACGTTCGGGTGAATTCGAGTCGATCGGGCGGGCGCGTAACGTAGCGCGCGATGCGCTTTGAAGGCACGCTCGACATAGCCGCGCCGCGCGATCAGGTGTGGTCCTTTCTGACCGATCCCGCCCGTGTGACGATCTGCGCGCCCGACCTGCGGAGCCTCGAAGTCACCGACCCGCACCACTTCACGGTCGTCGTGCGCGCCGGTGTCGGTCCGATCAAAAGCACGTTCTCGATGAACGTGCAGTTCCTCGAGCTCGACCGGCCGAAGCACGCCGCGGTGCTGGCGCGCGGCCAGGCGCCGGGCAGCGCCGTTCAGATGGTCAGCAACATGGACCTGGCGGAGTTCGACGAGACGCACACGATGATGGAGTGGTCGAGCGAGGTAACCGTGTCGGGCTTGATCCAGCAGGTCGGCGCGCGGCTGATTCAGGGCGCGGCCGACAAGATCACGCAGCAGCTCTTCGCCTGTATCAAGGCGAAGCTCGAGGCTGCGGTAACGACGTGACCTCGATCGGGACAGAGACCCGCGGGTACACCGATATCGACGGCCACCGAACGTGGTTCGCGGACCTCGGAGGCGCCGGCGATCCGCTCCTGATGCTTCACGGAGGCGTGAGCGACAGCGACCTGTTGCTCGATCGGCTTGCGCCCTTACTCCGCGAGCGCTTTCGCATCGTCGCGTTCGACCGCCGCGGCCACGGCCGCACCGCAGACAGCGAGGGTCCATTCCACTACGACGACATGGCCACCGAGGCGATCGCCGCCATCCAGAAGCTCATCGGCGGACCCGCGCACCTCGTCGGCTGGAGCGACGGGGGCAATGTCGCGCTGTTTGTCGCGCTGCGACGTCCCGACCTCGTCCGCACGCTCGTTCTGATCGGCGCGAACTACCACTTCAACGGGAACATGCCGACCGGACCCGCCGGTCTGGCCTCCAAGGCCCTTCAGGACCGTTATGGCAAACGGTCGCCTGATGGCGAGGAGCACTTCGCCACGGTGTTCCAAAAATCGCAGCTGATGTGGTCGAGTGAGCCGACGCTCACCACTGACGATCTGCGAAAGATCTCCGCGCCGGCGCTCGTGATAGCCGGAGACGACGATCTGCTGACGCTCGCCCACACCACATCGCTCTACGAATCGCTGCCCCTCGGTCAGCTCGCGATCATTCCGGGAGCGTCGCATGCAGCCCCGCTCGAGAAGCCGGAGTTCGTTAGCCGCCTCATCGGAGATTTCCTGAGCGCGCCGGGAACGCCGAAGACGCAGCTCCCCATCCGGCGCAAACCCACGGGCTAGCGTGACCGGCGCCGAACGTGTCACGCGTGACCTCCTCATGCTCCCGCGACTTCTTCGGCGCGCTGGGGTCCACGTCAACGCGGAGCGCGCTCGCGTGTATCTCCAGGCGATCGCGGAGATCGGCCTCGAGCGCCCGGACGACGTGCGCGCCGCGAGCCGCACAGCCCTCGTTTCCCGGCAGGCGGACCTCGCAGCGTTCGATGTGACGTTCGATCTGTTCTGGTCGCCCGGCCGCGGCGGAGGCCTCCCGGCGCCGGTCCCGAGCGAGATCTCATCGCTCGTCCGGCGGAGCGTCCGCGTCATGGCGAGCCCCACCGAGCTCCTTCGCGGCACCGACTTCTCCGCGATGACCGCGGCCGAGCGCGTCGCCGCCGCGCGCTTTCTCGAACGTCTCAAGTGGTCGCCGGGCGAACGCCAGAGCCGGCGCTTCCGCTCTTCGCGGAACGGCTCACGCCTCGATGCCCGCGCGACCATGCGCAGATCGCTCGCCACGCACGGCGAGCCGGCGGTCCTCCTGCGGCGCGCGCCTCGCGTGAAGCGGCGGCCGCTCGTGATCCTCTGCGACGTCTCCGGATCGATGGAGGCGTACACGCGGCTTCTCCTGCACATGTCGCATGCCATGGCCCGCGGGTGGGGCCGCGTTGAGACGTTCACGTTCGGGACACGCCTGACGCGCATCACGCGGCAGCTTCGCGAGCGCCGCCCCGACGCCGCGCTCGCGCATGTCTCGCGCACGGTGTCCGACTGGTCGGGCGGCACGCGCATCGGCGACGCGCTGCACGAGTTCAATCTGCGATGGTCACGGCGCGTCCTCGGCCGCGGCGCGATCGTCCTCCTGGTTACCGACGGATGGGAGCGCGGCGATCCGGTGCGCCTCGAGCAGGAAGCATCTCGCCTGCAGCGCGCGGCCTATCGGCTCATCTGGCTCGATCCGCTTTCAGGCACGCGCGATTACTCACCCGACGCGCGCGGGGCGCGCGCACTGATCGATCACGCGGACGACCACCTCGCCGCGAACACCCTCGATGGACTCGTGCGTATCGCGGAGCTTCTCGGCCGCGTCGGCCGCGGCCGGCCCGTCCGGCGTGCGTCCAGCGACCTCGCGTAAGGACGCTCTCCTGCTTGCCGTGTTTGCTGCGCCCGGCACCAAGTGCTAGCACAGCGCGCGCGCGAATCGCCAGGGAGGAGCAACGACATGCGGAGGAACGTGCTCGCGATCCTCACGATCATCATGCTGGTCCCGTCCGTCGTCCTCGCACGCACGGCAACGTTTACAGGAACCGCGACCACCGCGGCGCCGACCGCGTACAACGAATTCACGGTCGCGGACCTGCAGACGGAGATGGCCGCCGGCCGGCTCACGTCGGTCCAGCTCACCCAGTTCTACCTCGACCGCATCGCCGCGCTCGACCAGTCCGGGCCGAACGTGAACAGCGTCATCGAGCTGAATCCCGACGCGCTGCAGCTCGCCCGGAGCGCCGACGGCCGCCGCGCGCGGGGCAAGGTCATCGGTCCGCTCGACGGCATCCCGGTGCTGCTGAAGGACAACATCGACACGGGCGACAAGATGCAGACGACCGCGGGATCCTTCGCGCTCGCCGGAAAGCCCGCCCGCGACGACTCGACGGTGGCCGCGAATCTGCGCGCGGCCGGCGCCGTCATTCTTGGCAAGACGAACCTTTCGGAATGGGCGAACTTCCGCTCGTTCTTCTCTACGAGCGGCTGGTCGGGTCGCGGCGGCCTCACCCACAACCCGTACTCGACCGACCGCAACGCCTGCGGCTCGAGCTCGGGCTCCGCCGCGGCCGCGGGCTCGAATTTCGCCGCGATCTCCGTCGGCACCGAGACCGACGGAAGCATCGTGTGCCCCGCCAACGTCAGCGCTGTCGTCGGAATCAAGCCGTCGGTCGGCGTGACGAGTCGGGCAGGCGTCGTCCCGATCTCGCACACGCAGGACTCCATCGGACCGCACGGCCGGACCGTCGCGGACGCGGCCGCGCTCCTCAACGCCCTCGCGGCGCGCACGCCCGACCCGCGCGATGCCGCCACCTCGGGCGTTCCACTCGGATGGCAGGGCACGGGCCGCTCTCGGCCGGCACTTCCCGCTGACTACACGGCCTTCCTCAACGCGGACGGCCTCCGCGGCACGCGTATCGGCGTGACCCGACAGGGGATCGACAATGCTCCCCCGCAGGTCGTCGCGGCGTTCGACAACGCCATCGCGACCATCCAGAGCGCCGGCGCGACCGTCGTCGACCTCGACCATGCCGGCTTTACGTTCCCAGAGGCGAGCGGCGAGTTCCTCGTCCTCGTCTACGACTTCAAGATCGATCTCCAGAAGTACTTCGCGACCCGCGTCGGCGTCCCCATGGCCGGCAAGACCCTCGCGGACGCGATCGCCTTCAACAACGCGCACGCATCGACCGAGATGCCGTACTTCTTTCAGGAGATCTTCGAGCTCGCCGAGTCCATGGACGTAAGCGGTCCTGACCCGGGGAATAACCCGCAGGCCGCCTTCGGTGGAACGACCTACAACCAGGCGCTGGCGGCCGATCACAACGCCGGAGCGAACGGCATCGACCTGGCGCTCAGCCGGTACAACCTCGACGCCGTGGTCGCGCCGACGGACAGCCCCGGGTGGACGACCGACCTCATCATGTCGGACCACTTCGTCTTCGCGAGCTCCGGCCTCGCCGGAGGTCCCGGCTACCCGATCGTCCAGGTCCCGGCAGCGAACGTGCTTGGCATGCCCATGGGCATTAGCTTCCTCGGGACCGCGTTCAGCGAGCCGACGCTCATCAAGCTCGCCTCAGGATTCGAGGCGAAGACCCACGCGCGCACCCAGCCAACGTTCACCGGCAACATCACGACCGCAAACACGAACGGCACGACGCTCCGGCCGCCCAAGGTGCCGACGAATGCGACCGGCATGCGCCTGCATCGCGTCTAGCTTCGCGATCACGCCGGATGGGGAGGACGCAAGTCCTCCCCTTCTTCTTACCCGCCCACCAGATCGCGCGGCCGGTCGCGCAGGATCGCCTCCGCTTCGGCGGCGAGGCGCTCGACCAGCGCGCGCGCCGGCACGATCGAATCGATGAGGCCGGCGTCCTCGCCCATGAGCAGGGTGCCGCGATCGGCATCGCCCGCTGTCCGCGCCGCGCGCACGTTCGGCAGCACTTCTTTCCAGCGGCGGCGGAGCTCGCCTTCGCGGCCGATCCACTCCTCGATGAACGCGTTGCGGCGCGCGCGAGCGTACGCGCCCGGCCAGACCGTGCCGTTCACGATGTCCGGGATCTCGGTGATGACCGTGTCGTGCCCGTCGCTCTCGATGATCGCGCGCTTGTAGCCGTCGGGGTAGGGCGACTCGTTGGTCGCGAGGAACCGCGTCCCGAGCAGGACACCGTCGGCGCCGAGCATGAGAGCCGCCGCGATCCCCGCGCCATCGGCAATGCCTCCAGCGACAAGCACCGGGATCTTCGGAGCGGCGCGGATCACCATCCGCGCGAGTGGCAGCGTCGCCATCACGCCGACGTGCCCACCGCCCTCGGTCCCCTGCGCGACGACCGCGTCGGCGCCGGCCTCGGCCGCGCGCGTGGCCTCACCCACCGTGTCCGCCTGATGCATGTGCACCGCGCCGCTCGCGTGGGCACGCTCGGCGAGCGCGCGCAGGTCTTGCTCAGGCCGGGGCCAGGCGGTCGCGATGACGCGAGGCCTTGCCGTGAAGGCCGCGCCCAACTGACCTTCGTCCACCGCGAACAGCAAGAGGTTCAGCCCGAACGGACGGCTCGTGCGGGAGCGGATCCTCTCGACGGCGCTGCGGATCTCATCCGCGGTCATCGAGCTCACTCCCAACGTTCCGAGGCCGCCTGCTTCGCTCACCGCGGCAACGAGATCCGCGCCCGTCGCGCCGGACATCCCGCCGAGCACGATCGGATGGCGGATGCCCAGCAGCTCAGTAAGTCGTGTCCTGATCATCGCCGGTCCCTCAGGGGCGGAACGGTAGTCGCGATTGGGCCTCTGCGCGAGCAGCCCGCCGCCTGTACGATTTCCGTCTCGCAGCGGTCTTGGGGAGGCGGTTCTGACGCACACCATCACGCTCATCCCGGGCGACGGCACGGGCCCGGAAATCGTCGCAGCCACACGCCGTGCGATCGAGGCGACCGGCGTGAAGATCGAGTGGGACGTCCACGAGATCGGCATGCCGGCGATGGCCAAGAGCGGCACGCCGTTCCCAAAAGAGGCCCTCGATTCGGTTCGGCGCAACCGCGTCGCGCTCAAGGGACCGCTCACGACCGAGCTCGGCACCGGCTTTCGTTCGGTCAACGTTGCGCTCCGCAAGGAGTTCGACCTGTATGCGAACCTCCGGCCGGCGAAGACCTACCCCGGCGTGCCCGCGCCGCGCGGCGACGTCGACCTGGTCGTGGTGCGCGAGAACATCGAGGACCTCTACGCGGGGATCGAGTTCGACGTCGATTCGCCCGAGGAGCGGGAGGTCCAGGCGGTTATCGAGCGGGTCGGCAAGTCCAAGATCCGCGAGCATTCGGCGCTCGCCATCAAGGCGATCAGCGTCGAGGGCTCACGCCGGATCGTGAAGTTCGCGTTCGACTATGCGCGAACCAATAAGCGCAAGAAAGTGACCGCGATCCACAAAGCGAACATCATGAAGTTCGCGGACGGCCTCTTCCTGCGGATCGCCGGGGAGGTCGCGCGGGACTACCCCGAGATACAGTTCGAAGACCGCATCGTCGACAACATGTGCATGCAGCTCGTCGTGAAGCCCGACCTGTACGACGTCCTCGTCGCGCCGAACCTGTACGGCGACATCGTGAGCGACCTCGTCGCGGGGCTCGTCGGGGGCCTCGGCGTAGCTCCCGGTGCCAATATCGGCGAGAACGGGGTCGCGATGTTCGAGGCGATTCACGGCAGCGCGCCGAAGTACGCCGGCCAAAACAAAGTGAATCCGATGGCGTTGATGCTCGCGGGGGTTCTCATGCTTCGACACATCGGCGAGCGCGAGGCCGGCGACCGCCTCGAGCGGGCCATCGCGTCCGTGGTGGCGGAGGGCAAGGAAGTCACCTATGACCTCAAGGCCAACCGCGACGATCCCACAGCGGTCGGGACGAAGGAATTCGCGGACGCGGTGATCAAACGGATGCGCAACTGATGCCGACGAACGATCCGAACAACCCCAAGCGCTTATGGCACACGACCGGGAGCCGGGGCGAGTTCCAGTTCGGCTTCTCGCGGGCTATCCGGCACGGCACCGTCGTCCGCGTCTCGGGGACGGCCGGGATCGGTCCCGATGGCAGCGTCGTGTCCGACGACGTGGTCGACCAGATGCGCGCCGCGCTCCAGACCATGAAGGAAGCCCTCGCGGAGCTCGGTTGCGGCATGAACGACGTGATCATGACTCGCGTCTACGTCCGGAACGCGACCGACATCCAGAGCGTGGCCGTCGTGCACGGCGAGACCTTCCGCGACATCCGTCCGGCGTCGACGATCGTGAAGGTCGACTTCATCGACCCCAAGATCCTCGTGGAGATCGAAGGCGAAGCGGTCTTCGGCGGAGCGGACGACAAGGCGTCATCAGCGTGAGGGTCGTCGTGACCGGGGCAACCGGTCAGGTGGCATACGCGCTCCTGCCGCGCATCGCGTCCGGTGAGATGTTCGGGCCCGACACCGAGATCGACCTCCGCCTCGCGGACATCCCGCAGATGATCGACAAGGCCAAGGGCGTCCTCATGGAGCTCGAGGACGGCGCGTACCCGCTGCTCGAGCGCGTGAGCGCGTCAGCCGATCGCGCCGAGACCCACCAGCGCGCCGACTGGGTGCTCCTCGTCGGGTCGGTCCCACGCGGTCCCGGCATGGAGCGCGGCGACCTCATCCGCAAGAACGGACCGATCTTCGTCGACGAGGGCAAAGCCATCCAGCGCTACGCGGCGTCGTCGGTCCGCGTCGTCGTGGTCGGGAATCCCTGCAACACCAACTGCCTCATCGCGCGCGCGAACGCGCACACGATCCCCGACGACCGCTGGAGCGCGATGACGCGGCTCGACCAGAACCGCGCGCGCTCGCTGCTCGCGACGAAGGCCGGCGCCCGGGCCCGCGACGTGAAGAAGCTCGCGATCTGGGGCAACCACTCGACCACGCTCTATCCCGACTTCACCAACGCAGAGGTGAAGGGCCAGCCCGCGGACCAGGTCGTCGACCGCAAGTGGCTCGAGACCGACTTCATCCCGCAGGTGCAGCAGCGCGGCGCCGCGGTCATCGCGGCGCGCGGCGCATCGAGTGCGTTCTCCGCGGCGCAGGCGCTCGTCGATCACGTGCGCTCGCTCGTCACGCCGACGCCGAAAGGTGATTGCTTCTCCGCCGCGATCGTGAGCGACGGCAGCTACGGCGTGCCGAAGGGTCTGGTCAGCTCGTTCCCGCTGCACTCGAAAGGTGACGGCTCCTTCGAGATCGTCCCGAACGTGCCGCTCGACGAGTTCGCGAAGGGGAAAATCGCCGCGACCGTCGCCGAGCTCGAGAAGGAGCGCGACCTGGTGAAGGACCTGCTCGCGACTTAGGGCATCACCGCGACGTCGACGAACATCACCGATCCGAGCGGCACCGCGATCGCCGCGAGCTGGCCATCCTGCGCGGCCTCACCGAGCTCATCGCCTGAGGCCGGCGCGCGCAGCCGCGTCGCGAGGGCCATCCGCGTGACCGGTCCGTACGCGCCGGTCGGCTCGATCCCGTTGTCCTGCTGGAAGGTGCTCACGGCGTCCGAGGTCATCGGGCCGTAGTAGCCGGTGACCCGGTCGATGTAGCCGAGCTTCTGAAGTCCGGTCTGCAGCCGCGCCACGTCGTCCGACTCCGTGTCGACGTCGAGATCTACGACGGCCACGTCTGAAGGATTCGCGACCAGCGACTGCACGAGAGCCGCGGCGGTCGGCGCGCCGAACGAGCCCGTCGGCGGTACGCCGTTCGATTCCTGGAAGGTCGCGACGGCTGTCTCGGTGAGCGGTCCGAACCGCCCGCCGCCCGCGGCGACCTCATCCGCGTCCATGAAGCCGAGGTACGCGAGGTCCCACTGCAGAAGTGCGACCTCGTCGCTGACGGTCTCAGGGTCGAGCCCCGCGGAGGGGACGAACCCCTGGTTGTCGACGGTGCGGAGAGCGGCGCGCGCCACCGCCTGCGCGCGATCGGCGGAACAGGCGCGGACCAGCGACATGTAGTAGGTCCAGTTCCACGTCGGACCCGGGTCGCTGTGATCGGTGCCCGGCACCTCGTTGTGGCCGATGATGTGCGCGCGGTCCGCCGGGATGCCGTAGCGGCGCGCGATCGCGCACACCAGGAGCGCTGAGCTGCGGTACTGGGCGTCGGTGTGATAGATGCCGTGCCGCGGGTCGAACTCGTGCTCGATGCCGATGCTGTACGGGTTCGCGACGCGGGCGTGGTACGCCGTGTCGCCCTCGGCAACGAATTGCAGGATCCCGCCGCCCCACGCCTTGACCAGGTAGTGCGCGCTGACACGCGCGCGAGGGTTCTGGAACCAGTTGATGGCCGAGAACCAGGTGCCGTCGGTCTCGTGGATGACGATCTGCGTGATGGCCATCGTCCGGCCGACGTCGTAGTTCGCACGCGCGGCAGGCACGTACTCGATGGGCGGGTAGTAGGGCGGCGGGGCGGCAAGCGCAGGCGCCGGCGCGGCGAGCGCAACCCCAAGGGCCAAGGTGATAGCGGCAACCCAACGCATCTGCAGGAGCGTGCAAGTTACTTAGCGGCTTCCGGTTGCGACAAGGTCCCAGGTACTCATCTCCTAACCACGTTTCGCATCGGTCTCGTTTGCGAGGTAGCGATTCCTTATCTGCTTTGCCTTCCCTTTCGCGTCGGCGCAATCGAGCGGAGAGCGGGATACTCCGCGCGACTCCATAAATAGGAGTCAGAAGGGGTGACAGGATGCGGACAGCCGTAATTGGGGTGGCGGTCACGGTATGCGCACTGCTCGGTGGGAGCGTCGCGCTCGCGGACGACACGGGCTATCACCCGAACGGGAACTCCTGCGATGCCGGCCATGGCGCCTTTGGAGCCTTCGCGCATCACGACCGCTACGACGGCGGGATCAACTGGCGATCGGTCGACGCGAGGGAAGACGGTGGCCTCGGCCACGACACCGGGCCGACGAACTCCGGGTTCTCGGCCTTCTGCAACAGCCAGCCGTAGCGAAAACGCCCTCGTCGGGAGGCCCTGTGGTCGAAAGCCACGGGCCCTTGACGAGGGCCCCCATACCGTCTCAATGCAACGGATCGACGATTGATGTGTGAGCGGTCCTATGCAGCTTCGGCTCGCTCTCGCCGGTGCGGCGCTCGGAATCCTGATCGGCTATGTCGTTCTGCTGTTGCCGAGAGGAAACGCTTCATACGTGAACGCCCATGGGCCATCCGCAAGGCCTTCGGTCGCGAGCCGGACGAGCACTCCGATGCCAAGCACGTCGCCGAGTCTCGTCTCCGGGCCGCCGACCTCGGACACGGCCGCGGATGCGACCCCTCCCCACGCCGAACCGGCCACTCCACGACCGGCGCCACGGTCACCGGCACCGCAACCGGCGGCACCGCAACCGGCAGCACCGCAACCGGCAGCTCCGCCGACACCCGAGCCAACAGCGAATCGAGTCGCTCCGACCGCGGCGGCTCCGAACGCAACCGCTCCGCCCGCCACGCCGGTCCTTACACCGGTCCCTACACGTACGCCGCCGGCGACTCCAATCCCGACACCCGCATCCACACAGGCACCGCTACCGACACCCACGCCGACGGCAACGGGAATCCTTCCAACGTTGCCGCCACTGCCGGTGCCCACCCCTACGATCCGGATCCCGTGACGCGCGACGCTAGCGGGCCGACTCTCCAAGCGCGGGCGGTTCCTCCGGTGGCGCAAGTCGCAGCGGACGGGTCTCCACCGAGCGGATCGGCTGCAGGTGCATCGCACGGGCCCGATCGAAGCTCGCGATCCAGTTCCAGAGCACGCGGCCGGGATACATGAGCGCATCGATGAGCCGCTGCAGCACGATCTCGAGCGCGTCGGCGATCTTCGCGATCAGCCGCAAGACGTAGACGATCGCCTCAGCAACGAGCCACACCGCAGCCCAGAGCAAGAGGGCCGCGAACGCGCCGGCGAAGATCACGGCAACCGCGACGACGGCCACCAGGAAATAGGCGGCCGCGGCGACCGCGACCACTCCTATTAATAGGACGAGCCCCGCGATCCCAAGCACGCGGAGGATCCCGCCGAGCAGCACCGCGAGCGGCGGCAGCGCGCGGCTCACGGCCCGCAGGACGAGCGCGACCACGAGCATCACCAGCGCGAGCGCGCCGACCACGAGGATCCACGCGAGCCACGGCATCGCGATCGCGCCCCACGCGATGAGCGCGGTCGCGACGAGCATGAGCGGGATCGGGAACGTGAGCGCGATCCCTTCGAACTTGTTCGCGAGGTCCGGCGGAATGAAGTCGGTCACGATGATCGACGCGCGCCAGAGCGCGAGGAAGAGCGAGAGCAGCAGGAAGCAAGCAGCGAGGCCGAGGGCGGTGCGCGTGAGCCATCGTCGCGGTGTCGGCGCGAGGTCATCCCACGGACCGAGGTGCGTCATCCCGATGAGGTCGAAGAAGACGAGACCGAGCATGAGGGCGCCGACGAACGACGCGATCGCGTACGCGATCGTGATCTCGCGGAACCACTCCGGGAGGAATGTCACCGACGCGCCGATCGCCTTCTCGTGGCTCGCGATCGAGAGTGCCGCGTCCGCGTAGAGGAACAGGAGCAGCCCGCCGAAGAAGAGGAACCCGCCGATGACGCGCCAGCCCGCCCAGCGGTCGGAGTTCCCACGCAGGGCACCGGCCGCGGAGCGCGCCTGCGCGCCGAGACGATCGCTGCCGTTCTCGGCGTGGGTCGCGGCCTGATCGACGAGCGGGCTGAAGAGACCGACGATCGCGCCGGTGATGGCGGCGACCGGCCAGTTCGCCGCGTTGCGCGCGGTGAAGAAGAGTCCGCCGGCCGCGCCCGTGAGAGCGCGCCCGGGCCGATCGAGCACCGGACGGAAGTAATCACGGAGATTACGAAGCAGCCGGTACGGCGCGGTCGGCGTCGCGCGGCGGAGCGGCGGGTCGATCTCGGTGCGCGTAAAGACGGCGGGCACGCGGAGCAGCGCGGCGAGTGAGCCCACCAGCACGCGCGCCGGGATGCCGAGGAGCGTGACGAGCACGATCGCGAAGAGCAGCAGGTACCAGCGCTCGAGGATCGGGCGGAGGCTCTCTAACAGGGCGACGATCTCGTTCATCGGCCGGTCGCCTTCAGCTGCTCGACGATCTTGTCAGCGGTCGTCGCGGCCCACGGCAGGAAGACCGGCGTGCGCGCGTTCAGCGTCTTGAAGGTGGTCTCCCAGTCGCGCTGGCCCTTGCCCTGGTCGCTCGGGTCGTCGCGGTGATAGAGGCCGACCACGATGTCGCTCTGCGCGAGGTCGGGGCGGACGGGGTTGCCGATCGTGTCGGTCATGTCGGAGAAGAGCACGAGCTTGTGCTTCCCCGGATTCGCGCCGAACACCCCGCCGGCGACCGCGAGCCCGCCGTAGATGTCGGTCCCGACCGGGTCCTGCACCGGTGACGCACCGCGGATCGCGGTCTGCGTGCGCTCGATGAACGTCGCGACGGTCTGCGCATCCTGCGCGGCGGCGGCCTGAGCGATGTCGTTCACCTTCGTCTGCCACTCCTTCGCTGCGGTGTTGTACGCGCGCACCTTGGCGCTGTAGTCGTTGCACTCGAGCTGGTTGATCGGCGCCTTTGGCGCGACCGGCGCGACGGGGTACTCGGCCGCCGACGACTTCGGCACCTGGGTCAGCGGCAGGAAGATCTCGCGCGTGTCGTTGGAGTTGTGGCTGATCCACGTGCCGAAGACGGAATCGCCCGGACGCAGGTCGAGGTTGCCGAGCGCGCCCGCAACGGTGTTGAGAGCGGTCATCGGAAGCTGCGGCCAGGGATACGACGGTGAGCGTTTCGCGTCGCCGGTGTACGCGCGGTCGATGAGGAACCCGTAGGTGACCGACGCGCCTGACCCGCCCGGCGTGGTCACAGGCTCGAGTGTTGGCGCGGGGCAGAGACTCCCGTTCGACGCGCCCAGACCACCGCAGGCCCCGGCGACAAGCGCCGCGATCAGCGGAAGCGCGAGACCCAGTCGCGCGCGGATGCCCCTCGTCACGTTCTCCTTCGCGAAACTAACGCCCAAAGATAAGAATTGCGCACGCTTGCCCGCCCGGAGGACGTGCAATCGGCTTGCCACGCGTAGGATTCGCGCCGTCGCGGCCGCGAGGGGCGGCCACGGGGGAGGGTTTCGCGATGCTGAAGTCACTGTTCCTGTTCCAAGCGCTCGTCGATATCGCCTTCGCAATCCCGCTCATATTCGCCACGAGCACGGTGCTTTCGCTCTACGGGCTGAGCACGGATCGGACCGGCACCTTCATCGGCCAGTTCCTTGGCGCTGCGTTCCTCATCCTCGCGTGGAACAGCTGGTACGCGCGCAACTGGCCTGACGACGAGAATCGACGGATGCTCATTCGTGGTGCGTTCGTCGGGTCCGTCGTTGGGTTTGCCGCCGCCATCAACTTCCAGCTCGGACCCGGCTCGACCACGGCGAGCTGGCTGTTCGTCGTGCTGACCGGGATCTTCGTCGTCGGATGGGGCTACTTCTCCTATGCGACGATGCAGCCGATGACGAGGCATCAGACCGCATAGCACCGAAGACGCGCGAAAAGCGAAACGACGCGCGATCCCTTTCCCTGAAAGGGACCGGGATCGTCTACGTCGCGAGCCGGGGCGCGGACATACACGGACCATCACGGCGTGGCGCTGGGATATACGCCTGGGACACCCGTCACATTTCGACGTACGAGGTGCTTCCCCGGGAGGGAACGCTCCGCTTGCTTTCGGCGGAGATCCTTCCGGACGGCGCGCTGCTCCGGTACTCGGTTGGTGCGCTGCAGGTCGCGCGCCGCATCCGGGTCGACACGGCGATCGAAGACCAGTGGTCGATCGAGAACTCGGGTCGGAGCGACGCGACGTTCGAAGCCGACATCACCGTCGACGCTGACTTTCGCGATCTCTTCGAGGTGCGCGACCGCAAGCGCATCACGAAGGGCCGGCGCGAGCCCGCGGCCGCCAACGGTCATCGTCTGCTTTTCCGATACACGGCCGTCGACGGCGTGAAGCAGTCGACCGAAGTGCTGGCACCGGTCGATGCGTGGCAGACCGGCGACGGTCCCGCCGCTGGTCGCGTCGCGGTCAGGGTCGCGCCCGGCGACCGGCGCTCGATCGAGATCGACATCCGCGTCCACTCGACGCTCCCCTCTCCCGTGATCGCGGACCGCGACTGGGACGCGTGGCAGCGCACGTCAACGAAGTTCGCGAGCGACTCGCCTGACCTCGACGCGTGGATCGAGCGCAGCTCGCTCGATCTGTTCCTGCTCTCGGACCAGACCGCCGATGGGTTCTTTCCGTCCGCGGGCATCCCCTGGTTCGTCGCGCCGTTCGGGCGCGACTCGGTCATGACCGCGCTCATGACGCTGCCGCTGCGACGCGACCTCGCGCCCGCGGTGCTGCGAAAGCTCTCCGACAACCAGGGCACGCGCGACGTGCCCGAGCGCGACGAGGAGCCCGGGCGGATCCCTCACGAGATCCGGCAGGGCGAGATCGTGCGGACCGGCGGTGCCTTCGGGACGCCGTACTACGGCACGGTCGACGCGCCGCCGCTTTTCGTATGGCTCGCGGCCGAAGCCGCGCGCTGGCTGCCCGAGCGCGACCTTATCGGCGAGTTCGAGCCGAACATCCGCGCCGCGCTCGAATGGATGGAAAAGCGCGGCGATCTCGACGGCGACCTCTTCATCGAGTTCGAGCGCAAGCGCCCGACCGGCATCACCAACCAGGTCTGGAAGGACTCCGGCGACAGCTACCTGAACGCGAAGGGCAAGCGACCTGAGGGCCCGATGGCGGCGGTCGAGGTGCAGGCGTACGCGATCGAGGCGATGCGCTCGCTCGCGGAAGTCGTCGCGAAGCGCGATCCCGCGTGGTCCGCCGAGCTCGCCGCTCGCGCAGAAGCGATCCGCAAGAAATTCGAGCGCGCATTCTGGATGGAGGGCCGCTCCTTTTACGCTCAGGCGCTCGACGGCAAGAAGCGCCTTGTCGCCGACATCGTCTCGAACCCCGGGCACGTGCTGTGGGCCGGCGCCGCCACGCCTGCGCACGGCCGCGCGACCGCGCGGCGCCTCCGCCAGCCCGATCTCGCGAGCGGCTGGGGCATCCGCACGCGGAGCTCGCGGTCGAAGCATTACAACCCGGTGAGCTATCAGAACGGTTCGGTCTGGCCACACGACACCGCGTTCGCCGCGGCCGGGATGGCGCGCTACGGCGACAAGACAGGTGCCGCGCGGACGATCGCGGAGATGATCGCGGCGGCAAAGGCATTCCCCGATTGGCGCATCCCCGAGCTCTTCGGCGGCCAGCCACGGCGTGCGGGCGTCCTGCCCACGACCTACCCGGTCGCGTGCGTCCCACTGGCGTGGTCCGCCGCCTCGCCGTTCCTCTGCATCCGCACGATGCTCGGTCTCTCGGTCGCAGCCGATGGAAGCTCCGTCGGCCTCGATCCGCTGCTTCCGGACGGCGTCGATCGGTTCGAGGCGACCGGACTACGCGTCGGCGCGGGCGATATGGACGTACGGATCGCGCGCCGTCGAGGCCGCGTGCACGTCGACGAGATCCGTGCGCGCGGCCTGACGGTCGCCGACTGAGTTACGAGAAGTGATGTTCGCCGGAGTACGTGCTCGGGACCGGCCCGCTAAGCGTTCCCTGTCCCTGTAGGCCCTCGAGGCCTCCGGTGGCCGCGATGATCCGATAGTGCGCATCGAACGCAGCTGGCGAGCCCGTGCCGTCGAGCTTGATCGTCATCGTTCCTGTCTTTCCGTCGACCGTGCACTGACACGTGAGCTCCGCGGCGAAGTTGAAGGAGCCGTCGGCGTGAAAGACGAGTCGTAGATCCTCCGAATACGCGCCTGTGAACGTGCCGGTGAACCTCCCAGGTCGAGCGGTCACGGTCCGGAACGTGTTGCCATCGGCGGTCCGGACTGAGACGGCGGCCGGGGCGCCGGTCGGTCCGAACGTGCCACTCGATGATTCGGGCGGGCCCGAGGCGGCAGCGGACTGCGCGCCGACGATCGCAAGGATGAGGACGACCGGTCCGAACCAACGCGGTGACCAGAGCGATGAACGTGTAGCCATAACTCTTCCCCCCTCTAGATATCTCATGCCACGGCGCTCCCTCGTCGCGTGGCGGCGACGCTACTCCTTCGTGGACCCGCTTGGCGAACGGGCAGGCGAGCGGCGTGTCCATAACTACTCGGTGAGTTAGCCGCAGTACGATTGCCGAACACGCACGGGGAGGAGGAATCCCTATATGAAATTACGCAGGTCATTCTTTGCCGTCGTCGCGCTTCTTTCCCTGCTCGTTGCCGCATGCGGCGGCACACCGGGCACGACGACACCGAGCGGAACGCTCGGCCCGCTGTCCGGCGACGTCCGGATATCCGGCTGGTCATCGACGCCGACCGAGGACGGGCTGCTCACGGATTCCATCAACGCGTTCAAGGCCGCGAACCCCGGCGTGAACGTGAAGTGGGAGCCGATCGCGCAGGACTACTCGACGGTCCTCAAGACCAACCTCGCGGCCGGCACCGAGGCCGATGTCTTCTACATCGACGTGTCTGACATCGACAGCCTCATGAAGACGGGCAAGCTCCTCGCGCTCGACGACTACATGGCGAAGACCGGCACGAGCAAGAACGACTTCGTCTCGACCCTCATTAACGCGTTCTCGTACAACGGCAAGGTCTACGGGATCCCGAAGGACTTCAACACACTCGGCCTCGTCTACAACAAGGACCTCTTCAAGGCCGCAGGCATCGCGGAGCCCACGAACGACTGGTCGTGGACCGACCTCTCCGCCGCGGCGAAGAAGCTCACCACCGGCGGCGTCGTCGGTCTGAGCCTTCCGGCTGACGCAGCGCGCTTCATGCCGTTCCTGTGGCAGGCCGGCGGTGACCTCGCGAACATCAACAACGCCGCTGGTCAGGCGGCCACGGACTTCTATACGGGCTTCGAGGCCAAGGACAGCGTTTCGAAGCTTCCGTCCGAGCTCGGCATGGGCTGGCCGGGTGAGGCCTTCGAGAAGGGCAAGGCCGCCATGGTCTTCGAGGGCGGTTGGCTGCCGGCTGACCTGAACAACAACTTCAAGACGGTGAACTACGGCGTCGTGCAGATGCCCAAGGGCACCGCCGGCAAGTCGAATCTCATCTTCACCGTCTCGTACTCGGTCTCGGCGAAGACGAAGAACCCGAACGCAGCATGGGCGCTCACCAACTACCTCACCGGCGCCGACAACCAGACCAAGGTGCTCAAGGCCGGGTTCGCGCTGCCGACGCGGCAGGCGCTCTCGAGCCAGATCACGAACGCCAACTCCAAGGCGATCTTCGACGGCGCGCCGTACGGCAAGCCGTTCAACTACGCCAGCACGAACACCGGCAAGGTGAACGACGCCATCGGCAAGGCACTGGAGTCGATCATGCTCAAGAAGTCGAGCGTGAAAGACGCGCTCGATTCGCTCGCGACCACAATTAAGCCGCTTCTGACTCCGTAACTCGTGGCGGTACTCGCGGGAGGGGCGCTTCGTCGCCCCTCCCGTTTCCGTTTCTGGCGGCAGTGGGTCACGGCCTATCTCTTCCTCACGCCGTGGCTGATCTTCCCCCTCGTCTTCATCGCCGGCGCGATCGTGCTCGCGTTCTATTTCTCGTTCACCAGCTACGACCTGCTCTCTGATCCCGTCTTCGTCGGGCTCGCGAACTACCAGAAGGCGTTCCAGGACCCGGTGTTCCTGCACGCGCTGCGCAACGTGGCGACGTACACGGCCGTCGTCGTGCCGTCGCAGACGTTCATCGGCCTGGTGATGGCGGCGGTCCTCAACCAGAAGCTGCCGTTCCGGCGGTTCTTCCGGGTCGCGTGGTATTTGCCGTGCGTCGCGTCGAGCGTCGTCACGACGCTCATCTTCATGTGGCTGTTCCTGCCGGACGGCTTCATCAACGCGGCGATCAACTTCGTGGGAATCCCGCTCCGCATCAACTGGCTCGGCGACGAGGCGACCGCCCTGCCTTCGATCATGTTCATGAACATCTGGGCCACGGCGGCGACGTTCATGCTGATCTTCCTCGCGGCGATGCAGGATGTCCCCGGCCCGATCTACGAGGCGGCGGACCTCGACGGGGCAGGTCCGATCAGGCAGTTCTTCCAGATCACGATCCCGCTCATGCGCCCGGCGATCTTCCTGGTGGTCCTGCTCGGCACCATCGGCTGCTTCCAGCTGTACGACCAGGTCAAGATCGCCACGAACGGCGGCCCCAACGACGCGACCACGACCGTGACCTACCTCCTCTGGCGTGAGGGCTTCCGCGATCTGAACATGGGCTACGCGAGCGCCCTCGGGATCCTTCTCTTTATCGGCATCTTCGCGGTGTCGCTCGTCCAGCGGCGATTCCTCGACGTGCGGCCGGACTACTAATGGCGACGCTCGCTCGAACGCAGACCGTCGCGGTACAGCGGCCGCGCTTCCGTTTCCGGATCTCGCGCATCGTCTTCCTGGCGATCGCGGTCTTCTGGACGCTCGTGGCCCTGACGCCGTTCATCCTGACCGTCTCCGGTTCGTTCAAGACGAAGAGCGAGATCCTGGACTGGCCGCCGACGATCATCCCGCACGTACTCGAGTGGATGAATTACGTCGAGGTCTGGACCAACTCGCGCTTCTTCCCGCAGTGGATCCTGAACAGCGGTTTCCTCGCGGCATTCCATCTCGTCGTGTACATCGCGATCTGCTCGATGGCGGGCTACGCGTTCGCGCGGCTGCGGTTCCCCGGCTCGACGGTGCTGTTCCTCGCCATCCTGGGCAGCATCATGGTGCCCGGTCAGGTGCTGTGGGTGCCGAAGTTCCTGATCATCAATCAGCTCGGGCTGGTCGATAACCTGTTCGGGATCGCGCTACCGGATCTCGCAGAAGTCTTCGGCGTGTTCTTCATGACGCAGTTCTTCAAATCGCTCCCGAAGGAGCTCGAGGAAGCCGCGTCGATCGACGGCGCGAGCGTCTTCCGGACGTTCCGCTCGATCATCCTGCCGAATGCGTATCCGGCCCTCGCGGCCTTG